>Ga0182021_10004193_pt1 | contig 16908 bp, 13 predicted proteins | sample 612E3MmetaG_FD_120493 | JGI IMG/M metagenome (GOLD analysis project Ga0182021, IMG submission 120493) | Permafrost microbial communities from Stordalen Mire, Sweden - 612E3M metaG (Illumina Assembly) | ecosystem: Environmental > Terrestrial > Soil > Wetlands > Permafrost | place: Sweden...
AGCCCTCGACCGCGCCGGGCCCCGCACGCCGTTGCCCGACGCGCGCGAAGCCCTGGGCGCGCCGCCCTTGCAGCGGATTCTGATCCGCGATGGCGGCCGCATCGTGCCCGTCGCCGTGCGGGAGATCGAACGCATCGATGCCGACGGCGACTACGCCGCGGTGCGCGCCCGCGGCAAAACGTTTCTCGTGAGCCTGCCACTGGGCGATTTCGAGCAACGGCTCGACCCGGCGCGCTTCGTGCGGGTCCACCGCTCGCACCTCGTGAACCTCGATTTCGTCGAAGCCCTCGAACCCCTCGACAATTCGCAGCTGATCGTCCGCATGAAAGACGGCGCGAAAATCACCGCCAGCCGCACCGCCTCGAAACAGTTGCGCGAGCGGGCAGTCTAACCAACGGCGCGCATGTCCCGGCTCCGTCCCGCGCTCCTGTTCGCGATCGGCTGGTGCGCCGCCCGCCTTCTGGCCGGGGCCACCCCAGAGATCGCTCCGGCCGCGGACCCGGGCGAGCTCCAACGTACGACGTTGCCCAACGGCTTCCGCTGCGTCGTGCTGCGCCGTACCGCCGAGCCCGGTCGCATCAGCCTCCGGCTGATCGTCCACGCCGGCTCGCTCGACGAGCACGGCGACGAACTCGGCTTCGCCCATTTCGTCGAACACATGGCCTTCAACGGCACCCGCCATTACCCGCCTGGCAAGCTGATGCTGTTTTTCCAACGCAACGGCCTTGCCTGGGGCGTCGACGCGAGCGCCGACACAAGTCTGACGCACACCACCTACAAGCTCGACCTGCCCGCCGGTCGCGCTGACCAGTTCGACGAAGCGCTGCAGGTACTCCGCGACTACGCCGATGGCATCGAATTCGCGCCGGCGGAGGTGAAACGCGAAAGAGGCGTCATCGTCAGCGAGCTCACCGCGCGGGACACCAATACGTGGCAGGTAACCCGCCAACGGATCTCCGCCCTATACAGCGGCTCTGCGATCCCCACCCGGCTGCCGGTTGGGAATACCGCCACGATCAAGCAGGCGACGGCCTTCCAACTGCGCGCGTTTTACCAGCGTTGCTACCGCCCCGAGCGCATGACACTGCTCGTGGTGGGCGACGTCACCAACGAGGCCGCGATGGCGCTGATCGAAAAGAATTTTGCCTCACTCGCAGGCGTTGGCCCCAGCGTCGCTCCGGTCCTCCCCGATTTGCCCCGCAACGAAGGTCTGCGGGCCCACGTGATCGCCAGTGCGACCTCCACGGCAGCGGCTGTCATTCTGACCGGGGTCGTGCCGGTTCCGACCGATGCCGAGGCGGTCCGGGCGGCAGATCGCGCCTGCTACGTCGTCGGGCGTGCGCTCGACCGGAGGTTGAATGAGCGCCAGCGTCAGTTGTCGGATAAGATCGGTCGCGCATTCGCGGGCCGCGGTTCCGAGATCGACGGACGCTTTCGCCAAATTAGCCTGGAGGTCCACGCCAAGGTGGATGCATGGCCCGCCGCCGTCGCCTTGATCGAAAACGAATTCCGCCGCGCCCGCGAAAACGGGTTTTCCGCCGAAGAGTTGCGCGAGATGTCGGCGTCGTTGCTGGCCGGCGCGCGCGCCGCCCGCGATGCCGCTCCGCGAGTCACGCCGGATCAACTCGCCAATGAGATCGCCGACTCCCTGGCCGCCGGAGTCGACTGGCAGTCTCCGGTGGCCTCGCTCGGCGAAACCGAGGCCTGGGTGGCGCGTTTTGCACCGGCCGACGCGGCCGCCGCCTTGCAGGCGATGTTTCCCGAGGACCGGCTGCATCTGCTGCTCATGTTGCGCGAGCCCGGCAAAACCGCCCCCGCCGACATTTTGGCGGCGTATCGCGACAGCGCCGCGCGTCCCCTCGCCGCCGTCAGCGCCCCCGCGGCCGACGAACTGCGGTTCCGCTACGCCGATTTCGGCCCCGTCGGATTGGTGACCAGCCATCGCACGGTGGCCGATCTCCAGATCGAGCTCGTCGAATTTGCCAACGGCGCCCGGCTCAACTTGCGCGCGAGCGACACCGAGCCGCACCACTTCAAACTGGTCGCGTATCTCGGCCGCGGCATCGCCGATGCCCCGCGCGACCGGCCCGGCCTGCCGTTCCTCGGCGGGATGCTGCTCGGCGCCTGCGACCTGCACCGGCACACGCGCGGAGAACTCGGCCGGCTCATTCGGCTGCGCGCCGTCGAAGCGGGAGTAACGTATGCCTTGGATCGGTTTGCCATCGAGCTCCAGGGACCGTCGACCGAGCTTCCGTTTGCGCTGCGTTTTGTCGCCGCCTATCTCTCCGACCTGAAATTCGAGGAAGCGAAAATGTCGCCCGCCCTCTCGAACTACGCGGCGGGGTGGGCGGCTTTGGTCGGGTCCAGCCAGACTCTATCCCGGACGGACCGGGGGTTTTACCTCCATGCCCACGATCCGCGTTTCCGCTTTCCACCGCTGGCGGACGTGGCGCGCTATCCGTTCGCCGAGGTCGTCGCCTGGGTGCAGTCGCGCTGGTTGGACGGACCAATCGAAATCGCACTCGCCGGCGACTTCGATCCGCAAGCGGCGATCGACGCCACCGCCACCACCATCGGCGCCCTGCCCACACGCCATGAAGCCGCGCCGATTCGGGGCGACGAGCGGGTCGCCCTGCCCGCCAAACTTTACCGCAATCTCTCCCCCGTTCCGCTCGCCGACCATGCCGCCACCGTTCAATTCGCCTGGACCGCCAACGACCTCGCCAATGTGCGCGTCAAGCGCGCCCTGCTCCTCGCCAATGACGGTCTGGTCAATCGCCTGCGCGGGAAATTGCGCGACGAACTCGGCGTCACCTATGATCCGCTGGGGGACATCGTTCGCGACGCCACCCAGCCGGATTTCGGTTTTGCCGACATCGAAATTACTTTTGAACCGAAGCGGGCCCAGGCGCTCTCAGACCGCGTGCTCAAGCTCGCCGATGAGTTCGCCCGCCAGGGCCTGACGCTCGACGAGTTTTCTCGCGTCCGCGAGCCGCGGATCGCGCACACCGTCGCCGCGCTGCGCACCAATGCCTGGTGGCTCGAAGAAGTGCTGGCGCGCGCCCAAAGCCAGCCCGCCCTGCTCGACGAGGCCCGCACCGCCGTCACCGACTTTGCGTCCCTCACGCTGAAAGAGGTCAATCGCGCCGCCGCGACCCACTACCGGCTGACCAACGCCCACGTCGTCGGCGTCGTCCCCGCGCCCGCCAAGTAGCGCGTTTCCCACGAACCCGTGGCCGGATTTGTCGGGCGTTCGCCCGGCGAATTTCGTTCTGTCATTCTGAGCGCAGCGAAGAATCCATCCGATTGTCCGCCTGCGATAGTCGCTCTGGATACTTCACTTCGCTGATGATCAGCCCCGGCTTGTCATCCTGAACGCAGTGAAGGATCCATCTGGATATTGCTGGCCGGCAACGTGCTGCTGGATCCTTCGCTGCGCTCAAGATGACAGACTTTCCTGACAGTGTTCCTTTCCGGGAGCCACCGAAGGTGCGAGCCTTCGCGGGAGGTCTCAGCCTGCCAAAGGAGAATCTTTTCGATCTGCAAACGCGAGAACGGCTCCACTTCCATGCAAACCGCTCCCGTGGCCCCGCTCGCTGTAGCGGCGGTCTATGACCGCCGGTCTTCCCGATGACGGCGGTCATAGACCGCCGCTACAGTTTCTCGGTCCCAGGCGTTTCCCCAGCGCGGGAACGTTCGGTCGAAAACCGCGCTTACTTGAGATACTTGTCGACCGGCGGATTGATCAGGTCGGCGATGGCCGGCTTGTCGAGATTGTCCGCGGTGACCATCACGCAGCCGGTATCGACTTCCCGGTCCACCTTCTGGCCCTTAAGATAGGCGACCATGGTTTTGACTCCGAGGTAACCCATCTGCATCGGGTTTTGCACGACAAAGCCCTGCATGTCGCCGGCCTTGAGCGCCTCGAGGGTGTGCGAGCTGGCGTCGAAGCCGACAAACTTGATCTTCTTGGCCAGGCCCGACGAACGTAGCGCGACAATCATGCCGGACGCGGCGATTTCATTCGAGGCGAAGATTCCGTTGGCTTCCTGGCCCAATTTTTGGAGCAGCTCCGTGGCGTTCTTTTCCGCACTTTCGTAGGTGCCGCCCGAATACTGGTCGGAGCTGATCACCTGGATGCCGGGAAATTGACTCTTGATCGTGTCCAGGAAAGCCGTTTCGCGCGCATCGGTGCCGGCGCCGCCTTTCTTGAAGCGGAAGAGGACCGCCTTGCCCTTGCCTTCGAGCAACGCCCCCAGCCGGCGGGCGCCGAGGACGCCGCCCCGGTAATTGTCGGTGGCGACGAAGCTGATCTGTTTGACGGATTGGAGTCCGGAGTCGATCACGACCACCGGAACCTTGGCCTGCACCGCCGCCTCGACGGGTGCGACCAGCGCGCGAACATCGCCCGGCGCGAGCACGATGCCGCTGACGTGCTTGGCCACCATTTCCTGCACGACCTGTTGCTGGCGGCCGACCTGGTCTTCGTTGGCCGGACCGTCCCAGAGCACGGTGACCTCCACCCCTTCGGTTTTCAGCTCCTGCTGGGCCTTGATCGCTCCGGCATGGACGACATTCCAATACTCGTTGTTAAGCGCTTTCGGAATGACGGCAATTTGGTAGGGCTGGGCATAAGCGGCTGCGGCCGCGATCAGCAGGGTAACGATGTGTTTTTTCATGAATCAGGCAGTGGTAGAATGTCATCGGCACGAACCACCAACGCCTTAAGCCGAATTACGCCCCGGAAACCGCCCCGGCTTTAAGCTCCACGACTACTTGGATTTCAGTGGTTGAGCCTTTGGGCAGCCCGTTGACAGCCACGGCGGCGCGGGCGTGTTTGCCGGCTTCGCCGAAGACCCGCACAAACAGGTCGCTCGCCCCGTTGATCACCGCCGGGCTGTCGGCGAAACCGTCAACGGCGTTGACAAAGCCGCTCACGAAGACAATCCGCGCCACCCGATCGAGCGAGCCGGCGGCGGCCTTGATGTTGGCCAGCGCATTGAGCGCGCAGATCTCGGCCGCGTGATACGCGGTCTCGACCGACTGCTCCCGGCCGACCTGTCCGGTGTGCGTCATCTGGCCGTTGACCAGGCAAATCGTCCCGGCGCAATAGAGCAGATTACCCGTGCGCACGGCAGGCACGTAACTGCCGACGGCGGTAGGTGGAGGGGGGAGTTGCAGGCCGAGTTCAGTGAGACGGGCTTCGGGAGTCATAAGAGTTGGGTCGTGGCAGATTCCCTCTATCGCAACAAGAATCCCCGGAGCAAGCTCCGGGGCATTGCAGCAACCGATGTCTGCAGTCCGGGGAGCACACGCGTCTCGCGTGTCGGCTTGGGCGTCCCGCCCGAGCCCTCCGAACCACTCTCGGCGGGACGCCGAGAGCAGCACGCGAGACGCGTGCGCCCCCCCCCATCAGCACGCTCATTTCCAGAGGGAATGTCACTTAATAAGTGACATCAAACCAGGGCGTTTCTCCCGATGCAAATAACCAAGTGATGCTAGCAGCCTGTCGGACTTGGAAGCCGAATTCCGTGATCCCCTTCAAAATGGCGCAGCCATTTTGTTTAGCAGCGTGGAGGACGAAGTCCGACACGCTGCTAGGGGAGCGATTCCGGCGGCAAGAAGTCTTTCGTCGCCACCGCCCGGACCGCCATGGGCGCGTCGATGATTTTCAATTCCTGCAGCAGGTCGATCGCTTCGCCGAGGCGTGCCAGCGAAAGTCGGCCGACGCCCTCGCCCTTCGCCGAATCTCCCGTCACCAGATGGCGCAGGATGAGCTCGCTTCGGGAAAACGCCAGAAACTCGGGGGTCATCTGGGCGTTGCGGGCGAGAATGAGCCGGTGGGCCGGCGTCGGATCGCCCTCGACATAATCGCGCCAGCCCCGCACTGAGGCGGCGACGAAGGCCCGCGTCACCCCGGGGTTGGCCTGCGCGAAATCCCGCCGGCAAAAGATCACGTGATAGGCGTCGTAGCCGGAATCGGCGATCGGCAGCGTCTTCACCCGCACCCCGTACAGTTGCGCAATGTACGGCTCGTTGGTGACGAGACACTCCTGGATGGCGGCTTGGTTCGCAAAGAAACCGGCCAGTCCGTACGGCATCGGTTGCAGGTTGAAATGGATGCCGTACTTTTTCTGGAGCAGCTGAATCCAGACCAGCGTCGGCGCCGCGATGATCGTCTGGCCATCGAGTTGCTTGAAGGAGTTGACCGGGTTGTCGGCGTGCAACAACAACGCCTCGTGATCGTGCTGGAGCACCGCGCCCACGATGAGCAACGGCAGGCCGCGGCTCGCCGCCACGATCACGTCGGTGCTCGGGTTCATCCCGAACTCGGCGTCGCCGCTGACAATCTTCGGCTTGATGTTGGCGCCGGGACCGCCCGGGAGCAGTTCGACGTCCAGGCCGGCCTCCCGATAGAAACCTTTTGCGAGCGCTTGATAGAAGCCGCCGTGCTCGGCCTGGGGAAACCAGTCGGTCTGCAGGCGCACCTTGCGCAGCCCGGCGGGAGACGACGCCCCATCGGCGCGTGGCGCGGGCTGTTTGGAACAGGCGGAAAACCCCGCGAGCGCGAAAAGAAGCATCAACGATATCCAGCGTCGTCCAGGCATGCGAGTCACCGAGCGAAACCAAAAGTTGCGCCGACGCGAGCGCGGAGCGATATTGGCGCCGTGACCAGGCTACCTCCGCTCTCGATGGCCGACTGGCGGGCGATCGCGCAACGCGATCCCGTCGCCGCCGCGCGCGAGGTGCACCGGCGCGTGGCCGCCCTGCTTCCGCCGGCGCAACAACGCGCCTGCCTCGCCGCCGTGGTGGACGAAGCCCCGCTCGCCGCCGCGTTCGCCGCGGCGCGCACCACGGAACCGCTCGCCGGAGTGCCGTACTTTTTGAAGGACTTGTTCGACCTGGCCGGCTACCCAACCCGCGCCGGTTCGTCCTTCCTGGCCGACGTGCGGCCCGTGCCAACGGGCGACGCGGCCCTCGTGCAAGCGCTGCGCGCCGTGGGCGCCGTCTGCGCCGGCAAGACTCACCTGCACGAATTCGCCTACGGCGTCACCGGCGAGAACCCGCATTACGGCAACTGCGAGCATCCCCATTTCCCCGGTCGCACGACCGGTGGTTCGAGCAGCGGCTCGGCTGCGGTGGTCGCGGCCGGCATCGTGCCGTTCGCCATCGGCACCGACACGGGTGGCTCCGTACGCACGCCCGCCGCCTTCTGCGGCCTCTACGGATTTCGCATGACGCCGGGCCACGCCTGGATCGCCGACGCGTTTCCGCTCGCACCAAGTTGCGACACCGCCGGGTGGCTGACGCGCACTCCAGCCGATCTGCTGGAGCTCAACGGCGCCCTGCTCGGACTCGGCACCAGCCGGCGCGAGCCGCGCGGATGTTATCTCGAAATCGGCGAACTCGACTCCGACGTGGCGGCGGCCTGCCGTCAGGCTGCCGCACGGCTTTGCGCGCCCGCCGACCACGCCACGCACGGGCAATTGACCGACGCCTTCGAGGGGGCTGCGCTCGCCTATCTCGTGCTCACGAGCGCCGAAGCCGCCCGCGCGCACGCCGGCTGGCTCGATACCCATCGGGCGCAATACAGCCCGACCGTCTGGGAGCGGATCGACCGCGGCCGGCATTGGTCCGAGAGCGAATCGGTCGCCGCCGAAGTGCACCGCCGTTTCATCCGCCACACGCTCACCAGCTATTTTCTCACCTTCGATTTCCTCGTGCTTCCCTCGACGCCGTGCGCGGCGCTCACTCCGGCAGAATGCGATCAAAGCCACCGCGAGCGCGTCCTGACCCTGTCGGCTCCGGCGAGCCTCGCCGGTTTGCCGGTGTTGTCGGTACCGGTGCCGTTGCCTTCGGGACTCACGGCCGGGTTGCAAGTGATCGTCAATTCCGCGCAAAGCCCGGTGATCCCCTGGGCGCTGCAACGGCGGTAGAATTCACCTGACACCGTTGGCATTCCGTAGGTCAGCGAGCTTGCTCGCGCTCCGATACCAACGAGCCAATCTTTTCGGAATCTTACAGAAGGAAACGAAGGTAACGAAGGCCTGTTTCCAGCGCACGTCACGCGCTTCGTTTTCTTGGTTACCTTCTGTTCAATTGCCTGAATTCATGAAGCGATGGGACCCTCCGCGCGAGCAAGCTCGCTGCCTACACAAACCAAGTTGCGCCCTACAAATGCAACAGGCGCTTCGCATTTCCACCGAGCAGCGCCAGATCAGCGCCGTTCATTTTTGCTTCTGCCACGAGCCGTGTCAGGCTCGGCTCGGCGTCGAGCTTGGGGTAGAGATTCAGCGGATAATCGGAACCGAAAAGCACCCGCTCCGTTGGCACGACTTCCAGAAACTGCCGCCAGATCGTCGCATCGTAGAGCAGCGGCGAGGCGGCGGTGTCGTAGAATACGTTCATCAAATCCTCCGCTTCTTCGTCGTGCAATGGCAGCCGCCCGCCCCAGTGGGCGAGGATGAAATTCGTCCGGGGAAACGTGTGCGCGAGCCAGACGAAATCGCGCAACGGCGTTTCCACTCTGCCGGGATAGTGACCAATCTCATGATCGGTGACGTGCAGGTTGACCGGCAGGTGCAATTCGGCCGCGAGCTCGAGCGCCTCGCCGAAGACCGGGTTGCCCACGTCGTAGCCTTGCGCATGGGGCGAGAGCTCGCCCAGTCCGATCAGGCCCGCCTCGCGGGCGCGCTGCACCTCGGCGAGCGTGGCGTCGCGGCCGGCGGCCGGATGCAACGTGGCGAAGGCACTCAAGCGGTCGGGATGCGCCTGCACACACTCGGCATAAAAACCGTTGTGCCACGCGCAGGTCTCCGGCCATTGCCAGTACCACCCGAGCAGCACGGCGCGCGCGATCCCCGCCGCGTCCATGGCACGCAATAGATCGTCGACATCGGGAAAACCCTGGACACCGCGTCCGTCTTGGCGGCGGCGCGTGCAAAGCATGGCCCAATGCGTCTCTGCCTGCGTCGCTCCCCAAGCCACCGGGTTGTGGTTGAGCTCGGGCGGATAGAGATGCACGTGGGCGTCGATCACCATAACGGATGCTGTACCAATACACTTCGGCTAAACCGGGTCAAACTGAAGGTCCGGTCGCTGACCAAATTGCCTGGTTTGCAGGCCCGACTTGTAGGCCCGGTCGCTGACCGGGCTGCCTGATCTGTCGGACCGTTCCCGTCGTCCGAGCTGGTTGGATGGGGGCGCATCCGGTTTTTGGGCAACGCTCGCCGTTCGGCTCTCTCGCTCGGTCACCGGAGGCCACGCCTGTAGCGGCGGTCTATGACCGCCGAAACGAGGCCGTAAGTCCGCCACGCCCGGTCGGCGCTCATAGAGCGCCGCTGCAGTCTCCCGTTTCGATGCGATGAGTATAGCCCTGCGACGCTCGAAACCTGGATTGCGCCCGACCGACCCGCACCGGAAAATCGCTCGTTGCGCGGTGCGGGACAATCCGTAGCGTCACTCGCCGCCCGACTCTCGCCCGCCGCGCCCTCGCTCGCGCCTCCTCGCCATGCCCAAAGTCATCGCCATCAACTCCGCCGCCCGGTCTTCCGCCGGGCCCGAATTTGCGGCCCTGATTGCGGAGATGCAACATGCCGCCGGCGCCGTCCTCGCGCCGCGCGAGTTCGAGGAGAAACCCATCTACGGGCATACGCTCTATCTCGCCCACTGCTCGGTCGACCTGCGCTACGGTCTCTTCCGCGCCTACGTTTTTCAGGACATCATCGACAAGCACTACATCATCGCCCTCGCCTATGGCGACATCGTCAACGCCCGGACGCTTTACACCCGGCTGCATTCCTCGTGCGTCACGAGCGAGACCCTGCTCGGCTGCGATTGCGACTGCGGGCAGCAGCTCGACGGCGCACTCAGGCGGATCGCCGAGCAGGGCACCGGCATCCTTTTTTACCTCATGCAGGAAGGCCGGGGCGTGGGTTACGTGGCCAAGGCCCGCGACCGGATGCTCGTGCAGGCGTCGCTCGACCGGCTTTCCACCTTTCAAGCGTACGCCGCGATGGGCCTCGAGAAGGATCATCGCAACTATGAGAACATCTCCGAAATTTGCCATCTGCTCGGGCTCACCGCGCCGTTCGTGGTGTTGACCAACAATCCCGCCAAGGTCGAGGCGCTGCGCGCGCAGGGGATCGCCATCGCCGGCACCGAGACGCTCGAGTTCGAGCCATCGCCCTTCAACCTCGCCTATCTCACCTCGAAGGCGGCTGCCGGTCACATCCTCACCCGCCCCGGCGAAACCACGGTGCGTCACGCCGTGCCGCCCGAACCGGTCGTCCCGTTCAAGCCGCACGCGTTGCCGGACGCCCAGCGTTTCATTTACGCCGCCAGTTATTTTCTGCCGATGTTGCCGGTCGACGACGACATTCTCCTGGCGGAAAACCAGTTTCGGGAGCTGTTCCAGAAAAAGGCCATCGAACGCTACATGGCCGGCCCACAGCCGCTCGTACGCGACTACCAGCTCATTCGCGACAACCGTTTCTTCGTCAAAATTGCCCCCGACCGGCTCAAGGCCTTCAAGCGCGAAAATCCCCGCGACCCCATCGGCGATCTGCTCGCCACGCCCTACTGGTTCCGGGTGCACGTCTATTACGACATCGTGACCAGCCACGATTTCGTCGTGCTCACCCATGGCTCCGCCCGGCCCACCGACATTCCCGTGGTGCGCCTGCAAAGCGAGTCCCTCTTCAACCGCTTCCCGCTGCGCGCGGTCGAGAACCAGGACAAATTCCGGCAGGCGGTGAAACACATCGTGACCTATGGCGCCGGCGCCGTGCTGCTGCTCTACAACGACGGTCGCGGCGCCGGTTTCGGCGCGTATGCCACCGATCGCATGCTCACGGAAACCGGCCGCGCCCCCTCGACCGACGAGGCCTACCGCCAGCTCGGCGTCGAGTACGACAGCCGCGACTACGATGCCTCCGTGCTGCTGCTGAAACAACATCTCCCCGGCGGCAAGATCCAGATGGTGATGAATTCGCCCGACAGCCTCGTGACCAAAACCGAGTACGCCGAAGCGCTGAAGAAACACCACATCGATGTGGAAAAATGGATCTTCCTGGAGGACGAAGATCGCGACTGAGCCGGGAGCGTTCAGCGCGCAGGTCGGACACTGGCCCTGCAACCGGGAATGGCGGAATTCCGATTACCCGCAACTGACCACCAATGTTCAGGCCTTATTTCTCGACACTCAATTTGATCTGCGGGCTGAAGGCACGCAGTTCGCCCGGCCCGGGCGGCGTGGAGTACGACAAGAGATAGTGGGCTGAGCGGACATCCGCTGGGTTCTAGAGGGCCAGACGGGGTCAGGCCGCTGATTGTTGATTTTTCGCTCAGCCGACAACGGCCTTAGCTGAACCCCGAGGGCGCGGACGAGCTGCGCCCCTACGTCGATTCCTGGAGGTCGAGCCGGGGACGCGTAGGTGGATTGCCGGCAAATTTTTTGTAGCCCGGTCAACCTGACCGTGCCCGCTGGAGGTCGTGGTCAGGTTGACCGTGCTACGAAAGTGATTTTTAAAGAGACCGGTCAAAACATATTGTCCAGTGAACGCGCCGCAAAAAACGCTTGATTCAATTGTGCGGCGACTGCTTGAGCAGACGGCTTCACCGGCGCCGGAGACGGTCGAAATCCGGGCCGTGCGCAGCAGTCCGCGCTCAACCGTCCTACGCCTTCGGCTGGGAGGAACGTGGTGCGGGCGAGACCGGCTCATTGCCAAGCAAGCTGTCGGAGACGGCGCAACGGAGCGGTTCGGTCGGGAACTGGTAGCCCTCCGTCTCCTCGCCAAGCTCGATCTCCACCCGCCCGTTGCCCCAAAATTGCTGGCTTGGGACAGTGCCGCCCGGCTTCTGCTGCTGGAGGATCTCGGTGACCGGGGTCTAGCCACGGCTTTGTTGGGGAAAGAGCGTTCCGCTGCCCAGGAAGCACTGGTTGACTATGCGGCTGCGCTGGGGCGTTTGCATGCCGGTACAGTGGGCCAGGAAGCGGGCACCATCGCCATCCGTCAGGAACTCGCGATGGATTCTGCCGGGTTCGCCAATCCGCGAAAGATCCAAAGCGACGGAATAAGTTTTCGACAGTTGTGTGAGGCGGCCCGCGTTGCGGTCGATGCCGGGTTCGACGCCGACGTGCAGCGGGTACAGACTCTGCTGGCGACCCCCGGTCCGTTTCACGCCCTCATACATGGAGACCCCTGTCCCGACAACTAACGCCGGACCACCGGACGCATCGTTTTTTTCGACTTCGAAGCGAGTGGCTTCGACCATGCGCTAATCGATGCCGCCTATTTGGTCATGGCTTTCCCCACCTGTTGGTGTGTGGGCAATCTTCCCGCCGAGGTTCTCTCCCGAGCGCAAGCCGTTTACAGGCAGACGCTCGCCACGGGTATCCCGGAAGCCGGGGATGATGCAACGTTCGCTCGCCACCTCCTGCATGCGAGCGCCCGATGGCTGCTCGATGGCGATACGCTCGTGCCCCGCGCGCAGCGCGGCGGTTCCAAACGATTCCTGGAGCTGTTGGCAGCAGACTGGCCATGGGGGTGTTCGACCGCGCGACAACGGCTGCTGCATCGACTCCACGCGTTCATACAGCTCGCCGAATCCGTCGGCGAGCTACGTAGTCTCACCGCAACCACAGCGCATTTGCATCGCGCCCTCGTTTCCTGTTGGCCGTCGGATGTCCATAGGCTTCCCGACTATCCAGCCCTCGTTGGCTAACGGAGTGCACTCTAAAAAGGGGTCGGGCTTAAACATTTGTGGTTGGCCGCATCAATCCGGCCCGGACGCGAGGTCCGGCCCTACATTCGGAAGGCTTTGTCGGGGGGCAGCCAAGAGGGCTCCCTCCCGCCCGATTTGTTCCCTTTGCGGGTTTGCACCGCGACCGGCGTTCACTATTGCTTGAGACCAGAACCCACTCCCCCTTGCCTTCTTCACCTCCATTCCCCAGCCCATCGCGCGGCACCGACCCGCTCGGCCACTCCCTCCTCGCCCAACGCCTCGCACAAGTCCCGGGAGAAATCGCGGGCATGCTGGTGCGGGGTCTGCCGCAGCTCTCCGTCGCCACCCTCGCGACCGAGCGGTTTGTCGTCACCGGCACCGGCAGCTCGGAGGCGCACGCCCGCTACCTCTGCACGCTCCTCAATCTCTACACCGAGCGCGCCGCCACGTATCTGCCGCTCTCCGCGTTGGCGGCCGCCCCGGCCGGCATGTTTGTCGACCGGACCCTGGTCGTCTTTTCCCAGGGCATTTCGCCCAACGCGCAGACCGCGTTCCGCCGCCACGCCGCGTTTGCCCACACGATTCTGTTCACCGCCACAACGGCGCCGGCGGCCCGCGTCATCGGCAAACCCGATCAGGCGGATCTGCTCTACGAGCTCGTCGACGGCGGCGGCGATCTCATCGTCTTTCCCCTGGCCGAGGAATACACCACGCTCATCCGCTTCGTGGGCCCGCTCTGCGGTTACCTCGCGTGTCTGCAGTTTGCCGCCCAGCTCACCGGCTGCCGTTTCTCGCCGCCGCGGCCCGATCAGATCCTGCCGCTGCTCGACACCAAGCCGCCCGGCGACTTGGTGGAGGCCATGCTCGAGCGGCCGGATTCTTTCGCCCAGGGATTTGACCTCGTCACGGCCGCGCCCATCTCCGATTTCGCGCAGAACCTCGCCTACAAATTCATGGAAGGGCTCTTTTGGCCCTGCCCGCCCATCTCGGATTTCCTGCAATTCGCGCATGGCCCGTTCCAGCAGATGACCGCCCACCCGCACCCGGTGGTCATTTTGCAGGGCGATTCGGCCGTCGAGGCCGAACTCGTACGCCGCAGTGTCGGCATGCTGCGCGACTTTGGGCTCGACGCCTATGTGATTCACGTCGACGCGCCGCCGCTCTTTTCGATTTTCGGTTTCGAGGCGGCGATCAACCGGCTCGTTTTCGCCGCGCTGCAACGCTTCGGCATCGATCAGGTCAACTGGCCCGGCAAAGGCCGCGACGACCTGCTCTACGGCTTCTGTCCAGACGTATAGCCCGGCCGCCTCCGGTCGCGGCCGAGCCGCCACCAAACCGGCATCGGATTTTACAGGAGGCAACGGAGGAAACCGAGGAAATGACTTCTGATACCCAATCGCCTTCCGAATTCAGATTTTTGAACAGAAGGTAACCAAGAGAACGAAGCGCGTGTAGTGTGCTGGGATTAGGTCTTCGTTGTCTTCGTTTCCTTCTGTAAAATTCCGAAAGGATCGGTTCGCTGAGTCGACTCCGTTCTCTCTGCGGCCTCCTGTAAAAATATTCGGTTGCCTGAGCTAGCTGGTCAGCGCGGCCCGGAGCGTCTGCGCTGCTTCCTTCCAAGTCGGCAGCACCCGGGATGTCGCTTCCCGGACCAGACGGGCATGCCACGCGTCGTCGGTCAGCACCCGGCGCAACGCATCTTTCCAGGCGGTGAGATCGCTGACCGGCACTGAGACGCACCCGCCGCCATCGGCGTTTTCGCGCAGCACGGGCAAATCGGAACACACACACGGCACGCCCTGCCAGAGCGATTCCAACAGCGGCAGGCCGCAGCCCTCGGCGATCGTGGGGAACACCGTGGCGCGCGTTCTGGCATAAAGCGCCGCCATGGCCGCATCGCTCGCCGCCGCGTGATAATGCAACCCGGGAAATTCGCGGCACAATCGTTTGATTCTCGCCACCAGCGGCCCACCGAAATGCGGATTCACCCGGCCCACCAAGTGCAGCTCGAAGCCGGGTTCCTCGCGCCAAAGCTCCGCGCAGACGTCGAGGAGAAAGTCCTGGTTCTTGCGCGGCTCGACGATCCCGATGCAGAGGAGGGACGGAGGGATAAGGGATGAGGAATGAGGGATAAGGGAATTGGTGCGGCGCGGGGCGCTGTTGAAATCCGCGCCGTGCGCCAGCACATCGACCGACGGCGGCGCTGCCACGCCGAGCCAGCGCCAATAGCCGAGCAGATCCTCACGGCTTGCCGCCGACACGGCCCAGATCCGGTCGAACCGCGCCAGGTTTTTCATGTATCCCGGATGTCGCGCCACGCTCCGCGGCCAGGTGATCCAGGGGTGGCGCAGGGGGATCGCGTCGTGAAAAATCGCCGCCAGCCGGCATGGTTTCGCGCGCAAAAACTCGCCGAATCCCGGCCGTTCCTCCGCGCCAAAGATCTCCCCGGTCAGAAACCAATCTTCCGGCCGCACCGCCGACCGGTCCCATCGCGGCCAAGACACCGGTCGCGCGACGTCGCCCAGCTCCGCGCGCAACCGCTCGCTCACACGGTTGAGCCCCGAACGGTGGCCTGACCGGCCGGTATTGGTGACATCGAAATATATCACGACTCGGTTTTGGGCGTCGCCCGGGATTGCGCCTCGCTCTCGCTCGAATTCCCGGGTGGGACGCCCGGACCACTCGCCACGACCGGCAAGCGTGGCCGGGGCGTCCCGCCCAGGTCAGACGCAGCAGGCAGCGAACTTGCCGGCTTGCCGACGATCGCCTGTTCGAAAAGTGCGTTCAGACGCGCCGCGTTTTTGTGGGCATCGAAGTTTTCCTCCACCCAACGGCGGGCCGCGCTGCGCAGACGCTCGCACAAGACATCGTCGACCATCAGCCGGCGCAGCGCGGCCACCCACTCGGCGGGCGTCTCGACCGACGCCACCAGTCCGGTCGTGGCGGCGTGAATCGCCTCGGTGGAGGCAGCTGCGGGCGAAGTCACCACGAGCGTGCCCGCGGCCATGGCTTCCGGAATCACGTTGGGCAGGCCGTCACGATCGCCGCTCGGCGCCACCACGCCGGTATGGAGCAGCACATCGGCCCAGGCGAGCTGGCTCCAGACCTCAAGGTGCGACAGATGGCCCAGAAAACTCACGTGCGCCGCCACGCCCAGTTCGCCGGCCATTCGCTCGAGTTGCGCCAGCATTTCGCCGTCACCGACGATGCGCGCCTCGAAGGGCACGCCCGCCGCCTGCAATGCCGCATAGATGCGCAGCTGGTGGCGCAACCCCTTTTTCGGAATGAGGCGGGCCACACAAACGAGCCGCAACGGATCGCGCGAGAGACGGAGCGGTTTGAGCATCGGGATCGTGGCCAGACCCCGGTGGATGCAATGGACCTTCTCCGGCAGCAACCCTCGCTCGATCAGCGAAGTCCGGCCCATCTCGGTCGAAGTATGCACGAAGGCGGCATGCTCGAGTTTTTCGGTCAGCCACCAATCGCCGCCGTGTTCGTAGATGTCGTACGCGTGGGCGCCCGAGCTAAAGTGATGGCCATCGACCCGCCACAAAAGCCAGGCGGCGGTGGCCGGCGCGCCCGCCCAGGCTGCATGCACCAACGCGGGCGGATATTTGCGGAAATAGCGCAGATAGTAACAGGCGAAACCCGCCCCCAACATGTTTTCCCAAAAATTGATCCAGGAGGGAGCCCGGCGGGTAAAAAGCCCGTGCAACAACTGGCGCAGGACATCGGGCCGTCGCGTCGCTTCGAGCGGGATCTTCCAAAACAGCGTGAGCAATTTCCACTTGGGGAACGGCGTCACGGGAATGCCGCGGAACGAACCGCCGCCGCCCCACAGCGAGAAGAGCCGCAGCTTCACGCCCCGCGCCTGCATCGCGACAATTTCGCGCTGCAAAAACGTCTCGGTGTTTTTCGGAAACGTCGTGAACAAATAGACGATGGTGGCAGGCGATGGGTGCAAGACGGGGGAGTGGTAAGGCGGGCGCCGCAGAATACGGCAAAAGCCAAGCGATGCCCGCTCGGAGGCGCGCTGTAAATCCTCTTTCCGGGAATGCGCATGTCCCGGGAGCGCGGGCGTGTATGCAGGACCGCCCCCATGGTGCGGGTCACGGGGCCGTGAGCTCAGAGTATCGCATCACTCCGTACTCGAAACGGGCTTAGGGCGGATGCTCGCCTGCG
>Ga0182021_10004194_pt1 | contig 16908 bp, 12 predicted proteins | sample 612E3MmetaG_FD_120493 | JGI IMG/M metagenome (GOLD analysis project Ga0182021, IMG submission 120493) | Permafrost microbial communities from Stordalen Mire, Sweden - 612E3M metaG (Illumina Assembly) | ecosystem: Environmental > Terrestrial > Soil > Wetlands > Permafrost | place: Sweden...
CTTCACCTTCAAGACCGTGACGAAGCCCTGCACGGGCTCCATAGCGGCAGGTGCCTTCTGCTACATCAAGGTCACCTTCACTCCTTCCCAGGTAGGCCTGCGTACCGGCAACGTCACCATCACCGACAACGCCGCGAACAGCCCGCAGGTTATCCCGTTGGCGGGAACCGGCAAGTAACTTCAATCAGCAAGACAACCAAAAAGAGGGGCGGGACTTCGGTCCCGCCCTCCCCTTTTAGGGCGTTTATCGTTCTCCTTTTCGCCTCCGAAGGATTCTGCCCCGTGATCCCCTGTGCTCCCCGTGGTCCAAGCCTTTCTTCGCGTTCTTAGCGAACCCTTGCGCTCGGCCGGAGTTGCGCGTTTCCCCGCTTGCCGTGGATACTGGAAGTTCCAACATGAATACGAACCTTTCTCTCTCTGCTCCTTCCCAGGTGGAAACCGATTGCCTGGTCGCTGTGGTCCTCGATCGCGGCGAAAAAGACAAACCCAACGTGTCCGTTGAATCGAGCGATGCCGCTCTCCGTGAGGCCGCCAAGGAAGTCATTGCCAGCGGCGAGGTCACGGGCAAGATTTTCGAGACGACCCTTTTGCATCGTCCCACGGGAGTGAAAGCCAAGCGCCTGCTGTTGATCTGCGGTGGAAAGGCGAAGTCCTTTTCAGCGGCCGAACTGCGCAAACTCGCTGGCGCGGCCGTTCGCACCCTCAAAGGCAAGAGCATTCGCAGCTTCGCCTTCACTCTGCCCGAGAACGGCATCACGGCTGCCGAAGGCATGAAGTCCGTAGTCGAAGGCGCCTTTGTCGGAAATTTCGATCCCGATTACTACAAGAGCGATCGCAAGGATCAGAAAATCGATGCCGTCACGATTGTCGCGCGCGGCGATCAGGCGCCCCTTGAGCAGGCGATGAAGTTAGGTCGCATCGTCGGCGAATCGCAGAACTTCACCCGCGACATGGTCAACGAACCCTCGAACCGAATGACCCCTACCAACATGGGCGAGCGCGCCAAGAAAATGGCCGCCGAGGTCGGACTGAAGTGCGAAGTCCACGGCGCAGACAAAATCAAGGAACTCAAGATGGGCGCTTTCTGGGGCGTGGCACAAGGCTCCGACGAACCACCGGCGCTCATCGTATTGCGCTATGAACCCGAGGGCGCTGCGAAAGACATCCATCTCGGACTGGTCGGCAAAGGCATCACCTTCGACACTGGCGGCATCTCCATCAAACCCGCCGATGGCATGGAGAAAATGAAGTACGACATGGCGGGCGGCGCTACCATGATCGGTGTCATGCGCGCCATCGCCCTCCTCAAGCCGAAGGTAAGAGTCACAGCAATCATCTGCGCCACTGAGAATATGCCTTCCGGAAGGGCGCAGAAGCCCGGCGATGTCCAGATCGCCATGTCGGGCAAGTCCATCGAGATCATCAATACCGACGCCGAAGGCCGCCTCGTCTTAGCCGACGGCCTCTGTTACGCCCGCCAGTTGGGCTGCACTCACATGGTGGACGCGGCCACCCTCACCGGCGCCGTCGTCGTCGCCCTCGGCTACGTCAATGCCGGCATCTTCGCCAACGACGACCAGATGTACGAACGATTCGCCCAGGCCAACCAGCAGGCGGGCGAGAAAATGTGGCGCCTGCCGCTCGACGACGAATACAAGGACAACATCAAGTCCAACATCGCCGACATCGTGAACTCCGGTGGCCGTTGGGGCGGCGCCATCTCCGCCGCCATGTTCCTCAAGGAATTCGCCGAGGAAACGCCCTGGATCCACCTCGACATCGCCGGTACCGCCTGGATGGAAGAGGCGAAGCCGTGGATCGCCAAAGGCCCGTCCGGAATCGCCCTGCGCAGTTTGGTGGAGTTCGTAAAGGCCTGGGCAGATTAAAGCAAAACGTTGAACATGATGACGCCCCGGCACGTGGCAGGCTGCAGAAGCAACCACGAACACAAGCACCACCGTGGAAGAGCGGCCCTTCAGGGCCGCGGTAGCGGTCCTCAATGAATCAGGCCTTCAGCCCCTGTGGTCGGTTTTCGTGTCCGCAGCATGTTGCCCTCGCGGCGGTTAAAGCTCTCAACCGAATCTGCGGCGGCTGTCTTCGCTTGTGCCGCTAGCAACAAGACTGCCATCGCAAGGATGATCCAGACTTGGTGAGGCGCAATCAGGAATTGCCACCACCATTTCTGCGCCAAATCATGCAGGATTGAATTCCCGCCTGCGAGTGCCTGAAGCACCGCCGCCCCCGGCAGCGCGAACGGAACCGCGACGATTAACACATTGCGGGCAATCTTCCGCTGACGGCCGCGGACCTGAGTAACTGCCCACGCCAGCGGAAACAGCAGCAGACAGCCGTCGTAGAAACGATGATAAAAAGGCAAAAGGCTGATGGTTCCCACAACTGCCAAATTGAACAGGCTAGCCTCTGCTCCCTCCATCTTGCGGTAGTGGATTGCCCAGCGCAACAAAAGCCCCGCTGCAATCATCCACGCAAATACCTGCGACAGTATCGTGCTCCGGGTTACCTGGTACAAAATCACTTGGAGATTCAGAAGGTCGAAGCGCGTCGGATTCCCAGAAGTGAAGTCGTCAATTCCACCCGGCGCAAACATTCGCTGGCTATTCGGCAAGTAACTGTGCGCCCAGTGCACTCCTGCCGACAGAATCCGAAGATCGGCGATTAGGAATAGCGCGAGCCCAGCGGCAAGGGCGATGGTCAAAGTTCGCCATCGCCTCATCGCTGCAAAACAGATCAGGAACGGGAGCGCCACCGTCGGCTTCAGAGCTGCCCCGGCAGCGAGAAGCAGCCCTGCCCAGACATCGGAGCCTCGCCCGACATTCAGCCATGCCAGCATCCCAAGGGCGAAGACAACCAACACGAGATTCCCCAGGGCGATGGCCGTATGAAACGGTGCGAGCATCAACGCGCACAAGACGATAGCACCGGCCTGCGTGCTCCTCATCGGAACGCGGGCCACGGCCGGCGTGCTGATCACAATCGTGACGAACGATAGAGTGCTGATCGCGAACCACACTAAGCTCGCGCTGGGCCAGGGCATCATCGCCAGCGGCGCGAGTAGCGGAAAGCCTGTGAGAGGATAGGGCGATGGAATTCCGCGCCGGGCGGGCAGAGTGCCATTCTCGCTCTCCGGTCGAACGAATGCCGGAACGTCCGTCTCGGCTGGCCACAACCGCGCGACGACACGTGGATCGTAGGGGTCCTGGCCACGCAACCATGCCTTCGTCTGGATATAAGGCGAAAGGAAGTCGTTGAACTGCCTGAACTCGACCGCGCGCATCGGACCACGAATCCCAAAGTAGGCCAGCGCTAGTGGCAACATGACACAGAAGGCGAGCAGCGTGCGCCGTTGGTTCCAACGCGATTTGGCCAGCTCATCCACGATGAGAACATCTCCTCCAGTGCATCCCGAGGAGTATAGCGGAGTGGGATTCGAGGCTTCGACCGCATCGCGGCCCGCTCGTCTAAACTAGTATTCGCCGCACGACGCAACACGAGACTGCGTCGCGCTCCGAAACCGCCAGACTGCTCATCAAACCATCGTGGATCTTGCCGCCAAAATCCGTACTATCCCCACTTCCCCCGGCGTGTACCTCTACAAGAACGCCGAAGGCGAAGTCATCTATGTCGGCAAGGCGAAGAACCTGCGCTCCCGCGTCTCTTCCTACTTCCACGAGGGACGATGGGAAGATGCGAAGACCGGCACGCTCGTCCGTGAGGCGGTCGATGTCGACTACATCGTCGTCGCCAATAATAAGGAAGCCCTCGCCCTCGAGAACCATCTCATCAAGCAGAAGAAGCCGCGCTTCAACATCCTGCTGCGCGACGACAAGACGTATCCCTACGTGAAACTCACGCTCGCCGAGGGCTTCCCGCGCGTCTACGTCACTCGACGCCTGCGGAAGGATGGCAGCTCCTACTACGGTCCATACTTCCCTGCCAACCTCGCCTATCGCATCGTCGACCTGATCCACCGCCACTTCCTGATTCCGTCCTGCAAGGTCGACCTGACGCGCTCCCATCCGCGGCCGTGTTTGCAGTTCTACATCAAGCGCTGTCTCGGCCCGTGCGTGAAGGACCTCACCACTCCCGAGACCTATCAGGAAGCCGTCCGCGACGTGAAGCTTTTCCTGGAAGGCCGACAGACCGACCTGGTGAAGTCTCTCCGCGAGCGCATGGCGGAGGCCGCGAATAACGAGGAGTTCGAGCGCGCCGCCAAGTGTCGCGACCTGATCTCGACCGTCGATCAACTTCAGGAGAAGCAGCGCATCGCCGCCGTAGAAGGCGATGACGCCGACGTCTTCGGCTATCACTACGAGAACCAGATGCTCGCCGTCAACCTGTTCCACATGCGCGGCGGAAAGGTGCTCGATCGCCGAGAGCTCTTCTGGGAAGACTTGCCGCAATTCGGATCAGCGCAACACGATGGAGCGACCGGAGAGTTCTTCTCCGCTCTCGTCAAGCAGCTCTATCTTGGGCAGCCTTATGTCCCGCGCAACATCTACGTCCCCGTCGACTTCGAAGACCGCGCTGAGCTGGAAGAAGCCCTCAGCGAGCAACTAGCGGGCGAAGGTGGCAGACCGACGCGCGTCTACATCACCATTCCTCAGCGCGGAGACAAGCGCGAGCTGATCGATCTCGCCGGCAACAACTCCAAGCAGTCCTACGATCAGCGCTTCCGCGTGATGAAGCCCAACGCGCGCCTGATCGCCGAAGCCTTCCAGGACGCGCTCGCTCTCCCCGAGTTGCCCAAGCGCATCGAGTGCTTCGACATCTCGCACATTCAGGGCGCGGAGACGGTCGCTTCCATGGTGGTGTGGGAAGACGGCAAGATGAAGAAGTCCGACTACCGCAAGTTCATCATCAAGACCGTCGAAGGGGTGGACGATTTCGCGTCCATGCGCGAAGTGGTCACGCGCCGTTACAAGCGCACGCAGGAAGAAAAAAAGCCCATGCCCAGCCTGGTGCTGATCGATGGCGGCATCGGACAGCTCCACTCCGCCGCCCAGGCGCTCGAAGCCCTCGAGATCATCAACCAGCCGCTCGCTTCCATCGCCAAGCGCGAAGAGATCATCTACGTTTACGGACAGGAAGACGATCCGGTCGTGCTCGACCACCATTCTCCCGTCTTACATCTGGTGCAGATGATCCGCGACGAAGCACATCGCTTCGCCGTAACCTTCCATCGCAAGCGCCGCCAGATCCGCGACCGCTCGACCGAACTCCGCGAAATTCCCGGCGTCGGCGAATCCACCACGCGCCGCCTCCTCGAACACTTCGGCAGCCTGCAAGCCGTGAAGCAAGCGGACGTGGCAGCGCTGTCGGCGGTGGTAACGAAGTCGCAGGCGGAGAAAATTCTGGAACATTTCCGGAAGACAGTGGCGAGTCGCGAGTAGCGTGTCGCGAGTCGACGCCAGTTCTCAGTTCTCAATTCCCAGCTCTCGGCTCCCAGCTGTCAGCTCTCAGCGCTCAGGGTTTCGTCGCTCGCTACTCGCTACTAATGGTTTTGTCATCCTGAGCGGAGCGGGAGTTTCGCGAAGCGGAACTCTCGCGGAGTCGAAGGACCCCTACCCCTCAACCGTCTGTTCGGTGGGAGTAGGGATCCTTCGACTCCACATGTCCGCCCGCTTCACGTGGGACAGCCGCTGCGGTGAGCCTTTGACTTGCCTTTAATTGCACCCGGGGCCCTCAGCGGCTAAAGCCGATCTTCTGCGTGCTTGATCGGCACGACTGAAGTCGTGCCCTCCCAAAGACGTTCTTTGCGACGCATTTTACTGTTCTGACGGGTTCCGCTTCCCGAGAGTGATGTCGCGCTTGGCCTGACACTCGGTGGCAGGATCGAATGCGGCCGTCCCTACCAACTGGTCCTTGGAGGCGTGGAACTCCAGCGGTGGACGGCGGACCTGGGAAGGAAGACCCGTGAACTTCACTTTGCCGTCCGCGTTGGCGCCGGCTTCGAGATCGAGTTTGTGGAATCCGCCAAAACGATAGGCAATGTGCACCTTGACGCTAGCCGCGGCGGCGGGCTTGCCGTCGGCGTTGCTGACCGTCAGTTCAAGCGAGCACGGCCCGAGGCCGCCGTCGATCGCCGGTACCGGTTGCGCGGGCGAAGTCTGGTTCGACTGCGCCGCAACTGCTGGGAGAAGGGCGGCGGAAAACAGGATGAGGCCGCACAATGTGCTCGATATTCTGTTCATGGTGGATGCGCATAATTATACCGGTGGGTGGACTACCCGGGTTCCATGTTTGATTAGGATTCCGAGTTTCCAGTTTCGGACGCAGAGCGTCTCACGCGGGTCTGCCGATTCGCTTCTCCCAGGCTTCGTGCTCCGATTTTCCCCAGTGCGCGACGATGATCAGGAAGCCATCAGGATCGGTGATGCCGATTTCACCGCTAGGCATATATTCCGGATGCCTGATGGGAGGCACCTGGACGCCGTTGCCCAACAGGTGCTCGCGCAGTCCGGCAAGGTCGGGCGTGTACATGTAGAGCATCAGTGCCTGGGCGGAGGAATCGATGGGGTGCTCGGCGCGCAGGAACATTACGGCGCCACCCTCACAGTGCATGCGCGCCCATCCGAGGGGCTGGCAGCGGTCGGTGTCGATGGTGGCGAAGCCGAGGAGTTCGTAGAAGCGGATCGAGCGCTCGATGTCCGCCACGTGCAGCATGGGAGTCGAATAGGTGGCTTTGACGGTCATAAGGCTGACTAGTTTACGCAAAAGGGCGGGATTCGGGAAGATTAGGTCTCGGGTCTCAGGAAAGGCCGGCGGGGGCAGGGGCCGAGAACTTAAGGAGCCAGATTCTGGTTTGCCTGGAAACTAACAACCAGCAGTTAGCGGCCGTCCGTCGAGGGCTTGGTCAGCAGGAACGACTTCACTACGATCTGGTTGGGCTGCATGCCTACGGGGATGATGGTGAGCAGCGAGTATTCCGAGGGCTCCAGTTTTCTTGATTTGCGTTTCTGGATGACGGCCACGTCTCCGGAGCCGGAGTTGAGCACGAGCAGGTAGTTCTGGTTCTGCGAAAGCGCGAGGGCGTCGGGGCGCGCACCTACTGGCAGAACAGCAATTATCTTTCCGATATCAATGTCATAGACCGCGACATTGTTCGCGCCGAAATTTGAGACGTAGAGGCGCGCGTTGTCGAGCGAGACGATGGCGCGCGTGGGCTGCGATCCGATCAGAGAGCTGCTGAGGACCTCGTTGGGAGTGGTCTCGATGGTGGAGATGCTGTCGGCGCCGAAGTTGCAGGTGATGAGCTCTCCGCCGTCGGGCTTGAGGGCGAGGCTGACGGGAGATTTGCCGACGTCGAGCAGGGCTAGCAGCTTGTCCTTCTTGAGGTCGACGACGGCGACTTGTCCGGATGACGAGCAGGAGATGAATGCCTTCGTCGAATCGGGCAGGATGGCGATGTCTTCGGGGTTCATGCAGATGGTGACGGCCGAGCGGACCGCGAGGCGAGCCGTGTCGATAAGCGAGACGGTGCTGTCGGCGCGGTTGGTGACGACCACTGTGCTGCCGTCGGGCGAAACGCGCGCCAGGCCGGGGTTCGCGCCCACGCGGATCGTCGCGGCCACGTTGCGATGCTCGAGATCTAGAACCGAGACGTTGGCCGAACCGGAGTTGGCCACGTAGGCGCGGCGGCCGTCGGGCGAGACGTCGATGAAGTAGGGGCGGCCGTGAACGCCGACGGTGGCGACGACTTTGTTCTGCTCGGCGTCGATGATGCTGACATTGTTGGAGCCGGAGTTGACGACGTAGACCTCGTTCTTGGCGGGGTTGGCGGCGATTCCGGTGGGCTCGGTTCCGACCGCGAGATTTCGGACAGGCTGGAAGGTCCGGAGATCGATGACCGTGACCGTGTTGCTTCTGCCGTTGCTGATGTAGGCGTACTCGCGGTAGAGCGGGCCGGAGGCGGGGAGGTTGCGTTCGTGGAAGTACCACCATCCGCCGGCGAGCGCGAGGGGGACAAGTACTACGATGAGGAGGAGTTTTCGCAAGAAACGAAAGGTCCGGACTCGACAGATTACGCTACGAGCAGACTGTGATCAATAAAGGTGGAAATCCACTTCCACGTTGATGCGAACTGCAACGGGCTCTCCGCGCAGGGTTGCCGGTTCGAATTTCCACGTCTTTACGGCTTCCATAGCCTTTTCGTCCAGTCCCTCACCAGCCGCCTGCGACAGGCAAAGATCCGTAAAAGCCCCCTGCGGATCGACTGTTCCAGAAATCCACACGACGCTAACATATTTATCCCTGCGTGCTTGTTCGGAGTACTCCGGTTCCGGATCGTATGTCGCTTTTGGCGGCGTGACGCCCTCCTTGAACTGATGTAGGACATAGGCCGCCGGACGTGCCCCCCAATTCGGACCGTTGCAGAACGGCGCGGACGGGATCGGAGGTTGGTCGTAGCCAAAATACACTCTCAGGTTCAGCGTCTTCTCGTGATAGGCCTCAGGCAGGCGCGCAAAAAGAGTCGACGAAAGAATTGCCAGTGAGGCAGCGGCATCCAGGGAAGCATCTCCAGCGGACTCAACTGTTCTTATTTTCCCCGCCGAACCATCTCTGCTTATCTCGAAATCGATTACCGTCATGCCCCGTTTCCGCCCAATCGACTTCTGTAGCTCTGGGATCTGCGGGTACCACTTGCCTCGCACAGTAGCCAGGACTTGGTCCGGGTAGCCTCCTAAGTCCTTGCCATTCCTATCTCCATTGAGGACTTCGAAACCACTCACATAAATCCCGTGCTCGTCCACAGACTGGTTCGCCGAAGGTTTTGCCATTGCCGCAGTTCCCGGTACCGAAGACGAGTCTTGCCCGAACAGCGATGTGCATGCGACGAGCATACCGGAAGCAACGAGGATGCAACCACGCATCATGAGAAACCCATTTCGATCCTGGCAACTGTAGATCCCCTCGCTCCGCTCGGGATGACAATTTTTCTCAGATCCCTAGCTATGCTCGGGATGACAATCTCTCTGAGGCCCTGGCCATTCTTGACATCGCGGCGGCTGCCGAAGTTCCAGCTTCGGCGACATTGCGTCCCAACACTGCCGCGATCTGCCGGACTTGCTGCATGAGCGAGTCGAACTGGTCGGGGTACAGGGACTGGACGCCGTCCGACAAAGCCTGGTCGGGGTCGTTGTGGACTTCGATGATCAGTCCATCGGCTCCAACGGCGACGGCGGCGCGGGAAAGTGGCGTGACTTTGTTGCGCTTGCCGGTTCCGTGGCTGGGGTCAACCACGATGGGCAAATGGCTGAGGCGCTGGACGGCGGGCACGACACTTAAGTCGAGAGTGTTGCGCGTGTGGTCGGCGAAGGTGCGGACTCCTCGTTCGCACAGGATGACCTTGTAGTTGCCTTCGCTCATTACGTACTCAGCCGCCATCAGGAATTCTTCGAGCGTGGCGGAAATTCCGCGCTTCAGGAGAACGGGCTTGCGGGCGCGTCCGGCTCGCTTCAGCAGAGAGAAATTCTGCATGTTGCGAGCGCCGATCTGGATGACATCAGCGTACTGGTCGACCAGATCGAGCGACTCGTTGTCCACGGCTTCGGTGACGATCAGCAGGCCGTAACGGTCGCGGATCTCGGACAAGATACGGAGCCCGTCTTCGCCCATGCCCTGGAAAGAATAGGGAGATGTGCGGGGCTTGTACGCGCCTCCGCGAAAAAACTGGGCGCCAGCGCGGGCAACGCGTTCGGCAATGGTGAAGGCCTGATCGCGGCTCTCGACGCCGCAGGGGCCCGCGATGATGGCCAGATCCGGACCGCCGACGGTCACCGGAGAACCGGGGAAGGTGATGACGGTGTTGTCGGGCTTGGTGTCGCGGCTGACGAGTTTGTAGGGCTTCGAGACACGGATGACTTCCTGCACACCCGGCATTTCTCCCAGAGTTCCAGGCTCGACCTCGCCCTTGTTGCCGGTGATGCCAATAGCAGTGCGTTGCGCGCCGGGCATGGGGTGGGCGCGGTATCCGAGCGATTCGACCTTCTTGCAGACGGCGCGGACCTGGTCTTCGGTGGCCTGCGCGCGCATGACGACTAGCATATGAGAACCTCGAACGCTTTAGTGTAGCGTTGGGAGGGGTGGAGGGCAAACAAATCGAGTGATGGGTGATAGGGCAATTTGAGAACACCGTTAACCATAAAGGTCACGAAGGCGGACGAAGGAAATCCTTGATACCAAACGCCTTGCAGATGAATTCGGACCATGATTGAAGAGGAACCAGCACCGCTTGATAGCACGAGAAAATCGTGGTATGTTAAACATGTTAAACAGACTTAACAATATGCTCGGCATCAGGCTTGAACCCGAACTCGAAGAAAAGCTGGAGTCGCTCGCGAAGGAGACTGGCCGCAGCAAGAGCTACTATGCGCGAGAGGCCATCCGGCAATACCTGGAAGACCACGAGGACTACCTGAAGGGCATTGCCGCGCTGGAACGGCGCGAACCCACCATCACGCTTGAAGAGATGGAGCGGCGGCTTGGCTTCACCGAGTAGAACCTGGCGGGTCGAAATCACCCGTACTGCCGAGAAGCAAATCCAGAAACTAAACCGCGCGGCCCAGGAGTCGATCATCCGATTCCTGCGGGAGCGGGTACAACCGGCGGAGAACCCCCGCCAATGGGGGAAACCGCTGCACGGCGACCAAGGCGGGTTGTGGCGATATCGCGTGGGTGATTATCGGCTGATCTGCGATATCCAGGACAAGCGGATTACGGTATTGGTGCTCAGGGTTGGTCAACGCAAGGATGTGTATCGCTAAGTGTGCTGACAGTCTGCCCATTGTAAAATCAAAGATTACTAGTTACTGCACGATCCTTATCTATGACACCGAAAGACAAATTTGTGCCCGCCACCCGCGAAGAGCGCTACGACGCGCAGCGCATTGAGCAGAAGTGGGCGGAGCGCTGGCTGAGCGATCCGTCGCTTTATGCTGCCGAGGCGAACTCCACCAAGCCGAAGTATTACGTGCTGGAGATGCTTCCCTACCCTTCGGGCGCGCTGCATATGGGACACGTGCGCAACTACGCGATCGGCGACGCGCTGGCGCGCTACATGTGGATGAACGGGTACAACGTGCTGCATCCGATGGGGTGGGATTCGTTCGGGCTGCCGGCGGAGAATGCGGCCATCAAGAACAACACGCCGCCGAGGGAGTGGACGCTTTCGAACATCGCCGCGATGAAAGTGCAGATGAAGCGGCTCGGATTCGCCTATGACTGGTCGCGGGAGGTTACGACGTGCCTGCCGGAGTATTACCGCTGGAACCAGTGGTTCTTCTTGAAGCTCTTCGAGTCGGGATTGGCGTACCGGAAGAAGAGCAAGGTGAACTGGTGTCCGCAGTGCGCGACCGTGCTGGCGAACGAGCAGGTGGTCGGGGGGAATTGCTGGCGGCATGAAGATACGCCGGTGGAGCAGCGGGAACTGGAACAGTGGTTCCTGCGGATCACGAAGTATGCCGACGAGTTGCTGCGCGATCTGGAGAAGCTGACAGGCTGGCCGGACAAAGTCCGGATCATGCAGCAGAACTGGATCGGGCGCAGCGAAGGCGCTCAGGTGGATTTCGATCTGGGCGGAACGGTGGGGCCGGCGGGGTCAACGATTACGGTTTTCACTACGCGGGTGGATACGATCTACGGAGCAACTTCGGTGCAACTGGCGCCGCAGCATCCGATTGTCGAGGACATGATTGCGCGGGATGCGGAGCTGCGCGCCAAGGTCGAGCAGTTGATTGCCGAGCAACGCAAGGCGCGCGAAGTCGGCGACATTGGGAACATCGAGAAGCATGGCGTGTTCACGGGGCGGTTTGCGAAGAATCCTTATAACGGCGAGGCGGTGCCGGTCTGGGTGGCGAATTACATCCTGATGGACTATGGCACGGGCGCGATTATGAGCGTGCCGGCGCATGATGAGCGCGACTTCGAGTTTGCTAAGAAGTACAACCTCGAGATCCGCTTGGTGATCTTGCCGCAGTCGAGCGATCCGGAAGAGACGATGGCGGAGCCGGCGCTGCCGTTCACCACCATGAACGGAATTCTGGTGAACTCTGGCGAGTTCAGCGGACTGGAGTGCGAGGAGGCCATCCAGACGATGTCCTCTCACGCAGCCGAGAAGGGCTTTGGCAAGGCTACGGTTACGTTCCGGTTGAAGGATTGGGGCATCTCGCGGCAGCGGTACTGGGGAACGCCGATCCCGATGGTGTATTGCGAGAAAGACGGCGTGGTTCCAGTTGCTGAGAAAGACCTGCCAGTGATTTTGCCCGACAAAGTGAGTGTCACGCTGGCGGGCGGGTCGCCGTTGGCGAATGTTCCGGAATTTTTGAATACGACTTGCCCGAAGTGCGGTGGTCCGGCGCGGCGCGAGACCGACACGATGGATACGTTTGTGGATTCGTCATGGTACTTCTACCGCTACGCGGACGCCCAAAACAGCAAGGCGCCCTTCGATACGAACACGATTGCCTACTGGTTCCCGATTGATCAGTACATTGGCGGAGTTGAGCACGCTATTCTCCACCTTATTTATTCGCGTTTCTGGACGAAGTTCATGCGCGACATGGGGCTGGTGAAGCACGACGAGCCCGTAAAGCGCCTGTTCACCCAGGGAATGGTCATCAAAGACGGCGCGAAGATGTCAAAGAACCTCGGAAACGTGGTGTCGCCCGACGAGATGGTGGCGCGCTACGGAGCCGATGCGGCGCGGTTGTACAGTCTGTTTGCCGCGCCTCCGGATCGGGATTTGGATTGGCAGGATACGGGGATTGAGGGGATTCACCGGTTTCTGGGACGGGTGTACCGGTTCTACGTGCGCAACCCGGTAGATACTGCGGTTGAGCGGGCGGAGACGGGGCAAACCCCGTCTCTACAGGCGGAGGCTCGGACCATTCAGCGCAAGCTGCATCAAACGATCAAGCGCGTAAGCGACGACTTCCAGGGAAGGTGGCACTTCAACACCTGCATTGCAGCCTTGATGGAACTGCTGAACGAGGTCTCTGGCGCGGAAGAGGCGATTGCGGCGGGACGGGTTCCGGGTTCGTTGATCCTGGATGTGCAGCGGAAAATTGCGCTCTTGCTGGCTCCGATGGCGCCTTACGTCGCCCATGAGTTGTGGGAGATGACCGGGGAGACAGGCAATCTGCTGAAGGCTGCGTGGCCGAAGTATGACCCGGCGCTGGCAGCGGAAGACGAGATCGAGATCCCGGTGCAAGTGAATGGAAAGTTGCGCGGGCGGGTCGTCGTGCCGGCCGATGCGACCAACGATCAGGTTGAGCAGGCTGCACTCGCAGACGAGAAAGTGAAGGCGGCGATTGCGGGCAAGCAGATTGTGAAGAAGGTCGTTGTGCCGAAGAAGCTGGTAAATATTGTAGTTCGCTAAATGCGGACTACAGGCATCTAATCTTGTAACTGCGCAATATGGGTCTGTTGCGCAGGCAGACGCGGCAAGCCACGTCTCTACCGAAATGCTACCGGCACACGCTCATTTCCGGGGGATTCTGGCCATCCTGCTGGGGCTACTTTTCAGTACCGTTCCCGGCACAGCCCCTGCCCAGAACCTGGCCAAACGCCTCATCCTCAAGGACGGCTCCTACCAGCTTGCTGCTAAGTACGAAATCAAAGGCGACCGCGTCCGCTACTATAGTGCGGAGCGAGGCGAGTGGGAGGAAATTCCTAACTCGCTCATCGATTGGGATGCTACCGAGAAGTACGAGCAGGGCCGTCTCCAGGGCGCGCCTTCGCCGGAGGCCCTCCAGCTCGACAAGGAATTCGAAGCCGAGCAGAAAGCCGAAGACGCTCGTTCCCCGCAGGTCTCACCCGGATTGCGCCTGTCCGCGGACGGCGGGATCTTTCTGCTCGATACTTTCCAGAACCAGCCGCAGTTGGACGAACTGCAGCAGTCCGGCGGCGAACTGAACCGGAACACGAAGTCGAACATCCTGCGAGCAGCCATCAACCCGCTGGCCAGCGCCAAGCAGACCATCGAGCTGCCGGGCCTGCGCGCGAAGATTCAGTCGCACACCGCCGTGCCTTCGATCTACATCAACATTGATGGCGTCCAGAACGCGCTAGGTGCCGGCGGCAGCGCCACCGGCGAGCCGCCCCCACTGCCGCCCGCCGAGCGTTTCAAGATCGTGCGCGCTGAGATCAAGAACGGCAAGCGCATTGCCGGCGGCATCAAGATCGCGCCCTATGGGAAGGTGAAGGCCGATGAACGATTCGTCCCCTCCACGGTGACGTCCATGACCGGCAGCTGGATCAAGATCACTCCCAGGGACCCTTTGCCCACCGGCGAGTACGCCATCGCGGAGATGCTGGGCAAGGAGGGAATGAACCTCTACGTCTGGGACTTCGGCGTAAATCCCACTGCGCCCGCGAATGCTGCTGCGTTGAAGCCGGATACGAAACATCCGTAGTCGGTGGTCGCTAGTCGCCGCTCGCTACTCGCTACTGCTACCCTTTCTCCATGGATCTCTTCGCCCTGACGCGCCGGCTGGTGGACATCGAGTCGATTACTCCGAACGAAGGCACGGTCGGCGATTTCCTGTGCGACGAGCTTTGCCGCCGCGGCTTCGACGCTGAGAAGATGCCGGTCGAGGGCGCGCGCGCGAATGTGGTAGCAACCTCGCCGGGCCATCCGCGGCCCGACATTGTCTTTTCCACCCATATGGATACGGTGCCCCCCTTCATACCGTCATCGGAAGATGGGACGCGCATCTGCGGACGCGGATCCTGCGACGCCAAGGGCATCATCGCGGCGCAGATCGTGGCCGCGGAGAAACTGCGCAGCGAGGGTCTCCACGTCGGGCTTTTGTTCCTGGTGGGCGAAGAACGCGACTCGATCGGCGCCAAGGCTGCTAACCAGCACTCAATCGGTTCGCGGTTCATGATTAACGGCGAGCCTACCGAGAACCGTCTCGCGCTCGCCAGCAAGGGTGCGCTGCACGTCGAAGTGATTGCACGCGGGAAGATGGCGCATTCGGCGTATCCGGAACTGGGCGAGTCGGCGATCGACAAACTGGTGGAAGCGCTGCAACGGTTGCATGCGATGAAGTTGCCGGAGAATCCCGAGGTCGGGCCGTGTACGAAAAACGTGGGGTCGATCCAGGGCGGACGCGCGCCGAACGTGATCCCCGACTTTGCCAAGGCGGATCTGTTCTATCGCCTGGTGGGCCCGACCGACGAACTGCGCCACCAGATCACGGAAGCGGTCGGCACGCTGGCGGAAGTCCACTTCACCCGCGAGACTCCCTTCATGAAGCTGCGCACTCTGGACAGCCTGCCCACCATGGTGGCCGCCTTCACCACCGACATCCCGTCCCTGCCGAACTGGGGCGAACCGCTGCTGCTCGGGCCAGGCTCGATCCACGTCGCCCACACCGAAGGGGAGTACGTAGAGAAGGCGCAGTTGGAGGACGCGGTGGAGTTGTACTGTGCGATGGCGAAGCGACTGGTGGCCGGCTGACGCCTGGAACCAACGACGCCGTGCTCGCTCCACTCTCCTGCAATCTTTTACGCTAAACGATATCCTTGTAGGATGACCGCCGCTTCTCACAATTCTCTCGCCCGCGCCTCTTCTTCCTATCTGCGGTCGGCGATGCACCAGCCCATCCAGTGGCACGAGTGGGGAGAGGAGGCGTTTGCCGCGGCGAAGCGGGACGACAAGCCCATGCTGCTCGATATCGGAGCGGTGTGGTGCCATTGGTGTCATGTGATGGATCGAGAGTCGTATGACGATCCCGAGGTGGCGAAGATCGTCAACGAGAATTTCATCGCGGTGAAGGTTGACCGCGACGAGCGTCCCGACATTGACAGCCGCTACCAGGCCGCTGTCGGTGCGCTCACCGGACAGGGCGGCTGGCCGCTCACCGCGTTTCTCACGCCCGACGGCAAGCCCTTTTATGGAGGAACCTACTTCCCTCCTGCGGACCAGTATGGGCGGCCCAGTTTCAAGCGCGTCCTGCAATCCATTGCAAATGCTTATCGCGAGAAGCATGACGAAGTGACCGAGCAGGCCAATATGGTGACCAGCGCGATCTCGCAGGCCGAATCGTTTTCCGGACGCAGCGGGAAGGTGTCGGCGCAGATCATCGATTCGATTGTGGAGGCATCGCTCAAGATTTTCGATGAACGCAATGGCGGATTCGGAGACGCGCCTAAGTTTCCGCATCCCTCGGCGCTCGACCTGCTGATTGATCAGTTCGCGCGCACAGGGAACGAGGAGGTCCGCAATGTCGTGGTGAGCACTCTCGAGCATATGGCGCGGGGCGGCGTGTATGACCAGTTGGCCGGCGGCTTCCATCGTTACTCGGTGGACGAGCGCTGGGTGGTGCCGCACTTTGAGAAGATGTCTTACGACAACTCCGAACTGCTCAAGAACTACGTTCACGCTTACCAGGCGACCGGCGACGAGTTCTTTGCCGATGTGGCGCGCGACATCATCCGCTGGATGGATGAGTGGCTCAGCGACCGCGAGCGCGGCGGCTTCTATGCCTCGCAGGATGCCGACTACTCCATGGACGACGACGGCGACTACTTCACCTGGACCCTTGAAGAAGCGAAGGCCGTACTGACCGAGAAAGAAGCACAGGTTGCTGGGCTCTACTACGACATCAACGAAGTCGGCGAGATGCACCACAATCCGGAGAAGAACGTGCTGTACATCCGCACCGACGTCTCGGAAATCTCACGCCGCCTGACTCTGAGCGAAGAAGGCGTCCGTGAACTACTCGCTTCGGCGAACAGGAAACTCTATGCCGCACGCCTGCAGCGGCCGACGCCGTACGTGGACAAGACCCTTTATGTGAGCTGGAATGCGATGTGCGTTTCGGCTTACCTCAAGGCCGCGCGTGTGCTAGCTCTCGACGGGACGCGCCACTTCGCGTTGCGCTC
>Ga0182021_10004197_pt1 | contig 16906 bp, 9 predicted proteins | sample 612E3MmetaG_FD_120493 | JGI IMG/M metagenome (GOLD analysis project Ga0182021, IMG submission 120493) | Permafrost microbial communities from Stordalen Mire, Sweden - 612E3M metaG (Illumina Assembly) | ecosystem: Environmental > Terrestrial > Soil > Wetlands > Permafrost | place: Sweden...
AGGTGGGGCAGGCGCTTTCGCCTGCCAACTCTTGATCCGAGCCCGAGCGGTTGGCAGGCGGAAGCGCCTGCCCCACCCACGGCACCACCTGGACACGGTTCAGGGTGGTTTTTCGATCCTGTCGCGCCTCGCTGAAGCACGATGTTGACAGACGACAAAAGGCGATCGTCTGTCCCACCCCACGTCATAACTTCCTCCGCAGGAAATCGGCCGCCGCATGGTAGCCCCGCAGCCAGGAGGCATGCCGCAGAAAGCCGTGGATCTCATCGGGCAGAATGAGCTGCTCGAAATACACGCCCTGCTGGCGGAGCGCATTCGCCAGCGTGACGGTCTCGCTGAAGTTCACGTTGCGATCGTCATCGCCGTGAATCAGCAGCACCGGCGAGCGCCACGTGCGCACACTCGCCATGGGCGACGATTCAAACGCCGTGCGCGCCGCGTCGCTATTCGCGGGAAGCCGCGTGCTCCAATCGTGGACGCCGTGGAAATCCACTCCCGCGGCGAACAGGCTGGAAGCGCGCGCCAACCCGAGCGCTGTCAGATAGCCGCCATACGACCCGCCCCACAGGCCGATGCGCGCCGCGTCGACATCGGCGCGCGTGCGTAGATACAGCCCGGCGCCTTCCACGTCGTGGAACTCGCTGGCGCCGGTCGCCCCATAGTTGACGGCCTCGCGGAAGTTGAGCCCGTAGCCGATGCCGCTGCGGTAGTTGATGGAGAGCACCACGTACCCTTGGCTGGCCAGGTACTGGTTCATGGCGTAAGCCTTGTTGTAGTACTCCATGTAGTGCCAGCCCAGCAGCATCTGCCTCCGCGATCCCCCGTGCATGAACACTACGGCGGGATGCTTTTTGCCAGGCGCGCTGCCCGGTGGGAGAAAAAGCTGGCCATGGACCGGCATGCCGTCGCTCGCGGTGTAGATCACCTGCTGGGGCACCACCAGATCGTCGGTGGGAAAATCGGCGGGGATGGTCTCCGGGGCCATATCGATGCTGACTCCCCCGGGCAGGATGGCGGCGCGCGCCGGGCCCCTGGCATCGGCGCAGAGGTAGGCCATCCCGCCGGTCACCAGCAACGGCGACCATTCCAGGCCGGCACCGCTCGTCACCGCGGCCGGCGGACGTCCCCCGGCGCTTGGAACCCGCCAGATGTGACGCCGGTCGATATCACCCTGGTTCGAGGAGTAGACAATCTCGCTCGCGTCCTGGGAGTAGGAGACGTGCTCCACTTCAAACTCGCCAGGCGTAAGCAGGCTCGCGGCACCACCCACCGCGGCGACGGAGTAGAGGTGCGTCCAACCATCGCGCTCCCACGGAAAGACGAGGCGGTTGCCGGCGGTCCAGACCAGCTGGTCCTCGGCCACCACGGCGCGAAACACGCTGCCTGCGCCAGGCTGGGCCATCCAGATCTGGCTGCCGGCGCCGTCAGAGACGCTGGCCACGCGGATGCTCCAGGGATCTCCCGTGCGCCGCGCGCCCGGCCCACCGCTGCCGCCGCTGGCCTGACGGGTGAAGGCAACCTGTTTGCCGTCGGGCGACCACGTGGGGTTGGCATCTTGATCCACGCTGGGGTCCAGGTAGCTCATCGACTTGGACGCGAAATCGTACACCGCGATGAAGCTGTGATTGCCGCGGTCACTCACGTAGGCGAACTTGCTCCCGTCCGGCGACCAGCGGATCTCCTCCGCCGTGACGCCGGCGCGTTGCTGCATCAGCGGCGTAGGCCCGCCTCCGCCAGCGAGCGGCGCCGTCCAGATCTGTCCGCCCAACAGGAAGGCCACCCGGTCCCCCTTCGGCGACACGGTGGGCGAATGTCCGGCGCCGATCTTGCGCGGCGCCTCACCCGGGGCGGCGATCCAGATGGATTGATCCACTCCGGCGGGATCCGCCGTGGGATTGGGGGCCGGCCGGCCGAGAAATTCCAGGTCGCCGCCACGCACGTAGATCACCGCTTTGCCGTCGGGGGTCCAGCACAGTTGGCCCACATCCTGGCCATCGTCCCGCGTGTAGTTGGTCAGGCGCACACCCTCGAAATCGGGGGCCGCGGCCGTCCATACGTTGCGCGCGCCCCTCTCGTTGAGCAGCCAAGCCACCTTGCCGCCGCCGGGCGCGGCAATCAACTCGGAGGGGAATGGCGCCGAGAGCACCTGTTCCAGGGTGAAGGTCTTGGCCAGCGCCACGCATGCCATAAGAACACCGGCGAACAGAGAGCGTTTCATGTTCAGACCAGTCTACTCCAGTGGAATTCCGCCGTGGTATCCTTTTCAACTAGCGAGGGCTTCTGTCTTGTGGACTTTCCCACCGATTTCAAGCATTTTGTAACGCCAATCTCCTCCAGGCACGTCCCTATACCTATCGCGGCGTGCCGCTGACGTGGAGCCATGTTCGAACTCCTGTTCAAATACCCGGTCAGCATTTTCCACAAGGGCCAGTTCGTGTTCCTGACGCCGTGGCCGGTCTGGGCGCTCGCTCTTGCCATTCTGGCCGCTACAGGAGCCCTTTTCTGGCACGTACGCCGCAATCACGGCATGCTCTCCGGAGCCCGCCCGCTGGCCATATGGTTGCTCGAAAGCGGCCTGATCGCGCTCATCCTCTTGCTGCTCTGGCACCCCGCCTTGAGCATCGCCACCCTGCGCCCCCAACAGAACGTGGTGGCGGTCCTGGTGGACGATTCGCGCAGCATGTCGATCCGCGATTCGTCCGGCACGCGCGAGGCGGCCGCCCAAGCCGTGCTCAATTCCGGCATGCTCAAGGGTCTCACCGACCGCTTCCAGGTAAGACTTTACAAGTTCGGCGGCGAGCCGGAGCGGATTCAGAAACCCGACCAGTTGACGGCGACTGCCCCGGCCTCCCGGTTGGGCGACACGCTGGAGCGCGTGCTGGCCGAATCTTCCTCGCTGCCGCTGGGGGCCATCGTCATGTTGAGCGATGGCGCGGACAACGCGGGCGGCATCGACTTGGCCACCATCGCCGCCATTCGCCGGCAGCGCATTCCCATACACACCATCGGCTTCGGCAAGGAGCATCCCGGCAAGGACGTCGAGATCGCCGATGCCGTGGTGCCCGCGCGCGCCCTGCCGGATTCCAAGTTGACGGCCACGGTCACGCTCGAAAGCTGGGGCCTGAGCGGCACCAAGAGCAAGCTGACCGTGCGCGAAAGCGGCAAGGTGCTGGTCTCCCAGGACATCACCCTGAAAGACGACGGGCAGTTGCAGCCCGAGACCCTGGTGTTCAACGGCGGCACGGCGGGGCCAAAAACGCTGGAAATTTCGGTGGACACGATTAACGGCGAAGAGAACCTGCTGAACAACAAGATCACCCGCGTAGTCAACGTGGAGGCGCGCAAGCCGCGCATCCTATACATACAGGGCGAACCGGTGTGGGAGTACAAGTTCATCCGGCGCGCCATCGAGGACTACCCCGATATCGGCATCGAGATGCCGAGCATGTTGCGCACCACGCAGAACAAAATCTACCGGCAGGGCATCAAGAACCCCAAGGAGCTGGAAGACGGCTTCCCGGCCAAACCCGAAGAGCTGTTTGCCTACCAGGCGCTGATTATCGGCAGCGTGGAGGCCAGCTACTTCACGGCGGGGCAGCAACAGGCCATCCGCGATTTTGTGGATCGGCGCGGTGGCGGTCTCCTCTTCATCGCCGGGCGCGCTTCACTGAGCGAGGGCGGCTGGCAGAATTCCCTCATGGCGGACCTCGTCCCCGTACGGCTGCCCGACGGGCGCGGCACCTTCCATCGCGATTTTTCCAGCGTTTCCCTCACCGTGCAGGGAGCCCAAGGCGTGCTCTGCCGCCTGGACGAAAATCCGGCGCGCAACGCCGAACGCTGGAAGAAGATTCCGCAAATCGCCAACTACCAGGATGTCGGCGAGGCTAAACCGGGCGCCACCACCCTGCTCGAAGTCGTCCCGGCGGGCAAGCGCCCTCAGCCGCTCCTCGTCACCCAGAACTACGGGCGCGGCCGCACTGTCCTGTTCGCCACCGAGGGAACCTGGCGCTGGAAAATGTGGCTCGACCATGCCGACAAGACCCACGCCACCTTCTGGCAGCAGATGTTCCGCCACCTGGTGAGCGACGCTCCGGGCCAGGTGGTCGCGTCCACGCCCAAATCCGTGCTGAGCGACGAGACCAAGGTGCCGCTCCGCGTGGAAGTCCGCGACAAACAGTATAAGCCGGTGACCAACGCCAAGGTTCAGGCGCGTTTCCTCCAGCCCGATGGCTCTAGCGCGACCATGGAGCTTTCGCCCGTTCCCCTCGAAGAAGGAATATACGGCGGAGAATGGACGGCGGAGAAACCGGGTTCTTATGTGGCGGAGATTCTGGCCGGGCAGGAATCGGAGCAGATCGGCCACGACGTGCTGACGTTCCGCCGCGAAGATGGGGTAGCGGAGAATTTCCGTACTTCGCAGAACAAAGAACTGCTCGCTAAACTCAGCGAGCAGACCGGCGGGCGGTACTACCAGCCGGATGAGGCGTCCAAGTTGACCAATGAGATTTCCTACTCCGAGGCGGGAATCACTACGCGCGAGACCCGCGATCTCTGGGACATGCCGGCGATCTTCCTGCTGGCCATCGCCATCCGCGCCTCCGAATGGCTGTTGCGCCGAAAGTGGGGCGTGGTATGAGAACCCTGCCACGCACTCCTGCGCCGTCTGCGTCTGTGGTGGGGCGGTCCCCCTGGACCGCGGCCGACGCCCTCGTCGGCCTGCCTGATGTGGATCGAGCTCTTTTCGTTGACGAGAGAGCGGGACCAGGGGGTCCCGCGCGGACCAGGGGGTCCGCCCCACCGATGCGGGTGTTGGTCTTGCTGCTCCTCTCCGCGCTCGCCGCGCCTGCCGCCACGTTCTACCTCACCATCGCCGGGCTCGGCGGCGAGCCCGACTACGCGCAGCGCTTCAAAATGTGGGCCGACGATATCGATGGCAGCCTGAAGAAGGCCGGCGGCGATTCCTCGGTGACCACCCTGAACGCGCCTCAATTGGCCCAGATCCGCACGCGCTTCGCCGACCTCGCCAAACAGACCAGGGCCGCCGATTCCCTGGTAGTCATGCTGATCGGCCACGGCACCTACGATGGGCACGAGTACAAGTTCAACATCCCGGGTCCGGACCTGACGGCGACGGAATTGGCCGCCCTGCTGGACCGCGTGCCGGCGCAGCGCCAGCTTGTCGTGAACATGACCAGTTGTAGCGGCGGCTCCATCGAGCAGTTGCGCCGGGCCAACCGCATCGTGATCGCCGCCACCAAGACCGGCTCCGAGAAGAACGCCACCAACTTCGCGCGCTACTTCGCCGAAGCCTTGCGCGAACCGGCGGCGGACACCGACAAGAATGAATCCATCAGCGCGCTCGAGGCCTTCCGCTACGCGCAGACCAAGACTACCGAATTCTTCGACACGCAAAAGCGTCTCGCCACCGAACATTCGGTCATCGAGGACACGGGGAAGGGAACGGGCGAGCGTGCCGTCACCGCCGAGAACGGCCAGGGCAAGCTGGCGGCATCCTTCATCGTAGTGCGCCTCGGGGCCAATGCCGCCGCCGCCCGCGACCCCAACAAACGGCCCTTGCTGGACAGGAAGGAACAGCTCGAGCAGGCAATCGAAAAGTTGAAATTCGAAAAGGCCGCCATGCCCGCCCAGGAGTACAGGCGCCAACTGACTCAGCTCCTGCTGGAACTCGCCAGGACCCAGGAGGCCCTCGACAAGTGAGGGATCGACAGCGAGATTCGGTGACAGTGGGAAACCGCTCCCTCACGGTACTCGCCGGCCTAACGCTCCTGCTTGCTCTCACCCTGCCCGCGCAAACGCTCGACCAAGCCGAAGCCTTGTGGAAGGCGCGGCGATTCAAGGAAGCCAACGAGGTTTTCCTGGCGTTGGTGGCGAAGGAGCCCAGGAACCCGGATTACAAAGTCCGCTTGGGCCGCATGGCGATGGACCACGCCGAACCCACCTACGCGTACGATCTCTTCAACGAAGCCCTCGAAATCAAGAAAGACCACGCGGGCGCGCTAATGGGCCTGGCGCTGGTGGCCTCGGAGAACTTCGAAGCCCGCGCCGGCGACCTGGCCAAAAAGGCCCTGGAGATCGATCCCAAACTGCTGGAAGCCCAGGAGCTGCTGGCGCGCATCGCGCTCGAAGACAACGACAATCACAAAGCCACCGCGGAAGCCAGGAAGGCCCTCGCCATCGACCCCAAGAGCGAGCAGGGGATGGCGATTCTGGCCACCATCGACCTGCTCGCCGACAAGAAGGAAAGCGCCTGGGATCCACACACCGCCAGGGGCTACGAAACCATCGGCCATTTTTTCGTCATGAACCGGCGCTACGAAGAAGGCATCCAGTATTACCGCAAGGCTATCGAGCTTGACCCGCAACTCTACAGCGCGCGCTCCCAGTTGGGCGTCAACCTGATGCGTCTCGGGCTGAACGACGAGGCCTACCAGCAGCTCGAAACCTGCTTCAAGAACGAATTCCAGGACGCCGCCACGCGCAACTCGCTTCAGTTGATGGATAGCTACAAGAACTTCGTCACCTTCACCACACCGACGACCATCCTCAAGCTCCATAAGAAGGAAGCCGAACTGCTGCGCCCCTACTTCCAGAGCGAGATGGAACGCGCCATCGCGACCTACGAGAAGAAGTACCGCCTCAAGCTCGAAAAGCCGGTGCAGGTTGAGGTCTATCCCGACCACGAGGATTTCGCCGTGCGCACCCTGGGCATGCCGGGACTGGGCGCGTTGGGCGTCACCTTCGGCTACGTCGTGGCCATGGACAGCCCTTCGGGACGCAAGCCCGGGACCTTTCATTGGGCATCCACCTTGTGGCACGAAATGAGCCACGTCTACACGCTCACCGCCACCGGCCACCGCGTGCCGCGCTGGTTCACCGAGGGGCTGGCCGTCCATGAAGAGACCGCTATCTCGCCGGACTGGGGCGACCGTCTGAGCCCGGACGTGATCTCCGCCATCAAGAACAAAAAACTGCTGCCCATCGCCGGGTTGGATCGCGGGTTCGTGCATCCCACCGCGCCGGCGCAGGTGGTCGTCAGCTATTTCCAGGCCGGCCGCATCTGCGATTACATCAACCAGAAGTGGGGCTGGGATACGCTGCTGGCCATGCTGCACGATTTCGGCGCCGGCGAGGACACCGTGTCGGTGGTCCGCAAGGAATTGAAGATCGAGCCGGCCGAGTTCGACCAGCGCTTCCTGGCCTACATCGAAGCCGACACCAAGAATGCCGTGGACCACTTCGACGAATGGAAGAAGAGTCTGAAATCGCTGATCGAAAAGTCCACCGCCAAGGATTGGGACGCCGTTATCAAGGAAGGCGCCGGGATCCGCGACATGTATCCCGACTACGTCGAAGAGCACAGCGTGTATGAGACGCTGGCCGCGGCGTACCTCGCCAAGGGGGACAAACCGGCGGCCATCGCGGAGTTATTGCGCTACGAGAAGATCGGCGGGCGCGATCCCGAATCGTTGAAGCTGCTGTCGAAGACCCTGGCCGAGGCCGGCCGCAACGCCGAAGCCGCCGACGCCCTGAACCGCCTGAATTATATCTATCCGATGGACGCCGCCGCGCATCGAAGTCTAGGGGGACTATGGCTGGTCCAGGGCAACGTCAAGGGGGCGATCCGCGAATTCGCCGCCGTGGTGGCGCGCGATTCGCAGGACCCCGCGCAGGCGCATTTCGATCTCGCCCGCGCCTATCACGCCGCCAAACAGGACGAACAGGCACAGGAAGAATTGTTGGCCGCTCTGGAAGCGGCTCCGGGGTTCCGCCCCGCGCAAAAGCTATTGTTGGAGTTAAGCACCACCAGAGCCAAGGACTAGAAACGGACAAAACATGTCTACAGCGATTCAGTTGGAACCGGAAGTTCTGAGATCGCGCATCGCGCGTTTTCGCCAGGTGCAGAGCGAGATCGTGACGCAGGTGCGTCGCGTCATCGTGGGCCAGGAGGAGGTCCTGGATCAGGTCATGATCGCCCTGTTCGTGGGCGGCCACTGTCTGATCACCGGCCTCCCCGGCACCGCCAAGACCCTGCTGGTGCGCACCATGGCGCAAACGCTGGGCCTGGTGTTCAAACGCATCCAGTTTACCCCCGACCTGATGCCCAGCGACATCACCGGCACGGATATCATCGAGGAAGATCCGCTCACCGGACGCCGCACCTGGACGTTCGTGCAGGGCCCCATCTTCGGCAACATCCTGCTGGCCGACGAAATCAACCGCACGCCGCCCAAGACGCAGAGCGCCCTGCTCGAAGCCATGCAGGAGCGCAGTTGCACCGTGCGCGGCAACCTCTACACGCTGCCCAACCCGTTCTTCGTACTGGCCACCCAGAACCCCATCGAGCTGGAAGGCACCTACCCGCTGCCTGAAGCCCAGTTGGATCGCTTCCTGTTCAATACGGTGCTCGACTACCTCTCGGCGGAAGAGGAACTGGAAGTGGTCGATCTGACCACCGTGACCACGGTCTGCACCGCCGATCCGGTGACCAACGCTAAGGAGATCCTGGACTTCCAGCAGTTGGTCCGCATGGTGCCCATCGGCGAAAGTGTATCGCGCTACGTGGTGGAAATGGTCCGCGTGACCCGCGCTAGCGACGAAGACTCCCCCGACTTCGTCAGGAAGTACGTGAACTACGGTGGCAGCGTCCGCGCGGCCCAGTTCCTGGTGCTGGCGGCGAAGGCGAGGGCGCTGATGAAGGGCCGCTACCACGTGACCTACGAAGACGTAAGAGCGCTGTATATCCCCGTGCTAAGACATAGAATTCTATTGAACTTCCATGCCGAGAGCGACCGGTTGAAGCAGGACGATATCTTGAAAATGATATTGGAATGGAAGCCGGCGCCCAGGGAGTAGGGAGATTTGAATTCCCCGCAGAGACGCCGAGACGCGGAGATAAGCGCAGAGAAGAGAAATGCAGAGAGAAGCAACCACGCCGGGCTTGGATGAGGCGGATCTCAACGGGATCACGCATGGGATCATTGCGGCTGCGATCGAAGTCCATCGGCAGTTAGGCCCCGGACTGCTGGAATCGGCATATCGGGAATGCGTTTGCTATGAACTGAGCCAGATGGGTCTTACCTTCACTCGTGAGGTCCATTTGCCCCTCAATTACAAGGGACTCAAGTTGGACTGTAGTTACCGGATCGATCTGCTTGTAGAAGATGCAATTGTGGTGGAACTGAAGTCCGTCGAGCAGACCTTACCCGTCCATTCCGCCCAACTGTTGACATATTTGAAAGCTTCTAGTAAGCACGTCGGCTTGCTCATAAATTTCAATGTCCCTGTCCTGAAAGATGGCATCAGGAGAATTGTGAACAACTACACCGGGCCAGGGATAAGCTGATGCAAACCACTCCTCTAGTCTCCTTGCCTTCTCCGCGCTTATCTCCGCGTCTCTGCGTCTCCGCGGGGAAAGGAAGGCCACGCTAATGCTACAACGCTTCCTCGACCCCGCCACTCTCGCCTCCATTTCCAGCCTCGACCTGGTGGCCAAGACCGTGGTGGATGGCTTCGTCGCCGGCCTGCACCGCTCCCCGGACTTCGGCTTCTCCCAGGAGTTCGCCGAGTACCGCGCTTACTCCGAGGGCGACGACCTACGCCACGTCGATTGGAACGTCTTCGCCCGCACCGACCGCTGCTTCCTGAAACGCTATCGCGGCGAGACCAATACCCAACTTCTCATCCTCCTCGATACCTCGGCCTCCATGGGGTTCGGCTCCGCTGCCGTCACCAAGCTCGATTACGCCCGCTTCGTCGCCGCCTCGCTCTGCTACATGGCCAACGGCCAGCGCGACGCCGCCGGCCTGATCGTCTTCGATGAGGACGTCAAGAACTACGTCGCGCCTTCCACCCGCCAGGGACAGCTCTTCCGCTTGCTCCACGCCATCGAGAAGGCCGAACCGGGCACCCACACCGATTTCTCCAAGCCGTTCGCCCATTTTCAGAATTACCTGCATCGCCGCGGCATCGTCATCGTCATGTCCGATTTCTACGCCGACCCCGAGGTCATCGTCAAGACCGTCGAACCCCTGCGCTACCACGGCAATGAAGTCATCCTGTTCCATCTGCTCGACCCGCGGGAGATTCAGCCCGTGTTCCGCGAACCCGTCCTCCTTTACGACCTCGAAGAGACCAACAAGTCGCTCGAAGTGTCGCCGGAGTACGCGCACAACGAGTACCGGCACAAGATGGATGCGCATATCGAAGCGCTCCGCTCGAAGGCCCGCGGCTCGGGCATGGACTACTTTCTGATGGATACCGGACGGCCGCTTGACGAGGGGCTGCGCGAGTATCTGCAAGTTCGCAAGGGGCGATTGTAACTCGATGGGATTCTTCACGCCATGGTTTCTGGCCTGCGCGGTGGCGGTCGGGCTGCCGGTATGGCTGCACCTGTTGCGCAAGCATAAGACTACGCCGCTGCCGTTCGCCTCGCTGATGTTCTTCGAGAGGCGGATTCAGAGTTCCATCAAGCACCGCCGTCTGCGCTACCTGCTATTGTTCGCGGCGCGCGCCTTGCTGGTGCTGATGCTCGTCGTGGCCTTCGCGCATCCTTATGTGCGGCGAACCGTGCTGGCCTCCAGGCGCTCCGGCGAAGTCACCGTGCTGGCGGTCGATAATTCTTTCAGCATGCGCGCCGGCACCAGGCTCTCGCAGGCCAAGTCCGCGGCCAAATCGGCGATCGGCGGTTTGCGCGTGGGACAACGCGCCCAGGTGCTGGCCTTCGGCTCCCGCGTGCAGGCGATGAGCGAAGTTACCGACGACCGCAACTCCTTGAACGCCGCCGTGGATGCCATCGAGCCGGGCGACACCCGCACCTCCTTCGCGGAACTTTCCCGCTCCCTGCGCTCCATCGCGCAATCCCTGCAACTGCCGCTCGCCGTCGAGCTCTACTCCGACATGCAGCAGAGCGGCTGGCCGGCCAACTTCAACGATCTGCGCCTCACAGCCGCCGTGCAGCTCCATCCGCACCCCATCGACGCTCGCGAAACGGCCAATTTCACGGTGGAAAACGTGGTGGCCCCGCGCCGCGTGTACGACGCCAAAAAGACGCGGGTGCTGGCCACCGTGGCGGGCTTCGCCAACCCCAAGGCGACGCGCAACGTATCGCTGCTGCTCAATGGGCGCGTCACCGAAACCAAACAGGTGGAGGTGCCGGAGAACGGGCGCGCCACCGTCGAATTCCTCTCCCTCGATGTGCCTTACGGACGCAATAAGGGAGAAGTGCGCATCGATACCGCCGACACCCTGGCGGCCGACGATAGCTTCTATTTTTCGGTGGAACGCAGCGACCCGCGCCATGCCCTGTTCGTCCAGGAATCGGCCGGCAGCCGCGGACTGCTCTTCTTCAAGGCGGCGCTCGATGCCGCCGGCCAATCGGCCTTCGAGATCGACCAGGCAACCGTGGATCAGGTGGCCAACGTGGCGCCCGGCAAGTACGCCTTCGTCGTGCTCAGCGATATCGGCACGCTGGCCCCCAGCTTCGAAGATGCACTGCGCGACTATGTGCGCGGTGGTGGCAGCGTGTGGATCGCGCTCGGGCACCTCTCCGTGGGCCGATCCAAGGTGCCGGTCAGTGGCGACGCCATACAGGAGGCGCGCTACGCCGGCCGCGAGGGCGAGCGCTTCCAGACCGTGGCGTGGCTCGATTCTTCGCATCCTTCGATTCTGAAAGACGACCGCTGGGAAGGCGTCAAGTTCTACCAGGCCATTCATGTGGCCCCCGGCGATGCGCGCGTGGCGGCCCGTCTGAGCGACCAGACGCCGCTGCTGCTCGATCGGCAACTGGGCGAAGGCCACGTCCTCACGTTCGCTTCCGCTTTCGACAACGTGGCCAACGATTTTCCCATCCACGCCTCCTTCGTGCCTTTCATCGAACAGACGGCGCGCTACCTGGGACGCCTCGATGCCGGTCCGCCCTCCGCGCTGGTGGGCGGCTTCGCCGAACTGCGCGATTCCAAGGAAAAGGGCGCCGCCGTGGACGTGCTGGACCCCAAGGGCGAGCGCGTGCTATCGCTCGAAGAGGCCACCCGCGCGCAGAACATTCAGTTCACCATGGCCGGTTTCTACGATATCCGCCGGCCCAACGGACGCAACGAACTGGTGGCGGTGAATGCCGACCGGCATGAGAGCGATCTCTCGCCCGTCACGCAGGATAGCCTCACTTTGTGGCAAAATACTGCCCAAGGGACCACGGACGGGGGCGGTGCTTCCGGCGACGAACAGAAGCCGGTGTCATTATGGTGGTATGTCATGCTGGCGGTGCTGTTGCTCGCATTGGCCGAATCCTTGCTGGGAAATCAACATCTGTCGGTTGATAAAGAGGCGGCGGTATGAAACCTTTGGATCGTTTGAGTGAGTACCTGGAAGCCATCGAACGGCGGCTCCGTCTCATCGCGCTGACGCGCGGCATCGCGGTGACGGCCGGCTGTGCGCTCGGGCTCACCATCGTGGCCGTGCTGGTCATCAACCAGTTCGCTTTCTCCGGCGGCAGCGTCACCGGCGCGCGGGTGTTCCTGTTTCTTGGCCTGGCATTCGCCATTGCGGCGGCGCTCATCGTTCCCGTGATCCGTCTCAACCGGCGTAGCGCCGCCCGGCGCGCGGAGGCGCGCTATCCCCAGTTCGAAGAGCGCCTGCTCACCTTCAGCGAGCGCATCGAAGACAACCCCGGCGATCCGTTCCTGGAACTGCTGGCCGACGATACTCTTCGCGTAGCGCGGCAGGCCGAACCCAAAAGCGTAGCCAAGAGCGCGTGGATCTACAGCTTCTCCTCGGCCGCCGTGGCTGCCGCGCTGGCCCTCGTCTGGCTGGGGTCCACCCCAGGGTTCATGGGCTACGGCACGTCGCTGTTGTGGGCGGGGCTGCCCAAGGGCGTGAACCGGCCGTTCTATTCCATCCTGGTGGATCCGGGCAACCGCACCGTCCGCAAACGCAGCGACCAGTTGATCGCCGCCCGCCTCACCGGCTTTACCGCGCCTAAGGTGCGTTTCTTCGCCAAGTACGCCAGCGCCTCCCAGTGGGAGCAGGCCGAGATGGGTACCGAACCGGGCGGCACGGCCTACCAGTTCCTGATCGCCGGCGTGCCGGAGAACCTCGAATACTACGTCGAGGCCGGCGGCGTCAAGAGCGCCACCTATAAGCTGAGCGTGGTCGATCTGCCCGGCGTAAGAAAGATCCGCGTGACATATCACTACCCCACGTGGCTGGGCCTCAAGGACGAAGTGGAAGATCCGGGCGGCGATCTGCGCGCCGTGGAAGGCACCCGGGCCGACGTCGCCATCACCACCGACAGGCCGCTGGCCAACGGCATTCTCATGATGGACGATGGCTCGAAGCTGGCCCTGCACAGCGGGCCGGACGGAGCCGCGGTGGCCACCGTGCCCATCTTCAAGGACGGCCAGTTTCACATCGCGGCGCTCGAAGGCGGCGAAGACGTGCGCCTCAGCGAGGATTACTTCATCGAGGCGCAGAGGGACAAGCCGCCAGAGATCAAGATGACCCGGCCGGGCCGCGATTTCAAGGCATCGCCCATCGAAGAGGTCACCGTGCAAGTCGAGGCTACGGACGATTTCGGCCTCAAGAACGTCGAGCTGCGCTATTCCGTGAACGGCGCGCCGGAAAAGACCGTCGCCATGCCGGCGGGCGGCAAGTCCGCCACCGGCACGAGCACCATCGCCCTGGAAGATTTCAAAGTGGAACCGGGCGACGTGGTCAGCATGTACGCCCTGGCCAAGGACGCGCGCACCAAGACCTCTACCGATATCTACTTCATCGAGGTGCAGCCGTTCGAGCGCAACTACACGCAATCCCAGCAGTCGGGCGGCGAAGGTGGCGGCGCCGGCGGCGAAGAGGACCGGGACCAGATCTCCAAACGGCAGAAGGAAATCATCGCGGCCACCTGGAATCAGCTCAAGGGCGCGGGCGCTAAGGGCACCGACGCCGAAAACGCCGCGTTCCTGGCCGGCGTGCAGAGCAAACTGCGCGATCAGGCTAAATCGCTGGCCGACCGCATGAAGGCCCGCCATCTGACCGAGGCCGGCGATTCCTTCAGGAGCTTCGTCAAGGACATGGAAACCGCCGTGGAGGCCATGGGGCCCGCCTCGGAGAAGTTGAGGGGCGCAAAGTGGCAGGACGCGCTCCCGCCCGAGCAGAAGGCGCTGCAATACCTGATGCGCGCCGAGGCCACCTCGCGCGATATCCAGGTGGCCTTCGGCAACCAGCGCAATGGCGGCGGTGGTGGCGGAGGTGGCGCTGGCGCGCGCGACATGGAAGGCCTCTTCGATCTTGAGCTCGACACCGAAAAGAATCAGTACGAGAGCAATAATTCGAAATCGAGCAGCCAGCAACAGCAGCAACAGCAGATCGATGAGGCGCTGCAGAAGCTGCGAGAACTTTCCAAACGGCAGGAGGAACTGGCCGAGCAGCAGAAAAAAGGTCAGCAGCAGACCTCGCAGCAGCGCTGGCAGCAGGAGATGCTGCGGAGGGAAGCGGAGCAATTGCAGCGCCAACTGGAAGAGATGACCAGGGGCAACCAGAGCCAGCAGTTGAGCCGTAATCAACAGGGGCAGCAGGGCCAACAGGGTCAGCAGGGCCAACAAGGCCAGCAAGGATTGCAGGGGCAGCAGGGTCAACAAAGTCAGCAGCAGGGACAAGCGGGGCAGCAGGCCGGACAGCAGGGGCAGCAGCAGTCCGGCCAGCAGGGACAGCCGCAATCGGCGCAGCAACGCGCACAGCAGCAACAGCAGCAACAGAACAGCGTTCGCGGCGCCAATCCCGAGCAGTTGCGCCACATGCTGGAGCGTCTGAACCAGGCTATGGACGACATGCGCGGCGCCGCTTCCTCCCAGCAGGCGGGAACGCCGCAGGGCGAGGCGCAGGCGCGCCGCGCCGCCGAGCGTTTGAAGGAAGCCGAGCAGATGCTCTCCGGCATGCGCAGCAAAGAATCCACTAACCAGGTGGAAGACCTGGCGCGCCAGGCCGAAGAGTTGGCCCACCGCCAGCAGGCCTTCGAAGGTCAGATGCGCAAGGCGTTCGGTCCCGAAAGCGCGGGGTTGACGCGCGAGCAGGCTGGTCAACTCGCCGGCGAAAAAGATGGCGAGATCCAGGATGTCAAACGCCTGGAGCAGGGTATGCAGTCTGCCGTCCGCGACCTGCAAAGCACCCAGCGCAAAGCCGCCACCAAGATGCGCGAAGCCCTCGGCGAATTGCAGCAGGCCGAGATCGCGCGCGATATGCAGCGCAATGCCGATTGGATCCGCCGCGGCATGGGCGGCTACGCCGTCATGTCGGAAGCCACCATCACTCAGGGCATCAACCAACTCAAAGAGCACTTGCAGGAGGTCCAGCAGGCCGTCGGTGCGGGCGCCAAGGACGGCAAGGGCGGCGCGGACGATAAGCTCACCGAGACCGCGCTGGGACAGGTGGAGCGGCTCCGCCAGCAATTGGAGCAACTGAGCGCGCAACGCGGCCAGCAAGGTCAAAACGGCCAGAACGGCCAACGCGGGCAGCAATCGCTACAGCGCGGCCAGCAGGGGCAGCAGGGGCAGCAAGGTGGCCAACAGGGCCAGCAGGGGCAAGGTCAGCAGGGTCAGCAGGGTCAGCAAGGACAAGGCGGGCAAGGTCAGCAAGGACAAGGCGGGCAAGGTCAGCAAGGTCAACAGGGCCAGCAAGGCCAGCAGGCCGGTGGTCAGCAAGGCGGGGGCCCCAACAATGGCAGCGGAGGCTATCGCGGCGGCAACGCCAACCCGAACGGTGGTCCGTGGTACGCCAACGGCGATCCGCGCAACGGCCCCGTCCGCCCCGAGGACTTCCAGAACAACTACACGCAAACGCTCCAGACCCTTCGCCAACTCGAGCAGCAGGCGCAGGGCAACGATCCCGCCATGGTCAAGGATCTCGAAAGCCTCATCCGCGACATGCAGCGTCTCAATCCCTACACCTACGCCAACGATCCGCTGCTGGCCGAGCGCATCCAATCCACCCTGATGGGCGGCATCGAGCAGGTCGAAATGGAACTCCGCCGCAAGGTGGAAGACGCCAACGGCACCGGCAGCGTGCGCAGTCCCGGCGGCGAGAAGGTGCCGCAGGGCTACCAGGACAAGGTCGCCGACTACTACCGCAAGCTCAGCAAAGGCAAGTAGGACAGGACTCCGGCGAGGCCCGCCATATCCGCGTTTTTCCACCCCCTGGCCCGTGTTATCTTGCCAGTAGATGGCAAAAATCTCCCGCGTACTGCTCAGCGTCACCGATAAGACCGGCATCGTCGAATTCGCCTCCGCCCTCGCCGCCATGGGCGCCGAACTCATCTCCACCGGCGGCACCGCCCGCCTGCTTCGCGAGGCTGGCATCCCCGTTGCCGACGTCAGCGACGTCACCGGGTTCCCCGAGATGCTGGATGGCCGCGTCAAGACCATGCACCCCAAGATCGCCGGCGGCATCCTCGCCATGCGCGGCAACCCCGAACACATGGCGGCCATACAGGCTCACGGCATCTCGCCCATAGACATGGTGGTGGTCAACCTCTACCGTTTCGAGGCGGTGGCCGCCAAGGCAGGCGCGCCGCTGGCGGAACTCATCGAGAACATCGACATCGGCGGCCCCACCATGCTGCGCGCCGCCGCCAAGAACTACCAGGACGTCGCCGTGGTGACCGCGCCGGAAGATTACCCCGCTATCCTCGAGGAACTGCGCGCCTCCGGCGGCGAACTCTCCCTCGATACCAGGTGGCGGCTTGCCAGGCAAGTCTTCCGCACCACCGCCGATTACGATTCCGCCATCAGCGCGCGCCTGGAACAGGTGGAGGCCGCCGGCCCCCTGCCGCGCTCTCTAGCCATCCGCGCGCCCAAACTGATGGACCTCCGCTACGGCGAAAATCCGCATCAGGCCGCCG
>Ga0182021_10004198_pt1 | contig 16906 bp, 19 predicted proteins | sample 612E3MmetaG_FD_120493 | JGI IMG/M metagenome (GOLD analysis project Ga0182021, IMG submission 120493) | Permafrost microbial communities from Stordalen Mire, Sweden - 612E3M metaG (Illumina Assembly) | ecosystem: Environmental > Terrestrial > Soil > Wetlands > Permafrost | place: Sweden...
TCGGGGCCGAGCTGCCTGTCGATCGGCGTGCCGGAGATCTCGAGCGCGGTTACACCCTCCTCGCAGCATGCATCAAAGTAGTCGCGAAGGAGGTCGGCGGTGATGCGCACGGACGGCATAAATGTGATGTTGACGCAGAAAGGATTATCGGTGAGGCGCCTGGTCTCTTTTATCGCCAGGCGGAACTCCTCTTTTGAGTCGTAGTTGCCGGCGGTGAGATTGCCGAGCCCGCCGGCGTTGGAAATCGCCGCGCACAGTTCGGGCTTCGCAAGCCACATCATCCCGCCGCACATTACCGGATGCTTTATCCCGAGCAGCTCTGTCATCCTGGTCTTCACTTTGGACCTCCGTATTCTCGATGAGCGACTTCAAAGGGCCCAGATAAGAGGATACCAGCATGGTGGGCGCATGGGTAAGGCTCGTAACCAGAGGGATTGTCCCGGGGCCGTGCAACAGGACGGCTCAGGCCGCGCCTTTGCTCGCGGCCCACGTGAGGAACCTCTGCGCCAAGCCTTTTCGGTTCAGGTAAGCGACCAATCGGAAGTAACGCTCAGGGAACATCCGTGAGTAACGCCAGTTATCTCTTGAAGGTTTGTTGGTAACGACGAACAGCCTGCCTTTCTCGACTGCTTCGATGGTCATGCGCGCGACGTCGTCAACCGTCACGGTGGACGCTCTCATCCCCGTCTCGATGAGCTCAACGCGCCAGTCGAGAGCGTTATAACCGTCGGCGTCTATCACCTTGAGCGAGTTGCTCATGATGTTCGTCGAGACGACCGACGGGCAGAGAACCGTGACTCCTATATTATGCGGAGCAAGCTCCACGCGAAGTGTCTCCGACAGGGAGACGACAGCGGCTTTCGACGCACTGTAAGGAGCGAATCCCATGACCGGCACAAGCCCTGCCGTCGAGGCGGTGTTGATGATATGACCCGAGCGCTGCGCCTTTATCCTCGGAACGAACGCGTGGCAACCGTGGACGACTCCCCAGAAGTTCGTGCCCACGATTTGCCGCCAGTCTTCGATCGAAACCTCACCAACATACCCGCCCCCGCCAATTCCAGCGTTATTGACCAGGAGGCCGACCTCTCCCCACGAGTTGAAGAAGTGGTCGGCCATCGCGCATACCTGTTCGAAGTCACGGACATCGCACAAGCGCGTCTCTCCAACCCCTCCACGCTCCTCGATAATCCCCAGCGTCCCAAGCGCTCCCTCCATGTCAATATCTACGACTCCGACCCTGTATCCCTTTGCCGAAAGTGCAAGAGCGAGTGCCCTGCCGATACCCGACCCCGCCCCCGTCACTACCGCCGTCCTCGCATGCTCAAGGCTCATGGATCCCCCATTCTCATATCAACCCAACACCATGTTTATCGGCCCGGTATCCGCGCATATAGAGTGGGATCAGATCAAGATATTGAAAGTAATTATCCCTTACGACCGAAACGTGCCTTCAGCCATTCGAAATGCTCCATTTTCTCGGCTGGTATCTTTTCCGGGTCCGGCTCTTTCTCGTCTGTATACAGGCCGGTGTCGGAGACACCGTTGGGATCGAACGCCAGGGAAATCTCCTTCTGCCAGCGGTTGAAGTTCCCAGCAAGCGGGCTCATCGCGGTTCGCGTCACCGGCTCGAACGCCGCGAGCGGAACGTTGCACTGCTCGATCGCGGCAAGCGTGGTGTCGAAGCCGAGAGGTTCCAGTGACTCCAGGTGCTCGGGGTTACGCTGGTCGTACAGGTAGATGGTCTCGCAGTGGCCGAACAGGTTGTTCTCGTAAGTGATCATGTACGGGTTGTCGCTGCCGTCATCCAGGAGGCCGCCGGACTGTATATACCTCTTCTTCGCCTTTTCCATCGTGGAGCACCAGTCTGTCTGGGTCGTAAGCGCCTCGTTCCCGTCGAGGTTCGTAGCGAACATGTTGCCCGAGCGGAAGACCGTGCCGAAGATGGTGCACCGGAGCAGGTTCATGCCCATCAGGTTTGCCGCCGGCGGGATGTTGTTAAACTTCATCGCCATCCCACCGCAGTCCCGCACTATCTGGTTGAGCATCTCCTCCTGATATTTGAGCTCACGCTCGGTGCTGCCAACCAGGAGAATCATGAACGGGTACGCCATCGTCTTGTCGAGCAGGTCCATTATGGCGCGGTGCTTCACAAGCTTCTTGAAGAGATGCGGCATGAGGAGCAGCACAAACTCGCTCGTGACCATGCGCACGAACATGTACCCGATCTCTGCCTCCCCGATGCGGTAAGCGGCCTCGATGAAGTCCTCCTCCCTGCTGAACTGACAGTTGTAAAACAGCGAGCAGTCCGGGAGCCCGCCCGTGGAGTCGAGGATTAGACCCTCGGAGTCAATCTCATCCGGCCCCGGCCAGTTAAAAAGCTTCAGAGCAGCCTTGGTGAAGACACCGAACCCGCCGAACGCCCCGGACGTTCCCCTGACTATCCCCCTCAGGGAAGGCCCGGGCCCATCTCCGCAGAACCAGCCGGCGTCCGACCCCGGCGTCCCGAGGTGCAACATCTCGCCGTTCGGCAGCACCCACTCGACGCCCAGCAGGTTGCGGGAACTGGTGCTCATGTAGATGCTGTCGTTGCCACAGCCGTGCATCGACGTCGCCCCGGCGAGCGGCGAGCAGTGCGGCCCCGCGCCGACGATGTGCGTGTTCAGGCCATGCTTCCAGACCTCGGCCTGGAGCTCGCCACCGCAGACGTACGGCTCGACGACCGCAATCATGTTCTTCTCGTCGATGTCGATTATCCGGTTCATCCGCCGCAGGTCTATCTGCACCACGTTGTCGTAAGTCGGGCCGTTGTGCGCACCCCAACCGGTCGACAGCGCCTTGAACTTCAACCCGTGCGCGTTGCACACGCGGACCACTTCCTGAACCTCCTCAGCGGAGCCGGGCAGAACGACCGCGATGGGACGCTGGACCCAGAGGTCGGTGCTCATGTTCAGGAACGGCTGCCAGCAGTATGAGTCGAGCATCGCGGGCTCGCGGCAGGCGTTCTCCTCGCCGACAGCTTCCTCGAGCGCGCGGTAGGCTTCGTCGGATATGGTCATTGCCATGTCTACTCCTCCTCCTCGAGCCCGACCGCACGGGCGACGACGTCCACGACGTCGAGTATCTTGATCTCGAAACCGTTCTCGCCCACGGCATCCGTGAAAACCCTCTCGCACCAGGGGCACGCGGTGACGATCGCCGACGCTCCAGTAGTGGTGGCCTCTTCGAGGCGCTCGCGAGCGGTCCATGTGGCGAACTCAGGAAATGCGTCATATACGCCACCGCCGGCGCCGCAGCACCAGGAGTATTCCTTGATCCTCTCCATCTCGACCAGCTCCAGCCCGGGCACCGCACCCAGGACCCGGCGCGGCTCCTCGTAGATCCCGAACCTGCCGGTCCGGCTCTGGCTTCGCAGGCGATCTCTCTTGTCGCCTTTCCAGCCGCCGAGGTAAGGTTCGCTCATCCTGCCCAGGTGGCAAGGGTCGTGATACGTGACGCGCATGTCGAGGGGGTTCTCCAGCGTCAACTTTCCATCTGAGATGAGAATGTCCAGGAGCTGAACCATGTGGACGGGCTCGGCTTCGAGTTCGATGCCCATCAACGGGTACAGGTAGTTGAACGCCGCAAATCCGTCGGAGCACGGCGTCAGCAGGTACCGCGCCCCGGACGCCTTGACCCTGGCCGCCATGTCGTCGGCGAAGTTCCGCGCCTCGCCCCGGTACCCGAGCTCGAACGCCCGGCCTCCACAGCACGACTCCTCGGCGCCGGCGGTTCCGACATCGAGGCCCGCCTCCCGCAGAAGTCTTACGGCGCGCCTGATGCTACCCCTCAACTCGGGGTCATAGCTGAACCGGCAACCGACGTGGAGCATCACGTCGACCTTCTCTTTGTTGATGTCTTTAAGGTCGAGGCCCGCGGCCCACGCTCCACGCTCGGCCTTGGGCTCGCCCAGCATGTTGTTCTCGCGCTTGAGGGCGTCTAGAGTCATCATGTGCTCGACCATAAGCTGCCCGGACTCGACGCACTCGGCCCTGAGCTCGAGCAGCACCTCGGTAATATCGATTATCTCCCTGTACGATTTGCAGGCGGTGTCACAGGCGCCGCACATCTGGCACGAGTAGACCACCTCTGACACTTTCTCGGACAGCTCGCTGCGGCCTTCAAGGACGGAGAGCCCCATGTTCATCCGACCTGAGCCCGAGTAGGAATGGAAGTTGAAGCGGCTTATGGCGGGGCAGTTCCCGGAGAACCGGTGGCTCTTCATGTGGTTAAAAGGTACCCACTTGCACGATGAGCACCGCACGCACCCCTGCATGTCTTCGCGGTAATCAGCTACCGACACCAGTCTCACCTCCCCTGAAGCAGAGCTTTCCCCGGTTGAGCACGTTGTCCGGGTCAAGCACCCCTTTCACTTTTTCGAGCGCCATGACCGTGTCGGGGCAACGTGAGTAAGCTTCACCGACCCATGGTTCGTAAGGACGTGAGAAGAAAGCGCCCGCCCTGGCGATTACCGCGGCGGAGTCGTGGACCGCGTCGCTGGCAGCGGCGCGCAGGGCATCGTCGGCGGCGTCGTAGCAGATAAAGAACTCCAGGTGGCACGATCGCCCCTGCTGTACCGGCTGCACGTATACGCCCGTAGCGTCGTCGGCGAACCCGCGCCGCCCGATGATGCCACGCACGTTGTCGATGAGCTCGGGGCACCGGTCGAGCGTGGTCAGGCAGAACAGCTCACGGTAAGCGCCCGCGCGGGCACGCTTCCAGTACGGCTCGGGGCTCGACTTCGAAAGCAACTCGTCAGCGTCACCTGCGCATGTTCCCTGGATACCGTCGGAAACCCGCAACGAGAACTCCCGGGCAATGTCGTTGATGTCCGCTTCCTGGTACGCCACCTTCCTATCGGGCAGGCAACGCTCGCAACCGGCAATCGCGAAAACCATCGTGAACGGCGGATTATCCGAGGCGTCACCTCGACCCAGTGCAGCCGACAGAGCAACGGCGTCAAGGAAGAGTATCTCGTCACCGAGCCTGCGCTTCATGAGCTCTCGTGCGAACCCGAGCATCTGCTCGAGCGACTCGGACTGAATGGAATGTACGTGTTTGATCACCGGCTCGAGCTCGAGCTTCACGGACGCCCATGTCACTATGCCCATGGTACCCTGCGACCCTTGCACGATGCGCACAAGGTCTGAGGAAGCGGGGCCCATCGGGTTCTTCTGGGCATTGCCCAGCGCCCACTGGTCCTCAAGCGACCCCGGGCCCGCGGCGGACCCGGTCCTGAACACGTCACCGGTTCCGAACACTATCTCGGTGCAGAGCAGCGGGTCCGTCATGTCGAAATGGTGCCTGGGTATCAATATCGGGTCGCGGTCCAGGAACGATGCGAGTACGGACTTTCCCGCCTTTGGAAGTAGCGGCGTCGGCACACGCATTCCAAGTGGCCCGACCCGTTCGGCCAGCGCTTCGAAGGTGACGCCGGGTTCGACGAGGGCAACCCTGTTCCGCCTGTCGACACGGATAACCCGGTCCATCCCGGAGAGGTCCACTATCACGCCCCTGTCGGCCGGAAAGGAGCCTCCCTTATGATGGGGAGCTTGCGAAGAGACTGGAACGAGGTTCAGCCCCTCCTTCCGTGCCAGGTCGACCAGCGCCCTGACCTGTGCGAGGCTCGTGGGTTTGACGGCGCAAAGAATCTCGCCGGGCGCGACCGGGTAATCGGCGGCACGGTAACCGTCGAGAATCTCGCACGCTTCGTCAACCGATTCTCCTCCCACGGCCGCGGACAGTCTATTCTTGAGTTCGTTGTCGAGTGGACTCACGGCGCCACCTCCGTTCGGGCTCGAGCATCTCGCCTTAGAGCCTCTGCCGAGGGACGCTTCTCGAGGCTGCGGTCAACCACTCCACCCAGAGCGCGAGCCATTCCCGCGACCGCCTTGCGCCTGACCCTGGGCATGCCCAGGAGCTTCGCTTGAAGCGCGGTCATCCGCTCGTTCGCGGCAAGGCGCAGGAGAAGCGTCGAGCGCGACAGTATCCTCTCCATGCGGTCGAGCGTCTCATCGCTCGCTCCGTCCATCATGATAATCAGGTCTTCCATGCATAGGTTTCGCTCCGCCAGGACCTGGCCGAGCGCCTCACCCGCGATGCCCGCCATCCTTTCAGTGAGTCCATGGCGGTAGTTCATCTGCATGAAACGAAATGCTAGCTCCGGATCGAAAGCCAACTGGAGCCTCCTTTCTAGTAGTGACAGGTCAAGCGGCCCCCCGCTTCAGGCGAGCGCGGTAATCCCGCAGGAACCGCACCCCCCGGGCGTCTTTTCCCGCCAGCACGTCGGCCGCGAGAATGGACTGCATGATGCCTTCTTCGAGCGGGTTGACGATCGCGGCGGAAAGTCCGGACAGGATCGCCATGCCCAGAAAAGAAGCGTGAATGGTATTCCTCGACGGCATCCCGAAGCTTATGTTGGAGACCCCCAGCACCGAGCCCGCGCCAAGCTCCGCCGACGCCATCTCTATACATTCCAGAGTGACGAGGGCGGAGCCGGGGTCTGTGGCAACGGGTATGGTCAGGAAGTCGAACATGAGACGCTCAGGCGGAATGCCGTAGCCGCCCGCCCTCTCGAGGATACGCTTTGCGACCTCGAGGCGCCCGTTCGCGTCGGACGGGATTCCGGCATGGTCCTTTGCCATGCCTATCACAAATGCGCCGGTTTGAGCCGCCGCTTCAAGAACGGGGTCCATGGATTCTTTGTCACCGGTGACTGAATTTACCAGCGTGCCTGCCGGGAGCTTGGGAATCACCGCCGCCAGGGAAAGCGGGTCCGAGGAGTCGATGCACACTGGGAGGCCTGTCGCCTCCGAGACCTCGGTTGCCGCACGGAGCAGCAGTTCGCCCTCGTCAATGCCCGGTATCCCGACGTTGACATCGATGATGTCGGCACCGGCATCCGCCTGGCGCCGCGCGTCGGCGAGCACGATGTCCAGGCGGCCTTCCATGAGCTCACCTGCGAGTTTCTTCCGACCGGTAGGGTTTATGCGCTCCCCGATCACCAGCGTGTGTTTTACATCATTCAATGCGGCCCCCCGGTGCCTCATACGCTCTCGACCGAGGCCGTATCGCCAATGTACCGCGCCACCAGGCGAAGGGCCTGGGTCGGATCCGCGCCCCACGCGTCCGCGCAGACATACTGGCAGACGGTATCATTGACAGGTCCTCCGCCGACGATGATTTTGACCTGGTCCCTCATCCCAGCGTCCTTGAACGCCTGGATAGTCTCTTTCATGGAGTCGAAGGCGACCGTCAGGAGTCCCGAAAGGCCGACGAGCCCGGCTCCCGTCTCGCGAGCTTTCGCCACGAAAGCGGCGGGAGGCTGGTCGACGCCGATATCATGCACGTCGTATCCGGTGCATTTGAGTATGGTGGATACGATGTTCTTTCCTATGTCGTGTATGTCGCCCGCGACCGTCCCGATGACGACGGGTTTGCCCCTGGCCTGTCCCCCGCTGGCCAGGTGAGGTGTAATCAGGTTGACCGCCTCATTGAATATCTCGGCCGACATAACAAGCTCTGGCAGGAAGTAATCTTTTACTTCGAACCTTTCCCCCACCTCTGCCATCCCCGCGCGCAACTGGTCGATGAGCGCGAGCGGTTCGACACCGCTGTTCAGCGCGGCCGAGACCGCGGCAAGCGTCTTCTTTTCCTCGATGCCGGCAATAAGCGCGGTTACGTCTTCCAACTCACTTCCCCTTTCCTGAGAACTCTCTCGCAAAACGCACGGCGTCGAGCGCGTCGTGGCTCCAGCGATCAGCTCCAGCAAACCTGCGGAGCTTCTCACACGACGCGCCGCCGCCCAACATGACCTTGACCGAATCCCTCAAACCCGCGTGCTCCAGTGCGCGGACAGTCTCCTGGACGGGCTCAAACGCCACGGTGAGCAGTACGCTCATGCTGACAACCGATGGCCTGTGTACGCGCACGGCCTCGGCGAACACCGCTGGCGGCACGCTCACGCCAAGATCGACCACCTCGAAGCCGTGGCACCGTAAAAGCATCGAGATGATGTCCTTGCCGATGTCATGGACATCGCCGAGGGGGACGCCCAGGACGACCTTGGGTGTCTCGCTGCCTCCCTTCGGCTCGAAACACCCAGCCATGTTGAGTATTTCCATGACACCCTTGAAAATCTCGCCTGACATGATGAGCGCACTGAGGAAATACTCCTTACGCGCATACAGGTCACCGACGGCATCGAGACCCGCGCGGCAAACCTCTATTATGTGAATCGGCTCAGCGCCCGAGGCCATCATCTCGGATGCGAGACGGAGCGCCTCTTTCTCGTCGAGTTCCGCAACCGCGTTCTTGAGTCTCTCGTCAGCGTTCATCGCCGGCCCACCTCACAAACCCCTGCCGAGGGAGCTGAAGCTGAATTTGTCGCCCCTGTAGATGTGCCATCCCCACGCTACCCGCCTGTCGTTCGCGGCGTAGATCTCCTGCTCCATGCAGAAAGCCGGAGCGCCCCGGTCGCTGTTGAGCAGCCGGGCTTCCCTCTCGTTGAGGATGGTGGCGGTGAGATGGAGGTCGGCCCTCACCGGCGACATGTCCGGACTGCGTTCGAAGAGCGATGCCGGGTCGCCGTGCCCGAGCTCGGCCTCCAGCAGCGGTTGCCTCCCGTCGAAGAGCAGGTATTTTCGGTCGAAGACCAGGGGCTCACATCTCTCCTCCAGGATCCTCTCTATATACAGGACGCTCTGTCCTTTTCGAAGGTCGAGCATCACGGCGGCTTTCTTCCCCGCGGATACCACCTTGACTCCGAGGAGCGTCACATTGTAGCCGGAGTCGGTCGAACGCATCTCTTCATAGAAGTCAGGGATGAGGAATACGCCGCCCTCGGTGCGTGGATTGATCACGAATGTCCCACGCCCCCGCTCGCTTCTGACCAGACATCTCTCGGAGAGTACGCCTATCGCGCGCCTCACGGTCATCCGCGAGAGGCCCCAGTCACAGCACAGCTCACTCTCGGTAGGGATACGGGTTCCGGCCTTTAGCTCGCCGGACAGGATGCGCTCCTCCAGGGAGCGAGCGAGTTGGAGATAGGCAGGCACATACGAATCCAACTCTACTGTATGTATCGGAGCGCGTTCAACCATCGAAACCGCCCGTTGACAGTGGGCAATATTTGTCTATACATATATACAAATATGCCAAATGTCTGTCAAGTTTCCAAGAACGAAACACGCCTGAGGGCGCAAGTGCGCGCCGAGCGACGCTCGGAACTTCTTTTCACGCATACGATTCCGATGGGTTGGTCATAGTGGTTTTAGAGTGGCTCCGACGGAAGCTGCGCCATTGAATGTCAGGCTTGCCCGGGACCCCCGAGGCCACGCAAGGATACGATTATCCCGTATGCCTGGTTGATGTTGTTGGAGTATGAACAGATTGATTTTTCCATGGTCGTGGAGCCGTCGGAGTAGGTTATATCCAGGACGTTCATCAGCCCGAGATTGGCCGGGTGCTGGTACACCTCCACGGAGATTATCGACGAGTAAGGGATGTTGAACTGCGCCCTGCCTCCGATCCCCGTCGTCTCGGGCAGCGCCCCGGGCCCAAATCTCCTGTTCGCGACCCCGCAGATCCTCTGGTTGGTCAAGGCGATGGTGGTGATGTTCTTGCGCTGCCATTTGAACATCGAGTACGGCCCCTCGCAGACCGTTACGCCGAAAGGGCCGAACGAGAAGATCGTCTGTTCGTCGGGGGAGGCCGTGGGCATGCCTGGCGGCATCGGCCTCTCCGTTGCCTCCTGAGGGGGCGCGAGCCTGCTGCCGCAATGCGGACAGAAGTTGAAAACATCCTCCGTCTGTTTTCCGCAACTCGGACAGAACATTGTTTCCTCACTGGGCCAGCGCCGGCCTGACAGACACAGGATCCGATTCGTTAAGTCTACATCCACGATAATCTGCATCCAAGACCGGCTCGGATGCGGCGTTTGACGGAAACGGTAGACCGCACGGCATCCGCCAGCTACGATTATGCCAGACACGAATGAACAAAGACAAAGGACATTCAGATGGCGAGGGAAGAACGCGACATCAAGCGCATGACCGTGACGATCACCACCGCCGCGGTCTTTATTGCTTTCGTGGTGGTCGGCGGGACGTTCTTCTGGCTTACACGCGGTCTGTCGACTTACGGAAACATGACGATCCGCAACGTCGGCCTCGAAAGCGTACCGGACGGCACCTACACCGGCAGCTTCAAGGGAGGCCGGTGGTCAAACACCGTGAAGGTAACGGTGAAAAACCACACGATCACCGACATCAAGATCGTCAAGGACGTGCAATTCAAGAACGCCAAGACGGCGAGCCGGCTTATTAGTATGGTCCTGAAAGCGCAGTCGCTCGAGATCGACGGCGTAACAGGTGCAACCGTCACCAGCAAGGCCTACCTCAAGGCAATGGAAAACGCCCTGAACGGAGCTCTTTAGTCGAGCACGGGAGAGAAGATGGAGGACCGGTTCGCGGACATGGCAAGAGATTACGACAGGATGTTCCCGCGCGACCTGGGCTCTGACAGGAGGCTGCTCCTCGGCCTCTTCGAGCGGCACGACGTGGGCACCATCCTGGACTGCGCGTGCGGCACCGGCATTCACCTCCAGATGCTGTCTGAAGATGGCTTTCAGGTCACCGGCTCTGACGCTTCAGAGGCGATGCTCGATGTCGCCCGGGCCAGGCTTTCGCGAGCCGGCATCAAGGCGCAGTTGTTCAAGTCGACCTGGCAAGACCTCCCCGGGAACGTGCCTCACGGTTACGACGCGGTCGTTTGTCTGGGTAACTCGCTCACGCTCGTGCTCGACGACTCCGAGGTCGAGGACTCACTGAAGGGCATGTTCGCCGTGGTCAACCCCGGCGGCATTCTGGTGGTATCCATCCGTAACTACGGGAATGACATCCGGGGGCAAAAGAGGATCAAGACCATTGAGCCTGAGCCCGATACTTTCCTGCTGAGCGTCCTGGTGCCGAACAACCAGCGCGCCACCCACCGCTTCTTTCTTATAGACGCCGGCGGCAACAAACCGGCGATGACCTGCTACGAGTTCGAGATGAACGCGCTCGATGCCGAGAGGCTGGCACGCATTGCGGCTTTGGCCGGCATCGATGAAGTGCACATGTACGGTGACGACGATCTCTCGCCTTTCTCCGCCGAGAAGAGTGACAGGATAATAATGGCCGCCCCAAGGCCGGAGGCCGGATGAAGAAACGGGTGAGTCTCGTGGGCGAGATAGAACGGAAAATCCTTACGCCGTCGATCTCGAGACAAAGGGATGGGACACGAAGGACCCCGACCTGTTCCTGTCCATGATCCACCCCGACATGGTATGGCACGCCAGCCCTGACGAGACGCCGACTTCGGTTGCTTGACATCGACGTCCGTCATGTCGCCGCGCGTCGGCGATGTGTCATACTCCTCCATAGAATAATGATCAGGGGTGGGTCCTGGACCGTGCTAATGGACGACTACTAGACGAATTGACAATCTGCTATAATATCCGCGAGTTAGTGTTCTTAGGTCGAAGCTTTTGTCCCGAGGATTGCACTCGGGACACTTTTCTTTCTTCGGGAGGGGGTGTAATCGAATGAAGATCTATGCCGGCAATCTGAGCTATTCAGTGACGGACGACGACTTGAGGCAAGCGTTTGCGCAGTTCGGTACCGTCGATTCCGCGGACGTGATCATGGACCGTAGCACGGGCAGGTCCAAGGGATTCGGCTTCGTCGAGATGAGCGACGCCAACGAGGCTAAAGCAGCCATCGAGGGCCTGAACGGTAAAGACCTCAAGGGTCGTGACATCAATGTGAACGAGGCCAGGCCCAAGGCGGAGCGCCCTCAACGTTCCTCGTACCGCTACTAGAACGAGTGTGCCGGATCCGGCGGCATGTTTGTTCTTACCGCCGGCCCGGCAACACCCGCACAAAAAGGCAACCATAATTCTCTCGGAAGTTGAATCATGAAAATACACCTAGTCGCCCCCACCAAGAACGGCGAAAGCTACCTGTTCAACAAGGGCCTTCTCGCGCCGCTCGGACTCATGTACCTTGCGGCTCACACTCCGGCTGACGTGGATGTACGGATAATCGATGAGAGCGTCGAGCCCATAGACTTCACGGACATCCCGGATATAGTGGGCATAACCACGATGACCGCTACGGCGCCGCGTGCGTACGACATAGCGGACATGTACAGGTCAAAGGGCGCGACCGTGGTCATGGGCGGCATCCACGCGTCCATGCTCCCTGAAGAAGCGCTCGAACATTGCGACTGCGTCGTTGTCGGCGAGGCCGAGGAGCTCTGGGAAGAAGTCGTCGCCGATGCTTCCTCCGGCAGGCTCCAGAGCCTCTATAAGCAGGAATCGTTCGAGGATTTCGCCCGGCCCCTTCTGCCACGCAGGGACCTCATCAAGCATAAGCGCTACTGGAGCGCGAACAGCGTGCAGACATCTCGCGGTTGCCCGCACAGGTGCAACTTCTGTTCGGTGACAGAGTTCAACGGGCGCAAGATACGCGTGCGCGATACTGATAACGTCCTCGCCGAGATCGAGACGATCACGCGGGGCAATTTTCTACGCAGGCGGGTCGTGCCGTTTATCGACGACAACATAGCGGCAAACCCCGCTCGCGCCAAGGAACTCTTCAAGGCTCTCATCCCGATGAAGATACTCTGGGGTTCTCAGGCATCGATAACGATCGCGAGGGACGAAGAACTTGTAGCCCTGGCCGCCGAGAGCGGCTGCCGGTTCCTTTTCGTGGGGCTCGAGACCCTCTCTCCCGGCAGCATCGCCGAAATGGGCAAGAGCCAGAATAAAGTCAGCGAGTACGCGGGCGCGCTCAAGCTGCTCAAGAAGTACAGAATCCCGGTCATGGGCGCTTTCGTGTTCGGCTTCGACGGTGACGACGAGCAGACTTTCAAAGAGACGCTCGACTTCGCCATCGAAAACAAGATACAGGTCGCCCAGTTCGCGAACCTGACACCTTATCCCGGCACCCGCCTGTACAAACAACTGCTCGAGGAAAATCGGCTCATCGAGAATGTTTTCTGGAAAGACCCGGCGTGGGAAAGCCACGTGGTCTACCAGCCCATGAAGATGGCGCCGCAGCAGCTTTTCGACAACACGCGGCAGTTGCACCTGGACTTCTACTCTTACAGGTCGATATTCAAGAGGCTGTCTTTCCGCAAGCACTGGAGCTACTGGCTCGCATTCAACCTTCTCTATCGACAAACCGTTGTCGCGGCTCGCACGCAGAGCCTTAAGATGAGGAGGACGGCGCCCGAGGCTTCCGGTTGAGTCCCTCCTGGCTCCTGTTCACCACCGGAGCAAGAAGTGTAAAACGCACGTGATGACGATGGCGCCGCTTTCGATTTCACGCTGAACGACGCGTGAGCCGGTCGCTATCCTGCGGGTAGCGCTTCTCCCTTCGAGATGACTACCCCGCCTTACGCTCATGCAGGCCCAGAGTTCCCACGATGATGTCCCCGATCTTTGCGTTCGCGATCATGAACGCCGCCATCACGAGGAGCGTTTCAGGTAAAATCGCGCTCGGGACCGGCGCGCTGGACGGCGATATCAAGTGCAATTCAAGGGTAGCCTTGGCAAGACCGAAAACATATGCTAGAGTCTGTTTTAATAATTGCTTGTTACTATAATGTAATTCATTATTGATTATCGATATAACAAGAGCCTGTGGCTTTGCGGTTCTTGCTTGACGTTATTAGAGAGGAGCGTACAGATGTTCGAAGGCATGGTCAGCCATTTCACCCGTGGCATTGGGAAAGGTACTGGAGGTCCGACCAAAGAGGTCGGGGGAAAGGTCGTTGTGGTTACAGGCGGCTCGATGGGGATGGGCCGCCTCATGGCCGAGAGATTTGCTCGCGATGGGGCGCGGGTGGTCCTCTGGGCGCGCAGCGAGAAAGCTGAACAAGCCGCGTCGGACATGCGGGCGCGAGGCTGGGACGTCCATGCTTATCGGGTTGACGTCTCCGACCGCCAGGCGGTCTACAGGACGGCGGAGCTCGTACGCTCGGAGGTTGGGCGCGTCAACGTCGTCGTCAACAACGCGGGGGTTGTGCACGGCGGGCTTTTCCTTGACGTCTCGGATGAAGACCACCTCGCGATGATGGACGTCAACTTCAACGGTATCATGTGGGTGACGAGAGCTTTTCTCCCCGACATGCTGAAACACAACGAGGGTCATTTCATCAACATGGCATCGGCCGCGGCCATTACCACGATGCCGTATATGACCACTTACTGCACGAGCAAGGCCGCGGTCGTCCATTTCACCGACTGCCTGCGCGCGGAGGTCAGAGCTCTCGGCAAGACCGGGGTCAGGTTTACCATCGTCTGCCCGTCCTTCGTGAAGACGGGTATGTTCGACGGTGCGAAGAAGCCACTCTTCACGCCATTCCTCGATCCCGAGGAAATGGCCGACAAGACGTACAGGGCTTACCAGGCAAACAAGTATTACCTTGCTGAGCCTTTCGTGGTCAAGTTCATGCCGTTGCTCAGGGCTCGACTTCCGAGGAAACTTCAGGACATGAGTCAGGGGCCACTCGGAATCCGCAGATCGATGAAGAACTGGACGGGCCACGAAAAATAAGGTATCCGGGAAGCTGCTCAATGCACCGCGATCTCGTCCCGATATCGTCTGAAACAGCGAAATACCACCATCACCCAAGGCACGTTCACTCGCATCAATAAACCCCTCACCATTAACATCCCCTCCCCTCGAGGGGGGAGGGTCAGGGTGGGGGTGACGTTGATGCCTACCTCGAACGGGACCCATTTCCTTGGATTATTTACCGGTTGGGGAAACGAGCTCTATCTCGTACATCTTAAGACCCCTCCGGCTTTTTCCACCGCTTCGCCGGGCACTGCCATCGGTTTATCCGCCGCCTGCGCTTCCCCAAGCCCCATGAAAGCAGTGCCTCGCTCAGGTCCCTGTTTTTATAACGATGTGATCGCCGCGTACCACGGATGATATGTTTTTATCATATAAGAAAAGGTGGATGACTCCACCACTGCCGGATACTATGGAAAGTAAGAATACTCTACCTCGAAAGCGCCACGACCATGGGCAACGAACAGAGTGAGACCGCAAGGGCAAGCTACAACAGGATGAGCAAGATCTACGGATTCCTGTCCAACAGCAGCGAAAAGGAGTTCGTCGAAAAGGCCATCAGGCAGGTGCTCAAACCCGCGCGAGGAGAGACCGTGCTGGAACCTGGTTTCGGCACCGGGCAGGTCCTTGCCGCCCTCGCAGAAATGGTCGGCGAAGAAGGGCGTGTGTTCGGGCTGGACGTCTCCGACGGGATGGTCGAAGCGACCCGCAAGAGACTCCTGAAGCTCGGGCTCGCCGGGCGGGCGGAGCTGGTACGCGGCGACGCTACGAACACTCCCTTTGAGGACGATTTCTTCGATGCCGTGTTCATGAGCTTCACCCTGGAGCTTTTTCCCGAGGACCGGATCCCCGTCGTGCTCGCCGAGTGCCGAAGGGTCTTGAAGAAAAACGGGCGCCTCTGCGTCGCGTGCATGTCTGACCGGGGAAAGAACACCGCTATGGTGCGACTGTACGCCTGGTCTCACCGCAAGTTCCCACACCTGGTTGACTGCCGCCCCATTTTCGCCAGCAATGCCCTCGAGTGCGGTGGTTTCGAGATCAGCCATGAAAGAATCCTGTCGATGTGGGGACTTCCCGTCGAAATAATACTGGGCATCCCATCCGCGACCGTTCCCGCCGACGTTCTTTGACGGCCATATTCAATCAGTATAGAATCAGACGTTAGACATCAGATGTCCGTCATCCTACGCAGGAGGTGCTTCGAGTGTCCGCGGGCAGTAACGAAGTGGTTCTTCGCCCCAGGCGCCAGATCACTATCCCGGGGGAAATCTGCGACCGGCTGGGGATAGAACCTGGAGACGTGCTGGAATTGACCGTCGAAAAATCCGTGCTTAAAGCAACCCCGAAGAAATACAGGGCGTTAGACGCCGTGAATGAAATCCAGGAGACGTTCAGGCGTTCCGGGATAGGTGAAAAAGAACTGCTCAAGGAGGCCCGCAAGACCAGGCAGGAGATAACCCGTGAGCGTAACGGCAAGAAGAGGTAGCCCTCCTCTCGTCTTTCTTGATACCAACGTTATCTTCTCCGGGCTCTACTCCCCGGACGGCCCTCCCGGCGCCATTCTCAGGAGCATAATCGAGGGCAAGATAGTAGCGGTTGTTTCCCAGCAGGTGCTCGACGAACTGGTTCGAACGCTCAAGAGAAAGTTGCCGCATGCACTACCTCTCCTGAGGGAGTTCCTTCTTAACTCTCCTCTCAGAGTACTCCGCGATCCAGATCCCGAGGATACCACCGCATGGATAGACCTTGTCATGGAAGGCGATGCATCCATACTCCTCGCCGCCATCTCGGCTGAGCCCGATTTCTTTGTCACCGGCGACAGTCATTTTCTTGATAACCAACGGTTGCGGAAGAAATCAGGCCTTACCATCTGCTCTCCAGCCGAACTCCTCTCAAACCTCGAACAGTAGGCTTTCCCCTAGCCATCGCCAACAAATCAAACTACTACGTATTTCCAGAGTCAGTTTCATACGTGGTAGGGGTCCCTTTCGTTAAATCAAGGATTGTCAGGTGAACTCCACGATGGGGGAAAGCCAAAGAGCCTAACAATATTCCCCTCGCCATCGCCAACTACTCAAACTACTACGTATTTCCAGAGTCAGTTTCATACGTGGTAGGGGTCCCTATCGTTAAATCAAGGGTTGTCAGGTGAACTCCACGATGGGGGAAAGCCAAAGAGCCTAAAACCATCTCGCCACCAACTTCTTTGGCGTGGAGCGGGAGACCGGACTCGAACGCGACGA
>Ga0182021_10004199_pt1 | contig 16906 bp, 16 predicted proteins | sample 612E3MmetaG_FD_120493 | JGI IMG/M metagenome (GOLD analysis project Ga0182021, IMG submission 120493) | Permafrost microbial communities from Stordalen Mire, Sweden - 612E3M metaG (Illumina Assembly) | ecosystem: Environmental > Terrestrial > Soil > Wetlands > Permafrost | place: Sweden...
AACCCCGAGGTCCGGCGCTTCCGGGAAGTGTTTGGCGGCGAAATCCGCAAAGTTCGAAACCTCAAGGAGTAGCCACGTGAAATTACCCGGCAACATGCAGCAGATGCAGCAGATGATGCGCCAAGCCCAGCAGGTGCAAGAGAAGCTCCAGCAGGAGGTCGCCCTGGTCCGGGTGGAAGCCTCGGCCGGCGGCGGCATGGTCACGGTGCAGATGGACGGCCAGAAGAACCTGCTCAAAGTCAAGATCGACCCCGAAGTGGCGGGCGACGTCGAGATGCTCCAGGATATGGTGGTGGCCGCCTGCAACGAAGCCGTCAAAAAGGTGGATGGCGAGGTCCAGCAGAAGATGGGCGGCATGCTCGGCGGAATGGGCCTGCCCCCGGGTCTGTTTTAACGATGCCCGACTTCGCCGAACCCCTGGCTCGTCTCATCGACGCATTGAAGCACCTGCCCGGCATCGGCCAGAAATCCGCGCAGCGCATCGCCTTCCACGTCCTGCGGGCCGGGCGCCCGGACGCGGAGCATCTCGCCCAAGCCCTGCTCGACGTCAAGGACAAGCTGGGTTTGTGCCGCCTCTGCAACAACATCAGCGACAGCGACGTGTGCCTCTATTGCCGCGATGCCGGCCGCGATCCGACAGTGGTCTGCGTGGTCGAGGAGCCCACCAACATCGTGGGCATCGAAACCACGCGCCAGTACGAAGGCCGCTACCACGTGCTCCACGGGGCGCTCTCGCCGCTGCGCGGCATCGGCCCCGAATCGCTCAAGATCAAGGGCTTGGTGGAGCGCATCGGCCAGGGTGAAATTCGGGAAGTGATCGTGGCCACCAACCCCACCGTGGAAGGCGAAGCCACGGCCGTGTACCTGGCGCGTCTGCTGAAACCCCTGGGTGTCAAGGTGTCCCGAATTGCGATGGGCGTCCCGGTCGGCAGCGACCTGGAATTCGCCGACGAGGTCACGATGTCGAAGGCTATGGAAGGCCGCCGGGAGATGTAGCCTCGCGCAACCCGCCATCCGCGACCGCGCCGATTTCCAAATCCACAATCCGGTTGGGTTCGCGCTCCCCGGCCAGCTCCACCTTCAGGTAGTTTTCCGTGAGCGCCACGCCGGCTTCATGCAGCGTCACCGCGGAGAGCGTCTTCCCCACCATGCTTTCGCGAAACGCGCGATTCTTGGCCGTCGCCAGCTCCCGCAGCGCGCGGTTGCGTTCCTTGCGCACCGCCATGGGCACGGCAGCCGGATCTTCCGCCGCCGGCGTCCCCGGCCGCTCCGAATAAGTGAACACATGCAAGTATGTGAACGGCAGGTCCGCGATGAATCGCCGGTTCTCTTCGAAATCGGCCTCGGTTTCGCCCGGGAACCCGGTCATCACGTCCGCGCCGATGGCCGCATCCGGCATCAGCGCCCGCGCCTTCTGGATGCGGTCGGCGTAGTGCCGCGGCCGGTACCTGCGGTGCATGCGGCGCAGGATGCGGTCCGAGCCGGTCTGCAACGGCGCGTGCACGTGCCTGGCGATGCGCGGGGAACCGGCCATCAAGCCCAGCAGGTCGTCGGAGAAATCCATCGGTTCCACGGAACTCAGCCGCAGCCGTTCCACGCTGGTTTCGGCCAGCAGCAGCCGGAGCAAATCGGCCAGGCGCATGGAACTCCCCGGCTCCCGGCCCCAGCGCCCCAGGTTGATCCCGCTCAGCACGATCTCGCAGTACCGGGCCGCGAGGCCGCGCACCTGCTCCACGACCTGCCTGGCCGGAGCGCTGCGGCTGCGCCCGCGCACAAACGGAATGATGCAGAACGAGCACCGGTTATTGCAGCCATCCTGAATTTTGAGGTTGGGACGCGTACGGTCACCGGCCGCGTCTTCCACCGGGGCGGAAAGGAAATCATGTTCCGCGAAGATATCGCCCACATGGATGTTGCCGTGGTAGGGCGCCACCGTCACCAACTCCGCAATTTGCGACTTGTGCGAGTTCCCCACCACCCACTCGACGCCCGCCAGCGACGCCAATTCCTCCGGCGCGCGCTGCGCGTAGCAGCCCGTCACCAGTATGCGCGCGGCGGGGTTCTCGCGATGGACGCGCCGGATGGTTTGGCGCACGTCGTCGTCCGCGGAAGACGTGACCGTGCAGGTGTTCAGCACCACCAGGTCCGCGCCCGCGCGCACCTCCGCCGCTTCCAGACCTTTGGCCGCGAGCAGCGCCTCGATCGCCGCGCCATCCGCCTGCGTAGCCCGGCAACCGAAGTTTTGGACGAAGAATTTCCCCACGTTGCTTTCATTATAGGTGTAACGATATCTTTCGGAAACTTGACCGGCGCGCCCAGCCCTGGCCACAATAGACTAGGTGGTGCCCGGAATGGTTACCAAGACAAAGAAGAAAGCTGTTTCAAAGACCGTTGCAAAAGTCGCAAGAGTCGCAAGAGTTACAAAAGAGATTCCAGCGTACGCTCCCGAGACGGTAATTCCACTCGGCGCCCTGCAATCCCTGGTGGGACTTTCCGAGACGCTGAAGAAGATGAGCCCCGAGGGAGATCGGAAGGCGCCCAAGATCATCCTGACGAGTTCGGGCATGGAACTGCTGTTCGACAGCGTGGAGCCGGGCCAAGGAACAGCCGCCGATGCCGCCGCTTTGAGCGCGGTAGTGAAGCGCGTCGCGCAGCTCGAGCAGACTTTGGAACCGCTGCTGAAGAAGACCGCCCGCGCGCAAACCGGCCCCGGAATCGCGCCCGAGCGGCTTGCCAAAATCGAAGAGGAATTGAAGGCCTTGCGCCAGTCCACCGCCGCGATCGAGAAGAAGCTGGAGTCGCATTCCGCGGCCGTCGAGTCGGTCCGCGCCGCCCTATCCCAGAACGAAGAGCTGGTGGAGGGCATCGTGGAGACTCTGCAAATGCTGAACGGCGTCTCCGAGGAACTGGCGGAAGAACCCCTGGCAGCCGCGTCGTAAGAACTACCGCACACCCTCTTCAACGGGCAGGCAGACGCAGATCTGGCGCGGGCTGGAGGAAGTGAAGGCCTCGCGCGTGAACTCTCCGTAACGCGTCTCCAAACGAAAACCGGCGCAGTCGAGCAGCAGTACCAATTCCTGCGGGAAGATCACGCGGAGGCGGTAGTCGATAATCTGGAAGTCGGGATCGTCCGGCGCAGACAGGTACCACACCACTCGCCGGACCTGTTCGGCGGCGTCGTACTCGGCCGTTTCCTCGACGCCGATTTCGCCGCGCTCCGGGTGGTTGACGCGGAGAACCGGGTAACGCTCTCGGGGACCGCGAGCCAGCCGGGGCAAATCCCACTTAGAGATGTCGAAGACCAACTTCCCGCCGGGGGCCAGGTGGCGGCGCACACTGGCAAGACACCGCCTCAGGTCCTCGATGGTGAGCAGGTGCAGCAGCGAGTTGCCAGGAATGAGGATGGCCGAGAACCGGGCCTCGAGATCGAACTGGCGCATATCCGCATGCACGAACGGAATGTGCAGGCCCGCGGCGACGGCTTTCGCCCGCGCGCTCCCGAGCATGGACGGGGAAAGATCGGCTCCCACGATGTCGATGCCCTCCCGGGCGATTGGGATCGTCAAGCGGCCCGATCCGCACCCGAGTTCCAACACGCGGCCGCCGCTCTGGCGGGCTTGCTCGACATAGAACCGCTCTGAAGCAATGGTCAGTTCCCACCTGGTTTGGTCGGCCGCCGAAGCGCCGTCGCGGGGGTTGGGAAAGAGGAGATCGTAGAGGGCCGGATCGGTGTAAAGCGCGCATTCATCCACGGAATATCTATTCTACTCCGGTGCCCGCAAGACGCCGATGCCGCCCGCCGAGCCCGTGGCACCCGAGCCCGCTCCGGTTCCAGCCGAGCATCTGAACACGTCGAGCCGGCACGCCGGGGAGCTCGTGGCCGAGATCCGCGAGGTCTCCAGGCTCCGCCGCGAGGCGGACACGTCGCTGGTGTTCGAGTCGCAACTCCGCGCCACACCGACCAAGCTGCACGCAGATCTGGAGTACGTGGGGCTGGAGATGGGCGCGGCGCTGTAGGGCGGGGGGTGTGGGTATGGTAGTACTAGTACTGTCGCTGCCCGCCGGGCCGCCATAACCCTTGTTGTGCGCCCGGATATTCACGTATGCTGGTACGCAAGATCGGAATTTAAGATCTTTTTGTGTCCGGAAGTGAAAAGCAGCTTTGGGTTGAAGGAGCGAATCTTGAAGACTTACGGCATCGTTTTTGCGGCCATAATGGTTCTTGCCCTCGCACCGGTGGCATCGGCGGGTGTTATCGACGGCGTGACGGTCACTTCGTACGCTGCCGCAGGGTCTACAATTATTGGAGGACCTTTCGATACGTCCGCACCGGGAATACTCTCTAACCGCTTCCTTGTGGGCATGCTTTCCATCGTGTATTCGGACGACTCTATTACGATCGTGCATGACGGTCCACCGACTATGTCCGGTGGTTACAATAGTGGCGGGTTTAAGGGTATCGTCTTCACGGTGCCTTCCACGGTGACGTTCACGACTGTGCTGACTGACGCCCCCGACACGAACCTCACGGGCTGGGCTCCGGACAGACTGGCCTTCACGCCGCAGGAAATCGACGTGAACTTAAATGGTCTGACGTTCCACTACGGCGACCAACTGGTTCTGGACCTGGGCGGGACTGGTCCTTCCAATACTCCCGAGCCCGCCTCCGTCGCCCTGATCGGCGGTGGATTGGCCGCGCTCGGATTGCGCCGCCGGCGCCGCCGGGCCTAGCCCGTCTGGTTGCCCGCGCCTCGCACAACGCACGATTGACGACGTCTTCTTCACCGGCCGGAATCGCGGCTGGGCCGCGGGCGGTTCCGAGTATTTCCCTACCACGGGCTTTGACGCCCAACCGGGCTGCACCTGTGCCGCAAGCACGTACCAACCCCGCGATATACTGTTAGCATAGACTCGGAGAATCGCACCGACCCATGGCTGAAATGAGCGTCATCTGGCTGCGTGTGGCCGCGGGACTGTATTCGCTCGGCCTCCTGCACGCCATTCTTACGTCGGTCCGGCGCCGCGAGCGCCTGTTCCGCGTGGCGCTGGGCGCCTTCGCCCTGGGATCGGTCTTCCACTTCGTCTCCATCGTCGAAGAGGGCATTGTCAACCAGCGCTGCCCCATTACCAATTTCTACGAAACCCTTTCCATGTGCGCCTTCCTCATTGTGGCGCTCTACCTGGTGGTGCACTGGCGCTACAAAGTGGCCAGCCTCAGCGTGTTCATCTTCCCGCTGGTTTTCGTCATGGCCCTGGTGGCCACGCTGGGCAATCCCGTGAGCGCCTGGTCGAGCCCGGTGGTGCGCAACACCTGGCTGACGGTGCACATCGTGCTCGTGATGCTGGGCTATGCGGCGCTCCTGTTTACCGCCGTGGCCTCGGTGGTCTATCTCTTCCAGGAGCGCGAGCTGAAGACCAGGAAGCCGCGCAAGTCCTATTACCGGCTACCCCCGCTGGGCACGCTGGACGATCTCATCTCCAAGACCATGGCCGTGGGCTTCGCGCTCATCACTCTGGCCGTCGTGGCCGGGTGCACGTGGGCCTTCATCGAATTGAAGACGGCTTGGATCCGCCAGCCCAAAATCGCTATCTCGTTCTTCACCTGGGGCGTCTACCTGGCTTTGGTGTGCCTGCGAGCGGTGGCCGGATGGCGCGGGCGGAAAGCCGCCATCATGACCGTGGTGCTGGTGGGCTTTTCCGCTCTTACCTGGGCCGCCCATGCCCGGCTGGGCGCCATGCTGCTAAAACCATGAAGCTCCTCGTCACCGGCGTGAGCCACAAGACCGCGCCCGTGGAGGTGCGCGAGTGTCTGGCGTTCCGCGAGGAAACGCTCCCCGCCGCGCTGGCCGATCTCAAGAGTCGCGAAGGCGTGGCCGAAGCCCTGATCCTCTCCACCTGCAACCGTGTGGAGGTTACCATCACCACCGAGGACGGCGCCGACCCGCTGGCCATAGTGGATGCCTTCCTGGCCGATCACAAGGCCGTCAGCCCTCACACCATCGGGCCGCATCTCTACCGCCACGAAGGCCGCGACGCCATCCATCACCTCTTCCGCGTGGCCGCCAGCCTGGATTCCATGGTGGTCGGAGAGCCGCAGATTCTGGGACAGCTCAAGGCCGCGTACGCCGCCGCCAAGGAGTCCGGCGCGGTCCGCGGCTGGCTCGAAGGCCTGCTCGCCCGCGCCTTCGGCGTGGCCAAGCGCGTCCGCTCCGAAACCGGCATCGGCCAGATGGCCGTGTCGGTGAGCTACGCCGCCGTGGAGCTGGCGCGCAAGATTTTCGGATCGCTCGATAACCGCACGGTCATGCTGGCGGGCGCGGGCAAGATGTCGGAGCTGGCGGCGCGCCACCTGCGCAGCTCGGGCGCGTCCCACGTCTTCGTCACCAACCGCACCCACGAGCGCGCCCTGGAGATGGCCGCGCTATTCCAGGGCACACCGGTGGAGTACCACCGCTTCGTGGCCATGCTTCCCGAGGTGGACATCCTGATCGCTTCCTCGGGCGCGCCGCACTATATCCTGCACAAGGACGAGATGCAGCGCGTCATCGCCGCGCGCCGCAACAAGCCCATGTTCCTCATCGATATCGCCGTGCCGCGCAATATCGAGCCCTCGGTCAACGAAATCGACAACGTCTTCCTGTACGATATCGACGACTTGCAGGAGGTGGTGAACGCCAACCTGCGCGAACGCCTGAAAGCCGCCGAGCGCGCCGAAGAACTGGTGGCGGAAGAGGTGGAGCGGACCATGGCGCGGCAGAAGGTAGCCGAAGTCACGCCCACCATCGTCGGTTTGCAGGAGCAGCTCGAGCAGATCCGCGCGGGCGAAATCGAAAAGGCGCGGCGCAAATACGGCCCCTTCACGCCGGAGCAGGAGCAGGCCATCGAGGCGCTGACGCACGGCATCGTCAACAAGATCGCGCACGGGCCGATTTCCGAAATCCGCAACCATGCCGGCCACCCCGATGGCGCGCACGTCATCGCCGCCATACGCAAGGCCTTCCACCTTCAGGATTGATTCATGCTGGTCATCGCATCGCGCGGTTCGCAACTCGCACTGTGGCAGGCCCGTTGGGTGGAGCGGCAGCTCACCGCCGCCGGATGCGAGTGCCGCATCGAAATCATCAAGACCACCGGCGACAAGATCACCGATGTGCCGCTCGCCAAAGTGGGGACCAAGGGCCTGTTCACCAAAGAGATTGAGGAAGCCCTGCTCGACGGCCGCGCCGATCTGGCGGTGCACAGCCTGAAGGATCTGCCCACCGAACTGCCGGCGGGCCTGGTGCTGGCCGCCGTGCCGGAGCGCGAGGACCCGCGCGACGCCGTGGTGGGCCGCCCGCTGGCCGATCTGCCCCCCGGCGCCAGGGTTGGAACCAGCTCGCTGCGCCGCGCCGCGCAACTGCGCAAGCTGCGAGCGGACCTCACCGTGGAATCGGTGCGCGGCAATCTGGATACGCGCCTGCGCAAGCTGGATGAAGGCCAGTACGACGCTATCCTGCTGGCTGCCGCCGGATTGAAGCGCCTCGGCTGGGGCGGCCGCATCGCGGAAATCCTCGCGCCCGCGGTGATGTGTCCCGCCGTCGGCCAGGGAGCGCTGGCGATCGAGACCCGCGCCGCCGGCCCCGGGTTCGACGCCTGCGCCGCGCTGGACCACCCCGCCACGCACGCCGCCGTCGCGGCCGAACGGGGCCTGCTGGCTGCGCTCGGCGGCGGATGCCAGGTACCCATCGGCGCCCACGCCACGGTGGACGGCGGCCGTCTGCTGCTCGAAGCCATGGTGGCCTCGCCCGACGGCGCGGAGTTGTTGCGCGGCGAGGCCGAAGGCGAGGTTGCCGAAGCCGAGCTGATCGGCCGAAAACTCGGCGCCGAGCTGCTGGACCGCGGCGCACGCCAGATTCTCCGTTCCGAGCCGCGAACGTCAGAGAGCGGAAGCCTCACGCTATGAACAAGGTCTATCTCATCGGCGCGGGACCCGGCGATCCGGAGCTCATCACCATCAAAGGGCGCCGCATTCTGGAGCAGGCCGACGTGGTCTTCTATGATCGCCTGGCCCCCGCGGCGCTCCTCGATCTGGCCCCGCCCCATGCCGAGCGCGTCTATGTCGGCAGGAAGAAGTGCGACCACGCTTACTCCCAGGAAGAGATCTGCGCCATGCTCATCGAGCGCGCGCGCCGCGGTTTGACCGTGGTCCGGCTCAAGGGCGGCGACCCCTTCATCTTCGGACGCGGCGGCGAAGAGGCCGAAGCGCTGGCCGCCGCCGGCATCCCCTTCGAGATTGTCCCCGGCGTCACCAGCCCGCTCGGCATCGCCGCCTACACCGGCGTGCCGCTCACCCATCGCGAGCACACTTCCGCCGTCACCTTCGTGACCGGCCACGCCGTCGCCGGCATCGACTGGGACAAGGTTGGCCTGGCCGAAACGCTGGTGATTTTCATGGGCCTCACCACGTTCCCCCAGATCGCGCGCGAGCTGATGGCCCGCGGCCGTTCTCCCGAAACCCCCGCCATGGCCGTCCGCTGGGCCACCCGCCCCGACCAACAGGCCCTCGCCGGCACGCTGGCCACGCTCCCCGGCCTGATCGCCGAGCGCGGCATGAAGCCCCCGGCAACCATTATTGTGGGCGAGGTGGTGCGCCTGCGCGACAAGCTCAACTGGTACGAGCGCCTCCCGCTGTTCGGCAAGCGCATCGTGGTGACGCGCGCCAAAGGCCAGGCCGACGCACTATCAGCGCGCCTCGCCGCGCTGGGCGCCGCGGCCATCGAGATCCCCACCATCGAGATTCGCCCCGCCGCCGATTACGCGCCGCTCGACCGCGCCATCGCCGATCTCTCCTCCTACGACTGGCTGATCTTCACCAGCGCCAACGGCGTGCGCTTCTTCCTGGACCGCCTGGACCGTTCCGCCACCGACCTGCGCGCGCTGCGAGCCCGAATTTGCGCCATCGGCCCCGCCACCCGCGCCGCCATCGAAGCGCTGCATCTCAAGGTGGACCTGATGGGCAAGGAGTACGTCGCCGAAGGCCTGCTCGATGCCTTCGCGCCTTACGACCTGGCCGGGAAGGCGGTTCTGCTGCCGCGCGCCGCCGTGGCCCGCGACCTGGTGCCCGTGGAACTGGCCCGCCGCGGCGCCCAGGTCGACGTGGTGGAAGCCTACCGCACGGTGGTTCCGGATGAGGCCTCCGGGCAGGCTCGCGAGCTGTTCGGCGCCGGGCCCAAGCCCGATTGCATCACCTTCACCAGCTCCTCCACCGTCGAGAATTTCGTGGCCGCCGCGGGCGCGGAAACGCTCGCCGGCGTCCCGGTGGTCTCCATCGGCCCGGTCACCACCCGCACCGCCCGCGGCCTCGGCATTGAGGTCACGGCGGAGGCGCGCGTCTTCACCGTGGATGGCCTTGTGGAAGCCGTCCTCGGGTTGTACACTGGGATGACCTCCCCGACCACCGAATGAGAGCGCACATCATCGGCATCGCCGGTCCGTCCAGTTCCGGGAAGACCGAGCTAGCCAAACAGGTTGCCCGGAAGCTGCCCGGGACCTCCATCGTTTCCCTCGATTCCTACTACCGCGGCATGGAGGAAATTCCGCTCGAAGAGCGCAAGAAAGTCAACTTCGACCATCCCGACTCCCTGGATTGGAAGCTGCTCCACCAGCACTTGCAGGCCATCGCCGCGGGCCGCGCCTTCGACGAGCCGGTCTACTCGTTCGCCGATTACGCCCGCACCACCGGGACCCGGCGCATCGCGCCCAGCGAATTCGTAATTGTCGAGGGCCTTTTCGTCTTCCACTGGCCCGAGCTGCGCGCCATGCTGGATACCAAGGTGTACGTCGAGACCGATGCCAGCGTGTGTTTCAATCGCCGCCTGACGCGCGACGTGGCCGAGCGCGGCCGCACCCCCGATTCGGTTTGCGACCAGTACCAGCAGACCGTGCTGCCCAGCGCCGAATGGTTCGTTTACCCCACCATGAAGTACGCCGATCTGGTGGTTTCGGGCGAAGAGCCGTTGGAGGCGTCCACAAGCGCAGTTCTGAACGCCCTCGACAGGGCTCTGGCCGCCGCCGGCGGAAAATGACGACCTCCCCCTTCCTGACGCGCGTGGTGCTCAGGAACTACAAGAGCATCGAAGCCTGCGACGTGGATCTTCATTCGCTGACATTCCTGGTGGGCGCGAACGGCGCCGGCAAAAGCAATTTCCTGGACGCCGCGAAGTTCGTCGCCGATGCCCTGCGCACGTCTCTCGACCACGCCCTGCGCGAGCGCAGCGGCATTCAGGAAGTGCGCCGTCGCACCGGCGGCCACCCCACGCATTTCGGAATCCGCCTGGAGTTCGCCGTCCATGGCGGACCCACCGGCAGTTATGCATTCCGCATCGCGGCCAAGGCCAGCGGGGGCTTCGAGGTGCAACACGAGGAGTGCGTGCTGAGCGGAACCGAAGCGTTGTCGGGCGATGTCCGATTCAGCGTTCCCGGAGCGGCCACCGCCTCCGACCGTCTCTACCTACCCGACGCCCCCGCCGAATTCCGCCCGGTTTGCGAGGCGCTGGGGCGTATGGCTTTCTACAGCCCGAACGCCGACCGCATCAAGGACCTGCAACTGCCGGACGCCGGCGATCTGCTGGCACGCGATGGAAGCAACCTCGCCTCGGTCTTGGATCGCATGGCGAAGCGCCAGCCGGAAGCGCGGTCCAAAGTTGAGGACTATCTTTCCAAAATCGTGCCCGGCGTGCGCGGCGTGGAGGTAAGCCACGTAGGCCCGCGCGAGACGCTGGAATTCCGCCAGGACGTTCCCGATCCCGAGAACCCCTGGCGATTCCTGGCCGGCAGCATGTCGGACGGAACCCTGCGGGCGCTGGCCTCGCTGGCTGCGTTGTTCCAATCCGGTAGCGTGCCCTTGGCGGCCCTGGAGGAGCCGGCTGCCACGTTGCACCCCGCTGCGGCCGCGGTTTTGCTGGACGCCTTACTGGAAGCCAGCGCGCTGCGGCAGCTCTTAGACACCAGTCACAACGCGGACCTACTCGACAGCCCCAAAGTGAGAAGCCCTAACGTGCTCGCGGTGCTGGCGGAGAATGGCAACACCCGCATCGGACCGCTGGATGCAGTCGGAGCCGAAGCGCTCGACCAACACCTTCACACCGCCGGCGAGTTGCTGCGCACGGACCAGGTGCGCCCCGACACCGAAATCTCCACGCGGCAAATGAGGCTGTTCGACGAAGGCGGGGTGTAAACTACAACACGGTTGACTTGGAAGATGGCATCTTGGCGGTTATATGCCAGTGGCGGACCCCGAGGTCGGGTGGTGGTGAGGGCTCTCGCCGCCAGCTACCGTGGCATATTCGGACCGTCTGGGATGTGGTCGACTTCTTGGCATGCCAGACACCACCCATGGATTGTGGGGCAGGATTGTATCCTGCGCGCCGGTTTTCAACCGGTGCTGGTCGAGCTGTCTACAAGCGATTCGGGAGGGTCAGAAACCTGCCCCACAATTCGTCGCGGCGCGCGAAGAAGATGACGGATAGTAGTACAGAGCTGCATGAGACAATATCCCTAGCTATGCGCCGCTTCGGGCTGTCCGCATTGATCTTTGTTTGTTTCGTGGCGCCGGGTTCCGCGCGGCACGATGCCTCGGTTTGCGGTACCAGCCGGGAAACTCCCAAGGAAACGCTGTTCCTGCATCGGCAGGCCGTGCGGGCGCGCGGCTCTCGGCTGCTCAGGCCGCTGGCGGCCTCCGCGACAGCGTCTCCCTCGGCGAACCGCGACATCGGCAACATCGCCGTCATCGAAGACGCCGGCGGCGTGGTGGAACGGGTGAATGAGTTCAACCTCGACAACAACACGCTGACGTTCACACCCTCGGCGCCCAGCGCCGTCCGGTACCGCTATTCCGTCGCGTCGCAAGGCTACGATTCCGCCGCGGCCGCTCAGGGCACGCCGCTGGCCGCGCTCGATGACGACGACACCCGCCTGGTGGGCCTGCCGTTCGCCTTCCCGTTTTTCGGCGTGGCGTATAACCAGGTGTACGTCAATTCCGATGGCAACCTCACGTTTACGGCGGGCGACTTCGCTTCCACCGACCGTTCCCTGGGACGCACCACCGCCGGCCCGCCGCGTATCTCGCCGCTGTTCGACGATCTCAATCCCGCGCAGACCGCCGGCGGCGTGCGCGTGTTCGCCGATTCCAGCCGCGTGGTGGTGAGCTGGGTGAACGTGCCGGAATACGCGCAGTACGGCCTGGCATCCGGGCAGACTTTTCAGGTGCGGCTCTACCCCGACGGCCGCATCCAGTTTTCCTATGCCGGCATAGCCGTTTCGAGCGCCGTGGTGGGCATCGCACCGGGCAACTTGAAAGGACCGACCACGCTGGTGGACTTCCGCACCGATCCCACGGGCGACTATTCCGCCGCGGTGGCGGAGCGCTTCGGCAATAGCTTGGCTATCGACATCGTCACCGCGGCACAGCGGTTCTACCAGACCCACGAAGACGCCTACGACTACCTGGTGATTTACAACAACATGGACATCCAGTCGATGCCGGGGGCCGTGGCGTATGAAAGCACGGTGCGCTCGAACGGCACGGGATACGGATTTCCGGGCGAGGACTCCGGCCAGCAGTACGGCTCGGCATCGCGGCTGCAGTCCGTCCTGAACCTGGGACAGTTGAGCCAATACACCACCGACCCCACCGGGCCTGTGTGGGGACGTCCGGGCGACACGCCCATCAGCGTGCTGGCCCATGAAACCGGACACCTGTTTCTGGCATTCGCCAGCGTCCTCGATCCGGCCAACCCTGCCTTGCACCCCATGCTCGGTTATGGAGGAGTGCACTGGAGTTTCGTCTACGATTCGGAGGCGTCGCTGCTCGAGGGAGAGCGGATTGCGGACCGGGGCGCCGGCGTCTCACCCCGCTTCATGACCACCGATATCGTGCAGGGCTATTCGCCGCTCGATCAATACCTGATGGGATTCCGGCCGCCCGAGCAGGTTCCGGATACGTTTCTGGTCGCGAATTACCCATCTACCATATCGCCCACGTCGCACCCGCAGAGCGGCATCGGCTTCAATGGAGCGCGGAGGAATATCGGCATTAATGAGATCGTCCAGGTGGAAGGCCGCCGCACTCCGGATTCGACCGTCGCGCAACGCCGTTTCCGTTTCGCCTTCATCCTGGTGGTGGCGCAGGGATCGCAGCCTTCCGCCGCCGACCTGGCGCAGATCGATACCTACCGGCAACAGTTCGAATCGTTCTACGCCAAGGCTTCCTCGAATAATGCGACTGCCGACACCACCCTGAAGCGCAGCATGAAGCTCTCGCTGTATCCCAACGCGGGCGTGGTTGTGGGCGGCAGCGGGACCGCGACGCTCACTCTACAAGCGCCGCCGGCCGGCGACCTCACGGTTCAGTTCCAGGCGCCCAATGGCAACGCGCAACTGCCCGCCTTCCTCAAGATCCCGGCCGGATCGCCGGGCGTGAAATTCAACGTCGCAGGTTTGAAAGCGGGGGTGGAGGAGGTGCTGGCCACTCCCAGCGATCCCTCGTATGAAACCGCCTACGCGCGCGTGCAGGTAGCGGATGCGCCGATGCTGAAGCTGGTAGCCGTTTCAGGCGACCACCAGATTGCGACTTCCGCCGGTCCGCTGCCCGCTCCGATTGTGGTGCGCCTCACCGACGCCAACAATCTGGCGTACCCCGGCGCGCCAATTACAGCCACGCCGTCGGCGGGCGGAAGCGTGACGCCGGCGGCAGCCGTCACCGACGCGCAAGGCCAGGCAACGTTCAACTGGACTTTGGGCCCGGCCGCCTCCAACCAGTTGCAACTGGCGGTGGGCGGCGCGCCCGCGGCCGGCCTCACACTCGGCGCCGGCAGCGCGGTGCCGGTGATCGCCGCGGTGGTCAATGCGGCGTCATCGGCGAGCGGCGTGGCGGCCGGCGCCTTTGAGACCATCTACGGCGTCAACTTGGCGGGTGGCCAGACCAGCGGTGTGCAGGTGTCGTTGAACGGCGCCGCGCTGCCGCTGCTCTACGTGAGCGATGCCCAGATCAACTTCTACGTCCCACAGAGCACGCCGCAAGGAAGCGCCACCCTGAGCGTGGCGACCCCGTCCGGCGCCAGGGCTAGCGCCACGGTCGACGTGGTGGCCGTTCAGCCCGGCATCTTCTCCGGCGGAGTGCTGCACGCCGGAACCGGAGTGAGCGCCCTCACCACCCCGGTCCACGCCGGCGATTACATCGAGATCTACTGTACCGGCCTCGGCCCCACCCAGACCGTGGGCAGTTACCAGACCACGGCCCTCACGCCCATCGTCTTTATTGGCGCCACGCCGGTGCAACCGGTCTACAGCGGCCTGTCGTCCGGCTCGGTGGGACTCTACCAGGTGAACGTGCAGGTGCCGGCGGGGATTGCGCCGGGTGTGCAGCCGCTTCTCATGTCGGTGGACCTGGCGCACAGCAACCAGGTCGGCATCGCGGTGCAGTAATGTTTGCCTGGCTTTTTTCCGACCCGTTGCCGGTGGGAACTCCGGCGCCCGATTTTTCTCTTCCGGACGAGTCGGGCGGGGTGGTCGCGCTCTCGGCTTTGCGCGGTTCGACGGTAGTGCTGGTGTTCTACCCGGGCGACGCTACGCCGCGCTGCACCAAACAGCTCTGCCAGTTCCGCGACCACTGGAGCGAAGCCCGCGCGCGCGGCGTCGCGGTCTTTGGCGTGAACCCGCGCAACGCGGGCAGCCACGACAGATTCCGCCGGAAACTCCGCTTCCCCTTTCCGCTCCTGGTGGACCGGGGCCAGAAGGTGGCGGCGCTCTACCACGCCAATGGGTTGATTGTGAAGCGCACGGTTTACCGGATCGGCCCCGACGGAATCATCCGCTTCGCCCGGCGCGGCATGCCGGGACCGGAAGAGGTGCTGGCGTCGTTGCAGTAGGGTGGTGTTCGCGCAGCCTGTCCTGAACTATCAGTCCTGGTACTTCTAGTAGATTGTATTCCGACGCATCGCGAAAAAGCGCTTGCGCATCCCGATGGAAGGAGGGTATTGTTCTACTGAGGGGATATCGTTCTAATCATGAGGGTAACTGGGCTTGTACTGTGTGTTGCGCTGGTATTGGGTCTATCCCTCGCGCGCGGTGCGAATGTTACCGAGCACTTCAGCGGCGCGAGTGGAGGATATTGGGGCACCGCCACGAGCTGGAGCGGGGGCTTAGCTCCGAATAATGGCGCGAATAATTTCTTTGCCACCATCAACGGCCTTGCGTCCAATGTCAACGTGGTGCTGAGGGACAATAATTTCACCGTGTCCGCCCTTCAGGTGGACGCGGGCGACTCTTTGACCTGGGGCGTCGGCGCCGGCAATGCTCGCTCGCTGACGATCGCCGGCAGCGGGTTTCCGAACAGCCTGCTGAACAACGGCACGATCACCGTGAACGACAGTACGGCTTCGGCGGCCAACCAACTCGCGCTCCTTTCGATCGCCAGCGGCTCGTTCCAGAACAACGGCACGATCCAACTGAACAACACGGCCACGCCCGTGGGCTCCGCGACGGCGGCCACCAGGTTGCTACTGGGGACCACCTCCGCAACCATGAATGCCGTTAACAACGGGCAGATCATTCTGAACCACACGGCTGCGGGCGCGAACACGCTTACGGCCATCCGTTTGGGTGGAAACGTAAACCTCACGGGCAGCGGGCAAGTCATCCTGGGCAGCAATGCAAAGAACCAGATCCGGGTGGTAACAGGACTCGAAGCGACCCACCCCAAACTTACGATCGGCGGGGGCCAAACGATTTTGGGCGGCGGCACCATCGGAGCCGGAAATCTCGACTTCGCCATCGGCACGGGCGGTTCTTTGAACGTGAACAGCGGCACCGGCATGGCCATCAATACCTTCGATCCCTGGACCAACGCCGGAACCGTGTCGGTCGGTTCGACCAGGACCTTGAACTCCGCGCAAGACTACCAGCAAACCGCGGGAAGCACGCAGGTGGCGACGGGCGGCGTGTTTCTGGCCAGCGACATTTTTCTCGACGGCGGGATATCCACCATAAACGGCACCATGGGCGCAGCCACGGTGACGATCGGCGGAAGCGGGGCGATCAATGGTATCGGCGCGATCACTTCCGACGTCACCAATGGCGGCACCCTGACGCCCGGCAACGGCATGGGGACGATGTCCATCAATGGCAACTACATCCAGACCGGCGCCGGGGATTTTTCGGTGGAACTTGGCGGGATGAGCCCGGGCCAGTGGGGTGATCTGGGGGTTTCGGAAGACGCTGCGTTGGGCGGCACGCTCGATGTGAGGTTCGCGCACGGGTTTCTGCCGGCCTTTGGGTCGAGCTGGGTCATCATGACTTCGGACGGCGGCTTGGACGGGAACGGCGGCTATGGCATCACCGGCGCCTTTTCCCGCGTGAACGGTCCCCATGGTCTAGGCGTCTACTACCTCGACACGGATGCGAACGGCTACATGGATCAGGTGGAACTCATCTATTCGCCGGAACCGGGGACGTGGACCTTATTGCTTGGTAGCCTGACGCTGATGGTTTTTATGGTCCGGCGTTCACGCCGGGCGGTGTAGGCGCAACCGGATACGCGCCGGCGCAACCGGGGAGAATTGTGGCCCCGGCAGGGGTGAAAGAACCTTCTTCCGCCCCCCTCCGGGGGCTACCGCGGTTGTTCACCAGTCCGACGGCTTGCGAGGTGGGGCAGGCGCTCCTGCCTGCCGGCGTGGCCCCGGGGCCGGGCACTCGTGGCGGCGCTTGGCTTCGACGCCGTGTCGCAACCGCGAAGAGGGTCGAGATGCCCTCTGGGTCCGGCGGGTTGGTAACCCGCCCGGAACCGCCCGTACACAGGCGCCCAGCGCCGGTTGCCAACCGGCGCGCAGGATACCATCCTGCCCCACAATCAACGCAGGATGTTCGGTCC
>Ga0182021_10004200_pt1 | contig 16904 bp, 15 predicted proteins | sample 612E3MmetaG_FD_120493 | JGI IMG/M metagenome (GOLD analysis project Ga0182021, IMG submission 120493) | Permafrost microbial communities from Stordalen Mire, Sweden - 612E3M metaG (Illumina Assembly) | ecosystem: Environmental > Terrestrial > Soil > Wetlands > Permafrost | place: Sweden...
CTGACGGCAGTTCTCAACAGCCCCGCGCTGACCCGGCTCCTTGCCCCACTGCAGTCACGTGGTGAGCACAACCCGCGCGACTTCGACAAGCTCGTCTGGCGCCTGCCGATCCCGCTCTTCGATCCGCAGGACGAGGGCCACTCTCAGCTCGCCGCGCTCGCCGAACAGGCAGAGACCATCGCCGCCGCGACCGACGTGAGCGGCAAGCGCACGTTCCAGGCTCAACGACGGCTGATCCGCGAGGTCCTCGAACACGACGGCATCTCGGTGGCGATCGACGAGCTCGTTCTCAAGCTCCTGTCGCCCCAGTCGTAACCGACGGAGGACACGTGCGCGCGCGACACCCCGTATTCCAGATGCCAATCGAGCGCGGGGCGCCGGTATGGCGCTATTTCGACTTCCCGAAGTTCGTGTCTCTACTCAAGGAACGAAGCCTGTACTTCTGTCGCGCCGACTTGCTGGGTGACCCTCCCGAGGGTTCGTTCACTCGCGCGCGCGAGGTCGAGCGCGAGCGTGTACTTGCCAGCCTGCCTACGGGGAAAGCGAAGGAGGAGCAGGCGGTCGCCTTTGGGCGCCACGCGAACCTGAACGCTGCGGTGCTCAAGGGCACCTACGTCAACTGCTGGCACCAGGGCGACCATGAATCAATGGCCCTGTGGCGCGGGTACGGTGGCGGGCCCTGCGGGGTGGCGATTCGGTCGACGGTCGATCTGCTCGACCGTCTCATCCCAGAGCAATTCGATCCGGCGCCAAGTCCTACATGGGAGGCAAATGCCATTTTGATCGGTGCGGTGAGGTACGTCGACTACGCGTCGGAGCTTGAGCGCGTCCCGAACGACGACAACGCGTATGCACCGTTTGTGTGCAAGTCAGTAGCGTACGAACACGAGTCCGAAATCCGGGCGCTGTTCATGGACTTCGTGCGGGACGATGTGACCGAGTTGCCGGCTGGGCGATCGATTCCAGTCGACCTGGAGTCCCTGATTCTGCAGGTGATCGTATCGCCGCTCTCTCCCGACTGGTTCGGACCGCTCGTCAACGACACGTGCCAGCGCTTCGGTGCCCGCGTCACGGTCGGTCATTCCACCGTTGGCGAGGCGCCCGTGTACTGAGCCGTGTACTGAGCACCCCGGCGTCAAGTCCGTTTTGCCTCCACGCCCGGGGTCACGTCGCCCCGCGGGTGTGGATACCACCGCCTGCCGCATCGAAGCCGGACGTGTTAATGCGCAGTCCCCAGCGCCGCACGTAACGCCCCGATTTCGCCCCGCCGCGCTCGAGGTCGCTCATTCCGGCTCCCATCAAGCTCTGAAGTTGTGCCGCGAGTCCCGCCGGCCTGTCGAGGCCGAGTTGCTCGACCAGGAACCCCAGTCGCTTGGGTACCGTGCCGCCGCCGTGCCTTTGCGCGTACCCGGCCACACGAGCGGGCTCGCATTCGGCCCAGCCGGCTCGAAGCGCCTCGACGACTTCGGCTACGCCTCCGCAGAGGTCGGGGCGATCCATCATGTCGACGATGGTGCGCTCGCGCTCGGTAACGCGCACCGGCAACCCGCCCTCGAACGCCTGCGACACGCCGAACAGCCGCTCTGGTCGGACCAGCACGAATTGATAGCGAACGCCGAGTACTGTGGGCGAGCGGTTGAACCTGCGCCGCGGAGTCATGAAGGTCACCACGGGCGGCAGCTGCGTCGTCCAGTTCCAGTGGCGAACGGCCGACCAGTAGGCAGCGGCGCCGTCGGGCGCCAGAAAGGTGCCCACTGCGAGCGCGTCCTCGCTCCAGACCCTCTCGAGGCCGGCTTGGAGCGGCACGACCATGTACGAGCCCTGTTCCAGCCGGTCGACCCAGCTCTTGGATTCGAGCAGGGCGAGCTTCTCGCGCGCGTACTTGCTCGTGCCCCAGAACTCGGTCGCGTCACGCATGGTGAACAGCGTGCGGCCTGAGCTCGACAGCCGGGCGAGGAACTCGACCTCGCGTGGACCCAGCTCTGTTATAGCTCGTGTCATGGTAATTGGCTTAGGACACCAATATCCATGACACAGAATATAACACGCGCGCGGCGAATCCTTCCCGCGACAGACGTGGACAATTCGACTGCCGCGCCACCTCGAGCCCCGAAGCGGAGTCCGATCAGCTCACGCCGAGCCCCTCGGACCCCCGACCAGCCCCAGCCTCACCAGGCTCTGGGCGGTCGCCAGAATGGCCTCTTCGTTCGAGCGCGGCTGCCAGCCGAGCACGCGCCTGGCCTTCTCGTTTGACGCCCTGCGCACCTTGCCCAGGTCGGGAGCGATCTCGCGCGCCTCGGGATTGACCAGCGCGACGAGCCGCACCATCCAGTCGGGCATCGACTTCGTCGGAACCCGCTGCGCCGCGGCGCCCATGTGCGCCGTCAGCAGGCCGGCGACGTCTTTCACGGACACGGAGTCGCCGGCGACGGCCAGGAACCGCTCGCCGCCGGCGGCGGCATCGGTCATCGCCCGCACGTGCAGGTCGGCCACGTCGCGCACGTCGACGATGTTGAACCACAGGCGCGGCGCCCGCGGCATCGCACCGTCGACGAGCTGCTTCACCATGAGGGTGGAGCTCGAAAGGTCGGGCCCGAGCACCGGCCCGAGCACGCCGACCGGATTGACGACCGCAAGCTCCAGCGCGCCACCCTCGCGCGCGACGAACTCCCACGCCGCGCGCTCAGCCAGCGTCTTCGACTTCACATAGGCGCTCACCTTGGCGCTCAGATCGGTCCAGTCCTCTTCGGTGAAGAGCCGCTCGGTGGGCTTGTGACCGTAGCCGATGGCGGCAAACGACGAGGTCAGCACGACCCGCTTCACGCCCGCGTCGCGCGAGGCGCGCAGCACGCGCAGGGCGCCCTGGCGCGCCGGCACGATGAGCTCAAACTCGTTTCTCGGCTGGCGGGCCGGGAACGGCGAGGCGACGTGCAGCACATAGTCGCAGCCGGCGACCGCCTCGGGCCAGCCCGCGTCCGTCATGAGGTCGGCGGCGGCGAACGACAGGGCATCGCCCGGCTCGGCGCCGCCCTTCTCGAGCATCGCGCGCACCTCGGGCTCACGATCGAGCGAACGCACGGTGGTGCGCACGCGGTAACCCGCCTCCAGCAGCCGCAGAATGCAGTGCGCGCCGATGAACCCCGACCCGCCCGTCACCAGCACCAGCTCGTCGCTCACTTCGGCCTCCCCGATCGGCGTTGCCCGGTCTCTCCCCCGACACTGTGCCCCGCCACGTGGGGCGCCAAGCGCTCTCTCCCGTGCCTATGCGGCCGACTTCGCCACTCTGACGGCCGTTCCACCGCCGTGCCGTTCCACGCCGGCCGTCACAGCGGCTGATCTGCGACCCCAGGTCGAGTGACCCGCCGCCGCCAAGGGCGTACTCTCTGAACGACGCCCCGCCGTCGCGCCACCCGAGTCGGTCGGCGGAGCGTGATCGGCAGACCGGCTGGCAGCCACAGGGGGCAACATTGTCGAAGGCGCTGGAGAAGGCCAGGAATCGGTTCCAAGCGGGCCGCTACAAGCAGGCCGTGAGCATGCTGCCTGAGGTGGCCCGCACAGCCGACCCGCCGGCCGAAGAGGCAAACGGGCTCCTCGAGCTCGCCGGCGCGCTTCGCGACCGTACCGACGGCGATCTGCGCACGGCCTGCGAGGCCCAGATTCGCCGCGCCCAGAAGCTCCTTGAAACCGACGAGCAGCGCCAGGCCGCTCAGCGCGCCGAGCAGCTGCAGGCTGAGCTCAAACAGGACCCCGCAAGACTGGCCCGCTGGGCGCATGACGCCGGCCTCGGATGGCTCGAGCTCAAGAGCCCCGAAAGCGTCGTCGCCGTCTCGGTGCGCAAGGCGATGGCCGCCTACGCCGCCGGTCGGCCCGTCGCTCCCGAGCCGTGTCTCGTCGACATCGTCGAGGCCGAGGGCTGGCGCCTCGAAAGCGTGGTCCATCGCTTCATACCGGCCAGAGTCCAGACCTCGTTCCTGCGAGGCGCCGACTTTCTGAGCGGCGACCCCGTCCAGGGCGACGAGAAGTACCTCTACCTCTTCAGGCGCGTCGAAGGGGCACCCGGCGACAGCCGCGAGGTGTGATCCTGCGTCGGCGGCCAGCGTGACGTGAGCTTCCTGGTGGCGTTCGGCGATTGAGGTGCTAGGCTCCGGGGCATCCGTAGGGCACGACAGCCGCGCTCCCGGAAGAGGGCGGCTGCAACCACGAACGCGAGGTCGCCCCATGCCCGGCATGCTTGCGCAAGACGTCTTTGAACTCACCGCCGTCGCCGATCCGCGCATCTCGCCCGACGGAGCCACCGTGGCCTACGTGGTGACCGGCCTCGACGGCGAGGCCAACGAGTACCGCGGGGCGATCTGGCTGGCGGCGCTCGACGGCGCTTCCGCACCGCGGCAGCTCACGGCCGGCGCCCGGCGCGACCTCGATCCGCGCTGGTCGCCCGACGGCGCGCATCTGGCCTTTACGTCCAATCGCGCCGGCGACACCATGCAGCTCTACGTGCTGCCGGTCGGCGGCGGCGAGCCGCGCCGGCTCACCGACCTCAATGAAGACGTCATGCAGGCGGCCTGGTCGCCCGACGGCGCGACGATCGCCTTCGTCTCGCGCGTGCGCGACGCCGCCTACGACGAGGCCGACGACAAGCGGCGGGCGCCGCGCAGATTCTCCCGCCTGCAGTACAAGCTCGAGCACGTGGGCTGGACGGGCGATCGGCCGCAGCACCTGTTCACCGTGCGCGCCGACGGCGCCGGCGGACCGGCCCAGATCACCTCGGGCGACAGCGAGGACTCCTCGCCGGCCTGGTCGCCCGACGGCGCCACGCTGGCCTTCGTCTCGGCGCGCCACCTTGACTGGGACACCGAGCCGGTGTCCGACGTCTACCTCGTCGACGCGCTGGGCGGCGACGGCGAGCCGCTGCGCCTCACGCAGGGCGGCGGCGCCACCGAGCTGCCCTCGTGGTCGCCCGGAGGCGACCGCATCGCCGTGCTGCGCTACCCCGGCGTGTTCGACGACCCGAAGCACACGCAGGTAGCGGTGATCGACGCGGCCACCGGGGCCATCACGCTGCGCACGCAGAAGCTCGACCGCAACTGCAGCACCTACCCGAGCATGCGCGCGCCCATCTGGGACGGCGCCGACCTCGTCTTCATCGCCGAGGACCACGGCAACGTCCACCTCTACCGCGTGGCCGCCGACGGTTCGGGCGAGCCCCGGCTGGTGGTCGGCGGCGAGCGCGAGGTGACCGGCTACGACGTCGTCGCCGGACGCCTGGCGTTCGCGGCCACCGAGCCCACGATGCTGCCCGAGTTGTTCGTCTGTCCAGAGGGCGACGGCCGGGGCGATGACGCAAACGCAGGCGAAGGCGGAGGCACAAGCGCAGGCGGCGGCGGGCAGGCGCAGCCTGCCCGCCGCCTCACCCACGTCGGCGACGCCTTCGCCGCCGGCCGCGAGCTCGTCGCCCCGGAACGCTTCACCGCGACCGCGCCCGACGGCACGCCGGTCGAGGCCTGGGTCATGAAGCCGGCGGGCGCCAGATCCGGCATCAGGTATCCGCTGCTCCTCAACGTCCACGGCGGGCCGTTCACGCAGTACGGCAACGGGTTCTTCGACGAGTTCCAGGTCGAGGCCGGCGGCGGCTATGCGGTGGTCTATTGCAACCCGCGCGGCTCGTCGGGCTACAGCGAGGAGTGGGGCCGGGCCATCCGCGGCCCGGGGGCGGCCGGCCCGGGCTGGGGCTCGGTCGACTACGACGACTGCCTGGCGGTGGTCGACGAGGCCCTGCGGCGCTTCGACTTTATCGACCCGGAGCGCCTGGGCGTGATCGGCGGCTCGTACGGCGGCTACATGACCTCGTGGATCGTGAGCCACACCGACCGCTTCAAGGCAGCCGTGTCCGAGCGGGCCGTCAACAGCTTCGTCTCGATGTGGGGCTCCAGCGACGCCGGCTGGGACATGAAGGGCTACTTCGGCAGCTTTCTCTACGAAGACGTCGCGACGTACCTCAAGATCTCGCCGCTGACCTACGCCGAGCATATCCGCACGCCGCTGCTCATTCTGCACTCCGAGAACGACCTGCGCTGCCCCATAGAACAGGGCGAGCAGCTCTTTGTGACTCTGCGCCTGCTCAAACGGCCGGTCGAGATGGTGCGCTTTCCGGTCGAGTCCCACGAGCTCACCCGCTCCGGCAGCCCGCTGCACCGCGTGCAGCGCTTCGCGCTCGTGCTGGAGTGGTTCGACCGGTACCTCAAGAAGTAGCGAGGTCCGGGTCGGCGTGCCCGGCGAGAGCCGGGTCGGCGTGCCCGGCGAGGTCCGGGTCGGCGTGCCCGGCGAGGTCCGGGTCGGCGTGCCCGGCGAGGGCCGGGTCGGCGGCTTCAGCGCGAACCGGGCTCCCCCCGCGACCTGTAGAGCTCGAGGAATCTCGCCGGCGAGACGACCAGCGCTCCTTGGCGCCGGCCTTCCGGGAAGTGGCCGCGCTGCGCCACGTCGCCGAGACCGACGGAGAGTGTCTCTGGCTGGCCGGCGACTGCCTCATGTGAGCTGCGCCAGGCGCCTCTCGAGAAAGCGCCGCTCCGCATCGGATGGCGCAAGCTCGAGGGCGCGAGCGTAGCTCGCGCGTGCTTCGACGGTACGCCCGAGCCGGCGCAGCAGGTCGGCGCGCGTGGCGTGCAGGTAGCGGTAGTCGTCGAGCTCGAGCCGGTCGACGAGCTCGAGGCCGGCCTGCGGCCCGCGGGCCTCGGCCACGGCGACCGCCCGGTTGAGCTCGACCACTGGTGAGCCGGTGAGCAGCGTGAGCTCGGCGTAGAGCGCCGCGATGCGCTCCCAGTCGCGCGGCTCACCGGCGTGTTCGGCGGCGATAGCTGCCTGCAGGACATAGGGTCCGCGACCGCGCAGGGCCAGCGCCCGGTCGAGCGCGGCCTTCCCCTCCTCGATCTGCGCGGCGTCCCACAGGGAACGGTCCTGGTTTGCCAGCAGCACGAGCTCGCCGTCGGCCAGGCGCGCGGCGCGGCGCGCGTCGTGCAAGAGCATGAGGGCAAGCAGGCCCTGCACCTCGGACTCGTCGGGCAGAAGCGCGGCGAGCGAGCGGCCGAGGCGGATGGCCTCGGCCGCGGGCTCGCCGCGACCACCGAAGCCCTCGTTGAAGATCAGGTAGACGACGGCCAACACCGCCGCCAGCCGGTCGGGCAGCAGGTGCTCGGGCGGCACGCGGAAGGGAATGCCGGCGGCCTTGATCTTGCGCTTGGCGCGTACCAGGCGCTGAGCCATCGTCGCCTCGGGCACCAGAAAGGCGCGGGCGATCTCGTCGGTCGTAAGGCCGCCGAGAGTGCGCAGAGTGAGCGCCACCTGGGCGTCGAGCGCCAGCGCCGGGTGACAGCAGGTGAAGATCAGCTCCAGGCGCTCGTCGGGGATGGTCAGGTCGTTGACGTCGTCCACGTCACCCTCTGTCGTTTCGGGCACCTGCAGGAGCTTCGTCTTGGCGGCAAGGGTGCGGTCGCGGCGGATGCGGTCGATGGCCCGATTGCGGGCCGTGGTCGTCAGCCAGGCCCCGGGGTTGACCGGCCAGCCGTCGCGCTGCCAGCGCTCGGCCGCCAGAGCAAAGGCATCCTGGGTGGCTTCCTCGGCGATGTCGAAGTCGCCGAGGAAGCCGATGAGCGTGGCCAGGACGCGTCCCCACTCGTCGCGAAAGACCTGTTCGAGCCGCCGCGACAGGGCTGCTTGCCGGGTCATCCGGTCCGTCTACATCGCCACCAGGGGCCTGACCTCGATCGCCCCGCCCATGCGGGCCGCGGGGATCCGCGCGGCGATCTCGAGGGCCTTGTCGATGTTGTCGGCCTCGAGCAGGAAGTAGCCGCCGAGCACCTCTTTGGTCTCGGCGAACGGCCCGTCGGTGGTGAGCGTGCGGCCGTCCTGCACGCGCACGGTGGTGGCGGTCGTCACCGGCTCGAGCTGAGCGCCGCCGGTCACGCCGGGGGTCTGGAAGATGGTGCCGTACTCGCCCAGGACCGCCTTCTGCTCGTCTTGCGACAGGTGATCCCAGCCGTCGCTCACGTCCTTGTTCGAGTAGATGAGAAGCACGTACTGCATGAGTGACCTCCGTCGCTCGTGGATTGTCGCCTGTACGACGAACAGCGCCGGCCGCAATCGACAGCACCGGTCAGGCTTGGCCGGCGCGGCCGCCGTCGAGACCGGTGGCGCCAAGCCAGTTTCCCCCCCTCGCACCGGCGAGCCGCCGTTTGAGATCGACGACCGCGGCGGTCGGCCGCGCGCAGTGGACGGCCGCGCGCAGTGGACGGCGCTTCCGGGCGGGAACCGCCCGCCTACAACCATGGACGGCCCGAGCCACAGGAGGGGTGGCGCGTCTGCAAGGTTGGGCGGCGCACCTGCCAAGATGGACGGCCCGCCGCCTCGCTGAACAGCGAGGCGGCGGGCCTGAGAGGTCCCCGGGTCGGAGGGACCTGGTGCGGGGCGCCGGGGGAAGCGCCCCAGTGAGGAGGGGTCGCACGTATCATGCCACGCCATCATGAGATTCTCGTGAAGGTCGGCTGAGCTTTTGCTGAGAATCTCGCCGGCTCGCCGCACGAGCGCCGGCAGCGACGGCCGCCGGGCTCCCGCGCCGCGCGAGATCGCCGTTGGGCAGCCACGCCGGCGTCCCGCGGCGCCGCTCTAGAAGAGTCGCAGCAGGTGGGCGGGCGTCAGCGCCATGAGGTCGGGTCGTGCCCGGCGCAGGCGCTCCCGGCCATGCCAGCCCCAGGCGGCGCCGACCGTACCGACGCCGGCGGTCCGCGCCTCGATGATGTCGCCCACCGTGTCGCCCACATACCAGGCCGGCAGGTCGCGGCCGAAGCGGGCACGGACACGGCGGATGCGCAGCGTCTTGCTGCGCTCGCTGTCGGCGCCCAGCACCTCGCGCAGGCCGCGCACGCCGCGCTCGGCAAGGACGCGCTCGACGAAGCTCGTGCGGCTCGAGGTGATGACCACGAGAACGTTCGTGCGGGCGAGCTTCTCGAGCACCGCCGCGATGCCGGCGAAGAGGGGCGGCGTCGGGGTCGCGGCGATGGCGTCCTCGATGGCCGTGACCGTCGCCTCGGGAACGCCGGCCGCGGCCACCGCGGCGAACCAGTTGTCCTGGGTGAAGGCGAGGAACTGCCGGCGGGTCGCCAGGTGCGGCAGGCCGTGGGCGCGCAGGACGGCCGTACAGGCACGACACTGGTCGTCGAGCGAGTCGACGATCACGCCGTCGAAGTCGAACATGATGAGAGCGTCCATTGCGCCCAACCGTACCATGGCGCCGGAAGAGAGCTCGACCGTCGCGACACGTCGGCCGCTAGGCGGCGAGCTCCGCTCGCCGCCTAGCGGCCGACGACCCCGGACGCACCCGCCTGCTGGGCGCTCGCCAGAGCCTGGTCGAGGTCGGCGATGAGATCGTCGACGTGCTCGAGGCCCACGGAGATGCGGATGAGGTCCTCGGTGATGCCCACCTCGCGCTGCACGTCGAGGGGCATGGCCGCGTGCGTCATGGTTGCCGGATGCTCGATCAGCGACTCGACGCCGCCCAGCGACTCGGCCAGGGTGAACAGCTTGACCGCGCCGAGCAGCGCGAGGGCGGCTCGAGATCCGCCGTGCACCCGAAACGAGAACGTGCCGCCCGAGCCGCTCGCCTGGCGTACGGCGAGCTCGTGTTGGGGATGACTTTCGAGGCCCGGGTGAAGCACCTCGGCGACCGCCGGATGCCCCTCGAGGTAGCGGGCGACGGCGAGGGCGCCACGGTCGTGCGCCGCCATGCGCACCGCCAGCGTCTTGACGCCGCGCAAGACCAGGAAGGCGTCGAAGGGCGCCTGCCCAGTGCCCATCGCGTTCTGCAGAAAGAAGACGCGCTCGGCGAGCTGGGCGTCGTCGGCGACGATCGCCCCGCCGACGACGTCGGAGTGGCCGTTGATGTACTTCGTCGTGGAGTGCACCACCACGTCGATCCCATGCTCGAGGGGGCGCTGAAAGTAGGGCGACAGAAAGGTGTTGTCGCAGGCGGTGGTCACCCCCCGCGCGCGCGACAGGTCGGCGATGGCCCGCAGGTCGAGCAGCCGCATGAGTGGGTTGGTGGGCGTTTCGGCCCACACCAGCTTCGTGTTGTCGCGAAAGGCCCCTGCCAGGGCATCGAGATCGCACAGGTCGACGAACTCGACCTCGACGCCCTGCCGTTGCGTCACGCCCGTGAGCAGACGGAAGGTGCCACCGTACAGGTCGAGCTGCACGATTACGTGGTCGCCGGCCGAAAGCAGGGCGAACACCGTGGCCACGGCCGCCATGCCGCTCGAGAAGGCAAAGCCATGCCGGCCGCCTTCGAGCGCGGCGAGACAATCCTCGAGGGACTTGCGCGTGGGGTTGCCGGTCCTTGTGTAGTCGAACGGCCCCGGCTTGCCGACGCCTTCAAAGGCAAACGTCGACGTCTGATAGATGGGCGGGATCACCGCACCATAGGCGGGGTCGGGCTCCTGGCCAACGTGCGTGGCGAGGGTCTCGAACTTCAGGGCGCTCATCGTGTGTGCCTGCCTTCCCGGCGCACCTCGCGCCACCGCAAAGCGGGAGTCACGGGCGACCGAAGCGGGATTGTTGAGTACTCCCATCAGCTAACTCCCGAAGACTATCCGCGCCGGCGACGCTGTCAAGCCGGCAGGCCGCCTTCGCGCGGCCGGCGCCGGCGGAACGGCATCGACCGGCGGGCCGGCTCGCCAGAGCGGGGCGAAGCCTCGGACCAAACGGCGTTGGCGCTGATCCTTCGACAACGAGGACCAGCCCCAACCGACCGCTCTCGCCTAGTCGCGCGTACGGCGCACGTAGAGACGTCCGGCCAGCGGCACGGCCACGGCCAGCAGGGCCAGCGACCAGATCACCGCGGCGGCCACGGGGTGCTGCATGGGCCAGGCCTGAATGGTGCCCGACGGGTTGGGATTGCCGAACAGCACGCGGCAGGCCGAGGCCACGGCGCTCACCGGGTTCCAGTTGGCGATCGTCGCCAGCCACGAGGGCATGCCCTGCGTGGGCACGAAGACGTTCGACACGAAAGCCAGCGGGAAGATGACGATGAAGACGATACCCTGCGCCGACTCCGCTCCCGAGACCGCCATGCCCAGGCAGGCGTTCATCCAGCTCAGTGCAAAGCTGAACAGCAGGGCCACGCCAAAGCCGGCGAGCACCTCGGCCAGGCCGGTCGTGGGGCGCCAGCCGACGGCCAGGCCGGTGGCCGCCACGATCGTGCTGCACAGCGCCGCCGCCAGCAGGTCCGAGATCGTGCGTCCCACCAGGATCGAGGTGGGCGACATGGGCAGCGTGCGCAGACGATTGATGACCCCCGTGGCCAGGTCGGTGCTCAGGCCTATGGCGGTGCCCACCGATGAGGTCGTCAGGTTCATGACCAGGAGGCCGGCGAGCGCGAAAGCCTTGTAGCTGCCACCGCCGGCCAGCACCATGGCCGAGCCGAAGACGTAGATGAACAGCAGCGTGAACAGCACCGGCTGGATGGTGACGTCGGAGAGCTGCATGGGCTCGCGGCTGATGTGGATCAGGTTGCGCCGGGTCATGACCCAGACGTCGCCCCACCAGGAGCGCAGCCGCTCAAAGAGCCCCGGCGCGTAGACCTCGGCGGGCAGTACGGTCGTGGCGCTCATGCCAGGACTCCTTCCACGATGGCGCTGCTCTCGGCGGCCGTGTCGGCCCCGGTCAGCGTGGCGAACACGTCGTCGAGCGATGGCTGATGGATGGCGATGTCGTCGACCAGCGCCCCGGCCGCGTCGAGCGCGCGCAGCACCGCCGTGGCCAGGCCCGACTCGCTGCGCACGACGGCGCGCAGTCGGCGGCCGTCGTCTGAGACGGTGACGACGCCCAGGGCGAAGCCGGCGACCGTCGCCGCCGCGCCGGCGTGGAGGGCGCTCAGGGTGACCTCGAGAAGCTGCGAGCCGGTGGCCGACTTGAGCTCGCGCGGCGTGCCCTGCGCGATCACGCGGCCGTGGTCGATCACGGCGATGCTGTCGGCCAGGGCGTCGGCCTCGTCTAAGTACTGCGTGGTGAGCCAGAGCGTGACGCCCTCGGAGACCAGGCCGCGGATCACGCCCCACATGCGCTGCCGGCCGGTGGGGTCGAGGCCGGTGGTGGGCTCGTCCAAAAAGAGGACCGGAGGCCGCATGACCAGGCTGGCGGCCAGGTCGAGGCGGCGGCGCATCCCACCCGAGTAGCCTTTGACCACGCGGTCGGCGGCGTCGTCCAACTCGAACAGGCCGAGCAGCTCGGCGGCCCGGCTGCGCGCCTGCGAACGCGGCAGGCGGCTGAGCTGACCGACCATGACCAGGTTCTGGCGGCCCGTAAGCGCCTCGTCCAAGGTGGCGTCCTGGCCGGTCACGCCGATTTTGCGGCGCACCGCCGGCGCGTCGGTGACAACGTCGTGGCCGGCCACCCAGGCGCGGCCGCTGTCGGGCGCGGTCAGGGTGGTGAGAATGCGCACGCCCGTGGTCTTGCCGGCGCCGTTGGGGCCTAAGACCCCGAGGATCGACCCGGCGGGGACCTCGAGGTCGACCTTGTCGAGCGCCTGCGTGTCGCCGTAGCGCTTCGACAGCGCCGCGGCCTCGATCATCATCTGCTGGTTCATCGCTCCCCTACCGGTCGGTCAGTAGAATTGACTAACCGTACGGTAAGTGAGATTCTACCTGTTGTCAAGTAAGGTGGGCAAGATGAACGACACTCGCGATCGGATCCTCCAGGTCGCTCTCGACCTGTTCATAGAGCAGGGCTTCGACAAGACGTCGCTGCGCGAGATCGCCGAACGCGTGGGCGTCACCAAGGCCGCGCTGTACTACCACTTCGCCAGCAAAGAAGCGATCTTCCGCACGCTCATGCAGCCGGCGTTCGAGCTGCAGCAGCAGGCCATGTCGCTGGTCACGGAACACCCGACCCTCGAAGAGTGGAGCGCGGGCCTGGCCAGACTCGTCGAGTCGGTGATCCCTCAGCGCCGCCTGTTCGAGCTGTTCGAGAACAACCAGAGCGTAGTGCGCGCCGTGGGCGACCGCATGATGGCAGAGTCCGACATCGCCGACGTCCACGAGCTCATGCACGGCCGCCTGGATGCGGTGCTCGGCGACGAAACGACGCCGCTTGCCGACCGCGTGCGCATGGCCGGCGCCGTCGGTCTGGTGATGGGAGTCCTGGGCTTTGCGGCCGGCAGGGCGTTTCTGAACGTGCCGGCCGATGAACTGCGACCCATTGTGATCGACGCCATCAACGACGTGTTGCGGGTAGACTGAGGGCAGTTCGACAACCTGCCCCGCGCCCGGGCGACCGGGCCCATGTTCGGGCCACCCGGACCGTGCGCGAGTAACTTCACGAGGAGGCTGAAAGGCACCATGGCGGTCTTGCTTGACTCAGCATCTGTCGCCGACGCCGCGGCCGCGGCCGAGCTCGGCTTCGTCTCGGGCATCACGACGAACCCCACCCTCATGGCGCGCGCGACGACGCAGCCTCTGCCCCACCTCGAGAGCCTGCTCACCGTCTTTCCCCACGGTCCGTTGTGCTACCAGCCCACCAGCAGCTCCGTCTCGGAGACGACCGACGAGGCCCGCGCCGCCTGGTCTCTCGCGCCGGAGCGCGTGGTGATCAAGCTGCCGGCCACGCTCGACGCCGTCCGCGTGGCGACCATTCTGGCCGGCGACGGAGTGCGCTGCGCCCTGACCGCGGTGTACTCGCCCGCCCAGGCGCTGCTCGCCCACGAGGTCGGCTGCGTCTGGGTGATCCCCTACGTCGACAGGGCGGCCAGACTGTCGGTCGGCGGCCTGGTGGTCGTCGACGCCCTGGCGGCCATCCTCGCGGCCCTGCAGAGCAGCACGCGCATTCTGGCCGCGAGCCTCAAGAGCGGCCCCCAGGTGGTCGACTCGATCCTCCACGGCGCCCACGACATCACGGCGCCGCTCGACGTCCTGCGCGGCCTCGCGGCGCACCCGCTGACCGAGTCCGCCGTGCGGGAATTCGCCCAGGCGGGGTCACAGGAGGCTCAGGCATGACGGCCAAGGCCAAAGAGGTCGCGCGCGGCGTCTACCAGGTGGGCCTGAGAGGTGTGAATGTGTTTCTGATCGACGCCGGCGACGGTCTCGTGCTCGTCGACGCCGGCCTGAAGGGCAGCCCGGCGCACATCACCGAGGCCATCTACTCGCTGGGCAGGCTGCCGCAGGACGTGATCGCCATCGTCGTCACCCACACACACCGCGACCACGTGGGCGGCCTGGCCGAGATGAAGCGCCGCACCGGCGCCGAAGTGTGGATGCACCCGGCCGACGCCGCCCTCGTCAGGGACGGCCTCTACGGGCGACCCTTCGGCCCCGGGCGCGATCGCGCCAGCCGCGCCATCACGCGGGCCATGAACCTGCTGCCGGCGTCGCGGGGCGAGCCGGTCGCCGTGGCCCATGAGGTGAGCGACGGCGAGGTGCTGCCCTTCGACGGCCTGCGCGCCGTACACACGCCGGGTCACACCGCCGGCCACCTGGCCTTGTTGCTGCCGCGCGAGGGCGGCGTACTGTTCGTGGGCGACGCCGCCTCGAACATGCTGCGCACGGGCCTGAGCCCCTTGAACGAAGACGTAGCCGGAGCCTGGCGCAGCCTGCGGTCGCTGGCGGCCCTCCAGTTCGAGGTCGCCTGTTTCGCTCATGGTCGGGCGCTGCGCGGCAAGGCCAGCGAGGCCTTCCGCGAGCTCGTGCGGCGCTTCGAGACGGCGGCGGCGCAGACTCCGGGGCCCGGCGCCGCCTGAGCAAGGGCGCCGGCGGTGACCAACGACATCCGCTACATCGCTGTCTCCGACGTCCATCTCGGCGCCGACAACAGCATCCTCACCGCTACCATCGAGGACACGGGGCGCGTCGACACGAGCCGACCCAGCCCCGTCATGGTGCTCCTGGTCGACTGCCTGCGCGCCCTGGTGGCCGGCAACGCCGGCGACACCCGACCGACCCTGATCGCTCACGGCGACCTCGTCGACCTCGCCCTGTCCGAACCCGCTCGGGCCGTCGCCGTCTTCGGCCAGTTCGTCATGGCGCTGCTGTCGGCCGATCGCCCGCTGATCGACGACGAGATCGTCCTGCTGCCCGGCAACCACGACCACCTGATCTGGGAGTACACGCGCGAGCGCTGGCTCGAAGACAATCTCTTCGATCTCATGCACGGTGAGGTTCCCGAGGGCTTCACCACGTCGCGACGCATCAGCCCGCTGCGCCTCGAGGCCGAGCCGCGTTTCGAGTCCGCCCTGCTGTCGGGGATGATGCGCCGCTGGGCGCACCTGGCCGACATGCGCATGCGCGTGCTCTACCCCGACCTCCTGCTGAGCTCGCCCGACGGCGCCCGGGCGGTGCTGGTCACGCACGGCCAGTACGTCGAGTCGGCCAGCAAAGTGATGTCGGGGTTCCTGCGCATGCTCGCGCCGCAGATCCCCGAACCGGCCGACGTGGCGACCATGGAAGAAGAGAACTGGCCATGGCTCGACTTCTTCTTTTCGTCGATGACGCGCTCGGGCGCGCCCGGCGCGCTCGCGGCGGGCATCTACGACGTCTCTCAGGACCCGCACGATCTCGACGTCCTGGTCGACGTCGTGGCCCATAACGTCACGGCCCGCAGCGGCCGCCTGGTCGGTGCCGCCGAGCGCTGGGGCATCCGCCGCGGGGTCGGGGCGATCGTCGAGCACATCGCGACGGCGCGTGAGCGCGGTATCACGACCCAGCTGCTGACCGCCGACACGCGGACCGGACTGTCCACCTACCTCGGCTCGCTGCGCTCGCGCCTTGCCCAGGACGGGGCTCCGCTGCCGGCCGATACCAGCCTGATCATCGGGCACACCCACAAGCCGTTCCGCGAGTGGTGGCCCGACGACCACTGGCCGGGCGGCGGTGTGCGCGTCTTCAACACGGGAGGCTGGGTGGTCGACCACACCGTGCCCCAGCCTTTGATGGGCGGCGCGGTCGCCCTGATCAACGAGGAGCTCGATGTGGCCCTCGTGCGCCTGTACCAGCAGATCACCGAACCCGACGACTGGCGCATAACGGTCGACACGGTCGCGCCCGGGCCCGGCGGCGAGGCATTCGCCGAGCACATCCGCTCGCTCATTCGCCCCAGCGAGGCCCCGTGGAGCTCGTTTTCGACGACGGCGGCCGGCGTTGTGCGGGACCGCCGCGAGCACATGTCGGCGATCCTCGAGGGCAAGCTCAGCAAGCTGCGCGTCTAAGGAGCGTTCAGGCAGCTCGAGCCGCGGGCTTGCGCAGGTCGCGGGCGGTGCGCGGGCGGCGCCGGCGTCGCGCCGGCCGCTCGCCGGTCAGCGCGCCAGCAGCTTGACCCCGGCAGGGTCGACGCGCACACCGACGCGGGTGTCGGGCGGCATGGTCAGCGCCCGGAGGCTGGGCACGTCGGCCACCAGATCGCCGACGTCCGACGACAGGTTCATGCGCGTGACCGAGCCCAGGAACGTGTGCATGAGCACCTTGCCCTCGAAGGCGCCGTCGGGTACTGCGGCGCCGTCGACAAGCTCCTCGAGCTGCACGGATTCGGGCCGGATGAGGACAAGCACCCTGCCGCCCGCGGTGCAGCCGTGACCCTCGTGCACGCCGATCGGCCGCTCGGACGAGCCGATCGTCACCATGTCGGCTGCCTGCACCCGGCCGTCGAAGCCGTTCATGAGGCCCACGAAGTTGGCGACGAACTCGGTGTGCGGGCTGCGGTAGATTTCGGCCGGCGCGCCGACCTGCTCGAGGTTGCCGTCTGACATGACGGCGATCCGGTCGGAGATCGACAACGCCTCTTCCTGGTCGTGGGTGACGTAGAGCGTGGTGATGCCCAGCCGCTGCTGGACGTGCCTGATCTGCTGGCGCAGGTCGACGCGCACCTTGGCGTCGAGC
>Ga0182021_10004201_pt1 | contig 16903 bp, 13 predicted proteins | sample 612E3MmetaG_FD_120493 | JGI IMG/M metagenome (GOLD analysis project Ga0182021, IMG submission 120493) | Permafrost microbial communities from Stordalen Mire, Sweden - 612E3M metaG (Illumina Assembly) | ecosystem: Environmental > Terrestrial > Soil > Wetlands > Permafrost | place: Sweden...
CATCTGGCAAAGGGTCAAACTGCGCAGCTTACGGATCTTCTTCCACTGCAGCATTTTACAAAACCGCCCGGTCGATATTCAGAAGCCACGTTAGTAAAAGAATTAGAGTCGCTGGGCATTGGTCGTCCAAGCACATATGCAATGATCGTATCCACTGTTATTGATCGAAAATATGTCGAACAAAAAGAACGCAAGCTGTATGCATCAGATCTTGGCATGCAAGTGAACAAGCTGTTAGTCACTAATTTTCCTGAAATCTTTAATGTAAAGTTCACAGCGAAGATGGAAGAGGAATTGGACACGATTGCTTCCGGCAAGCAGGAATATCTGGATGTGATGAAAGATTTTTATGGACCATTTCACCAAGCTGTAGAAAAAGCTTCAGGATTAGCAACCGCAATAAAGAAATCTTTGCAGGAAAAAACTGAAGACATATGTGAATTGTGCGGCAAACCGATGGTAATCAAGTGGGGCCGTAATGGAAGATTTATGGCGTGCACGGGTTACCCTGGATGTAAAAATACTAAACCCCTCCCTGAAGATGCTGAGAAAACACAACATATTGTAGGGGGAAAGTGTGAACTGTGCGGCGGCGATATGCTGGTAAAGGGCGGGCGATTTGGTACATTCTTAGGGTGTTCAAACTATCCAACGTGCAAAAATACAAAACCGATATCGATGGGCATCAAATGTCCGAAGTGCAAAGAGGGTGAACTCATTGAACGAAAGACGAAAAAAGGCAAAAGGACATTTTACGGGTGTTCGAAGTATCCGAATTGTGATTTTGCATCTTGGGATAAACCGGTAGCACAAGCATGCACATATTGTGGAAATGAATATGTCGTTGCAAAATATTCACAAGCAAAAGGAGAATATATGATTTGTCCATCGTGCAAGCAGGAAGTCGATCAAGCAATAGCTGTCGCTTCTGCTTAAAAGAGAGCAATGGCAGGGGAACGAAAAGGGCCGTGGAAAAAATAGTCAGAAATTACCTTGAATATTTGGAAATAGAACGGAATTACTCTGCCCACACAATTCTTTCCTATGAGACGGATTTGTTGCGGTTAATTCAATTTCTTCACCAGGAAGGAATTAATTCATTTGAGAACGTGCATAAGGAATCGCTCAGAGCGTTTATTGGTTCACTGCTCGATGAAGGATTCCACCAGCGTAGCATCGCAAGAAAAATTGCTTCGATCCGTTCATTGTTCAAATATCTCCGGCGGCAAAAAATAATACAGGGAAATCCTGCGCTGGTATTGATCACGCCAAAAGTCGGAAAGCGTCTGCCGTCCTTTTTGGATGAAGAATCAGTTCAGCGGCTTGTGTTGTCACCGGATCAATCAACACTAAGAGGAAAAAGAGACACAGCAATTTTAGAATTATTCTACAGCACAGGTATCAGATTAAGCGAATTGATAGGTCTGAATATCGGCGACCTGAAGCAAAAGGAAGGTCTCATCAAGATAAGAGGAAAGGGACGTAAAGAACGTATAGTTCCCGTGGGAAGGAAGGCAATGCAAGCGATTGATGAGTATCTTAAAGGAGAACAAGAACAGCCAGCGAAACAAACTATCAAGGTAGATGATCGCCCGTTATTTGTCTTGAAAGAAGAACGCCGGATGTATCCACAGGCAGTAGGAAGGATGGTGCGAAAATATATCGGCATGGTTTCAGAGATTGAAAAAAAGAGCCCTCATATATTACGCCATTCGTTTGCTACACATTTGTTAAATCATGGCGCAGATATGCGTGCTGTCAAAGAATTGCTTGGTCATGAAAGCTTATCCACAACACAAGTCTATACACACGTGTCATCAACACGAATGAAAAAAGTTTATGAAGATGCTCATCCAAAAGCTTAGATTCATGAACCATGGTGTACATCGAATCATATTGAGAAGGAAGGAGACTGTATCATGAATATTAAAATCACATCACGTCACTTCAAACCTCATGCTGCACTAACCGAATACGCGGAGAGCGCAATCGAAGATTTGGTTCATTTTTACGACGGTATCATCAAAGCCGAAGTAATCTTCTCTTATGAAAAATCACATGACAGTGTGAAGAACGTAGAAATATCATTAACGGTGTATGGTCATGTATTGACAGGAATAGGTTCAAGCGAGGTGTATGAAAAGTCTGTTGACATAGCAATCGCAAAAATAAAAACTCGTCTGAAAAAGTATAAAGAGAAACTCCATGAAAAAGATCGCAAGGTCGTAAGAAAGATTCGAGAGAAAGAATAAACAACCCGGGAGACGGGCAATGGCACTCAAAGATATAAAAGAAACAAAGAAAAATAGTATGACCGTTGGTTTCTTATTTGAGGTCAATAAGCAGCGCTTAAAGTTAGAGAGCGTCAACGGCGAGGTCGGCTTTGAGCGGGAAATTGCAGACAAGAATATCCACAGACCCGGGTTGGCGCTTGCAGGGTATGTCGAATTGTTCACCTATGACCGTGTCCAGATTTTTGGTAATACAGAAATTCGATACCTCAACCATTTGACCATGGATGAGCGTATCAATGCATTCAAAACGATTTTTAAATTTGATTTGCCGTGTATTTTTATTACAGGCGAGAATAAACTCGACGATGAACTTGTAGCGATTGCCACGGAACATCATGTTTCTGTGATTTTGACACCGCTCGAGACAACGAAATTTGTTTATTTCATCAGCGATTTTCTAGACGATCATTTCGCTCCTCAAACAGTTTTGCACGGATCTTTTGTGGACGTCGATGGCATTGGGGTTCTCATCACAGGGCGTTCCGGTATAGGAAAAAGTGAAATTGCATTAGATCTTGTTGAGCGCGGGCATCGTCTCGTTGCCGATGATGTCGTAATGGTCACGCGCAAAGGAGAGGGAATTTTAATAGGTGCTGGTTCGGATGTTGTAAAACACTATATGGAAATCCGGGGTCTCGGGCTGATTGATGTCCGTTCGATCTTTGGTATTCGATCTATTCGTTTTCAGAAGAGAGTTGAGATTATCGTCGAATTGCAAGAATGGCGGCACGACATCGAATATACGCGGACAGGGTTAGACCATGAGAATATCTCCATCTTAGGCGTCAGTCTGCCCCATATTAAGCTGCCCATAGTTCCGGGAAAAAATATAACAGTCATTGTTGAAGTGATTGCTATGGATTATCAGCTCAAACACTATGGCTACGATTCGGCAAAAGAATTTGCCAAACGGCTTGATGCTGCAATTGCCGAAAAAACGAAGGGAAAACGGGTTATTAATTATTTTGACCATGATTTTGAATAAATGTAAAACGATTCTTGACAAAGAATTGATAATTTCCTATTTTCAGCCAACAGTTTCATTGAAACTTGGTGAGTGCCCAGTAACAAATTGAATGAGGAAATGAGAAAAACAAAGCTCTATCGCTTTTCAGTTGAATCGCTTACGTTTCACGAGGCGCGTTGGACACGAACCCGCCTTATGTTCACGGGGCTTCTTCTCGGTATAATCATTTTTTATTCTGTCTTTGCACTCAACCAATACTATAGTGATGTTCTTGGACTTGGATTCATGCAAAATAATTCTTTAATGAATGAAAATAGAGTGCTCCAAAATCAATTGCAGTACCTTACGCGGCGGCTTGATGCTATTCAGAGCCAATTACGGTTTCTGGGCGATAAAGGAAATGAATTACGCCTTCTCACCGATTTGCCGAAGATTGATGAAGACCTGCAAAAGGCGGGCGCTGGCGGTACAGATGAACGCGTCGATTTTACATCCTCACCCAATGTGAACATATTGTTGAACAATTTACGTGCGAGTGCAAATCAGGCAGAACGGGAGTTGCATCTTCAAACAACAAGCTATGAAGCTATAGGAACTGCATATGAACACAATAAAGTTCGCTTTTCCCATCTTCCGGCAATCAAACCAATGGATGGATTTTACAATCCGCATAGCTTTGGAATGCGCCTCCATCCAATTTTGAATATCGTTCGCAAACATGAAGGCATTGATATCATTAATGAAGTCGGTACACCAGTGTATGCTTCAGCAGAAGGAACAATAGATTTTGTTGGACGGAAAGGAGACTATGGATTGGCTGTTGATATTGATCATGGGTACACTCTGAAGACACTGTACGGACATCTGTCAAAAGTTTTAGTGCACGAAGGACAAAAAGTAAAACGTGGTGAACTCATTGCCAGGAGCGGCAATACCGGACTTTCTGATGGACCGCATCTTCACTACGAAGTTCGAATAAATGGTGTGGCGCAAAATCCTACCGGTTATTTCTTCGATGATGTCAGTGCAAAAGATTTTCAAAATTAATGCATAAATTATAATTTTTACTTTAAAGGAATGGAACTACAATGATTTGGACCATCGAGCTGGCGACATATTTAGATGATGCTCCCTGGCCTGCGACAAAAGAAGAGCTGATCGATTACGCTGTCCGAACCGGTGCCCCGACACAAGCTATCCAAAATTTGGAAGAACTTGATGATTCCGACGAACCATACGAAAGTATTGAAGAAATCTGGCCGGATTACCCCACCGATGAAGACTTCTTTTTCGAGGATGAGAAAGAGTATTAGAAATATAACTTTTGAATAACGCGTTAGGGACATTTGGGATAGTGAGTATTGAATAGAGCCCAGCACTTACCTGCTGGGCTTTTTATTTTTGATTTTCTATGTTCAAATTCATTCCAGTCATATTGCTTCTTTCTTTCAGCATTTATTTATCCGTTGCGCAAGGCACAGAACATGGATATGAGGTAGGGGCAATCCGTTTTGAAGGAAATAAAGAGCTCTCGAATGATCAACTTATGAGTGCAATACGGACACGTGAAACCCCGATTACGTTATGGAAGTGGATCTATAACAGATTTAATAAAGAAATCCTTGGAGGACAAAAACCAGAATATTTCGATCCCGTCACATTTGCGTCTGACTATCAACAACTTAAAAAAAATTATGCTGACAACGGTTTTTTCCATGCTCACGTGGACACGAGCATTCTCATCAATCCGGATAAAGATAAAGTTTTTCTTACATTCTCTATTACAGAAGGATGGCGCTCGTTGATTGACACTATCACGTATATCGGCCTTGATAGTCTTTCGGAGGATGTGAAGGAAGAACTTTCATTAAACAAGCAGATATCATTAAAAATGCCTTTTATTCAAGCCAAGGCCGAGGTAGAAAAAAATAGAATTATTGGCCTTTGCGCTAACAACGGATACGTCAATGTGAAATTAGTCGCACTGCATGCTCGACGGTACGCATCGACAGATAATGTCTCGCTTATCTTTGTCTTCAATCTCGGGAAACGTTATACTTTTGGGAATATCTCTGTTGAACAAGATACTACAACCCAGCAGCATATTGATGCAACAATTGTGCTTGAGCATTTAGATTTTTCTACGGGGGAATTCTATAGCGAGGGAAAGAAAATAGAAAGTGAAAGAAATCTCAATAGATTAGGGGTTTTCGAAACAGCAAAAATTGAGAATGCAATTCCGAACAGTTTATCAGAAATTACTCAAATACCAGTTCGAGTCCTTGTCCGAACCCGGTCGTTTCAAGAATTGACTCCGGAAATTGGAATTAACGATGAAAACAATGCCTTTAATGTCCTTTTAGGTGTCGGGTATAATCATCGTAACTTTTGGGGCGGGGCAAGGAATTTATCTACAAATCTTCGCCTGAATGTCCAGTCTCTTCAATTCGGAACCATCTTTGAAAATAATGCTTTAAAAGATAGTTCTCTCATATCAAAAATAGAATGGACCACACAGATCGTTCAGCCGTATTTTATTGACAACAAAACAAGTATTAGTGCCGCCTTGTCAGCCATGCTCGACAAACAGTCAACATACTATATTCCAAGCCTGAGTTTTCGTGTTGGTACGCTCTCGCAAATGACAATAAACACAAAGCTATTTATTGATTGGAATCTTCAATTGAGCGATCCAAAAACTATCACCTCGCATCCCGATCCATCTTTGCAGCAGTATTTCAAAGATCAAGGATTTGAAAAACAATTCAATTCGTTTGTCGCAGTCACGCTCCAGCGTGATAAACGAAATGATATATTCTATCCTTCAGATGGTATCTTTCAATCTATCTCAATTGAAGAAGGCGGTATTATCCCGAGAGTATTAAGTGTGAGCCTTCCGTATTCCCGATATGTTAAATTAATCTTAGACGGACAATGGTACTGGGATCCAAATAACAAAAGAGATCTCATTTGGGCCACGCGTTTTCGCACTGGAGGCGCACTCCTCTTTAGTGATTCACCTTTGAAGGATATTCCGTTAACCCAACGTTTTTATTCGGGTGGGAGCGGCAGCGTGCGCGGCTGGATGGCAAGAGATCTTGGTGCAGTGCCTGATACGAAGCTAGGAGGCGATGCAATGCTTGAAGGAACTTTTGAAGCTCGACTGAATCTTCTTAAAAATGCAGGGTCTTTAGGATTCTTTGATTTAACAAAGCTTTCGTTTGTTTTATTTTACGACTGTGGAAATATATGGACAGCCCCTCAAAAAATGCAGCTCAGTGAAATTGCTATGGCATTTGGCTTTGGTTTACGATATAACACAGTTGCAGGTCCCATTCGAATCGATTTTGGCATGAAAATGTATGATCCAGATTATGGCGGCAGATGGGTTACAGATAAAAGATTCATCCAAGAAACTTTTAGTCAAGGGGTTATCCACCTTGGAGTAGGTCATACCTTCTAAGGTCTGCACGATATGAACTGGTCGTCAATTGTTGGACAAGAACGTGTTAAAGCGCTGCTGAGCCGCACTCTGCAGAGCGGTCAGATTGCCCATGCATATCTTTTCTATGGACCGGAGGGTATCGGAAAAGATGCGCTGGCAATCGAATTCGCAAAGACATTAATTTGCACTCAGGCTCATGGTGAAGCGTGCGGCGTATGCCTTAATTGCCAGCGGATGGATTCGTTGCAACATCCCAATATAAAATTGGTGTTTGCGCTCCCGGTGGGAAAAAATGAAACAACGGGAGACGATCCAATCAATGTGCTGACGGAAGCACAGGTTGCTGAGGTAAGGGAGCAAATCCAGACGAAGGCAAAAGATCGATACAAGCGCATCGAAATTGCAAAGGCAAACTTTATAAAGATTAACAGCGTACGGGATATCAAACGCGAAGCGGCACTGAGCAGGATCGAAGACGGAAAGAAAATCATTATCATCTTTAATGTCGATATGATGAATAACGAAGCGAGTAATTCTCTCTTGAAAACATTGGAAGAACCGTTGCCCGGTACGATCCTTCTTTTAACGACATCTGCAAAGGATCAGCTCCTGCCAACGATCGTCTCGCGCTGCCAATTAATAAAATGCGACATTTTATCGGATGCTGAAATTGAAGCTGCACTTGTCGCCCGCGATAGTATCAACGAGAGTAACGCGCGGCTCATTGCACAGATCGCGAACGGAAGTTACAGCAACGCACGGCGGCTGAGTTTGCAGAATATGGCGGAAGAACGAAAAGACGTCGTTGAATTTATGCGCCTCGTGCTGGGCAAACGTAAAACAGCTCTCATCGACGCGATTGATGAGCTTGCATCATCTACCGACCGGCCGGGCATTGAACGATGGCTGAAACTTCTGCAATCGTGGGTGCGCGACGCCCTACTCATACAGCAAAAAGCTCACGCTCCACTCATGGAAGATGAAAAACAGAGCATGGAGAATTTCGTGAGAAACTTTCATCAAGCGAATCTTGTTGCTGCAATGCAGTCCGTCGAGAAGGCGATTGCTCATCTAGACAAAAATGTCTACCTTCATCTACTTCTCACAATGTTAGCAATTGATTTACGGAAGAATATTACGGAAATACAATGAGTATGAAGCAACCATGTGAACGGATTCTCATTACAGCAGCATTGCCGTATGCCAATGGCTATCTGCACCTTGGCCATCTTGCCGGCGCATACCTGCCGGCAGATATCTACGCACGCTACCAGCGGTCGAAAAAACGCAATGTCCTTTTTATTTGCGGCTCAGACGAGCACGGCGTTGCGATTACCGTTTCGGCGGAAAAAGAGAAAACAACGCCGAAAGCTATTATTGACAGATACCATCCGGCAAATAAATCAGCATTTGAATCATTCGAGATGAGTTTTGACAACTATTCTCGCACGTCTCTTCCCTTGCACCATGAAACGACCAAAGAATTCTTTCGTGAATTTCATAAGCGTGATATTGTTGTTGCAAAAAAAGAATTACAACTCTACTGTGAGAAGGACAAAATGTTCCTTGCCGACCGATACGTGGAAGGTACCTGCCCGAAATGCAAGTCAACGCAGGCTCGCGGCGATCAGTGCGAAAATTGCGGGACATGGCTGAATCAATCAGAACTCATCGATCCGAAATGCAAACTGTGCGGCACATCACCGGTGGTGCGCGAAACAACCCATTGGTACTTTCCGCTTGGCAACTATCAGCAAAGGTTGGTGGCGTACATCGATGAACGCAATACACGTGATGGATGGAAGGATAATGTCCTTCGTTACTGCGAGAGTTGGTTTAAAGACGGTCTCCAGGACCGCGCAGTGACACGCGACCTTCAATGGGGTGTTCAAGTCCCCGTAGCAGGGTACGAAGACAAAGTAATTTACGTTTGGTTCGATGCGGTGCTCGGCTACATTTCGTCGGCAAAAGAATGGGCGGCTGCACACAACAAACCAGATGTGTGGAAAGAGTTTTGGCAGAAGGACGATACAAAATATGTCGCATTCATCGGCAAAGACAATGTTGTCTTCCATTGCATAGTATTTCCATCAATGCTCATGGCGTGGAATGACGCACACACCGATCACTATGTTCTGCCGGAGAATGTTCCAGCAAATGAATTTTTAAACTTCGAAGGGCAGAAATTTTCCAAGAGCCGCGGCTGGGGAATTGATGTTGCAGATTTCTTAAAATTCTTTCCGGCAGATATGCTGCGTTATGCTCTGGCCGTGAATTTGCCGGAAACACGCGACAGCGACTTCTATCTCAAAGATTTTCAAGCACGCATTAACAACGAGCTCGCCGACATCGTAGGCAACTTTGTTAATCGCACCCTGGCGTTTACAGATAAAAATTTTGGTGGGAAGGTTCCGCTCCTTGGTCCATTAAGTACACGTGACGAAGAAATGATCGATACAATACAACAGACTCCAATAAAAGCCGGAGAACTGTTTGAACACTATCGATTCCGCGAGGGCTTGATGGAAGTGATGAACTTCGCTCGCGCAGCAAATAAATATTTCAATGACAATGAACCCTGGAAAACTCTTACATCGAATCCGGAACGATGCGCTACAACGCTGAACATTGCAATTCAAATTGTCCGTTCGCTTTCCATTCTCCTGGAGCCGGTAACGCCTGCTTTTTCAGCAGGAATATGGAAGCTCTTAAATCTCGATGCAACCGCGAAAGAGGATGGATGGGATTCTGCTTCCAGTCTTCCAATGAAGAATGGCCATCAACTGCAAAAACCGGAAATCCTTATTCATAAAATAGATGATAAGCAGATTGATGAAATAATAAAATTTCTCGAAGGTGAAGAAATCACGCCGGCATCTCCTCCTATTGCTCCGCTGAAGCCAACCATTACTATTGATGATTTCAAAAAGATTGATCTGCGCGTGGCTCGTGTGATCGAAGCAGTGAAAGTGTCCAAATCGGAAAAATTATTAAAACTGCAGGTGGAGATTGGAAACGAACGCCGGCAAATTGTTGCTGGAATCGCAAAGCAATACAAACCGGAAGATTTGATCGGTACATTGATAGTTGTTGTTGCTAATCTGCAGCCTGCAAAACTCATGGGACAGGAATCGCAAGGGATGATACTCGCTGCAAGCGATGAATCCGGTGTTTTGACATTAGTTGGAGTGCAATCAGAAATTTCTCCGGGAGCAGCTGTAAAGTAAAAAGTTGTGCATGAACAGTGAGTTCCGGCATAGTGAAAGAGTGATAAGAAATATAATGAACTTGCAAAAAATCCAAAGCATTACGCGATTCGTCAAGATTGAACACACATTATTTTCTCTGCCGCTTATATTTAGCGGTGTATTTATTGCGTCAAAAAATCCACCGACCCTACAGCTCATATTACTTATTCTCCTCGGTGCAACGGGGGCTCGAACTGCAGCACTTGCCCTGAATCGTATTATCGATCGAAAAATAGACAAACGTAATCCACGAACTGTCATCCGTGAATTGCCCAGCGGCAGGATGTCTCTTGGAGATGCTGTCGTTGTTCTCCTCATCGGTTTAGCGGTCTATGTCGTTTGTGCTGCATGTATTTCAACATTTTGTATGATGCTCTCACCTCTTCCTCTCGTCATCTTCACGTTCTATCCGTACATGAAACGGTTCACATCGTTCGCGCATTTTGGTGTCGGACTCGGCCTTTCCATGGCACCGCTGGGAGGTTGGTTTGCTGTAAAGAATTCCCTTGTGAATATGACACCGGGATTGCTCCTTGCGCTTTTCACACTTTGCTGGGTAACAGGATTTGATATAATCTATTCCACCCTCGACGAAGCGTTTGACCGCGGCGAAAATCTGCATTCGTTTAGTTCTCGGTTTGGAAAAATAAAAGCGCTGCGTATCTCTGCAATGCTTCACCTTGCCGCATTTGTGATCCTTACAATATTGTTTTTCATACAGATTCGTGCGCTTGCCGCGCTGCCGTTTCTTCTCGTGTCAGGATATTTATTATATCTCGAACAAAAAAAATCTAACGATGTCGAAATGGCTTTTTTCAAAATTAATGCTGTCCTCGGGTTTGCTATTCTCGCAATGGTTCTTGTCGGAGTGTATTTCCCATGAGAATTGTTCTAGGAATTACCGGCTCCTCAGGCGCTGTTTATGCAAAGGAATTTTTGAAACGGTGCGATGCTAATATATATCTCATTGTGAGCAAATGGGGTAAGGTGCTTTTAAAAGATGAACTCGGTATCAGTGATCATGATCTCGCGCCGTACATCAAGCGGCAGTTCTCTGATGATGATCTGACAGCGCCTATGGCCTCTGGAACTAATCGGTTCGATGCGTTTGTTATTCTACCATGTTCAACATCGACGCTCGGAAAAATAGCATCCGGCATAGGAGATACACTGATCACGCGGACTGCGCAAGTTGCAATGAAAGAACGGTATCCACTCATTCTCTGTGTTCGAGAAACTCCGCTTTCGACAGTGACACTGGAACAATGTGCGAAACTCTCGCGCGATGGTGTCCTTATTATGCCGATATCACCGCCCATGTACTTTGTTCCGAAAACAGTGGATGAATACATTGGCGCCTTTGTTGATAAATTACTTGGAGTCGTTGGAGTTCGCACGCCAAAGGGCTGGCGGAGTGAAGAACTGGAATAATATATTGGTGAATGGTTCATGAGATTCCCCGCACTCGGAGAATTTGTCCAATACCTAGAATCGATCGGTGAATTGAAGCGCATCAGTGCAGAGGTTGATCCATATCTCGAAGTGACCGAAATTGCGACACGGGCATTGCGCGATAAAAAACCGGCGTTGCTTTTTGAGAATGTAAAAGGTTCGAAATATCCGCTTGCAATAAATCTTTATGCATCGGAACGGAGAATTGAGCTGGCACTCGGCAAGCATCCGGGACAACTTGGTGAAGAAATCATTTCATTCATTGAACACATGATGCCGCCAAGTCCGTCGGCACTTTGGAAGAATCGTAGATTCGCCCGAAGATTGCTGAAAGCAAAACCGCGGATTGTGTCATCCGGAATCTCGCAGCAAGTCATCGAAAGGCCCAATCTTAGCGACATGCCTATCCAAACATGCTGGCCTGCCGACGGCGGCAGATTTATTACGCAAGGTCAGGTATGCACGTACGATCCTCTCGATGGAAAGCGAAACGTTGGTTTGTATAGAATGCATGTCTATGATGGAGCGACAACCGGTATGCATTGGCAAATACAAAAGGGAGGCGGATTTCATTATCATCGTGCAGAACAGTTGGGAAGAGAATTAGAAGTTGCTGTCGCCCTCGGAACAGATCCTGCATTATTGTTTGCATCTGTATCCGCTTTGCCCGAAGGATTTGACGAAGTACTCTTCGCTTCTTTCTTGCGTGGAGACAGAATTCCCATGACACGCGGAAAGAATATTCACATTCAAGTCCCCGCAAGCGCGGAATTTATTCTGGAAGGTGTTGTGCTGCCAAACGAACGGCGGATGGAGGGGCCATTTGGCGATCACTTTGGTCATTACTCAAACGCCGCACCATTTCCGGTTTTCCATCTGCGGACAATCACGCATCGGACAAACCCTATTTATCCGGCAACCGTTGTCGGTATCCCGCCGATGGAAGATAAATATGTAGGGGATGCGACCCAGCAAATTCTTGGCCCTCTTGTGAAAATACTTCATAAGGAAGTGCGCGATGTGTGGGCGTACTATGAAGCAGGGTTTCACAATTTACTCGTTGTGTCTGTTGAAGAACGCTATAAAAAGGAAGCGATGAAAGCAGCACTTGGGTTGCTTGGTACTGGGCAATTAGCACTGACGAAGTGTCTTGTGCTCGTTTCGCAAGATGTTAATCCGCGAGATTGGTCAGCGGTGCTCAGTGAAATTCATAATCACTTTGATCCGCATTTCGATTTTGTGCTATTGCCGAAAGTACCGCTCGATACGTTGGACTTTACCAGTTTCAAAATGGAACTCGGCAGTAAAATGATTCTCGATGCAACGAGGAAACAAAAGCCGGATAGGGCAGAAGAGACTCCAAAGGAAAAAGGATTTGCATCTGCAAAATTAGAATCACACATCGCGAATCTTACATCCATTGACAGACGAATACGAGACAGCAATCTGATTGCCAACTCCTTGCTTATCGTGAAAGTGCGTAATCAAGGCCGTGCAGTGATTGAAAATTTGGTGAAACAAAAAGCATTGCAAAGCCTAACAATTATTGCAGCAGTGAGCGAAGATATTGATGTGAGAAACCAGGAAAGTACTATCTGGGGTATCTTTACTCGATTCGATTGTGAGCGCGATATCATCTTTACCGAACAGAAGCTCATCGGTATTTCGCCAATGTATAAAGGGGTCATGGGAATCGATGCAACATGGAAAAAGGGTTATCCCGAACCGCTGGTGATGAACCAGGATGTGATCAACCGCGTCGATGAACGCTGGGATAGTTATTGGAAGTAAAGGAGTAGGAAGAGTTGAATATCGAAATTCATTTTAGAGACACGCGCCTTCAGCCGATCTGGAAAAAAGTGCAAGCTGGAGAGCGGTTATCCTTCGACGATGGAAAGGTGTTGTTCCAAACGCCCGATGTTTTATCGCTTGGGAAGATGGCGCATTTTGTCCAGAAAAATCGAAGCGGAGATGCAGTCTATTTTGTACTGAATCAAAAAATCGAACCGACGAACATCTGCGTACTTTCATGCAAATTCTGCAATTTCGCTGTGAGGCAAGGCGACCCCGGTGCGTACGAGATGACGATTGCTGAGATGCTCGCAAAGCTGACGCCTGAAATTCAAGAAGTACACATGACCGGCGGTTTGCATCCCGACTGGAAGTGGGAATATTATTTAGATATGATGCGCCAGATTCGCACGAACTTCCCGAATCTTGATATCAAAGCGTTTACTGCTGTCGAGATTGATTTCTTTCACAAGAAATTTAAACTGCCTATCGAGGAAGTGCTCCGTCAATTAAAAGAAGCCGGCATGCGTACGTTGCCGGGCGGCGGTGCGGAAGTGTTTTCAGAAAGAGTTCGGCAAGAACTGTTTCATCAGAAGATTGGTGCACAACGCTGGCTGGACATACATCGCATTGCACACAAGTTAGGAATTGCATCTAATGCTACTATTCTTTATGGTCACATTGAAACGATTGAAGAACGGTTAGAGCACCTGATGAAGCTGCGAGAGCTCCAAGATGAAACAGGCGGATTTCTTTCATTTATTCCGCTTGCTTTCCAGCCTGGCGATACGGGAATCAAGCCGCGCGATCAATTTACCTCAGCGATTGATGATTTGAAAATGATTGCAGTATCACGTCTGATGCTGGATAACTTTCCCCATATTAAAGCATACTGGGTCATGCTCACGGAAGAAGTGGCTTCTGTTGCGCTCAATTTCGGTGCAGACGATATGGATGGAACTGTCGGCGGCGAACGCATCGCCCATGATGCCGGCGCCATCAGCCCGTCATCGATGGCAAAAGATCAACTTATTAAAATTATCCGCGATGCAGGAAAAATTCCTGTTGAACGCGATATCTATTACAATCCGATCAAACTGCATGCAGATCATGTCATTGGAAAGATACCATATCTCAATTCGGTGCCGTTCTACGAGAACATGGAAAGACGTCAATTCAAAATTCTTCCTGTTTCACCAAGAAGAATGGGTGTACTTTCCGCCAAAGGTATGCTCGATGCGGGATTGTTTTCTGCGGTAAATTTTATTCAACAAAAAGATCGCTTAGACCCGCTTGATTTTTGTATTGCCACACGCGATCAGGTCAAAAGCGTACTTCTCTTTTCAAATCATGGCTGGCAGGATTTGAAAGGAAAAACTATCGGTATCACCGATGATACCGCCACGTCTGTTATGCTGCTGAAAGTGCTGCTGGAGAAACGGTACGGAGTACAAGCTGTTTTCAAACGAATGCATTCTGGAGTGAATAATTATACGGAATTCGATGCCGTTCTTCTTATTGGCGACGAAGCATTACGATCGCGAAAGACAGGACTTGCGGGATTCGAAATTGTCTATGATCTTGCAACCGAATGGTATGAATGGAAGAAGTTGCCGTTTGTCTTCGCACTCTGGGCAGTGCAAAAATCCATGCCCGCACAACAGAGAGATGAACTGCTCGGGATTATTCAGCAATCACTCGCAAGCGCAGAAGAAGATTATGCGTCCGTAGGACAATCGCATGCCAAACGCATTAATCTCACGATTGATGAATCGGTAGAGTATCTTGAAGGATTTAACTTTCGAGTTGGTGAGAGGGAAAGGATTTCGATCGAATTATTCCAGGGACTTCTCCAAGAACTCGAAAGTATTGAACGCGTTTAGAATTTTATTACCGGGGGAATTGCTCCTAGGCAGAATATGTCAGAACTGATTGTTACACAATATAAAGAGTTAATCGAAACCGGCATACGTCTGGCACCGATCGGCGGTTTTGATTATTCCGGATACAATGCGCGGCTCCAAAATAAATATCTTGAATGGCGAAAGTCATGTCTGGAACACCTTGAACTATCAGGGCCAATTGGATTTCCGTACAAGCAGAAAATTCTTGGCGATGCGAACGGTGGATTTTATTATCAATCATCTGTACTGTTGATTCTTACCTGTCTGAATGAATTGTACGAAAAACTCAAAGCAGCACCGAATCTTATTTCTACACCAGTACCCGTCGCTGCTGCCGAATCCCAAACAGCGACATCAACAGAAACCGGCCGTCAAACTGCGACGGACTCGTCGAGCGGAAAGCGCATTTTAAAACCGCCTCCGAAAAAAACCGGCGAATCACCGGTGCAAACAATTACGCAGGCACCGTCTGATGGACAGAATAAAAAAGTGTATGTCATTGGAGAACTCGATGAGCCGCTGCGTGTTCAGCTCTTGCAGTTCCTTAATGAAATTGGGCTGGAAGGAATTACGATTGAACGTCAGCACGGACAAATGCTTCCACTGGATTCACTCCAAGTGGATGCACACGTAAAATTTGCATTTTTTATTATCAACACCGCAGACGCCGCATATGCAATGTTCGAGATAGGACATTTTGTCGGCAAGCTTGGCAAAAATAGGGTCTGCGTGCTTCACACCTCAGACGTCAATTTTCCGAATAACATGATGCCGGGTGTATTGGTAAAATTAATTACGGTGAAGTTGGAAGAAGCAAGTTTCGGATTGCTGAAAGATCTTAAATTAGCCGGATATCAAATAAATATTTAGGATGAGTGTCAATGACGTTAGAACACATAGTTCGCAAAGTTCGGGACGGCAATCGCATTTCTCCGGATGAAGGATTGTTCCTTCTGCGGAATGCAGAATTGCTGGATGTAGGCGACCTGGCAAATGAAATTCGATTTCGTAAAAATCCGAATCAATGGGTGACATTTCTTTTAGATACGAATCCGAATTATTCAAATGTGTGTGATATCGATTGCATATTCTGCGCCTTCTACCGGCACGCCGGCGAAAAAGGGGCGTATCGATATTCAGTTGATCAGTTGATACAGAAATTTAAAGAAGCAGCGGCAAGCGGAATTACGACTGTGCTTTTACAAGGGGGTGTTGATCCCACCATTCCATTCGAATATTATTGTGAACTTGTTGAGCGCTCGGTGAAGGAAGTCCCGGAGATTTATCCTCATTTTTTTTCCACTTCTGAAATTATTGGAATGTCGCATGTCTCCGGGTTGTCCATCCGGCTCGTGTTGGAAAAATTGTGGGAGAAGGGATTGCGCTCTCTTCCAGGCGGAGGAGCCGAAATTCTCTCCGACCGCGTCAAGAAAAAAATTAGCAGCCGTAAAGGTACTTCAGCCGACTGGCTGAATGTCATGCGCATCGCCCATACGATTGGCTACAAGTCTACGGCAACGATGATGTACGGCCATCTTGAGACGGAAGAAGATATTGTTGAACACCTCGAAGCAATACGTCAATTGCAGGAAGAGACAGGCGGATTCACTGCATTCGTACCATGGTCGTTTAAGCCGGGTAATACACCGTTAGAAAAAATCATTCCTCATTATGCCACGTCTACGCGTTACCTGCAGATGATTGCCTTTTCGCGAATCTATCTGGATAATTTCCAGCACATTCAGGCCTCCTGGTTCTCGGAAGGGAAAAAAATCGGGCAGATTGCACTCCACTTTGGCGGC
>Ga0182021_10004202_pt1 | contig 16903 bp, 9 predicted proteins | sample 612E3MmetaG_FD_120493 | JGI IMG/M metagenome (GOLD analysis project Ga0182021, IMG submission 120493) | Permafrost microbial communities from Stordalen Mire, Sweden - 612E3M metaG (Illumina Assembly) | ecosystem: Environmental > Terrestrial > Soil > Wetlands > Permafrost | place: Sweden...
CGAGTATTCCGGCTACCTCGATAACCGCAGTTTCGGCGGCGCGCAAGTCTCGCGCACCTTCTACGCGCGCGGCCAGACCGGGCAGCAGTTGCTCCTCGGCGCTTACCAGGCGCTCGAGCGCCAGATCGGCCTGGGCGCCGTGACCATGTCTCCGCGCACCGAGATGCTGGACCTCATCGTGGTGGATGGCCGCGCCCGCGGCATCGTCACCCGCAACCTCATCACCGGCAAAATCGAGAGCCACTTCGCCGATGCCGTGGTGCTCGCTACCGGCGGCTATGGCAACGTCTATTACCTCTCCACCAACGCCAAAGGCTGCAACGCCACCGCCATCTGGCGGGCCTACAAGCGAGGGGCGCTGTTCGCCAATCCGTGCTTCACCCAGATTCACCCCACCTGTATCCCCGTCTCCGGCGAGTACCAGAGCAAGCTCACCCTGATGAGCGAATCGCTGCGCAACGATGGCCGCGTTTGGGTGCCTCTGACCAAGGGCGACAAGCGCGCCCCCAGCCAGATCCCCGAAGCCGGACGCGATTACTTCCTGGAGCGCAAGTACCCCAGCTTCGGCAACCTGGTGCCGCGCGACGTGGCCTCCCGCAACGCCAAAGCGGTATGCGATGAAGGCCGCGGCGTGGGCGAGAGCGGACTGGCCGTCTATCTGGACTTCCGCGATGCCATCGAGCGCCTCGGCGCCAACGTCATCAAGGAGCGCTACGGCAACCTGTTCGATATGTACAACCGCATCACCGGCGAAGATCCGTACAAGGATCCCATGCGCATCTACCCGGCCATGCACTACACCATGGGCGGCCTCTGGGTGGACTACAACCTGATGTCGAACGTCCCCGGGCTGTACGTCGTCGGCGAGGCCAATTTCAGCGATCACGGCGCCAATCGCCTGGGCGCCAGCGCCCTCATGCAGGGCCTGGCCGATGGATACTTCGTCCTGCCCAATACCATCGGCGATTACCTGGCATCCAACAAGTTCGAGAACGTGGATGCGTCGCACGCCGCCGTGCAAGAAGCCGAATCCAACGTGGCCGCCATCACCCGGAAGCTGCTCGGCGCCAAGGGCAAGCGCAGTGTGGATTCCTACCACCGCGAGCTCGGCAAGATCATGTGGGAACATTGCGGCATGGCGCGCAACGCCGAAGGCCTCAAGCAGGCGCTGTCCCTGATTCCGCCGCTGCGCGAACAGTATTGGAGCGACGTCAAGGTGCTGGGCTCCGGCGAAGAGCTCAACCAGTCGCTCGAAAAGGCCGGACGCGTGGCCGATTTCTTCGAGCTCGCCGAATTGATGTGCCGCGACGCCCTCGACCGCAACGAAAGCTGCGGCGGCCACTTCCGCGAAGAGTATCAGACCCCCGAAGGCGAGGCCGCGCGCGACGACGAACACTTCGCCTACGCCGCCGCCTGGGGTTTCCAGGGCGTCGGCCAGCCGCCCGTGCTGCACAAAGAGCCGCTCACTTTCGAATACGTGCACCCCTCGCAACGGAGCTACAAATGAGAATCACCCTTCACATCTGGCGCCAGCGCAACCCCGGCGAAAAGGGCAAAATGGTGCGCTATGAAGTCCCCGATGTCAACCAGGAAATGTCGTTCCTCGAAATGCTCGACGTGCTCAACGAGGACCTGATCGCGAAGAACGAAGAGCCCGTGGCGTTCGACCACGATTGCCGCGAAGGCATCTGCGGCATGTGCGGCTGCATGGTGAACGGCATGGCCCATGGTCCGCTCCCCGGCACCACCCTCTGCCAGCTCCATATGCGCCACTTCAAGGACGGCGACGAGCTCTACCTCGAACCATGGCGCGCCAAGGCATTCCCCGTGGTGAAGGATCTGGTGGTGGACCGCACCGCCTTCGACCGCATCATCGCCGCTGGCGGGTACATCTCCGTCGCCACCGGCAGCGCTCCCGACGGCAACGCCGTGCTGGTGCCCAAGGTAAACGCCGAGCGCTCCATGGACGCGGCGGCCTGCATCGGCTGCGGCGCCTGTGTCGCCATGTGTCCCAACGCCGCGGCAGCGCTTTTCACCGGCGCCAAAATCGCCCACCTGGGTTTGTTGCCCCAAGGTCAGCCGGAGCGCGCCGAGCGCGCCATCGCCATGGTGGCGCAAGCCAAACAGGAACTCTTCGGCAGTTGCACCAACACCGGCCTGTGCGAAGCCGTCTGTCCGAAAGAGATCAAGCTCGAAGTCATCGCGCGCATGAACGGAGATTTCATCCGGGCGAGTTTGAGCGGCCGGTAGAGCGGCGGGCCTCCGATTCAAACCCCGCGGCGGCGCCTCGCTGCATTCGGGGCTCGGGCGCCGGCATACCCAGCCTCATCGCGACGGGTCTTTTCCCCGCGTGGCCTGGACGCCCTTCAGAATGGCAAGGCCCAGCAGCACAATCGCACCCACCGCGATCCAATGCGCGGCGACATGCAGTATCACTGCTCCATAAATCAGCCCGCCGATCAATATCAAGAAACCGATAAGGTAAATCCCAAATGACATCGCAGTTCCTCCCCTAAGCCGAACGCTTCTTCCTCGACTGCGGTTAGTGGATAACTCCAAGCATCCAGACCAAGAGCAGAACGAGCAGTATGGTGCCCAGCCCGACGCCGGCACCCCCACCGTACCCCCAGCGGCTGTGACCGTAATATCCGCCACCGCCGCCTAGAACCAACAGCAAAATGATAATGAGTATCAGCATCGTTAATCTCCTTACTCCACCAACGTTGAAATTGTGCCAAGACCGATTTTCTTCTGAATCTTGCCGTCAAGGGGCACCGCCGGCCAACTCGTGGTTCTCTTCATTTTCCGTGTCCTCTCGCCGATCCAGTCGTCACCGGAGCAGATTTGGGGCCATAACACACCGTGCCGGCAGGGCCTTTACGACGAAGCGTTTGGCGCTGGTTCCGCCATTAGCGGGTGATTTGACAGTGCCGGTGCGGACCACGGCGTTTCGTACGGCGAGGCCACCACGCGCGGGTAAACCGGTAGAGGTTGCTCCCAGCACACCCGATGTCGCTGCCCGCACGTCCGGCACTCGTACTGGCCGTGCGATGGCCACATTGGCGCTGTGTGCATCGACTTGCACCAAAGATCCGCAATGCGCGCGTGCAGTGATTTCACCGGTTCCCTCTTTTTGCCCAGGCGGGCAATTCTTAGAACGAGTCTGTTAAGGCACGTTGGCCTCCGTTTGCCGTCGAGCCCCTTATGGGGGAAACCTGCCGCGAATCGACCCGCGAAACGCTCCCTCCGGACAAATGTGCATTTCCACCAGGCAACTTCTGCACGCGCTTGCGCCTGGTCGTCCACGAAACCCCGAAATAAGCAGGCACGCCGCAGCCATCCATCCCGGCCCGGAGCCATGTGAGGCGGTGAGCACCACGACGAATGAGTTGGCATCACTCGTGCATGGATTTATCCAGGTGGCGGTGCGGCAAGACTACATATAAGAGGAAAACACATGGCAAATGGACCGGCAGTGGAGGTCTTGGCTGAACCAAGCGGCGGCGAGACAAACTGCCCGTCCGCGCAAGCCCACGATCCCGTCATTACCGAGGTCACCCGCGAAGAGGCCCTGCTGATCACAGGGGCCTTGCAGAACGCGATTTTCAACAGCGCCAACTTCTCCAGCATCGCCACCGACGAAAAGGGCGTGATTCAGATTTTCAATGTCGGCGCCGAGCGCATGCTGGGCTACGCGGCTGCCGACGTGGTGAACAAGATCACCCCGGCCGATATCTCCGATCCGGCGGAGTTGATCGCCCGCGCGGTTGCATTGAGCGCCGAGCTCGAAACCACGATTACGCCCGGCTTCCAGGCACTGGTCTTTAAGGCATCGCGCGGCATCGAGGACATCTATGAACTGACTTACATCCGCCAGGACGGCACCCGCTTTCCGGCTGTCGTGTCGGTCACGGCATTGCGCGACGATCAAGGCGCTATCATCGGCTACCTGTTGATCGGCACCGATAATTCCGCCCGCAAGCAGGTGGAAGCGGAGCAGATGAAGCTCGATCAGCGCCTGCGCGACCAGCAGTTCTACACGCGCTCCCTGATCGAATCGAACATCGACGCGATCATGACCACCGATCCCGCCGGCATCATCACCGACGTCAACAAGCAGATGGAGGCGCTCACCGGCTGCACGCGCGACGAGTTGATTGGCGCACCGTTCAAGGACTACTACACCGATCCGGAGCGGGCCAAGGCGGGCATCAAGCAGGTGCTGCGTGAGAAAAAGATCACCAACTACGAGCTGACCGCCTGCTCGCGGGACGGTAAGACGACCGTAGTGTCCTACAACGCGACCACCTTCTACGACCGCGACCGGAAGCTGCAAGGCGTATTCGCCGCCGCGCGGGACGTCACCGAGCGCAAACTTCTCGACCAGGCGATGCAGGAGCAAAACGTCGAGTTGAAGAGAGCCCGGGGCGCGGCGGAAAGAGCCAACCTGGCGAAATCGGATTTCCTTTCCAGCATGAGCCATGAGCTTCGCTCGCCGCTCAATGCGATCCTCGGCTTCGCCCAGCTCATTAGTTCCGATTCGCCGGCGCCCACGCCATCCCAGGCGGCAAGCATCGATCAGATTCTCCACGCCGGATGGTATCTGCTGCAGTTGATCAACGAGATCCTCGACCTCGCGCAGATCGAGTCCGGAAGGATGGCGCTGTCGCTGGAACCGACGTCGCTGGCCGAAGTGATGTTCGAATGCCAGGCCATGATCGAGCCGCAAGCGCAAAAGCGCGGCATCAGGATGACCTTTCCCCAGTTCGACCTGCCTTGCTTTGTCTCTGCCGACCGGACCCGGCTGAAGCAGGTTCTCATCAACCTGATTTCTAACGCCATCAAGTACAACCAGACGAACGGCACGGTGGTCGTGGAAGTGGACGGCGGCGGGAGCACCGCCAAGCGCACGCGAGTCAGCGTCAGGGACACGGGCGCGGGTTTGCCTCCGGACATGCTGGTGCAGCTTTTTCAGCCGTTCAACCGTCTTGGACGGGAAAGGAGCACGGAGGAAGGCACGGGCATCGGGCTGGTGATGAGCAAGCGGCTGGTGGAGCTGATGGGAGGCGAGATCGGCGTCGACAGCACGGTCGGGTCGGGCAGCGTGTTCTGGTTCGAGCTGAACTCGGCTGCCGCGCCACAGCTTGCGGTTGACGGCGCCCGGCCCACGGCCGATCCACAAGCGCACTCTCAGCACGGAGCGCCGCTGCGCACCCTGCTCTATGTAGAGGACAACCCGGCCAACCTGATGTTGATCGAGCAACTCATCAAGCGCCGGCCGGATATGCGCCTGCTGAGCGCGAGAGACGGAAATCTGGGTATCCAACTGGCGCGCGCCAACCAGCCGGAGGTAATCCTGATGGACATCAATCTGCCCGGCATAAGTGGTATCGAAGCCCTGAGAATCCTGCGCGACGATCCGGTAACGGCGCACATTCCGGTGGTTGCCTTGAGTGCCAACGCCATGCCGCGCGACGTCGAGAAGGGCTTGCAGGCCGGGTTCTTCCGGTATCTCACCAAGCCGATTAAGGTCAATGAGTTCATGCAGACACTGGACGTCGCACTGGAATTCGCTCGACAGGAGGACGGTTGCGCCAGGTGAATCGGGACGACAATCATGGTCAGCCAGGCCGACATTTTGAACGCCAGAATCCTGGTGGTTGACGACCGGGAGACCAATGTCCTCCTGCTGGAAGGCATGCTGCGCGTCGCCGGCTACGTTTCCGTCGAGTCCACAACCCATCCGAACGAGGTCTGCGAACTTCACCGCAGGAACCGCTACGCCCTGATCCTGCTCGATCTGCAAATGCCCGGCATGGACGGATTCCAGGTGATGGAAGGCCTGAAGGACATCGAAGAGGAAGGCTATCTTCCGGTGCTGGTGATTACCGCGCAGCCGGATCAGAAGCTGCGCGCTCTCCAGGCCGGCGCTAAGGATTTTGTCAGCAAACCATTCGATCTGGCCGAGTTGCGCGCGCGCGTTCACAACATTCTGGAGGTGCGCCTGCTGCACCTGGAAGCGAAGAACTACAGCAAAGTGCTGGAGGAGATGGTCCGCGAACTGGAGGCAAGCCGCGAGGTGATTCGCCTCAAGAACCTGGAGGAGCGGGAGAGGAGCGATCGGGAGTTGGCCTTGGCGCAGGAAACGCAGGAAAGCCTGCTGCCCCGGTCCCTGCCCGAGTTCGACAGTTTTCACATCCATGCATTCAACAGTCCCACACGCTATGTGGGAGGAGATTTCTACGATTTTCTGCAACTAAGTTCAGGGGAATGGGCGGGGGTTTTGGCGGATGTCTCCGGCAAGGGAATATCCGCGGCCCTGCTAAGTTCCATGGTGCTGGGCGCTCTCAGCATGGAGTTTCACTCAAATAGCCAGCCGCAGGTGGTCTTGAACCGGGTCAACGAGCTGCTCTGCAGAAAGTCCCTTCCCTTCCAGTTCGTCACTCTCTTTCTGTTTCTCCTGAACCCGGATGGCACGGGGCAATTCATCAGCGCGGGACATAACCCAGCCTATTTGTTCCGTTCAGCCACAGGAAAAATTCAAGAGTTGGCATCCGACGCCTATGTCTTGGGAATGTTCGATTTCGCCTCTTATCAACCCCGCACCTTCCGTCTCGACAAGGGAGACATTCTGGTGGTCTATTCCGACGGGCTTACGGACGCGCAAAACGAGCGGGAAGAAATGTTCGGAGAGGAAAGACTGCTGGAGATCATCCGGCAAGAAGGTCCGTCGGGAAGTCAAGAGCTGCAGCGGAAGTTCCTGAAAGCCATCGAGGCATTCACTCAGGGCATGCCGCAAACCGACGACATCACCTTCGTCGTGGTGGAGAAATGCTAGGGAGGAAATGGTCTTCTCCATGGACACGCGCGGCGCAAGGGACTAGACTCAATGTAGATCCCCGACGCCCTCGACGAAAGGGCAGTTCATGAACCCAATACAGCCATGCCGCGACCCGGCTAGCCGCGAACATCGCGTCTCGCGCAGATTAATCGTCGGCTTCGTAGGGGTCGCTGTCTGCGCATTCTCGCTTGCCTTCCAGCCGCTTCCCACCGCCACGCTGGTTCATAGCCCCTACCTGCAAAACCTTGGGGCGGACCACGTCACCGTCGTCTGGTCGACTCTGGAAAACCAGAGTGCGTCGGTGCAATACTCCACCGATGCCAGTTTCTCGCGGAGTGTGCCGGCGAGCGTCCCTCTCGCCCTTCCCTCCACCCAAACCGACATGGGGTTCACCTTCTACCAGTACCGCGCCTACCTCACCGGGCTAGCCCCCGGCACGGCGTACTTCTACAGGGTTATCGAGGGCGGCGTGAATGTCACACCGGAGTCCGGCTACCGCTTCAGCACTCCGGGCCCCGGCCCGGTCAGTTTCCTGGTGTTGGGAGATAGCGGCGACGGCAGCAGCCACCAACTGGCGGTGACGCTGCAAATGGTGACCGAGCAGCCGAATTTCGTGGTCCACGTCGGCGATATCGCGTACGAGTCCGGCACCTACAACGAATTCACCGCCAACTACTTCGAATACTACAAGACCCTCCAACGGCGGGCCTGCTTCTTCACGATCGCGGGGAATCACGAATATTACACGCAGAATTCGGCGCCCTATCTGGCCCTGCACGCGCCGCCCACCGGCACCGTACCGAACCTGGACCGCGGCAAATACTACTCCTTCGACTGGGCCGACATGCACTTCGCAGCCCTGGACGCCAATCTGCTCGACCCGCAGTTTGCCGACGCCCAGGCACGCATGCTGGCCTGGTTCGACAACGATCTCGCCCAGTCGCAGGCACTGTGGAAGATCGTGTTCTGGCACCAGACGCCGTATCCCATTTTTCATCATATCGACGACCCCATCGATATCGCCGCGCGCGCGCTGTTAGTCCCCATCGTGGAGCGGCACGGCGTGCAACTGGTGCTGGCCGGACACGAACACAATTACCAGCGCAGCAAACCCATGCGCGCCGGCGTTCCGGTCCCCCCCGGCACCGGCGGCACCGTCTATATGGTCTCGGGTGGCGGCGGCGGGCCCTTGCACCCGGTGGTTCCCGCAAGTTTCCTCGATTACGAGGCGTCGGTGTGGCATTACCTGAGGGTGAACGTCGATGGTCCGAAACTTACTATTCACGCCATCGGAACGGACGGCAGGGAATTCGACCAGGTGGTGTTGACCGTGCCGCCGTCCTTGATCCTGTCGAATTCCGTGGTCGACGCGGCGTCTTTCACGTCTTCTCTGGCCGCCGGAGAGCTGGTGAGCATATTCGGGCAGGGATTGGCGTCGGGGACCGACCCGGCTCCCGGTTTTCCGCTGCCTACCAGCCTGGATGGCGCCACTGTTACTTTGAACGGAACCCCCCTGGCTTTGACTTACGCTTCTCCGGGTCAAATCAATGCGGCGTTGCCGCTGGACGCGCTGGGGCCGGCGACTTTGCGGGTGACAACGCCCGCCGGGTTTGCCGAGGTGCAAATCAATATCACGGGCGTTGCCCCCGCCATTTTCCCCTCGGCGATTACTCACGCCGACGGCTCGCTGGTTTCAGCCACGTCGCCGGTTACGCCGGGAGAGACGTTGGTGATCTACATGACGGGTCTGGGACAGGTGAACGGAAAGCTCGGCGCCGGCCAGGCCGCTCCCCCGTCGCCGTTGCTGAGGGTTCTGGCGCCGGTACAAGTACAGATAGGCGCCACTACACCGATTACTCCCAGTTTTGCCGGTCTCACGCCGGGCTTTGTCGGCGTGTACCAGGTGAACGTGGCCGTTCCGCGGGATCTGCCGGCCATGGTCTATCCGCTGAGTGTCTCGGAGAATGGAATCTCCAGCAATTCTCAGAATATCCAGGTGCAGAGCCTCAATCCATAATGCCGCCGCCCCAGCGTGCCTCATGCCCGACCCTGGACAGAACCCGCTGACGATCCAGCGGCTGCTACGCCCGCACGTAAGATCCCTGTCGCTGGGCGTGCTGGTGGTGGCCGGTGGCAGCGTGGCGGATCTGCTGCAACCCTGGCCGCTCAAGATCATCATCGATACGGTTCTGAAGGCGCGCGCCACCAACGGGTGGCTGAACGCCGTGGTGGTGGGGCTGGCGGGGAACAACCCGCTGTCCATCCTCCGGCTGGCCGCGCTGGCGGTGCTCGGGATCGCCCTGTTGGGCGCCGCCTGCTCGTATGCCGAGAAATCGCTGACTACCACCATCGGGCAGGGAGTGCTGCACGAGATGCGGCGCACGCTCTATGCGCAGATTCAGCGGCTGTCGCTGGCGTACTACGACCGCAAGCAGACCGGCGACCTGATCAGCCGCGTCACCGGCGACATCGATTCGGTGCAGAGCTTTTTGGCGTCGGGCCTGCTCAGCACGCTGGTCAGCCTGCTCACCCTGTTCGGCATGATCGGCGTGATGTTCTACATCAACTGGCAGTTCACGCTGATTGCGCTTTCCATCATGCCGCTGTTGTTCGGGGTGGTGTTCACCTACACGCGCAAGATCAAGGAAGCGTCGCGGGCGGTGCGCAGGAAAGAAGGCGAGATGGTCTCCATCGCCCACGAGGTCGTCTCCGCCATGCGCGTGGTGAGGGCCTTCGCGCGCGAGGACTACGAACAGCGCCGCTATGAAGTGGAAAGCATGGAGAGCGTAAGCATCGCGCTGCGCGCCCGTGGGTTGAAGGCCAAGCTCTCGCCGATGGTGGAAATGATCGTGGCCGCCGGCACCTGCATGGTGCTGTGGTTCGGCGCGCGCAAGGTTCTGGACCGCAGCCTGGATATGGGCTCGCTGATCGTTTTCGTCCTGTATCTGGGAAAGATGTACAAGCCGATGCAGGAGCTTTCGAAGATGACCGATACCTATACCAAGGCGTTGGTGGCGTGGGAACGCATTCAGGAAGTGATGCATACCCGGCGGGACGTGGAGGACCGGCCGGGCGCCCTTCCCGCTCCGCCGTTCCGGGGCAGCATCGAATTCGACCACGTGGCCTTCAGCTACCATCCCAAGACGCCGGTGCTGCACGATGTGAGTTTCCGTATCGCACCGGGAGAGATGGTGGCGTTTGTGGGTCCGACCGGCGCCGGGAAATCGACCATTGCCTCCCTGGTGGCGCGATTCTACGATCCGACCGGGGGAGTGGTCAAGATCGATGGATTCGACATCCGGCAATTCCAGCAGACCTCGCTGCGGCAGCAGATCGGCTTCGTGCTGCAGGAGACGCTGCTCTTCCACGGGACCATAGGGAGCAACATCGCGTATGGCAAAACGGGCGCGACCACCGCCGAGATCGTGCGCGCGGCGGAATTGGCCAATGCGACCGAGTTCATCGACAGGATGCCGGATGGCTACGACACCCCGGTGGGCGAGCGCGGGGTGACGCTTTCCGGCGGGCAGCGGCAGCGCATCGCCATCGCGCGGGCGCTGATCCGCCGGCGTCCGATCCTGATTCTGGACGAGCCGACCTCGGGGCTGGATGCCCGCTCGGAGAAGCTGTTCTACGATGCCATGGACCGCTTGATGGAAGGCAGGACGGCGATTGTGATCGCGCATCGGCTGGCCACCGTCGAGCGGGCGGACCGGATTTTCGTGATCCAGGACGGAGCTATCGTGGAGACCGGCAGGCACGACGAACTAATGGCGAAAGGCGGCCTGTACGCCAGGCTTCACGAGATCCAGTTCCGGGTGCCCCAGCCGTTGGTAACCGCGGTGGAGAGCGGCGGCGCGGACTTGTAGCCCGCGGCACAGTCGGGCGGGCGAAAGCGCCTCGCCTTGGGCGAGGACACTCCCCTTGACAGAATGCGGCGGGTGCGCGACATAAAAGTGAGGCGATTCGCCCAAATGCCCGCCAATCGCAAGAATCCTGGCGTACACGATACTGCCAGACAGAGCCGCGACCGTGAGAAGCTGAGAAAAAATGCGCCCGCAAGCGGGCCCCACCATTGCAGACAAACAACCTGCGGCTTTGTGGGACAGGCGCTTTCGCCTGTCAACCGATTTCTTCTCAGCTTCTGAGGGAGCGTTGGCTAACTCCGTGCCAGGCATGCGCTCCCTCACGGTCGCGGCTCGGATTGGGGCTTCTCGGCCGTCCACTTTTATGTCGCGCACCCCAGAATGCGACTCGCGGATACAAAACACCGTAACTGGGTGTATACTTATTTCGGCCCGGAAGTCCGAAGTGAGAATTCCGGACTCATTCCAACGCTTGGGTGGTGTGAAAATGAAGCACTCTTGCCTTTCCCGCGGGCAGCAGATCGATTTCCCTCGCACTCTTGGAAATCTGCCTGTGAAGAAACTCAGAATACTCTTGCTAAGCGTAACGTTGGGTGTTTGCCTACAGGCGGCCCAATTGCCCGTAAACCTCGGCTCAGCCGGTACTTTCACGATTTTAGGCGCCTCCACTGTTACCAGCACCGGCTTTACCGTCATCAATGGAAACGTAGGGGTAAGTCCAGGCAGTGCCGTGACTGGATTCCCGCCCGCAGTTGTGGTGGGAGGGGCGCTCCATGTGGCTGATGGCCCGGCCGCCACGGCCCAGAGCGACTTGACCGCGGCGTATATCGACGCGGCGGGACGCACGGTACCGGCGATCGTGGCCGGCGATCTCGGCGGACAGACGCTGGCGCCCGGCCTGTACAAATCGACATCTTCGCTGGGTATAACCGGGGTTCTCACGCTTGACGGCCAAGGCAGCTCAAGTAGCGTGTTTATCTTCCAGATTGGGAGTGCGCTGACTACGGCCACCAGCAGTCAGGTGGTCCTCATCGGCGGCGCGCAGGCAGCCAATGTTTTTTGGCAGGTCGGCAGTTCAGCCACTCTCGGAACGTATTCTATCTTCAACGGAACCATCATGGCCCAGGCATCGGTCTCGATTGCGACCGGCGCAGCGCTGAATGGCCGGGCTTTAGCACGGACCGGCGCGGTCACATTGGATTCCAATACGGGCCTTAACCCGGGACCGCCGGTCACCGGCGGATCGCCGCCGGCGCTGACCGTCTCCTGTCCACAGGGCAACGCACTAGTCGGTGTCGCCTACAACTCCTTAGTGGCGGCCACGGGCGGCACGCCGCCCTACACGTTTTCCATCACTCCGGGATCGCTGCCCGCGGGCTTGAGCTTGAACGGTTCCACCGGAGCTGTCACCGGGACGCCGACGGGATCGGGCGGCACTTCCTCCTTCACCACCAACGCGCTGGACTCTGTAAGTGGGACCGCGACCAATGGCTGCAGCATCATCGTAGCGGGAGCCGGCAGTCAGGCCGATGTCTCGATCGCCAAGACCGGCCGGGTAACCGTCGTTTCCGGGGGCGTGAACATCACTTATACCATCGCTGTTGCGAATGCAGGTCCGAGTTCGGCGGCCGGCGTGACCGTCAACGACGTCTTGCCGGCGGGCACCACGTATATGTCCGCAACGCCATCGCAGGGGTCCTGCTCCGGCACAAGCACCATCAGTTGTCCTCTGGGCACCATGGCTAGCGGCGGTTCGGCCACCGTTGTAATCGTGGTTTCGAGTCCGAGTTCATCCGGTCCGCTCTCCAACACGGCCACGGTTGTCTCCACGACCCCGGACCCGGCCACAGGGAACAACTCCTCAACCTCGACCCTGACACCGGCGGCCACTCTAGGCGTTCCGACGCTTACGACGTGGGGCCTGGCCGGGCTCGCGCTATTGCTGGCGGGGTTCGGAGTGCAATTCATCCGAAGACTGCACGCGTAGCAGGCCCTACGGCAGAATTACCATCGGCGCGCGCAGGAATTCGAACTTCTTCGCCACTTCGTCGATGACGCTCACCTGGCAGGTGTATCGGCCCGGCTTCAGCATGTTCAGTGGAACCTGGAACTGCACCGGCAGCGTGCCCTGGCGGGTTGCCGAGAGCGTGCCGAGCTCGACCGCCGTCGACTCGAAGGCCTTCCGGCCCTGGCGATAGAATGTCACGGCAGCCACCACGCGCGGCTTATTGGTGGCCGCCTGCCGCGCCGGATCGTAGACTTCGAAATAGACGTACAGGTTCTGCTTACCAGTGAGGACGTGGGTGATGCTCGGAATCAGCTTCTGACCTTCGTTGACCAGCGGATGGTCGGCCAGCAGCTTCTGATTGGCGCCCGCGCCGATGGCCTCGGCGATGGGCTGGCGCTGTCCGCTCCAAACCACCGAGCTGACCCGCAGTCCCTTTTGATCCGCATTCACGTTGGGCACGATGAAGTCCGTCTCGAAAGTGCCCATCTTACCGCCCTGGTTCTCCCGCGCCAGGAACTTCAGGCGGTACTTGCCGGGCAAAAGCGTGAAACCCGTGTCGTATTGGATGTTCTTACTGGCGAGTTGTGCCGCGCCCTCGCCCATTTTGACTTTGATGGTGTCGCGCACGCTGCCTTTGACCTGCCCCTTGGCGTCGGTAACCCGGCCGATAAAGTCGAACTCCGTGGTGTCGCCCGAGCCGCGGCGCGACAGGGCGATTTCGCTGCCGGCGATCTTAACGGCGACCGGCACAAAGTAATGCTCGCCCACCAGCCGGAAGTAGTCGATCTCCAGGGCCAGCGGCAGATCCGTCACGGGATCGCCAGTGAGCAGCGCTTCCTGAAGTAGACGCTCCTTATCCGCGGAGGTCGATTTGTTGAATTCCCTGGCGGCGAAATACCCGTTGCGGAAGTCGAGTTGCGCCTGGTACTGCCTCGGAACGCTGACCTGCACGCGGCGGTATTTGCCATCGGCCGCGGCATTTTTGTCGTAATAACCCAGTACATAGTAACTGCCTAAGTCCTGGTGGGCCTGCTGTATGCCCAGCGTGAGGTCGTTGGAATCCAGCAGCGCCTTGCCGCCGGTATCTTCGGCCAGCGTGAAGAGCGTCTCCTGCTGGTCGTTGAGTTTCTGCTTCTGCGCGGTGATAGCCTGTCCGGTGAACACCGACGTGCCGCGTGGCGCGGCCTTGCTGGCGTCTCCGCCCGGAGCCAGCGCCACCAGGCCGCGCGCATCGATGGGGTAAAAAGAGACGTTGGCGCGGATGGCGGCGTTGACCGTGGATTCGAGCTGCGAGTGGTTCTCGACGCCTGTCTTCGGGATGCCGGCGGAGAAGTAGACCAGCGCCTTTTTCTCGGGCAGCGGCGCCAGCATGCGGACCGCCGATTCCAGGCCCATCAGCTTGCGGTCGGTGTTGAAGATGTTGAATTCGGTTTCGTCGGCCACGAAGGCGGCTCCGGTATACTCGCCGCTGTTGGGGTCGCCGGTATCCGCCTCGATAGCGAGTTCGCTGGCCTGGCCGATCTGAAAACTCTTGATCACCCGCGTCAGGCGGTCGCGGTCGGCGGTGAAGTCTTGGACCACTTGCACGGTGGCGCCGAGAGTCATGATGGACACCATGTCCGACGGTGTCATCTGCTCCGCCAGGAACTTCAACGCGGCTTGCTGTGCCCGGATCTGCTCCTGGGGCTGCATGGAAGAGAAATCGAAGAACAGCACCAACAGGCGCTTGTCCCGGTATTGGACTCTGCCCGCCGATTGGACATTGATGACGTTGGCTTGAGGGGCCGTTGCGGAAGCGGGAACGGACGGAGAAGCCGGCGCCGCCACGACGGCGCCCGGTTGCGCGGCTTCGTCGGCGATGTGTTGAAACTCGAACACCGCGATCTCCTGCGCTTTGCCGTTTTCCAGCAGCGTGAAGTCTTCCTTCTTCAGATTGCCGATGGCCTTGCCGTCCTTGCCGCGCACGAAGACATCCACCACCACCAGCTTCGTGGTGGTCTTGAACGTGGTGATCTCCGGTTGCTGCCCGGCCAGGCAGAGGGTGAGGAAGACGGTTGCCGCGAGCCTGTACATGCTGGATCTCCTGGTTACATCCCCTGGTTAGAACTTGTAGCGCAACGTAGCCTTGAACGTACGCATGGGCAGCACCGCGGTGGCCAGGCCATAGTTCAAGGCATTCAAGACGGTGCCGAAGTTGGAGTAAATCGCCGTGTTGGTGATGTTGGTGCCGTCGATGCGGATTTCAATGTGGTTGCGCTCGGTGGCGTGGAAGGAGCGCGAGAGCGAAAGATTCAGGGAAAACCGCGACGGCCCCGGAATCGTGTTGCGCCCCGCGTCGCCGAACGCGCCCAGCGACGGCGGCGCGAATGCCGCCTTGTTGAAGAATCCGTTGCCGCCGGAGACGCTGACGCCGGTGGCGTCGGCACGGCTCGCCCCGAAATTTCCGCTGCCGCCGGAATCCGACAGGTTACCCAGAACCCGCGCCGTGTAAGGCACTCCGCTCATGGCGGTGATGTTTCCCGCCAGGATCCACGAGCGCAGGATGCCGGTAAGGGCCGGGCTGCCGAGCGGTCCTTTCTTGCCCACGGGCGATTGCTCCGTGAAACCCAGATTCAACGACTGGCGCTGATCGAACGTCGAAAGTCCGCGTTCGGCGCGCAGGTCGTTGCTGTTCTGCGCCACTACGGCGGTGCCGCCACCCAGCATGGACGCATCGTCGATCGACTTGGAGTACGTGTAGAGCGCCTGAATGGAAAGTCCCTTGCTAAGTTTGCGGGTCAGCCGCGCCTGCCCGGCGTGAAAGATGGAATTGCCGTCCGACGTCTCGTAGGTGAAGCCCACGGCGTCGCCGATCAGACGCCGGTCCTCGGCGGTCAGGGGCGATCCGGGAAGCGCGCGGTTAGGCGCGCGCTGCTCGTCCAGCCGCGTGCCTTTCGTGCCCATGTAACTTAATTCCAGCACCCAGGTCTTACTGAGATTCTGCTCGATGGTGAAGTTCCAGGTCTGCGCGTAGCCGTCCTTGTAATTCCGGTCTATGGCAATACTGTTATTGATCAACTTAGTGCTGGCGCTGGTGAAGCCGGTGGCCAGGCGCAGCGCATAGTCCAGGCTGGCAAGCATCGAGCTGTTCCGCCCGAAAGGCGGCTGGGACGCGAGACGGCCCGGTAATTCCCCGTAAATGGAGCCGTTATAGAAGATGCTGTAGCCCGCTCGCAGCACGATGTGTCTCTTTGGGGTAGGGCGCCAGGCAATCGCCACCCGTGGGGAAAGGTTCTTAGGGTCGCCATCGATCAGCGACCGCGGGAACGCGCCGGTGTAAGGCCCGCTTTGTCCCGGGGTGACCACCGCCGCGCCGGTGATGCCGGGGGCCAGGTCCAGGTTGGACATGCGGTCGTACTTCTCGGTGTACGGCGAGAAATGCTCGTAGCGCAGGCCCAGGTTGAACGACAGGTTGGAGCGGATTTTCCAATCGTCCACCACGTAGGCGCTATATGCCGCCGAGCGGAAGTAATTGGCGGAGCTGCCATACCGGACCTTGGCCTGGTTGGGAAACCCGAAAAGGAAATCCGCAAAATCGAAGCCGGTGCCCGGCAGCACGCGTTCGTTGTTGTCGAAACCGGAGGTCAGCAGACCGCTGAAGACGAAGAGGCCGCGGCCGTAGGTGTCGGTGATGGGATTGCTTTGCACGCGCCGGTATTCGCCGCCGAAGGTCACGCTGTGCGCGCCGCGCACCACGGTCACGGCATCGCGCAGGGCGGACGCCTGGTCGCGCCGGATCGCCGGGGTGCCATCCGCCATGTTGCCGAAGTTGGTGAAGGAGAGATTCGGCGGGCCGGAATTGATGGGATCCGGCGAGGTGCCCTGTATGCCCATGGCGGCCGCCACATTGGGACCGTTGGCGAAGTAGGGGACATAGTTCGAGCGGTTCCGGCTGAACGCCCAGTGAAAGGCGTTGATGGCGCGCGGCCCGAAGTTATGCGTCCAGCCCGCTTCGGATTGCCAGCCGGACCCATCCAGCTTGTCTTCGAAGCCGTAGAGTTGGGCCTGGCGTCCGTTGCGGCTCTGCAGGGCGATGCTCAGGCTGAGGCGGTTCTTGTCGTTGAGAGTGTGGTTGAGCTTGGCCGAGAGATCGGTCGTGCTGAGAGGCACCGTGGTCGAGATCTGGTAGTTCTGCACGCCGCCGGGCAG
>Ga0182021_10004203_pt1 | contig 16899 bp, 14 predicted proteins | sample 612E3MmetaG_FD_120493 | JGI IMG/M metagenome (GOLD analysis project Ga0182021, IMG submission 120493) | Permafrost microbial communities from Stordalen Mire, Sweden - 612E3M metaG (Illumina Assembly) | ecosystem: Environmental > Terrestrial > Soil > Wetlands > Permafrost | place: Sweden...
ACTATCATGATCTCAACCAACGTGAACCCTAATTTACTCTTCCTCATTTTCTTATCTCCTTCGTTTGTTTTCTTTTCCCTACCTACGCGCTGCCCCCATGCGGGAAGCAGCACTCTAGAGCTATCAGCAATCCATATGCCACCAGCCTGTTTTTGTGTATCTCATTCTCTTTTCGCGGCGTCAAGCGGGAAAACGACACCGCCGAGGCCTGATCGGCGCGTCATATTTGAGAAACTGGAACCTCTAAACCGGCTTTCATGCAAATTCATCGGGTCATTCCGGCGCCTGCGGCAGCTTCCGATAGAGAGTGGCAAGACTAATCTTGAGCGCTTTGGCGGCCCGTTCCTTGTCGCCTTTGGACAACGCAAGCACCTGCTCAAGGTATTCCTTCTCTCTTTCTCGCAGAAAGGCGCGCAGGGACTTGCAGCGGTTGGGATCGGCCGAGGCTGCCGCCGCTCGCGACTGAACGGTCCCCAGTTCCCGAACCTGATTCACGATCCTCGGGGGCAACACGTCCGGCGTTATCTTTCCGTCCACGGCGAACGTCACGGCGTGTTTGATGGCATTCTCGAGTTCGCGAACGTTTCCGGGCCAGGAATATCGTTCCAGAAGTTCTTTGACTTCCGGCGTCACCTTCGGCAAGGGTTTGCCGTCTCCGCTTTCCTTTCTCAAGACGTGGTAAACGAGCGGAAGAATGTCTTCCTGCCTCTGCCGCAACGGTTTGATATCTATGGGAATGACACTGAGCCGGTAATAGAGATCTTCCCGGAACAGACCCTGCTTGATCAGGGATTCGAGACTGGTGTTGGTGGCGGCGATGACCCGGGCGTCCACGGGGATGTCTTCGTTGCCGCCGACCCTCCGGATTTCCTTTTCCTGAAGGACGCGCAACAGTTTTCCCTGAATGCTGAGCGGCATGGACGAGATCTCGTCAAGGAACAACGTGCCGCCGCTGGCCGTCTCGAACAACCCGTCCTTATTGGCGGTGGCCCCGGTGAACGAGCCCTTCATGTGCCCGAACATTTCGGATTCGAGCAGGGGTTCGGGCAAGGCGGCGCAGTTGACGGCCACGAACTTCTTCTCGCCGCGCCGGCTGTGAATGTGGATCGCTTTGGCCACCAATTCCTTGCCGGTCCCGCTTTCGCCCGTGATCAGCACCGTCGTGTCGGCCGGCGCCACGCGCTTGATCATTTCGCAGACCTGCCGCATGGCATCGCTTTCGGCGATGATGTTCTCGAACTTGTAGCGTCCGACCAGTTCCTCCTTGAGTTCGAGATTCTCGGACAACGCGCGGCTGTACTCCATGGCGCGCTGGATCGTGATCAACAACTCGTCCATCTTGAACGGTTTGGTCACATAATCGAAGGTGCCCAGTTTCATCGCCTCGATGGCCGTCTCGACCGACCCGTAGGCGGTCAATATGATCACCGGCATCGCGGGCCTGCTGGAACGAGCGATCTTCAGGAGTTCCATACCGTCGAGGGGCGCCATCCGGATGTCGGATATCATCAGATCGAAGGACTCGGTCCTGAGCAGCTCCGGGACCTTGCTGCCGTCCTGAACGGAACTGACTTCGTAGCCTTCAGCTTTCAAAAGGCTGTTCAGAAGACTGAGCATCCGCGGCTCATCGTCAACCAACAGGATATTGGCCATCTATTCGTCTCCCTCCAGTGTCAGAACGGAAGAGAGCATAGGCGTTGCCTTCTCCGAGCGCAAGCGGTTTTTCGCGTTTTCGCGAGAATGCGAGACCCGCCTATTTCGCGACCACTTCGCTCATCTTGAAGATCGGCAGGAACATACAGATCACGATTCCGCCGATCACAACGCCGAGAACGATCATGAGTAGCGGTTCGAGCATGGACGTCAGCGAGCTCAGCATGGCCTCCACTTCGTCGTCATAGGTGTTGGCCACACTCTCGAGCATTTCGTCCACCTTGCCGGTTTTCTCGCCTGCCGCCAGCATGCGCACCACCAACGAAGGAATCACGGCCTTGTTCGCCAACGCGGAGGACAGCGTGTCGCCGTGTTCGACCGTCCGCCGGGCCTCCATGACGGCGCTCCCGATGAGCCGGTTGCCAACGGCCTTCGCCACAATGTCCAGAGCATTCAGAATCGGCACGCCGCTTTGCACCAACTGGGCAAGCGTCCGGGAGAACCGGGCGATCGCGACTTTTTGAATGAGAACTCCGAACACCGGGGCGGACAACGCAAAGCGGTCCATGGCCCAGCCGCCGGACTCCGTCTTCTTCCAGCGTCTGAAGCCATAGATGGCCCCGATGATGGCGGGAATGATGGCAGGCGCGTATTTCTTGGCGCCGTTGCTGATTTCCACGAGAAACTGCGTGGGGCCGGGGAGCTGCGAACCGAAGTCCTTGTACATGTTGGCGAACACGGGGACGATGAAGATGATCATGCCGCTCGCGATGACGAGGGCGAGGCTCAACACGACGATCGGGTACGTCATGGCCGAACGGACTTTCCGGCGAAGCTTGGCGTTGGCGTCCAGGAGTTCGCCGATGCGCTTCATCGTTTCGGCGAATTGGCCGCTTTGTTCGCCGCTTCGTACCATGTTGACATAAAGGGCGTCAAAGACCGACGGAAAACGCTGAAGACTTTCCGAAAACGACGCCCCCCCTTCGATGTTGCGGCGCACGTCCCGGAGCACGAGCTTGAAGTCCGGGTTCTGCATTTGCTCCTCGATCGTTTCGAGGGCGGCGACAATCGGCAGGCCTGCCGCCAGCATGGCGGCCATCTGGCGCGAAAAGGCGGGGAGGTCTTTCCGCACGATCTTCTTGGCTCCCCTGACTCCGCTCGTCCGCGCCGCTCCCGTCCGCAAGGATTTCACCACCCGGGGCGCGCCGGGAAGCGCCTCCGGAGTCCTTGCGTTCGCCGCCGCTCGTACCATGGGACTCATTGCCATTCCTCCGCGGTTACTCGGACCCTGTGATTTCCAGCGCGGCGTCCAGGGAGGTCACGCCTTCCTTGACCTTGAGCAGGCCCGCCTCCTTGAGCGTCATCATGCCCTTGGACCGCGCCTGCTCCCGGATCACGCCGCTGGTGGCCCCATTCATGATCAACGGCTTGATCTCGTCGTCCACCGGAAGCACTTCCATGATGGCGCCGCGGCCACGATAGCCGCCGTTATTGCATTTGGAGCAGCCCGCGGCCCGGTAGATCGGCACGAACCCGCGGCCCGGAGCCGGCGCCTCGATCCCCTTCCCCGAACCCGACACTTTCGTGAAGAACCCTGGGTCAATCTGGTTGGCGATCAGGACGTCCATCGGAAGTTGGATTTCCTTGCGGCACGCCTGACACAGCTTCCGGTACAGCCGCTGGGCCTGGGCCAGCACGAGCGAAGAAGCCAAAAGGAAAGGCGGGACGCCCATGTCAATCAGCCTCGCGATGGCGCCGGCGGCGTCGTTGGTGTGCAGGGTGCTGAGCACCAGATGCCCGGTAAGAGCGGCCTTGACGGCGATATCCGCGGTCTCCCCGTCGCGGATTTCGCCCACCAGCACGATATCGGGATCCTGGCGCAGAATGGACCGCAGCGCCAAAGCGAACGTCAGGCCGACCGTGGGATTCACTTGAACCTGGGTGATGCCCGGTAACTGGTACTCCACGGGGTCTTCACACGTCACGATATTGACGTCCGCCTTGTTGAGTTCCTGCAGACAGGAATAGAGGGTTGTCGTCTTTCCGCTTCCGGTCGGCCCCGTGACCAGGATGATGCCGTGAGGCTGCTCGATGGCGTGGGCCATGGCCTTGAAAGCGTGTTCGTCAAGGCCAAGGCCGCTCAGATTGGGGAATAGCGCCGATTTATCGAGGACGCGCATCACGACTTTTTCCCCGAATACCGACGGAAGGATGCTGACTCGAACGTCCACTTCCTTGCCCAGCGCTTTGATCCGGAAGCGCCCGTCCTGGGGCACGCGGCGTTCGGCGATATCCAGATCCCCCATGATCTTGATGCGCGACACGACCGCCGCCTGAAAGGCTTTCGGAGGGCTCGGCCGCTCGATCAGGGCTCCGTCTACGCGATAGCGAAGCCTCAGGGCCCGCTCCTGCGGCTCGATGTGAATATCGCTGGCTCGCGAGCGGAGCGCCTCCACCAGGATCATGTTCACCATGCGAATGACCGGAGCGCCCTCGGCGCTCTCCAGCATTTCCTCGAGACTGACCTCCCGTTCCTCGTCATGTCCGACTTCCACGTCGTTGTCGGAACCCTTCATGATATCTTCGAGATCCAGCCCCTGCGCGGCGTCCGCCGAAAGAAGGCGGTTCAGCGTCTCCTGGATCTCGCGTTCGCTCGCGACCAGCGGGGTCACGTTCAGTCCCGTGAGGGCGTGCAGTTCGTCCACGGCCATGATGTCGAACGGATCTCCCAAGGCCACCACCAGCAGGCCGCCCACCTTGATCAGCGGCAACGCCTGATGCTTCTGGAGGACGTCCGAAGGAATGGACGCGACCAGCTTCGCGTTGGCGGAAAAATGGGAGAGCGTGATCGGCGCCATGTGAAGGTAGTCGGCCAGCGCCAGCGTCAGTTCCAGGGGTGGCAGGAGCTGGTTGTCCAGAAGATACTTCTCCAGCCGGATTCCCCCGGCCTGCGACTTCTCCTGGGCTTGCCGCAACGCTTCGGCCGTAATGGCGCCGCGCTTCAACAGAATGTCCGCAATCCTTGAGCTGGGAGCCACCGACATGCTTGCGCCACCCCAAAATGTGTTCGTGCAGAAACTCTCGTGCCAACTCCGGCAAAGATTCAGAACCCTTTCACGGTCGGACCGCGGCGGGAAGGCAATCAGGCCGTAAGGATATCCAGAACTTCGGCCGCCGACTGCGCGTTGAGCAGATTCTTCCGCCTCTCCGCATCGTTCAGAACCTGGCTGATCTCGGACAGAAACTGGATGTGGGGTCCCGTCCGGCTCGCCGACGAAAGCGTCATGATGAAAATCGTTGACGGTTTGCCGTCCATGGACCCGAAGTCCACGCCTTCTCTCTTCAACGCGAGGGCGGTCACCAGCTTGTCCACGGAATCCGTCTTTCCGTGAGGAATGGCGATGCCGTGCTGCATGCCGGTGGACATCTTCTGCTCGCGCTCCAGAACCGCCTTCAAGGCCGCCTCCCGATCCTTAAGGCGTCCCCGGTTCACCAGAAAGTCAATCATCTCCTGGACGATGGCCTGCTTGGTCGTCCCCTTCAGGTCGAGAATGATGGTGTCTTCCGATAGCAACTTCCTGAGATTCATCCCTCTCCTCTTACTTCAACACGATCGGTTAACGCTATCACAACCCCACCCCCTTGCCAAAAGAAAGTTATGGGCGGGCAGCCGCGACGCCGTCCCGTCTCTACGGGGCCGCCCTGGCCCGCCGGCGCTCGCGCAACCCCGGCTCCGTTCGTCGCGCGGAGGACCGGTATAATTAAGTCCATTAATTAACCTTTACATCATGGGCTCCTTTCCTTACTTTGGCCGGCATTCTTGCGCCGGCTCGGCCGGTTCCGAGGGTATGCAACTGCTCGTCATCCATTTAGCGTTGTACTGGACCTATCTCTGGGGCCTCTTCTTCCTGGCCGGTTTCGCGGGGCTCCGATTGCTTCATCGTTTCATCCCGAATCCGATGACCGCCTACCGGGTCGCGGACGTTACGTGGTTCGGGATTGCCGCGTGGACCTGGATCGGGATGTGCGCCTGCCTCGTGGTGCCGCTGTCGGCCTCCGTCCATGTCGCCTGCGCGGGGGCGTCGCTGCTCTACGCGGTGCTCGATCGCCGCGCCTTGGCCCGCTACGCGGCCGACCGGCGCGCCGCCTGGAAAACGGCACAGGCTGGGGCCGGATGGAAGACCCCGGCCGTCGTCCTCTTGGGCGTCGCCGTCGCGATTCTCGTCTTGCTGCGCTCCAACGGGCCGTGCGCCGATTACGACACCTACCTCTACCATGCCCAGGGGGTGCGCTGGCTCAAAACCTTCGGCACGGTGCCGGGATTGGCGAACCTGCAAACCCGCCTCGGATTCAACAACGCCTGGTTCGTGACCGCCACCCTGGTGGACGTGGGCCCCTTCACCTTCAAGTCGTTCCACGTGATTGATCCGTTCCTCTATCTCTTCACCCTGCTGACCCTGGCGTCGCGTTTCGTCATGCGCATCGGAACGCCGCTGAACGTCAGCCGCGCCTTCGAGGCCATCCTCCTCTACCCCCTGATCCGCTATGGAGGAGGAATCAATTCGCTCTCCACCGACATTCCCGCCGCCCTGCTGGCGATCTACATCGTCGCCCACCTCCTGAGGCGCCACGAAACGGACGGATTGAAGGCGGGAGACCTTGTCTGGGTGATGGTCATGGCGCCGTTCGCCGCCACCCTCAAGCAGTCCTACCTCCCGCTCATGCTGCTCCCGCTGCTGTCGTGGGCCGGCATCGCCGCGCGGGAACGGAGGAGCCTGGCGGAGACCGGCCGGAACGCGGCCCGCCTGGCGGCCGTCTACGGAACGATCGGGATCGCCGTGATGGCTCCCTGGTTGGCCCGCAACGTGATGCTCTCCGGCTATCTGGTCTATCCGTTCTCCGCCTTGGACCTCTTCAACTTCGATTGGAAGGTGCCCCGCGACGTGATCGTGAGCGACGAACGGTGGGTCAAGAGCTGGGCCCGCGCTCCAGGCGTTCACCCCGACCTCGTGTTGAATGGAGGCGTGGACTGGTTCAAAAAGTGGCCCGCGCGGTTCAACCCCGTCTTCCTCGACTTCATGCACTGGCTGGCCGTCGGCTTGGCGGTGCTGGCGCTCTTCCTGGAATCCGCCAAGGACTTGATCCGCCGGTTCTGGCCGCTCGCCGCGACGTTGGCGGCGGGGGTCGTCTTCTGGTTCATTCAGGCGCCGGAAACCCGGTTCGGCTACGGCTTCCTCGTCGCGTCACAGACGTTCATCATGGCGCTGCTGCTCGTGACGATATGGGGCAAAGGCACGGAACAGGGCCGGAAGATGCTCGCCGCCGTCCTCGGGGCAAGCCTGCTCGTGTACCTGCACGGCGCGATTGCCGAAGCCGTTCAGAACCGCGGGACGTTTCTGGCGGAGGAACTGACCGCTTTCCAGCACATTGAACTGGTCCCGTATACCTACGAATCGGGCTTGCGCATCAACGTGCCGGCCCAAGACGACCTCTGCGGCAACGAACCGCCCCTTTGTTCCGCGGACGCCTACCGGAAGGACCACGTGTTGGAGCTCCGCGGCGGCACGATCCCCAGCGGCTTCAGGATGCGGCCGAAGGACAAGTGACCAAGCGCTGCCCCCCCCACGTCTTCACCGAGGCGCTGCTTCTCGCCCGCCGCGCGGCTTGACGGACAGGGCGCGCCCCGCTATCTTGAGAACTCCTTTTCCTGAACGGTCCGCGTTATGAGTACGATCCGATTACCCGCCGAGTGGGAGGAACAGGCTGGCGTCTTGCTGGCCTGGCCGCACGAAACCACGCCTTGGAAGCCCTACTTGGAGGAAGCCGGGAGGACGATCGCGGAAATCGCGGCTCAGGTCAGCCGGCACGCGCGGGTCGTCATGCTCACCACCGCGCCGGCAGCCGCCGAACGCGCGTTGCGTCAAGCCAACGCCGCGCTCCACCGCGTGACCTTCTGCCCCGTCCCCACAAATGACGTCTGGGTCCGCGATTTCGGCCCGATTACGGTGTTCGAGAACGACCGCCCGGTCCTGCTCGACTTCCAGTTTAATGGCTGGGGCGGCAAGCATCCGTTCCATCTGGACAATCAGGCGTCCGCCGGCGCGAAGCAGCACGGCGTGTTCGGCAAGACCCACCTCCGCAGCGTCCACCTCGTGCTGGAAGGCGGCAGCCTCGAAAGCGACGGCCGCGGCACGATCCTCACCACGCGGTCCTGTCTCACGCATCCGGACCGGAACCCGCATCTCTCGCCCGCCGACCTCGAAATGTCCCTGCGCCAGTTCCTCGGGGCAACCCGTATCCTATGGCTGGAGAAGGGCTATCTCGCCGGCGACGATACCGACGGCCACGTCGACATGCTGGCGCGCTTCGCCCCGCACGATACGCTCGTGCATACGAATTGCGACGACGCCAACGACGAACACTACGAGACCCTGTCCGCTATGACCCGGCAGTTGGAGGAATTCCGCACGCCGGAGGGGAAACCGTACCGCCTCATTCCCCTGCCCTGGCCGTCGGCCAAATTCGACGCGGCCGGCCAGCGTATGCCCGCGTCCTACGCCAACTTCCTCGTCGTCAACGGCGCGGTGCTCGTTCCCACGTATGCGGACCCCAGCGACAAACCCGCCCTTGACGCCGTCGCCCACGCCTTCCCCGGCCGCCGGATCATCGGTGTGGACTGTTCGCTATTGATCCGGCACCACGGGTCCTTGCACTGCGTGACCATGCAAATTCCGAAAGGGGCTCTCGCGTGAACGGATTCAGGAGGTTCGACAGAACAAGGAGATTCGCATGAAAACACCCAAGTTACACGTCATTGCAGGTCAACCCTCGTGGAGTATCCGCAGCAGCACGGTGGAAGCCGCCGTCACCCAAACCGGCGGGCACGTGGCGCCGGTCGTTTTCGACCGGAAGGCCCGCCGCCTTCAGCCCTACTCGATCGCTCCATGGGCCGCAGAAGACCGTCCCATTCTTCAGCCGCAGATCATCCGCGTACTGCGCGGCGATTTCTTCTGCCTGCCGTTCGGCGGCAACGACGCGCCCTACCGGGGCGAACGCCACCCCGTCCACGGCGAGACGGCGAACCGCGATTGGCGGTTCGTGAGCCTGGCCGGCGGCGGCGGCGAACACCTCCTGCGCCTCAGAATGAAGACAACCCTCCGCCCCGGCACGGTGGACAAAACGCTGCGGCTCGTGGACGGCCACAACGCCGTCTATTGCCGGCATACGCTCACCGGCTTCAGCGGTCCGATGAATCCCGGGCACCACGCCATACTCCGCTTCCCCGACGAGGAAGGCAGCGGCCTGATTTCCACCAGCCGCTTTGTTCATGGCCAGGTGTACGTCCAGCCCACGGAGCGACCGGACCAACGCGGGTACTCCTGCCTCAAGCCCGGCGCGGTGTTCACCTCGATGAGAAAGGTGCCGACCGTTTTCGGCGGAACGGCCGATCTATCGCGCTATCCCGCCCGCCGCGGGTTCGAGGACATCGCCATCCTCGTCGCCGATCCGTCGCTCGACGTGGCCTGGGTGGCCGCGAGTTTCCCCCGCCAGCGGTACGTCTGGTTCGCCCTGCACGATCCCCGGACTCTGGCCTCCACGCTGCTGTGGATGTCGAACGGCGGCCGGCACTATCCGCCGTGGAGCGGCCGGCACGTGAACGTCATTGGACTCGAGCAAATAACCGGTTTCTTCCACGAAGGACTGAATTCCTCGGCCAGACCGAACTCGCTGACCCGCCGCGGGTTGAAGACCTGCCTCACGCTCTCGCCAGCCAGGCCCACGACGATCAACTACATTATGACCTGCATCCCGACCCCGACCGGCTTCGGCCGAGTCCGGAGCCTGACGCCGAACCGTGACAAGACCGCCGTGACCCTCACCGACGAAAAGGGCAGGAAGATCACGACTCCGCTCGATGTGGCGTGGTTGAACGGCGGACAGCTCAGTGCTGGGGGTGCATGCTCTGGCCGATGAACAGGGCCGAGAGCAGCGTGAAGATGTAGGCCTGCAAAACGCCCACGAAGACTTCCAACACATACACGCCCAAGGCCATCCCGATCGCGGGCGCGCCGTAAACCCCGAAAACCACCACCAGCCCGAGCAGCGAAAAAATCACCATGTGCCCGGCCAGCATGTTGGCGAAAAGACGGATCGCCAAAGCCACCGACTTGATGAACATGCTGATCACCTCGATCGGCACCATCAAAATCAGGAGCGGCCAAGGAACGCCCGGCGGCACAAACCCCTTCAGGAACCCGAGCACGCCGTTGCGGTAGATCGCCCCGCCGATCATGAAGGCAAAGGTCGTGGAGGCCAGGGCCGCCGTCACGCTGAGATTCCCGGTCGGTGTCGCAAAGCAGGGAATCAACCCGATCAGATTCATGAACACGATGAACGCGAAGAAACTGCAAAAGAGCGGCGTCAGTTTCTTCCCGTCGCGCTCGCCCAGAAAGGGAACCGCCAGTTCGTCGCGGATGTAGCGGACGAACAGCTCCACCAGCAGGAGCAGGCGGGATGGAACCGTGGGAATCCGCCGACAGGCCAGCCCAAGGACGAGCACGATAACAGTCGCAGACAATATGACCATCATGCTGTGCAAGGACAGGAACGAAGGCAACTTGACGTGCAGCAACGGCACGAGGGTCCACTCGTGGGAGTCCGTGACGTGGTGCATGATGAACGCCTGAACCGCCGCGGACTTATCCACCGCGACCGCCGCCACCCGATTCGTTACGATCTCTGCCTCGTTCATGTTCTTCCGCTGCCTATCTTGTGAAGGTCGAGAACCTCCAACGCCAAAAACACAAAGTAGCCCGAGAATATCGCGGTCAGGAACGCCTCGCCGCCCCTGAACCGTGCCCCTAGAAACGCCGCCATAATAGCGAGCAACAGCAGCATGCGCAACACGTTCGCGCCCACGGCCCACCGGACGAAGTCCCTGCCCTGCCCGCGAAGCGCCCGCCGGTTGACCGCATAGCCGAGCGCGGCGTTGGCGAGCGCCAGCCCCCACCCCGCCGGAAAAGCGACCGGCGCTTCGAGCATCCGCTTCCCGGCCTCGGGCGCCGCCACTCGGGCAAAGAGCGTGATCAGCGCGGTCAGCGTCGCCATGGCCGCGATTCCGCCGATCCAACGCCTCATTGCCCTTCTCCCTCCGCCTTCGGTTGCGGCTCGGGCTCGCCGGACGCAGGTCGCGTTGGCGTTCCGGCCTCCGTCGCCGGCGGCTTCGGCCGGCAGTGTTCGGCGGCCTGGGCGTTGAGGATCCGGATGACCTTCCACACCTCATAGGCGCCATAGCCGAGTCCCAGAACAATGCCGATGAGCGTGAAGAGAATCGCGCCGCTGCCCCGCTTCTGGTCAATGTAGAAGCCCGCAAACGAGAAGACCGCCATGCCCACGGCAAAATTCATGCCCAGCATGACCGCCTGGCCGAGTTCACCGGTCGGCATCGGGAAGAGTTTGTTTAACATGGCAGACCTGCTTTCGTTCAACGATCTGAAACGATCTTTGCGCAGGGCCGGTGTACAACCCGCCCTACCGTTGCGGATCCCTCCCCGTAGAGCCGGCTTTATGCCGGCTGGAACCTAGAACGAACGGCGAACACCACCGTCTGAAGAACGCCACGGTCCCGCTCCGTTGCCCCACGCCGGCGAAGGCAACGCCTGGATCGAGAAGCAACGCCCGAACCGACGACACCGGCCGGCCCGCGTCGAACTCCGCCGTCGCCACCGTGCCGTAAGTCCCAGCCAACCGTTCCTCGCCCGCCCGCGGCAAAGGATCGGTCCCCGCCACAATTTTGAACCCGCGCCCCGCGGCCAGCCGCATCAGGGCCGGCGTGGGCCAGAACCCGGGCCTGAGCGAAGTGTCGCCAAGCAAAAAACGGTCCGGGGCCAGCGTCCGGAGCAGATTCTCGACGAGGCATCCGCGCCGGAAGAACCACTTGCCCGGCGACCACGGCAGGACCGGCACGGCATTTTGCGAACGAACCGCGTCCAGCGTGACGCGTAGCGGGAGCCGGTCGGGAATGGAAACGTCGGCGCATAACGCCAGCACCTCGAGCCGTTCGGCGGTCGCGATCTGGCGGCCGGCGATCAAGTAGCCCGCGACCGCGCCGCCGTCCTTTGCCACGAGCGAGCCGGGTTCCGGTCCGGGATCGAGCGCCAGAGAGCCGGAACGAAAAGCCGCTGGGTTGTCCATGACCTGCCGGTAGAAGCGGCATGACGCGGTCTCGGTCAGCAGCCCGATCTTGCACCCGCTGTCCGGGAGGTTGCGAAGAAGAGACCGGACCGTCAGCGCCCAGTCGTGCGCCGGGTAGACGTGGAGGTGCCCATCGAGTGCGATCGTCGTCTTCATGATGGGATCCGGTCGGCGACCCACTGACAGAGCTCGCGGACCGAACGATCGAACGCTTCTGGAGAGTACTCCCGAACCGCCAGGGCGCGGCCGCGGGCGCCGAGTTGCGCTCGAAACCCCGGTTCGCCGATGAGCCGCACCATGGCCTCGGCAAAGGCGCCCGCCCGGATCGGCGCCAACAGCGCCACTTCAGACGTGAGCACCTGCGTGTGCGTCGGAAGGTCCGTGGCCAGAACGGGCTTTCCGGACGCCAGATAGGAATAGATCTTCATCGGCGTGTTGTTGCCCTGGATTCGGGGCGACACGAGCACGTCGGCCAAATCGAACAGCGCGGACAGGTTCCCGACCGGCTGCGGCCCGAGGAACGCCACCCGGCCGCCAAGATCCATTGAATCGGCTTTGCCGCGGTAGCGACGGACATCCGCCTCCGTGCCGCCCGCCACGACCAGCGACCCCTTCCCGCCCTCTTGCGTGAACAGTTGAAAGGCGTCCAACAGGAGATCCAAGCCCTGATACTTCTCCAAGTTGCCGACGTACATGAAGCGCGGCGCCGGCGGCATGCGCGCGTCCAGGGCGTCACGCATGGCGGGATCGATCGGGCCGAGCAACGAGACATCGCGAAGGACGAACACCTTCTTCGCGCCTTCGGCCCGGGCGATATCGGCCAGGGCGTCGCACATGGGAACGACAGCCAGCGCGCCGCGCAGCGGAATCCGCTCGAGCCGTCTCAGGGCCGGCCGCAGGAACGACAGGAACCTGAACTTCTCCACGATCTGCCGTCCCAGGGAGGAATCCATGTCGTACAAATACGGAATCCCGCGAAGGCGGCGGATCGCGGCGGCCATGAACGCCGACTCTTCGACCGCGTGAACCCAATCGTACGCATGGCGCCGGGCCAGCCGCAGCGCGCACCAAAACATCACCTTGTCGCAGACGATCTTCTTCCACGACGGACCCGGCGGAACGTTGCGCACGAGCGGCGGGCGCGGAATGCGATGAATCGTCAGACCGGGATGGACTACATTCACTCCCTCGTGGTAGGTCAGGAGATCCACCGTATGTCCGGCCTTCGACAAGGCTTCCAACAGCAGGTTCACGGCAATCGGCGTGCCGCGTTCCTGATAGAACGGGTGCGGGGCCAGAAACAGTATTCTCATGGCGGACGGCTCAATTGCGTTCCGACGTTCCGATCAGCCGCCGCCATCGGCGGTTGTAGCCGACGAACTGGTCGGTCAAAAACGTGAACATATACTGCAGCGGCACGCCACCGACCGTCTTGCGGCGCAGGCGGTCGCACTTGCGGCAAAGCGGCAGCGAATCCAGGTCCGAGGCGAGCCGGCGGCGCAGGTCCTGGTAGGCGGGACCGTTCCAGACTTCCGCGAGGGACGTCCGCGCCACGCTGCCCAGGGTCATCCGCGCGTGGAAATCCTGCGGACAAGGCGTCACGGTCCCATCCCAGCAGATGACCATCGCGTACCACGGGAACGTGCAGACCCTGTCGCCGGGCGGCGCCTCGAGTTCCGGCGCGCCTTCCTCCGCCCAGGCGTATTCCTCCTTTTCGATGATTTCGTCCACGCCCGCCTCCTCGAACCGGCGGCGGGTGGCCTCCACCTCGGCGGCGGGCGCGGGCGTGGGATCGTTCTTGAAGACGATCTTTTCGATGACCACGTAGGGGCGACTCAAGCCGCGCTCGCGCCGGAGCTTGAGAAAACCGGCGATATTGTCCAGGGTGGCTTCGAAGGTCCCGCCCACGCGGACCCGCTCGTACGGCGCCTTGGCGAAGCCGTCCACGGAAAAGGAAACGAGATCGGGGCTGGCCTCGAGAAGCTTGGCGGCCTTGGCGGCGTCGAGCAGCGTGCCGTTGGAATGAAACCGCGTCTTGAGTCCGGCCACCCGGGCGTAGGCGATCATGTCGAAGAGCGCGGGGTTGAGCAGCGGTTCGCCGCGGTGATGAAGGTAGAGGTCGCTGGCAAAGCCGCGCGCCTCGTCAACGATCTTCTTGAACAGGTCCAGGCTCATGAGCCCTTTTTCCTGGGGCGTCATGAATTTGTTGGGGCACATCACGCACTTCAGGTTGCAGGCGCTGCAGGTTTCGACCCAAAGGCGGAACGGCAGCGTCGGCAGAACCGTCCGCCGGCCGCGGTAGTTCCAGAAGATCCGCGCCATTCTCAGGAATTTGACGGCTGTTCGCATGACACACTTCGCGAGCGCTCCGGGAGAAACGGTTCTCATTGAAACACAGTCGGGCGTGTTCCTCAACACCGATGACGAACAAAAGACGGCATAGTGTTTGCGAAATCGCCGCTTATACCCTAGAATCCGGCTTTCATATCGTTCGCTCAAGGAAGGCAGAATCCGTCATATGCAAGGACCGACCAACACCGGGGGAACCCCGCAACTCCCCCCGCCACCCCTGAAACCGAAGCCCGATCCAAACGCCCCACGCCTATCCCCCAAGGGATGGTTCGCCTGGTTTGCGATCTTCACGCTTCTGCTGATCGCCTACCAGTACTACGCCACCTCCCAGGAAACCGTGGACGAACTCAAGTACAACCCGGATTTTGTGCAATTGATCGAAACGGGGCGCGTTTCCGAATGCACGATCAACGAGGAAATCTCCGGTAACCAGTACATCACGGGAACGCTCAAGGCCATGGACTCGCGCAGCGGAAAACAGAAACGTTTTCGCGTGGACGTCATGGTCACGGACGACCTGCCGAAATGGTTGCGCGCGAACCACGTCAAATTCGATTTCAAGCGGCAAAGCCCGTATATCTGGCAGCTCCTGTCCGGCGCCCTGCCGGTCCTGCTCCTGTTGGGCCTGCTCTACTTCCTGTTCACCCGCCAGATGAAGGCCGTGGGCCACGGCGCGCTGAGTTTCGGCAAGAGCCGCGCCCGCATGATGGCCCGCGACAAGAACCGCGTGACGTTCAAGGACGTGGCCGGCATCGAGGAAGCGAAGGAAGAGGTCGAGGAAATCATCGAGTTTCTCAAGGACCCGAAGCGATTCCAGAAGCTCGGCGGCCGCATTCCGAAAGGCGTTCTCCTCATGGGACCGCCCGGAACCGGAAAGACCCTTCTGGCCAAGGCGATCGCCGGCGAAGCCGAAGTGCCCTTCTTCAGCATCAGCGGCTCGGACTTCGTCGAAATGTTCGTGGGCGTCGGCGCGTCGCGGGTCCGCGACATGTTCGAGCAGGGCAAACGCAACGCCCCGTGCATCATCTTCATTGACGAGATTGACGCCGTGGGCCGGCACCGCGGGGCGGGCCTGGGCGGCGGGCACGACGAGCGCGAACAGACGTTGAACGCCCTGCTGGTCGAGATGGACGGTTTCGATACCCAGGAGGGCGTCATCATCATCGCCGCCACGAATCGGCCCGACGTGCTCGACCCGGCGCTCCAGCGGCCCGGTCGCTTCGATCGCCAGATCGTCATTGACCTGCCGACCGTGGATGGCCGCGTCGAGATTCTCAAGATTCACGCGAGGGGCATCAAGCTGGCGCCCGAAGTGGATCTGCGGCGCCTGGCCCGGGGCACGCCCGGTTTTTCCGGAGCCGACCTGGCCAACCTGATGAACGAAGCCGCCCTCCTGGCGGCCCGGAACGCCAAGGAATCCGTGGCCCTCTCCGATCTCGAGGAAGCGCGGGACAAAGTCCGCTGGGGCCGCGAACGCCGAAGCCGGGTGCTGGACGAGAAGGAGAAGAAGATCACCGCCTATCACGAAACGGGCCACGCGCTCGTCACCCTCATGGTGGAGCAGAGCGAACCGATTCACAAGATCACCATCATCCCGCGCGGCACCGCCTACCTCGGCGCCACGATGCAGTTGCCCGAGAAGGACCGCTACATGGAGGACCGGACCAAACTGAAGGGCATCCTCGCCACGTGCATGGGCGGCCGGGTGGCGGAGGAATTGGTCTTCGACGAGATGACCTCCGGCGCCAGCAGCGATCTCAAGCATGCGACCCGCCTGGCCCGGTTGATGGTCTGCGACTGGGGCATGAGCGAGGAACTCGGTCCGCAAACCTTCGGATCGCACGACGAACTCATGTTCCTGGGCCGCGAACTCACCCGGTCCCAGGACTTCAGCGAAGACACGGCCCGCCGCATTGACGGCGAAGTCAGCCGCCTGCTCCGCGAAAGTTACGAGCGGGCGAAGGACATCCTCACGCAGCACAGGGACAAGCTCGAACTGATCGCCCACGTCCTGATCGAGCACGAAACGCTCGACGGCCAGGAATTCGAGGAGCTGTTCAAGCACGGGCGCATTCTGACCGAAGCCGAACGCGCCGCCAACGCGCCGCCCGCGGAACCACCGGCGGCGACTCCGGCGTCGAACCCGGCGGGGGCGTTCACGGCCAAGAAGACGGAATAGCGGTATGCGGGCGTCTCGCCCCCCGTCTTGCGGAGGTCGAAAGAATCGAAGACGCCGTGGGAGTACACGAACTCGTCCTTGTCGTTCGTGGCCTGCGCCTACTCCAGCCACAGGTTCCTGTATGCGTCCAGGCGTGGCTCGGGGCTCGGGGTCACGTCGCAATATCGTGGCTCGGGGCCAGGCCGGAGTGGTTGACGTGCGAGGAGCTTTGGCGCGTTGCGAAACAGGATGATCGGTCGGCGACCCTGTCGTATCGGAGGCGGGCGGAGGAGGCGTTGAAAGGCGGCGTGGAGGAAATGGAGACGTTTGCGGACTGCTCCGGCCGTGGGGCATGCCGTGCGCCGGATCGAGCGCCTGCGTCAAGCCGATCGAAAACTCAACCGCCTCCTGGCCAAACTGGAACGCCAATGTGTGGATATCTCGACGTGACCCCGCTCTTCCCTGCGCCTACGGCGCGCTCTTCTCCCCGGCCTTGTAGCGGATGATCACGATACCGGAGCCGCCTTTGCCGCCTGCGCCGC
>Ga0182021_10004204_pt1 | contig 16899 bp, 18 predicted proteins | sample 612E3MmetaG_FD_120493 | JGI IMG/M metagenome (GOLD analysis project Ga0182021, IMG submission 120493) | Permafrost microbial communities from Stordalen Mire, Sweden - 612E3M metaG (Illumina Assembly) | ecosystem: Environmental > Terrestrial > Soil > Wetlands > Permafrost | place: Sweden...
AGACATACCCATATTCGGGGGTATTGATCCATTCGCCATAAGGCAAAAGTTCATCGTAGAATGTCTGGAAAGAGATAGCTGCCGGTTTGTTATAATAATAATTGTTGCCTTGTACACAGATCGCTGCAGCCATCATTAAAACCAATATTAACATTATCTTTTTCATGGCTTTTAGATTTTAAGTGTTCTTGATCTTTTCCTTTTTTCACTGTTTTAGTCGCCAATCAGTATATCAACAACAATACTTGTGCCACAGGTCAGAACCCAGGTCCCTTTTTGATGAGGTTTGTTCTCCCCGGTTGTTTTCTTGAATCCCGCATATGAATGGCATTAATGCAAGGGCATTTCTTTTGTGAATGGCAACGGCATTTTCACAGTTGCCGGAGCGATAGTAATAAATGTTTTCATGTACTAGAATGGCTGAACCATGAAATAATCAAACAGGTATTCAAATTTGATCATTCAAAATTCCAAATTAGGGACTATACGTAAGTACGTCACCTCTAATAAATAAATCATGAAACAAATATCTTATTGTTTTCCTGTTGGTCATAAGCACAGCAGTAAAATCACAGCATGTTGAAAAACTGACCGAAATCAATTATTACGGGTATAATGGTCTGAACCCCAGCAACCTGACCGTGTTTAACGATAAACTTTACTTTTTTGGCATATAATGATTTTATAAAAATAAATTCCAATGACAAAGGCAATATTAAATTTATTAAGTCTAAATAAGATTTGATCCGAAAGGAAAAAAGGTTGTCAATACCTGTTGTAAAAACATCAAACTCAAAAAATACCTTATATTTGTAAAAGTTTTGGAGCCACTTATTCGTAAAAGGCTTTAAACTAAGCGGGAACGACGAAAACCGGAAAAAGAGTAGTCAGTCTTAATACTTCGGAGTATGCATCTTTTACCAATTTCATTGCTGACAATCCTTGCAGGAACCCTGCTTCTTGCAAAATTCAAAAAAGATATGCCCGGCAAATTCTTTGCTTTTATCTCCTGGTTCTTTATCGTAGTTGGATTTATCCTTTTCATTGGCTTTATAGGAGGCGGCATTTGCAGGATGACACATCACGGTTTTGGCTGTCATCACGATTGCCGGCATGAAATGATGATGAAAGATTGTAGCCATGATATGCAGGGTGGTTGTTGCTGCCCGAAAGACATGGACCATAAAATGTGTCCCGGAAAACCAGGATGTATGTCCCACGACAGTATGATGAAATGCTGCCCTAAACACATGGGAGGGGATTCCTGTAAAATGCCGGTACCAAAAAAATGAGCCGGCTGAATTGATATCACCAGGCTAATCCCGATCGGGTCATCCCCGGACTTTATACCATCCCGGATCTTGCTCCTTGCTGCCATAATATGCCGCTCAATAACCCCTGACTTAAAAAGCCAGTTTGCCAGAGTCTTAAGTTGCTTGTATTTGTAAATAAATCAGCAACTTTGGCCAATGGCACATCTGTAACTGTCGAACAGGAAAATTTAATAGGATCGTTTTTTATTATCCCTGGCAGGATTCATTATCAGGATCAAACATTATCGTTTAATAAGCCTGGATTCTATACGGTTCATAACGTCATTTCTGTAATTTTTACTCAACGGAAGACGCGTCGAACTGGTTATTATCTCATTGCCGTCAATCGTTTGAATGGCAGATACAGCAATGAGATAGGATTTATGTATCCGTATAAAAAGATGAGCAGGAAGCTGCTCTTCAATACCTGAGAACGTCAGATATGTAATATATTTTTTTTGCCCGGTATGGATGATAACATAATTTGCCAAAGCTTCAATATAGACCACATCGGACATTATTATTTTTTCAATTTTACCGTTACACTTTATGAAAAAGAAATCCTGGGTGATGCTAACATCCTTGTTTTTTGCATGAAGATAGTTCTGCGCTTTATCCACGGCTTTCAGGAACCTTTGGAAAGAAATGGGTTTAAGCAAATAATCCACAACATCCAGTTCAAATCCTTCCAGGGCATATTCCGAGTATGCTGTAGTAAAAATGACAAGCGGAGGGGCGGCGAGTGCTTTTACGAATTCTATACCGCTGAGTTTGGGCATTTGAATATCAAGGAAAATCAGGTCAATTTTGTTTTTCTGCAGCAAAGCCGCCGCCTCTGTGGCACTTTTGCATTGCGCAACCGGCCTTAAATAATCAATCTGCCTGATATATTCCATTATACCTTCACGGGCAATGGGTTCATCATCTACCACAAGACAATCAATCACGATACTGGATTCTAAGGGTTGTTTCATATGTTTTTTCATTATGCTTTCTTGTTATCGAATGTTTGCCGGGATATAACAATGCAAGCCTTCGTTCAAGATTTTTCAGTCCCAGGCCGCTCGAATTTTCGAAATGTTCAGTGTGATCCGACGAATTATATGTATTTACAACATTTACCACAAATTGAGAATCCTGTTCCGTGCAGATGGTAATGTGGAGCTTGTTTTGAGATGGATCTTTAAAATTTGAAACGTACTTAAATGCATTTTCAACAAGTGGTAATATAAGAAGCGGTGCAATTTTAAATGAACCAAGATCCCCGGGCAGATCTATCCTCAAATCTGTCCCGGCTTCCATTCTTAACTTCTGAACGGCAACGTAATTTTCAATATATGCAAGTTCCCTTGAAATATCAATCATATCAGTAGTGCATTCGTAAAGCTGGTAACGTAACATCTCCGAAAGTTTTTCAACTGAGCTCCGGGCTTCATTGTTTTCTTTATGAATCTGAAAGTAGATAGTGTTCAGAACATTAAAAAGGAAATGTGGATTTATCTGAGCACGCAGAAAGGCCAGTTCTTTGCTTACCTTTTCACTTTCAACTTCGTGCAATTGCACTTCTATACCAAAACGGTCACTGATAATTTGAATGGCACTGCTCACAATGATAACAATGCAATTGATGATGAAAAAAAATGAAAAAAGATATTGTATATTGGAAATGCCCCTGAATATTGAATTGCCGCTCAATTCATAATAAAATGCCCCGACTAAAAAATAAGTAAGCACAGTGTTTGCAATGGCAGCCAGCAACAATGCCCCGATAAACTTACCGGTCAATTTACGATACAGAAGTTTCGGCACAAGCAATCTGGACGAAAAATAAGCAGGAAGGGCTGTCAGGGCGATCACAGTGAGTGTGGCGATAAATTGCTGTAAAAAGGGTGCATGAGAGTCATAGATAAAGTATAAAAGGAAAAAGGTAAGAATAATCCACAAAAAAAAATGTAACCCAATCCTTGTAATTTTAATTTTTATGTTCATCGAAGCAGGAATTTAAACAACTGCAATTTACAGCAAAATAATGCTGATTGCGTTTTGGCACATCAAGAATATCAGGCGTGTCATCATTCATTTCCTTCCTGATGTGTAAAACCTCAACATTAACAATTTAAAGGCAATTAAATTTACTGTAAAAACAACCACTTGCCGGGAAAATGGATTTTGAAAAACTTATTATATTGTTCATATATCATATCTTTAAATGCTTTAAAACTAAATTGACATGAAAACAAAAACAGGAAATTTAATTTCCCTATTGATAATCATAGGGTTTGTGTTATTCTTTTCTGACAGTTGCAAGAAGGATAATAGCAATAACAATCCGCCATCAGGCGGAACAGTAACCGACATCGATGGTAACGTTTATCAAACTGTAATTATTGGCACACAAACCTGGATGGCCTCAAATCTGAAGACTACAAAATACCGTAACGGTACTCAGATACCGAATGTCGCAGACAGTGTGCAGTGGTCAACACTTACGACAGGGGCATATTGCAATAATAATAATGACCCCAATACAGTAGCGTTATATGGTCGTTTTTACAATTATCACGCGGTGACTGACAGCAACAACATAGCACCGGCGGGCTGGCATGTGCCCTCGGATGCAGAGTGGACGACACTGGTTACTTACCTGGGCAGCGGTGCAGGAGGTAAACTCAAATCAACCGGAACAACATACTGGAACAGCCCAAACACAGGCGCAACAAATTCGACCGGGTTTAGCGGGCTTCCGGCCGGCGACCGCAGCTATACCGGTTTATTCCACTATGTCGGAATGTATGGTTGCTGGTGGAGCACCGGAGCATCTTCCGCAACAAATGCATGGGAGTATGTCACTGAATACAACAGCAGCGGTGTTACAAGGTTGGCATACTCCATGGGTTTAGGATTATCGGTTCGTTGCGTGAAAAATTAGGCAGCCCGGCTTCCTTTTTCATTTCAGCTGAAATACAATAAATGACCGATCATTGAAGTTATTATGCGTAAATTAGAAATCAGACATTTTCTGAAAATTAATCTTAAAAAAACACCATGAAAACAAATTCTTTAATTACGCAGAACCAGGGTTCACTTTCATTTCCATTGTTGAAAACCTTAGCTATCTTAGTCATGTTCCTGCTTGCAGGTACATCTGCATTCACCCAGCAGCAAGGCCAGGGACAGGGATGGGGCAATGCCACCCCCGAAGAACGTGCAAAACGGCAGACCGATATGATGAAAACGCAGTTGAACCTCACGGCAGCACAAGAACCAAAGGTAGCCGATATCAACCTTAAATATGCAAAGAAAATGGAGGATGTAAGGAAGATATCGGATACAGCCGTTCAGCATAAAACTTCAAAGAGCATCCAGAGTCAGAAAGAAAAGGAAATGAAAGGTATTTTAACTGACACCCAGTTCAAAGAATACCTGAAAATGATGGAGGAGATGAGAAATCGCCGCCGGGATGCATCTCATTAAATCCAACATCCATTGACGGATTGTCCAATTTAATTGGAAATTACCCTGAGCACAGACCATTGACCTGGTGTTATGAGACATAACAGGTTGTACTTTATTTTAGTGTTTTTTATAAGCCAGGCGTTCTCATATTACGTGGCAGCCCAATCCTGGGATTTTATCAAGGAAAAAGACGGCATTAAAATATACACCCGCATTGAAGCCGGAAAGTCCCTGAAATCGTACAAAGGAGTTGCCGACATCAATTCGCCGGCAAAAAAGGTTTTCGCCCTGATCGAAGATGTAAATAACACTGACTGGTGGGATAAGAACTTCAACCAGATCAAGGTGCTGCTTTATGAAAAGAATAAACGGGCGCAGTATTATCTGGTATATAATTTACCCTGGCCGGTTACTAACCGTGACTTGTGTGTGGATGTTAAAGTCACATTTGATTCTGTAACTGGTGCAGGCAGGATAACTGCAACTCCGCTTCCGGAAGGTAGCCCTGAATGCCAGGACATGATCAGGATCAAAGAGTACCGGCAAACCTGGACCGTCGAACCTGCCGGCAAAGATATGGCTCATGTGGTGCTCGAAGGTTACATTGACCCGGCCGGAAGTATACCCGATTGGCTCACAAACATGTTAATTGTTGATTCGCCATTCAAGGTCATCAGCGGGCTTAAGCAGCGACTGGAAAAAAAATAGAACTGCATGCTGAGTATCGATCTCTTAATATGCCATCCTTAAATTTTACGCGGAGCACGGGTTTTCACTATCGACCCCTTCGATAGGAATTTACGGAAACGGGTTTAATTCATCGTCAGGATCCCAAAATCCAATTCAAAAAAGCTGAAATCTTTTTTAAATCCTCTTGCAGTAAGTTTCAGGCAATTCCCATTTTTTTCAATAAGCAGGTAAAAATACAATGGTTTTACATCCTGGTCGAGCAAGTCATGATAAATGCGCTCATCCAGGGGGATCAAAGGTTGTGCAATACCACCGCCTCCCCCGATGACAAGAAAATGTTTCCCGGTGCTGTCGGAAAAATATTCCAGGTTATGTGAATGCCCGCTTATAAAAAGTTTTGATTTTTGTGATTTTTCGAACCTGGGCACAACCAGATCTGCAACCTGTTTGGAGGAACCTACAACCTTGCTGTTGCTGTAAGGCGCATGATGAGTGCAAACGATTATTGCCTTTATACCCGGATCGCTGTCAAGAAAATCCATGACTGTTTTATACCATGTCAGTTGTTTTGAAAGTTCATTTTTACTAAGGTCTTTGAAATTTGAATTCAGCATGACAATTGCTATGGAATCAATACTGATTAGATATCCATTTAACCATTGATCCGGGAAACGGCTTTTAAACATTCGCATGCCGGCCGATTTCCCCATGTATTCATGGTTTCCCGGTATGGCATAAACTGATGTGTGCATTTGATACAGGGAATTCAGGAAAGTATCCAATGGCGCCCATGCTTTTTCTTTTGAACCCTTCGAAGTCAAATCGCCCAGCATGAATAAATTCTTTGGGTGCTGATGTATTAAATCTGCAAATAAACTATCCCTGGCTTCTTCGTTCCGGTATGGCTTGCTGATGATTTTCTCCACCTTCATTGGTGCCTGGACATCGCTGATAAAATAAATTCTTTGAAGGCTTGGGACGACCTGCGGGAATCCCGGGGAAATATTTCTTAATAATAAAGCAAGGATAAAAACCAATGAATTGAAACAAATATGATAATTTTTATGTCCTGGATGGTTCATAAGAATTTTCATTTTGTTATTTAATGAATGTTCCCTCCCAGTATTCCCTGAAGGCAGTGGAAAGCTCTTCCCCGGTATTCATCACAATAGGTCCGCGCCAGGCGATGGGTTCCCTGATAGGTTTCCCGCAAATCAGGATGAAGCGTGCCCCCTTGTTTCCTGAAACTGCTTTAATTTGCAGCCCTTGGTTAAACAGGGCTCCTGTCCCGGCTTGCAGGTGAACTTCCGGCTTTTCACCAAAACCGGCCTCCCCTTCAAAAATGTATGCAAAAGCAGTGTGAAGAGGGTTGACAGTTGCAATAAATTCAGTATTCCCAGGCATTTTCACGTCAAAATATTCCGGGTCAGCGATGATATCTTCCACAGGCCCTTTTACACCCATGAATGTTCCAGCGATAACCTTAACCCTTACTTTATTATCAAGTACGACATCCGGTATTTTCTTTGAGGAAATGTCCTGGTAGCGGGGTTTGATCATTTTAAATTCCGCAGGAAGGTTTACCCATAGCTGGAACCCGTACATCCTGCCGCTGTCGTATTTTGGCATCTCCTGGTGAATGATACCGCTGCCGGCAGTCATCCATTGAACATCGCCCTTGCCGATCACACCTGAGTTTCCCATGTTGTCGCCATGTTCGACCCGGCCATCCAGCATGTAAGTCACGGTCTCTATTCCACGGTGAGGATGCCACGGGAAGCCTGCCATGAAATCATCCGGGTTGTCGGATCCGAAAAAATCCAGCAATAAGAATGGGTCCAGCAGGCCTTCTTCGTAAAACCCGAAGATCCTGGTCAGCCGGACGCCTGCCCCATCAGAAGTGGGTTGTCCATGTAATAGCTGTTTGATTTTTCTGAAAGTATCCATGATTTTCTCTTTTTTATTTCTTAAATTTGACAAAAACAATCCAAAGTTACACCAAGTGCACCTTTAATCAAATGAATAATAATACATACATAACATGAAACGAAGATCAACGGCCATATGGCAGGGAAACGGAATGGAAGGCAAAGGGACCCTGACTTCCACCAGCGGAGTGCTGAACAATACTCCATATTCGTTTGTCACACGATTCAAGAACGAAGACGGCATCGCCGGGACCAATCCGGAAGAGCTGATCGCAGCAGCCCATGCAGGCTGCTATGCAATGGCGCTGAGCTTCGCCCTCACCGGTGCAGGTTTCGTCCCGGCAGAGCTGAAGGTGGTGGCAGCTGTGAATATTGAATTCCTGAATGACCATTTCGGGATCACAGGTATCCACCTCGACCTGCTGGGAGATGTTCCCGGCATCACCGACGAAAAGTTCCGGGAACTGGCTGTCACTGCCAAGATCAACTGCCCGGTCTCGCAGGCCCTAAAGGCAGTTGAGATCACCCTTGATGCAAAACTGAAGTAATTGCCGGTGTTCATCCGGTTTTACTCAGCCTGCCGGTCAAAAACCCTGAAGTATGAGGCAGTAGAATCACTTTCCACCCTGGATTACAGGATAGTTTTTATCCTCCTCAAGGTTTAAAGTCTTGGCAGGTTTGAATTTTTCCTTTGTGACTTCTTTTTCACCCATGCTGTTGTCTTTTTGGTTAATCGACAATTTATCCCACCTGAAAGCCGGCACACCGACAGAAAAATAATATGACTGTCCCGGCACAATCGTTAAAGTCGTTTGTGCATTAAATGGCTGGCCATAAAATTCGTCGGTTTTCAGCGAAATATTCAGGGTGCCTGAAGAATAAATTTTATAAATAAGCAGGAAACGCCCGTTTATTGTACCTACCTGTTTGTCATTGAAAAATACGGCAATATTATAATGTCAGGAGTGTGAAGGAATATAAATGTTGATGGTCGAATAATCCCCGCCTTCCTTTGCATAGGTCAGGAAAGGCAGGTGGGAAGAAAGCATGGTAGCGTCGATCACCGAAAGAAAAAAGATTTTTGTCTTCATTACCTTGATCCTTTAATGGTTATTTACCCGTAAAGATAAAAAATGATAAAAAATTATAGCCTTTCTTATCTGCTTTCATTATAAAATTCATATAAATGACACCTGTCACAGGTTCAATAGTTCGTTTAACTTACCTGGCTTATCTTCAGCGATGTCATTGTAAGAGAGCCCATGACAGGTTTGTCATTGAAAATTTCTACTTTTTCATTCCCCCCTTTTAAAGCCAAAATGTAAAGTAACGGCAGGAAATGTTCAGGTGTGGGAATGGCCAGGTTAAAAGCTTTACCCTGTTCCCTGTAGTTGATAAGAGATTGATGGTCGTTTGATAAGATGAACTTTTTCATCTTATCATTCGCTTCGATGGCCCAGTCATAACCAAACCCTGGTTCATTCATGTTTTCCCAGTTAATCAACCGAAGGTTGTGAACCAGGTTCCCGCTGCCAATGATCAGAATTCCTTTTTTACGAAGAGTTGAAAGTTCTTCGGCAAGGTCATAATGGTATTGAGCAGGCCGGGAGTAATCAAGACTCATCTGGATTACCGGGATGTCTGCGGCAGGGAACATCCGCAACAGCACGCTCCAGCATCCGTGATCAAGTCCCCATTTCTCATCCAGGCCTGTGTCTGTCTTTTTAATGATGCTTCTGACTTCCTGAGCAAGCTCAGGACTTCCGGGAGCAGGATATTGCACTTTAAATAATTCCCGGGGGAATCCGCCGAAGTCATGAATGGTTTCTGGTCTTTCCATAAAGGTTACAGATGTTCCTCTTGTCTCCCAATGGGCCGAGATACATAAAATGGCGTTCGGTTTTGGTATTGTTTGTGCAACACCTCTCCATCCCTGCACAAATTCATTTTCCTCTATTGCATTCATGGGGCTTCCATGCCCTATGAACAGCACAGGCATCTGCTCTGTTTTGTCAAAAGACAAGGCCGGTTTTTTCAATTCGTTTGGTTTCAATTGAATTTCAAACTGCCGGCACCTAGGGGGTTCCCGGTTGGGCAAGTTTAACCCTTACAGCATTTAATCCTTTATGTCCCTTTTCTGTTTCAAAAGTTACTTTATCATTTTCACTGATCGGGCTTTCCAGGTCATTGATATGTACAAATATACTTTCCTGCGTGGCAAGGTCTTTTATGAAACCGTAACCTTTTGAATCGTTAAAGAAAGTTACAGTGCCATTCCTGATGGTACCCACCGGGTCAACATCTTCTTTTTTCGAAGTGCTTATTTGTATATCCTCAACTTTTACTTCCTGTTTATTCCTGGGATCGGGAGGAGTTTTAACAATATTGCCATACTCATCAACATAAGCGAACATTTCCTCCAGCTTCTTGCCTTTCCCTGAATTCGCCTTGCGCTCTTCTTTTCTTTGTTCTTTATCCTTTTTCTTTTTCAACCGAGTCTTTTCCTGCTCTTTTTTGCTGAATGTTTCCCTTGCTCTGGCCATGTGAGGTTAAAATATTTAATCGTGACAAACCTGTTTATTTATTAAAATATCCGGGAGAATAAAACCGACAGAAGACGGATTCAGGCAATAAAGATAGAGAAATTCCATAATATTGAATTTGAAATATTTGTTGTACATTTGTAAACTTTTTTGAAGATCGTAGTTCTTCTGGCCTTTACGTTTTCTCTTCTACTGTTCAGTAAAATCTTACCCTTTTCATTAAAGTTGGCGATGAGATCTGCCCTCCGGAACAGGAAAGGCGGGATCGAAAAGCAAGGCTGTGGTGTTTTGCTTTTATGATGAATGAAATTGCCGGAAAGACATCCATAAAAAATCAGAAAAGAAATAAATGTTGTCAAGACACACCCCTTCTCTTAACAATCATTTACATTTATTAAAATAGGGGATAACATTAAAATTATCATAAAATGAAACAAGGAACTGTTAAATTTTTCAATGCAATGAAAGGATTCGGCTTTATTAAGGTCGATGGAACTGATGAAGAAATTTTTGTACACAAATCAGAAATAAATGGAACGATCCATGAAAATGATGCAGTGGAATTTGAAGTACAGAAAGGTAAAAAAGGATTAAATGCGGTCAATGTCAGAGTTATCTGATAGGAATGAGGGATTTGCTTGAAGGGCGCACCAGGTGTCTGCTTGTACAGACAAAATTTTCAGCATTCAGTTTCTGGAATTACCAGGATGTTTGTGATATCGTAGGGGCAAAGTACCCGGCCGCTCCCCTGGGGCTTCTGACCGTGGCCGGGCTACTGCCTCAACACTGGATTTTCAGGCTGATAGATGAAAATGTAGAACCCCTCCTGGACGAGCATCTGCTCTGGGCGGATATCGTATGTACCGGGGGCATGCTTCCCCAGCAAAAGAGCATGCTGGAATTTATAGACCGGGCTCACGACCTCGAGCGCATAGTCATTGTGGGTGGACCTGATCCCACTTCGCAACCTGATCTTTACAATAAAGCTGATTTTCTTGTTCTGGGAGAAGGTGAAATCACTATTCCCATGTTCCTTAAGGACCTTCGGAACGGTGCAAGCTCAGGCACTTATGTATCAGCTGAAAGGGCCAACATGCTTGAATCCGTGGTTCCCCGTTATGATCTGATCCGGTTCAGGAACTACATCATGATCGGTATGCAGTTTATCCGCGGCTGTCCGTTCAACTGTGAGTTCTGCGATGTGATCGAACTCTTCGGCAGAACCCCGAGGTTCAAAACCAACAAACAAATCCTGAAAGAACTGCAGACCTTGTATGATCTGGGTTATCGCGGGCACATCGACATGGTCGACGACAATTTCATCGGCAACAAGAAAAAAGTCAAGGAGTTGCTGCGGGAGATCAAAACCTGGACTGTCGCACGGAAATACCCCTTTTACTTTACGACCGAAGCTTCGGTCAACCTGGCTGATGATGATGAACTTCTCCAGCTGATGCAGGACTGCGATTTCCGTTACGTTTTCCTGGGGATTGAAACCCCCGAGAACGAAACTCTTTTGCTGAACAACAAGAACCAGAATGTCAACAAACCGGTAAAGGATGCTGTTCTCAAGATCCTTTCTTACGGGATGGTGAGCAATGGCGGGTATATCATCGGATTTGACAGTGAAAGCAGCGGGATTGCAACGAAAATGATAGATTCCATCCAGGCATCGGGAATTTCGATGGCCATGATTGGTTTGTTGTATGCCCTTCCCAATACCAAGCTGACCCAAAGGCTCCAGGCGGAGGGAAGGCTATTCCACCTGTCTTCCCAGTCAGTGAGCGATACAGATATCGACCAGATGACCAGCGGGCTGAATTTTGTCACGCTGATCCCGAGATCGGAGATTTTCAAAAATTACATCAAAGTAATCGATACAGTCTACCATCCTGTACAATATTACCAGCGGGTTATTTTTACCGGGCTCAACATCAGGCCAAGGTACCGTCACAAACCATCATTTTTCACATGGCTTATTTACATGAGGTCATTTTTGAGGGTTTGCCGGGAAGCCGGGTTTTCGAGGGCCACCGGGTATCTTTACTGGAAAATGTTTTTCACGGTCATCGCACGGAATCCGAGGGGAATCGAAGCGGCTGTCAATCTTGCGGCCATGTTCATTCATTTCCGCAAGCAGAAAGCATATATCGTGTCGGCCACCAACAAATCGCTTATGACCCTGGCAAACACCACTGAACAGGCCTTCAATGAAAAAATGACCGGCGGAAGACATTCGAGGTCTATGGGGACAGCTCAGGTGAACTGCTAAGTGAGGGCATGAAGATTTACTGACCTTTTTCTCCGGCGGGAAACCTGCTTTAAAAACTTATTAAAACTTCGGCACTGTTTCATATTTTTGCAGGCGGAACTAATAATTTGTAAAACACAAAACCATGAAAACAATTCGCATCCTTTTATCGATTTTCCTGGCTCTGTTTATTGCAGGGAAAGCAAGTTCACAGTTATCCATTGTCATTTTCTCTGAAAACGGCGAGAAATTCACTGCATATTTGAATAATTCTCCAAGAAACGACAAGCCTGCCAGCCGCGTAGAAACCGACAGACCGGGAGGCCCGAGCTTTAAGATCCGTATACTTTTTGAGCAAAGTTCCATCCCTGAAATCTCGAAAACCATTTTTAATACACCGGGATCAGACCTTTATTATGTAGTCCGCAAAGGTGGTAACGGGAAGTTTGTACTGGAGAAAACCAGCTCCGAATTTGTTCATCACAACGATAATGCTGCTGCCTCTGCTGCTGTTGCCGGGGGAACCACTGACAGGAAGGAAGAGAAATCAAAGACGGGAGAGGCAAAGAGTGAGTCCAAACCGGCCGGCGGAAGCGGGAAAGGTTGTTCCAACCCAATGTCGGAGCCGGATTTCATAGCTTCCCGTGAAATGATCTCCAACGCTCCTTTTGACGGGCCGAAGCTGACACAAGCAAAAAACCTGGCCGACAAGCATTGCCTCACTGCAACCCAGATCGTCGAGGTGATCTATATTTTCTCGGGGGAATCCTCGCGCCTGAACTTTGCGAAATACGCTTACAGGCATTGCTGGGATCCCGGAAATTATAACAGGGTAAAAGATGTCCTGCACACCTCCAGCCAGGGGGATCTGCAGCGTTATATTGATTCGCAATAGCCCGGTAAAGGTGAATGAAATGATCTTTTATTTCCTCCATCTGCAAATAAAATATTGTATCTGAGATATTATTCGTATATTTGTATGCTTTTTTGAAGATCTTAGTTCTTCTGGCCTTTACCCAACATCTCCTATTGTTCAGGAAAACCCACCCTTTTCATTAAAGTTTACGATGTGACACTGCCTTAAGCAAATGTCTTCAGGTGCACATTACACTTATTATTTATAGCATTAATTATCAATCAATGACTTTTGAAAATTTAAATTTAATGAAATCCCTTCTCGAATCGGTTAAACGGGAAGGTTATTTAACTCCGACCACTATTCAACATCAATCCATTCCACATATTCTGAACGGGAAAGACCTTTTAGGGTGTGCACAGACAGGAACAGGAAAGACAGCGGCTTTTGCACTGCCTATACTGCAGCTGATCACGCGGGACAAGGCTGCCGGGATTCACCCGGGCATCCAAGCTCTTGTTCTTGCCCCGACCCGCGAACTGGCAATGCAAATCAACGAGAGTTTCAGAGCTTACGGCCAGGGTACAGGAATAACCAATACATGTATTTATGGAGGTATCCCGCAAAACTCCCAGGTGAATATTCTGAAACGGGGGGTTGACATACTTATTGCCACACCAGGCAGGCTGCTTGACCTTATGCAGCAGCGCTATGTAAAGCTTGACAGCATACGTTATTTTGTTCTTGATGAAGCCGACCGCATGCTGGACATGGGGTTTATCGATGATATCAAAAAGATCATCAACAAACTGCCTGAGAAAAAACAGACGGTTTTATTCTCAGCTACCATTACTGCGGAGATCAGGAATCTTGCCGGCGGGATCATGACCCGGCCTGTTAATGTTTCTGTCACGCCGGAAGTTTTGGCTTCCGGACTGGTTGCACAATCGGTTTATTATGTAAAAAAAGAACATAAGCGCCAGTTATTGAATCATGTTATCCAAAACGATTCAATTGACAATGCGCTGGTATTTACACGTACAAAGCACGGGGCAGATAAAGTTGCCAGGGACCTGAATAAAAATGGGATCAAGGCCGAATCCATGCATGGCGACAAATCACAGAACAACAGGGAAAGGACACTGAAAGGATTTAAGAACGGGATCATCAGGGTTCTTGTGGCTACTGATGTTGCCTCCCGGGGCATCGATATTGACAAACTCAGCCATGTCATCAACTTTGAGATCCCGGAAACTCCTACCACATATATTCATCGTATAGGCCGGACCGGCCGGGCCGGGGTTAAAGGTATTGCGTTGTCGTTTTGCTCTTCAGATGAGAAACCCTATCTGAACAATATCAGCAAATTAATCCATAAAGAAATAAATGTTGTCAGGATACACCCCTTTTCCTGATAGCAATTATATGTATTTTAAAAAGGGGACCAATCAAAACAGTAAAACAATGAAAAAAGGAACAGTTAAATTTTTTAATTCACTCAGAGGCTTCGGTTTTATTAAGGTCGATGATACAAATGAGGAATTATTCGTACACAAATCAGAGGTCACTGGAACGATCCAGGAGAATGATACCGTTGAATTTGATATCCAGAACGGGAAGAAAGGACTGAACGCTGTCAATGTAAGAGTAATCTGATCAGATCAACCATAAATAAGGGAGCCCCGAAACGGGGCCTCCTTTTTTTAACAACAGGATGGATGCATTAAATTTAGGTGATATCACTATCTCAGTTCCGATCATACAGGGAGGAATGGGAGTAGGAGTATCACTTTCGGGCCTGGCTGTTGCCGTGGCGAATGAAGGTGGTGCAGGTGTCATTTCCAGTGCAGGACTGGGATTGGTGTACCGTAATCTTTCGAAGGACTACCAGGAGGCCAATATTCTCGGACTGAGCGAAGAAATAAAAAAAGCCCATAAATCGACAAAAGGAGTCATTGGGGTAAATATCATGGTTGCTATGTCCAACTTTTCCGATCTGGTAATAACCGCGGTAAAAGAAAAAATAGATATCATTTTTGCCGGGGCGGGTCTGCCGCTTAATCTTCCTTCTTTCCTGACGAAGGACAGTAAAACCAAACTGGCTCCAATCGTCTCTTCAGGACGTGCAGCAAAGATCATCCTCGAGAAATGGAGCTCCAATTATTCGGTTGTTCCGGATATGATTGTCGTGGAAGGCCCAAAAGCAGGCGGGCACCTTGGATTTAAGAATGCAGAGATCTTTGATGAAAATTTCCGGCTTGACAGACTGGTTTTGGATGTATGTAAAGAAGTCCGTCCGTTCGAGGAAAAATACGGGAAAAAGATCCCTGTTATTGCCGCAGGAGGGATCTATACAGGAAGCGATATTTATGACATCATGCGGATAGGGGCCGATGGTGTGCAGATGGGTACCCGCTTCGTCACGACCAATGAATGTGACGCGGCCGTAGAATTCAAGCAATCCTATATCAATGCTCAGGCACGAGATATAGAGATCATCGACAGCCCTGTAGGAATGCCGGGCCGTGCTATTATGAACACATTCATCAATAAGATACGCCAGGGGAAAAAACATCCTTTGAAATGTCCTTTCAAATGCATAAAAACCTGTGATGTTTCGTCAAGCCCTTACTGTATAATCGCCGCTTTATTCAGCGCCTTCAAGGGGAATCTTGAAGCAGGTTTTGCCTTTGCAGGAAGCAATGCATTCAGGGCAACCAAAATTCAGACGGTAAAGGAAGTCTTCAGGGAGTTAATATATGAATTCGACCTTGCAATGAATAATGTAAGGTGAAAATGGCCCGATGGACATTTAAATGTCATCGGACCATTAGAGTTATTTCCAGCTATTCTTCACGGCAGATCAGATTGTCAAGAAGGTTTTAAAAGCCCTCTATGGTGAACTGTTCCCGGTTCCCTGGCCAGGATCAGGCTTTATGATCCGCAGAGATCACAACAATTATTGATTACAGACCTCATTCCCGTCTTCCCTGATGATGACACGCTTGCGGGCATCATCCTTGGTAAGGAATGCAATATACTCAACCGTATAATTGTCGGCAAGGATATATTTTTCCGACTTTTCGGTCAGGGAATAACCCGGATAATGACTTGCAAGTGCTGTTTTGACCGCATCGGGCAATGTACTGCTGAGTATCCGGGTTCCCTGCATCAGGTAAACCTCATTCTGGGAAAAATAAAGCTTCAATGGGTTTGTCCCATTGTTCAGGATCATCAGCTCTGTCACCAGACCATAGGAACAGAGAGAATCGGTTTCAGCATGTTTGATTTTATAGCCGGGGAAATTAGTGCCAACATAGCTGATAATTGAAGCAGCAAGGGAATCAACGGGGATGCCAAAATGAATATGCCCGATCCCATGATGATGTTTTTTATGGTGATGTCCGGAATCGGCATACTGTTCTCCTTCACCGATAAAACTTCCGTTATGGTCAAACACGAGATCCTCGTCACTGCTGAGGATCACAAGATATTTCTCATTTTTACCACTGACCGAGTAGGCCTGGTAAATAGCTTCAGCCGGATAGTTGTTTGAAATAAAGGCATCCACTGATTTAGGAAGATCCTGGGAATTGATCAACGTGTCTTCCCCGGAATCATGTTTTGAGCATGAGAATAATGCAGTTACAATGAGCAGGACAGGAACAATCGATTTTTTCATATGCATAGTTTTAAATGTTTGTTCAGAAACGCCTTTCTTTGGGGTAAAGTATAATAAGGGTATAAATTTTTTATATGGAAAATCTCCTTCGGGCTGAATAATCAGAAGCCCGGGGCAGGGACCTGCCGGAATCAGACACGCCAGGTAATTAAACCGTCGTTGTCCAAACTTACGGATTAA
>Ga0182021_10004205_pt1 | contig 16899 bp, 14 predicted proteins | sample 612E3MmetaG_FD_120493 | JGI IMG/M metagenome (GOLD analysis project Ga0182021, IMG submission 120493) | Permafrost microbial communities from Stordalen Mire, Sweden - 612E3M metaG (Illumina Assembly) | ecosystem: Environmental > Terrestrial > Soil > Wetlands > Permafrost | place: Sweden...
CCGTTCCTTCATCCCAGCAGACTCCCGCCTTTTGATAGATGCAATCTCATCCTCAAGCATTTGGGATAGCGATGCCTTTTCCAAATTGCCCACTACCATGTCTGCACCGTATTCTTTCAGCGCTGCGCCTGCCCATTCCGCATAGCAGCCCGTAACTACGATCAAAGCCTGTGGGTTCAGCTTGCGCAGCATACGCAACTGCTGCCTGGCCTTGCGGTCGGCGCCATGCGTCACACTGCACGTATTCAGGATAAAGACATCCGCCTTATCATCGGATGAAGTCGTATATCCGGCGCGCGCAAATTCCCGCATCAGCGCCTCCGATTCAGCCTGGTTCAACTTGCATCCGAGCGTGCGTATGGAAATAGTTGGCTTCTCTTTCATTGTTGCGACTCAGGAGAATTATATTAACACACAGGAAGAGGGTCAAAGTGATGATTGAAACAGGAATCGACAGAGGACAAGTCTTTGCCTAAATCCATGCCACGAAGTCCCAACCCCTGGCTTAGTCTGCAGCGCTAAGGTCGGCGTTCTCCTCCAAACAGGAACGTTTTGATATAAGGTATGTAATAGTCGTAGTGATCTTTATCGTAATGATCAGAATCGGGGTAATATTGCCGCTCCAAAATATCAAGCACGTGTATTTGCCCGTCCTGCCAAATTTCTTCTTGTAGCGTTTGTAAAGGTGAATCGACCTTCGCAATTGCTTTTACATTAGATGGTATCAAATAGTCCAGATACCATCTGTACGTACCATGCTTGTCATCATAATACACTGCCCTAATTCTTACCAGGTGATCCTTCGGAAGTTTTCTGCTTTCTATTTTCTTGATCACGTCCAATATTGTCTGTATATGCATTTCCACATTTGATCCAATCCTATTGGCCACGTGAAAATAGTAACCTCGGCAATTTGCAACCCAGTGGTTCGGACTGTCAGTACCATATAGCTTTAGTCCGTCAGCGTTCGCTGAAATCGGGAAGAATCGTTGTGCTAAAGGCCACAATTTAGGAGTTGTAAGAAACTGCTCTATTTTGATTGCATCCCAGTACGCAGCAATGATGCTATTTGTCTTATTGGCTGTTATTCCTGCCAAACGCTCGATTACTTTAGACGATGGATATGTCGAACAACACAATAAATAACCCTTCGCGTCGTGCTGAGTGCAGGAGTCTACGATATCATCCAGATCACTGATAGAAACGGCTTTACCACTATTGGCAAATGCTTACATTGTACTAACCACGTTCTACCATCACGTCCATCGAAAATGCTGTCCCGTATCTCGTGACATATAAGGTCCTTCCCAGCGTCCTGCCCTACGCCGCTCCAGTACGCTGGATACCCCATAAGGAACAATAACTCACGGATGAGAAGCTCCAATTCCCGCCCTGTCGCCGGTAATTCCGCAAAATCAAGCATATATCTGTTTCATCGTTACTTCGAAAAACATTTATTGAAATACCACCTAGTAAACTTGTCGATTCTCGGATTTTCTAAATTGCTAATTCTTTTTTCAATTGATCCGTGCAAGTATTTATCCTGATTTATATCGTTATTGGCAATACCAGCAAAAAATAGCAATCCTTTTTTCATAGTGACTTTGTCTACGTATTCTGCAGCCAAAAGGTCCGCCGCATATTCCATGCCTCTGCTACCCAGACTCAATAAAGCAATACTGATTGCCACGATTGCTGGCAGTACAATGCCATGGTCAATTGACTGTGTATGGTCTTTATTTAAAAAGGCGAGAAAAAACATATAAATCCCGATACAAATAAGACTCACCATGATCCATGGCAGCAATAGTTTTGGCATATGCTTGCCTTTAATATGCGCTAGTTCATGGGCCATTATTTCTCGCAACTGATCATCATCGGCGTTTTCTAATATAATTTGCCCTATTATTACAGTATCTAAATCTCGCGCTTGAGCATTGGCCCATCTTGGTCTTACTTTAACTTTCAGTTTGTGTTTTATGTCTATGCCCATTTGTTCGCGCAGACGGTCAATGATTTCGATTACTTTTGGATCGTCTAATTTTTTACATTTTCCTAATGCCTTTAGTTCTTGTATCAAAGTAGGAATTGCCGCTGGTAGAATTGCTACTGCGCATAGTATATACGTGCAGCCTATAATTAGCAGCCGCATTATGGCGTTATCCACTAAATAGTAAATCGGTGTTATCAATATCACAGTGATCAATAATCCCAGATTAATCCAGAATTGAAATAGATAGGGGCGATACATATTATTCCCCTTGATTCAGTGATTTCATAATTTTAATAGGCTCACTTCGCTTTCTATTGTTATTCCGCCTTCCCATGCCTTTATCGTCTTCCCTTTTGGCCATATTATAGTTCTGCTAATATGTATGTCGCAACTGTAAGATGAGCATACATATAAATGCTGTTAATAGATGTCTGTGTGAATTAAATACGTTCTCGCTGTTGGTCATTTACGATTGAACGACGAAAGTCCTCGAAAAAATATAATTGAAACTATTTTGTTATTTCGACTTTCGAATTGTCCATGGGGATGCTTCAACTTATGGCCGAACCTACAGCACTTTATGTTTAAGATTGTTGATCCAGTAGAAATCGGACTTTTTTCAGTCTTTCCTTCAAGTTCCTTCCCATGGGTGCACGGCATTACATTGCGAACGAAGACAAGCGCAGGCAGGAAGTGCATAAGTGGTACAACGTTTGAGCACACGGTTGACAAAACCGGCCAATGACTTAAAATTACACTGAGACGTAAACGTCAGTTATTCCAATAAACCCCCTGAACGTAATTCGATAAGCCGCGTCAATGGATTTAAACATAGGAGGTTAAGGCCATGACCACTCAGAGTTGCAATTCACCCCGTTATTCCATCAAGGAACCGAAGAACCTGTCGCCGCGTATAAAATGGCTGCGAGATTATTACTTCCAGGGCAATAACCGCGCCTTTAATAATGAGTTCGTGGGCTTTACTACAGGCACCCCCTGGGACATCCAGTACCAGGAGGGCAATTATTTTATTGTGCCGGAGACATACACCTTCTTCCCCACTTTCACCGGCGCATTCCAGCAGGCTTCGCACAAGGTGGAGCTGCCGGACGGTTTCTGGGAATGGAGCCTGCCGGAGCGCCAGGCATGGTTCGTCAGAGAGGTTATGGTGTACTACCTGCCTCATGAAGTTCTGCCACACGACCTGATCGCCGGCGGACGCTTCAACATCCAGACATCCAAATGCTTCACTGAAAAGGAAGCTAAAGCATATTCCAAAGAGGTTTACGGTAAAAAGGGCGCCAGGGCAGCGGAGTTCTGGCTCCATAATCACGGCTATGGTAACGCTGGCGTCACGAGCGGACATCTGATTCCGGATTATCCGCGAATCCTCAAGGGAGGATGGAAGAGCATCCACGAGGAACTGAACCGTAAGCTGTCATCACTATCCAAGCGTGAATACGACGGCGACAAGGGAGATGAACTCAAGGCCATGCTGGTAGCCGCCACTATGGCGCGGGACGTGGCTTTCGAGTATGCCACCGAATGCGCTAACCTGGCAGCGGCAGAAAAGGATGCCGTACGCAAAGATGAGCTGCTCAAGATGGCGGAAATACTGAAGCGGGTGCCGTGGGAGCCGGCGCAGAACTTCTGGGAGGCCCTCCAGGCTTTGTGGATAACCCATATGCTGGTGATGAGCGAAGAGAACTACCCCGGACCGGGTGTGTCCTTCGGACGGGCCGACCAGTATCTGAACCCATTCTGGGAGAAGTCCATTAAAGAGGGGATGGATCGCGCGTTCGGCAAAGAGCTTCTAAAATGCTTCTGGATACACTGCAATTACGCCTACGACGCCATGATCCGCACGGGCGGCAACCAGGGCATTACCGCCGGGTTCGGCCAGCTTATCACGATATCAGGCATGGGGAAGGGCGGGGTGGACATGAGCAACGACCTGACTTACGCAATGCTGGACGTTATTGACGAGCTTTCACCTCTGCTCGAACCAAAACCGAACGTTCGCCTGCACAGGAACAGCCCGGACAAACTGTTGGACCGTGTAGTTGATATGATCGCTTCCAGCCAGGGCTCACCGTTTCTGCTGAACTTCGATGAGAGGTCCATCGCCGGCATGTTGCGCGAGGCCAGGCTAGCGAAAGTGCAGAATTTAATAAACGCAGACAATGTTTTTGACTACGCCCCCGTCGGCTGCCTTGAAAACACTATGTGCGGCAACGACCGCTCCGGCACAGTCGATATCAACCTGAACTTACTCAAAGCCGTAGAGCACGCACTGACCGGCGGCTATGATTTGATCGCGTGGACCGACCCCATGACCGGGAAACAGGAGCCCCTGAAGAAGTGGGGTGCAGATACCGGAGATGCAACCACATTTAAGACATGGGACGAGTTCTGGGATGCCTACGTCAAGCAGACAAAGGCGATCGTCAAGAGGGCGGCCGACCTGTATGATTGGACCGACCGCATCAGGGCAAGATATTTTCCCACGCCTTACCTGTCCTGCATCGTTCGCGGGTGCATTGACAAGGCCACCGACGTAAACCAGGGCGGAGCGGAACTCAATTTCGTTACGCTGGAAGCCGTTACATTCGCCAATACTGTAGACTCGCTGCTGGGCATAAAGACACTGGTTTTCGATAAAAAGGAATGCACGATGAAAGAGCTGGTCGAGGCGCTGAAGGACAACTGGAAGGGTCACGAAGTGCTGCAGGCCAAGGCCATCAATAAGACCCCCAAGTACGGTAGGGACGACGACCTGGCTGACAAGATGGGCAGCAAAGTAATGGAACTGTGGACGGACGAGTCCTGGAAATACAAGACATCAGTCACGGGCAAGCAGTACCGGCCCGGTATGCTTTCATGGAATTATTGGGTCGGAGACGGTTACATTCTTCCGGCCAGCCCTGACGGGCGCACCAAGGGCAAGTTCCTGTCCAACGCCATTTGCCCCTGCGACGGCGCCGACATCAACGGCCCGACTGCTAACGTGAACTCGGTGGGCAAGGTGTTTGGCGGTAAGGACGCAGCCGGAGGCGGCGACTGGGAGGGTTACCTGAGCCTGCTTCCCAACGGTGCCAGCCACACCATGACCTTCAACCCGTCGCTGCTGCGGGACCCGGAACACCGGGCGAAATTCAAGGCTTTCCTGCGCAGTTATGCAGAGAACGGAGGAAGCGCTTTGCAGATAAACATGATCGATGCCGATATCCTGCGTGACGCACAGAAAAACCCGGATGCTTACAAACACCTGCTGGTAAGGGTCACGGGCTATAACGCCTATTTCACCGCCATCGGCCGCGAGCTGCAGAACGAGATCATAGCCCGCGAAAGCCACAGGATGTAAGAATACCCTTATGATAATAGAAAAGCACCCCGCCCCGTCGCCGGATATAGAGGATGCAAATCAGCACAGTCTGGGTGGCGACAGGGCGATTATCCTGCATACCCAAAGGCTGTCCACAGAGGACGGCCCCGGTATACGCACGACAGTATTCTTCAAGGGATGCCCACTGCGCTGCGCCTGGTGCCACAATCCCGAGAGCATCTCGCCCAAGCCTCAGATCCACTGGATGGAAGTCCGCTGCATCGGTTGCGGTATTTGCCTCAAGACCTGCCCCAGGGGAAGCCTTAAAAAGACCGATAAGGGCCTTGTGAGAGATCGAGCAATATGCCAGGCCTGCGGCAAATGCGCCGAAGAATGCCCGGCAGGCGCTCAAGAGATACTGGGAAAAGAAATTGGGCTGGAAGAGTTACTTGCAGACCTGCTTAAGGATGCTGTCTACTACGAAAAGTCGGGAGGAGGCGTTACCCTCTCCGGCGGCGAACCGCTGATGCAGCCCGATTTTGCAGCCAACCTGCTGCGCAGGCTCAAGGAAAAGGGTATCAGCACGGCCGTAGACACATGCGGTCTGTGCTCGACGGCCTCGCTGGAAAAGACACTGCCTTATACGGATTTGATCTTATTTGATCTCAAGGAAATAGACCCGCAACTGCATAAGGAGTTCACCGGGCAGGACAATCGGCGGATACTGGATAATTTGCTGATTGTGCGGGACTATATAACCGCCCATCCCGGTAAAACAGGGCTGTGGATACGTACGCCGCTGATACCGGGGGCTACGGCTAACAAGGAGACTATTGAGCGGATAGGTCATTTTATCCACGACAACCTGGACAGTGTAATGCAGCGCTGGGAACTGTGCGCATTCAACAACCTGTGCCGTGATAAGTATCGACGCCTGGGGATGGAGTGGAAATACGCGTCCACACTGCTCATTCGCAAAGATGAGCTTCTGGAACTCGAACAAATCGCCCGGCAGTCCGGGCCAAACCCGGCTATAATATTCGCTACGGGCGCTACCAGGGTGGAAAACTTAGATAATTGAAGGAGGCCAGAGATGAAGGCAACAAGTAATGCGCTAAAGACTTTTACCGAACAGGATATAGAAAGCTTCAAACCCGAGATGAAAATCGGTTTGCTGGCCACAATAAATGAAGAGGGGTTACCCCATCTGACCCTCATTTCCACAATACAGGCAAGCTCTCCTACCGAGCTTTTCTGGGGCCAGTTCTCAGAAGGAAAGAGCAAGATAAATATCCGCAAGAACCCCAAGGCCGGCTTCATGATTATGACCCTGGGCAAGGACGTTTGGAGCGGCAAGGCCACTTTCACCCGCTCGGCTAAAATCGGAAAAGAATTAGATATCCTTAATGAAACACCGATGTTCCGCTACAATGCCTATTTCGGCATACATACCGTCTATTACATGGACCTGCTGGAGCAATCCGGCAAATCTCCATTGCCCATGGGACAGGTGATACAGGCGGCAATAAAGACAATGGTCGCCAAAACGCTGGCCGGCAAGGGAAGCGGCAAGGAAGTGCTTAACCTCTTTACACGCAAGCTGCTGGACAAGCTCGATAACCTGAAGTTCGTGGCATACGTGGATAGCGATGGATACCCGGTAATCATACCGGTCATCCAGGCGCAGTCGGCCGGGACCGACCGCGTCATTTTTTCCTCATCCGTTTACAGCGAGGCCTTGAAAGCAATACCGAAAGATGCCACTGTGGCCCTGTTCTGCATGTCCTTCGAGATGCAGACGGTGCTGCTGCGCGGCGCCTTTAAAGGGATACATAACATCGGCGGTTTTGAATGTGGTGAACTGGCAGTTGATTGGGTCTACAGCCCGATGCCGCCCAAGATGGAGCAGATTTACCCGCTCAAGAAACTGGAAAAGATAACCTCTTTTTAAGTCAGGATCGACGCCTCACCAATATCCGGGCGCACCTAAAGGTACACCCCTACGATAAATCACTTCGTTATATCTTGCCGTGACGCTTCATGAAGCCATTCACGAAGATCCGGGTGGAATCCATGCCTTCGATGAAGAAGCCGTGCGCCTTGTCCTGGAGAAGCGTCAGCTCGGCGCCGGGTATCCGTTCTTCCAGTAGCTCGCTGTTCTTGAACGGTATGATATGGTCGGACGTGCCCGTGATAATCATGGTGGGCGCCTTGATTTTTTCCAGTCTGTCCCAGGTATCGAATTTAGAAACCGCTTCGCCCTGCCTGGCAAAAGTAAAAAGAGGAGTAGGGTACTCAATAGTGGCCTCGTGGTACTGTTTCAAGGCATCCGGGTTTTCCTGGATGAAATCGTCCGAACAGAAAAAGCGGAAGACCTCGCGCGACCGCTGCTCAGGAGTCATGTTTTTCAGGTAGTCGAAGTCGAAGAGTATCTTTGCCCCCTCCGGCGTGGTAGGGATAGCATGGGGGCCTCCGCACATAGTGCAACCCAGGACCAGGTTTATCAACCTATCCGCATGGTTCAGAGCAAACTCCTGGGCTATCATTCCGCCCATGGAAACACCGAACACGCTGGCCCTTCTGAGGGAAATGGCGTCCATTACCTTGCATACGTCATCAGCCATCTGCGCAATCGTGACCGGAGCGTCCGGCTTATCGCTTCTCCCGGTCCCACGGTTATCGATGAGTATCACCTTATACTGCAGTTTGGCAAATTCGTTGGGTAAATTGCCCCACATCTGCGAATACTGGCCGTAGCCCTGGATCATAACCAGGGGATCACCCTGTCCCCCAACCTCGTAAAATATTTTCACACCGCCGGCATCAGCGAATGGCATGTTTGCCTCCTTTCAGCAATAAGCTCATTTAACGTATCTTTAGGATTATACAGTGTCTCAATATAAAACAGAACTTATTTGGAAAACGGTCATGCGCAGTATATAATCGCTTTAGATAGCTTAACAGTTTGAGAGAGTGGAAGATGATGAAGATCAGCACATACAAATTTATACTTACAGCGGTAGTGTTTATGGTGATTTCGGCCCTGGTCACAGGCTGTGTGATTGTAACCGTCCCGAATACTCAAACGCAAGAGCCACCGAATAGCGCAGTATCAACTGCTCCACAATTTACGTTTATGCCGATACAGGTATCCCCGCCAACTATCATTACGGGCCAACCTTTTACTATCACCATGAAAGTCAGCAATGTCGGGACAGCAGCAGGAACTTATAAGGCAGACTTGTATATCGACGGCAGCCTGGTCAATTCCCAGGCCGTTACGGTCAGTCCCGGACAGTCCGCAGACGCCACTTTCCAGTCAACAGTGCAGGCTCCCGGCCACCACATCATCGGAATCGGGCAACAGACCCTGGATGTCACAATAGCAGACAGCCGAATCCCCATCACCGTTAAAATTGGCAACGGGCAGATGGACGGCTGCGACCCTGTGGCAGAGAGCGTCTCGCACCAGTCAGAAGTGACGGTGCAGGACAACGGAAATATGATAAAGCTAACTGCACCGCAAGGCGGATTCACTATAAGCGGAATTAAAATCGCCGGTTACATAAAGGACAGCACCTATGACTTCAATAACGACCCGGTCATAGGCGGGCCGGGGCAATGGGTATACGGCGCGGATATTGAAACGGCAGAGCCTATCAGGCAGGATTTTGCCGTCAATATCTACGGCGACCACAGGAACAATCTATATTCAGGAAGTTATAATAAGAGCCTGTTCACAACAACTCCGGGTACAGTTACTGTGCCGGTCCCAAATATCAACGTCTCCGGTGATTTTTATATAGAAGTACTTCCCTACAATCTACCCAGACTCAACTCCAACAGCGTCTGGGACCGTGACTACTGGCACCGTTACGTGGTACACACCTGGTACTATCAACTGTGCATCGGCTATGAAAGCGCAATTGATGTACAGTCATGGGTGTCGAACGGCGGCAGCGCTGTGCCCGGCCACTATCCTACATACAACTGGCTGATCCAGGCCGAAGGATATCAAACCGGGAATTAGAGCTACAGGCCCGCCACTTATTTACATCACCTGCCATTTATGGTATAACACTTCGTTAGAAAGTGAAGTTACGATTTGGCACATACTCATTGGAAACTCCTACCCGAAGCTAATAAACCACTGGACCACAAGGGCTTGCACGCACTTGTGGCAAAGCTGCTATACAACCGCGGGATAACCAATCCTTCAGAAGCGGAAATTTTCCTTAAGGCCGATAAACGCCTTTGCATAGACCCATTCTCCCTTCCAGATATGCACCAGGCCGTCAATCGCGTGTATAAAGCGCTCATGTCCGGGGAAAAAATAGCTATATACGGCGATTTCGATGCTGACGGTATCACAGCCACCGCTCTGCTGGTACAGGGACTGACAGAGATGGGCGGGGATGTCATGCCCTATATCCCGCACCGTCAACACGAGGGCTACGGGCTGAAAATTCCGGCGCTGGAAAAACTGCGCAAGCAGGGCGTGAGCCTGATAATCACTGTCGATACCGGCATAACGGCTTTCGCCGAAATCGAGAAGGCCAACAAGATGGGCCTGGATATTCTGGTGACCGATCATCATGTTCCCCTGCCAGAGCTGCCACCGGCCAAGATCATAGTAGACCCCAAGCGGATCGATTCGCAATGTCCGTTCATCGAGTTTGCCGGCGTGGGAGTGGCTTTTAAACTGCTGCAGGCAATGCTCTCCGGCTCTAACAAGGACGACCTTATCAACAGCTCGCTGGAACTGGTGACCCTGGGCACAATCGCTGACATGTCGCCATTGCTGAGCGAAAACCGGCACTGGGTCAAATCAGGTCTGCACCTGCTCAACAAGACCAAGCGTGTCGGGCTGGTTGAACTGATGAATATTGCCGGAATCGAAAGGGGCAAGCTGACCGCTGAAACCGTTTCATATCAGATTGGCCCGCGCCTGAATTCGGCCGGCCGCCTTGATGACGCCGGGACAAGCTACCAGCTCCTGGTAACGCAGGACAAGGTCCAGGCAAATATGCTGGCGATGGAGTTGGAAGAGAAAAACAAAGAAAGACAGCGCATTGTAATTGAAACTTATGAAAAGGCCCGTGCACAGATACTGCAAGACGGCGCGGACAGACCGCTTCTGATGGCCTGCGATGCAGATTACCCGGCAGGCGTTATCGGACTGGTTGCAGGCAGGCTTGCCGACGAGTTCTACCGTCCCGTGATCATGGTTAAAATCGGGGCTGATACGTGCCGGGGCAGTGCCAGGAGTATACAGGAATTCGACATGATGGCTGCCCTCAAGACATGCCATCACCTGCTTACCAAGTACGGCGGACACGCTAGGGCGGCAGGTTTCAACGTTCCCACCCGTGATCTGCCACAGCTCCAAAAAAACCTCCGCCTGCTGGCGACGGAACAATTGACCGGACTTGACCTACGTCCCCACATCAATATAGACGCCGAAGTGTCCCTATCCATCTTCTCCAAAGGTGTTTTCGATGAAATACGTCACCTGGAACCATACGGCGTGGGAAACCCGGCGCCCATTTTCTTAAGCCGCAAGGTGGAGGTGGTAGAGCAGAAACTGGTCGGCGGACAGAACGACCACATCAAATTGAAGCTAAAGCAGGACGGAATAGTCTGGGACACCATAGGTTTCCGCCTCGGCAGCTATATAGGGGAACTGGCCCGGCATATAGACGTCGTTTACAGTGTAGAGGTGGATAACTTTAACGGCAAGGGTCAACTAAGGCTTAACCTGCTTGATTTTGCCCGTTCTTATTGACTTCGACAGCCTCCGCCGCAGGTACCGCCTTTTTATATCTGATTACTTTAACCACCAGCAGAATCACCGCTACCGTCACAACTGGAATATCGACTATCTGCGCTTCAGGCAAACCAAACATGAACGGTGTGGTATCACCCCGGAAGAAACGGACAGCAAAATCACCCACGCCAAAGAATATTAACCAGATCAGGAAAAGTGCTCCATCCGGTTTAACTTTCTTGCGGATAAGCCACAGCACAATAAATCCAAGCAGGTTCCATATCATATGGAATTCCTGCGTCGGGTAAATCGGTACTCCCAGCGGAGCATAGCTATTGGGGTTCTCATAAGTGACGGCAATGGGGAGATCGCACGTGTCACCATAGCAGCAGCCGTTAATCATACAGCCGATCCTGCCGATGGCCTGCGCCATGATAGCGCCCGGAGCCACGATATCACCCAATAGCCAGAACGAAATCTTTTTAACAAGACAATAAATGAGCAGGGCAACCCCGGCGCCCAGAACAGCCCCCCATACAGCCAATCCTGCGAAATTCAATAGCTGATCGGGATGATTAAAATAAAAATCCCATTTATCTATGACATGCAGCAGCCTGGCGCCGATAATACCGCCTATCACCGCCCAGAGCCCGATATCCCAGATTACATCCTGCGAGAAATTTCTACGTTTGGCTTCCAGCAGTGAAATGCCGATGCCACTGATCACGGCGACAACTATCATGACACCGTACCAGCGCACCTCGAAGGAGCCAATACTGAATAAAATGGGGTTTAAATTTATATCTAACATTTATCGAGAGACCTCATTCAAAAATAGCGTCAACAAATGATTTTGCATCGAACGGGGCGATATCTTCGACTTTTTCTCCCGTCCCTATATACTTTATCGGTATTTGCAGGCTGTCACAAATCGCCAATACGATGCCCCCCTTAGCTGTTCCATCCAGCTTGGAGAGGAAGATACCGGTGACATCCGTGGCCTCCGTAAAGCTGTGTGCCTGCGATAGCCCGTTTTGCCCGGTGGTAGCATCAATCACGAGAAGGACTTCCTGGGACGCTTCATACTTGCCGGCGACCTTCCTGATCTTTTTGAGTTCGTCCATGAGGTTATGCTTGGTCTGAAGCCTGCCCGCCGTATCGATAATCACGACATTGGCATTGCGGTTCTGGGCGGCCTGCAAGGTATCAAAGACCACTGCACCGGGATCGGCACCCGGTTGTTGGGCGATGACATCCACGCCCACACGCGTTCCCCACATCTTAAGCTGGTCTATGGCGGCAGCACGGAAAGTGTCGGCGGCGCCAAGAAGCACATGGTTTCCATTCGCCTTATATTCACTGGCCAATTTGGCAATGCTGGTGGTCTTGCCCGTACCGTTGACCCCAACCAGCAAGATTACCCTGGTAGCCGCGTCATCATTGCCGGCCGGCTTTGAGGCAACCTCCAGCATCACGGTCATTTCCTGCTTAAGAGCTGCACGGACCTGGGTGCCTTCCGATAATTTTTCATCCTTAACGCGTTTTTTCACGCGTCCCAGCAGTTTACCTGTTGTATCTACACCGACATCAGCCGATATCAGGAGCTCCTCAAGTTCATCCCAGGTGGAATCCTCGATCTTAGAGCGGTTGAAGAGACCTGAAATCCTGCCGAAAAAGCTATCTCGGGTGCGTTTTACACCCTGTTCAGTGCGCTTAGATAAATCTGCCATTCAACTACCGGTAACAGTGAATTGTATGTCAGTGAACCTGCGAAAGGCAAATCCCGGCAGTTGCGATTATAAGCGGCCAAATATCACTTGGTCTCAGCGGCCTTCTGGTAGTTTTTGATCATCTCGGTCTTGATCATCTTGCGGACCATTTCTTTCATCTTGGGATCTTGGATCATCTTGAGCATCTGTTCACTAAACTCGAGGTACCGTTTGTCCTGCTGAGGGAAATCGAACAAGCCGTGGCTCTCGTAGTAGCGGTAGTCGGCATCGAAGGGGAAGCGCAGCCTGGACCAGATGGCGTCACGGAAAATTTTATGCCCGCCCACGCCAAGAAAGGTCTTCGGCCTGATGTATTTCTGGCGTGAATAATCAACGCATTTGCGAGCGAGATCATCGATGAGCGCATCCACCTGCTGCGAGTTGCCGCTCTCGTCAACCACCGCTCCAGCAAAATTATTCTCGCCCATCTCGGCCATGGCCTGCATGACCTGCTGCAAATTGGCCAATTGAGACAGCGGACCTGAAACCAGGAAGCCAACTTGTATGCCCGTTTGCAGCGGTACATGGCCGTTGAAAAAGCCTCTGTCCCAGAACATCTTGAGCCTCGCTGACAGGAACCGGTCCTTTATTTCGCCGGCAAAGACCGTCACATCCTGGTCCCGCATATGGGAATTAACGAAATCCACAAACCCGTCCTTATAAATGCAGATGTTATCAAAGCCGCACTGTATGCACCCCAGGCAGCCCCCTTTAATATCAATATCCCTGATATTGAAAACCTCAATTTTCTCCTGGAAAGCGTCGGTAAACCTTTTTACCATGGCGGCAATATTGGATTTCGGGTCTTCTATATCAGCCACCACCTTTATCTTCACGCCAGTATTATCAACTTTACCGTTCGCCTTGCCCGGTTTATAAGCAAATTTAACATGGGTAAGAGGCGCAAAAGCCCTGGCCACCGGCAGTTTATTCTCAATCGCTGAGAGGAAATCAGACACCCACTTTAGCAAAATGCGCCTGCTGTCATCGAGGAAAATATCATCCATGTCGGCCGAAAAGAATTCAGTGTACTTCATACCCAGGTCTTCGCAAACCCCACGCATATAGTTGTGAGCCGTGTGATCAAAGAAATGGATGGAGGTAGATAAAACACAGGTATATTTATCTTTAAAAGCATTCTCAGCGCCCCTCTCCCAGATCAGCTCGATGAACCTCTTGTACTGTGAAGCCACCAGGAATACGTAAAGAGGAAAAGACCAGATTACACCATCGGCATTTTTTATTTCATCGATGATACGCTGAAAGTAAGCAGGGTCTTTTTCTATCTTAAGTATTTCATGGGACACATGGAGAAGTTTGAATTCGTGCCCGGGAAATTTCTTCTGTATGAATTTAATGTACTGGACCGTAACACTGATCTCACCCTTGGGACTGCCGTTGAGCACTGCAATCTTCATGATTACATCCTCCAATAAAAACCTTGTTTATTAGTGACACCGAATGCAGTTTAGCTTTTAACGTACTGCTCCCGAGCTAGCGGGCAATTAACAGTAAGAGGCTGGTCCACGCGCGTTTTAATTGCTTCATAAACGGTATTGGTCAGCCCATCGGCTACCGACGTGAGTTCCCAGCGCCTGTCTGAGGCCAGCCAGTTCTGGATAGCAAACCGTATGCCTCCGAAGTAGAGCAGGCGTACGGCATTGACATCTATATCCGGCCGTATCTCACCGCTTCGCTGACCCTCAGCCAGAATCTCATTGAGTACAGCTTCGGTCTGCGTCAGGCTCTGCCAGGCCTCTTCGGATTTATGCCACATATTTAGATTGGTGATTACATATACCTGCCAGGCAACCATATAATGCCGCTCGAAAAAATCGAGGTAAAAGTAGGTCATCTTGCCCAAACGTTCGCCAGCCGGGTGGACGCCTGCCATATGCTGCCTTATCTCCCCCATCATCAACTTCAATCCCTCGTTGTTCATGGCAACCAGCAACTGTTCCTTGTTGGGAAAATATTTGTAGATGCAGCGCGGAGAGATGCCTGCCAGCTTGGCGATATCACGTAATCCCGCCTCGTGGTAGTTTACGTTGTAAAAGACCTGGGCAGCCGCCTTGATGATCTTTTCACGGGTATGCTCGGCGCCTTTTCTAGCCATATCAGTAAAGCGTATATTATTACCCGGACACTGTATTTGTCAACGTTGTGGACTTTAATTTATCGTATTCAAATACATCCCCCACGACATCATTAAAAGGATTCCTACGTCTACAATGTAGACATGTAGCAACCATCTTGCATGCCCGGACTGTGAACTGAATTCCGGTGGTCATGAGTGACTGCCTGTGCCATAATGTGCAGGGGTAAAATATGAAACAAGAAGTGAGAGCCAGGGACCGGGAAATGGCCGAGACCTGCCTGAAATGTACAGTGTGCAAAAAGGCAAGGAAAAATCAGAAGGGTTTTACATTCTGGTTCGTCAAGAAGATAGAGGGTGGGATGTGTCCATATTGCCAGGCTTATGAACGGGTTTACGGACGAAAAGCCCACGAGCCCATCACAGCCAACTAAGGGGAAGTCCTCAAAATGGTTGTGATCAGGAAAGCGTCAGCGGCAGACATCCCGGCCATTACCGAGATCTACAACGATTCGATCCTAAACCTGACTGCCACTTTCGATACCCAACCAAAGACAATAGCCGAGCAGAAGAAATGGTTTAAGTACCACAATGCACAGTTCCCGGTCATGGTAGCTGAGCAGAAGAGCAGGATTGCAGGCTGGGCATCTTTGTCCAGATGGTCCGACCGCTGTGCATACAGCGGAACTGCCGAATGTTCGCTTTATATTAATGCCGAAGACCGGAACAAAGGACTGGGCAGAAAATTACTCTCGGCCATTTTAGACGAAGGGCAGAAGGCCGGCTTTCACACAGTGATTGCCAGGATTGTTGAAGGCAACGCTGCAAGCATCCATCTTTGCGAGTCGCTGGGATTCATGCACATCGGGACGATGAGAGAAGTGGGTCGCAAATTCGGGAAACTCCTGGATGTGCAGATGATGCAAAAAATATTCACGAAGTAAGCTGTTAATCTGGAGGCCTTACCAGACAATCCCTGCACTTTCCTTCCAGGAGAATACTGTGTTCCTCCAGGGCATAACCCGGAGGGAGGAGGTTACACAGATCTCCCGGGCAACCTTCAATTTCAAACAACTTGTCACACTTCCGGCATAAGAAATGGTGGTGATGGTCTTTGTTTGCAAATTCCCACCTTGACGATTGACCCGGCAGGTCAACTTCCCGTATGGCTCCTTCTTCTTTCAGGGACTTCAATGTGCGGTAAACGGTCGCAATACCCAGCCGGGAAATCCTTTTCCCGGCCATTTCGAAGATTTCACTGGTTGACAGCGGCCGGTCCGCCTGGACCATGACCTGGCGTATCGCATCCCGCTGTGACGTATTTCGCATCATCGGCTGTTTCTCACTTTCTGATAATGATAATCAGTTATTATTTTACGTCATCTGCCCGGTGTAGCCACACCCTACACAGTTAGATTGACAACTTTATTGATAACAGTATATCATTATCACCTGAAGTTGGCTATGCTTTCTTATGTGTAATTGTGGATGAAGAGAAAATTCTTTGCATACTCAGGATTATTCCTGGTAACTGTTATTCTCCTGGCTTCGTGTCAGCAAGGCGTGCAGTCAGTTGACCGCAGCAAAAAGACGGTAGTTGTCACCTATTCGATTCTCGGCTCAGTGGTAAAGGAGCTGGCCGGTGACAGCGCAAATGTAGTGGTTATGATGCCGAACGGGGCCGACCCTCACGAGTGGGAGCCATCCGCAAAGGATATCGAAATACTAAACAGGGCAGACCTTATCGTGCAGAACGGGATCGAACTGGAAGGCGGAATGCAGAAGACTCTTGAAAAAGCCAGGGGTAGCGGTGTGAAATTTTTCACTGCGTCAGAGCATATAACAATTCGAAGAGTAGGGGCGGGTGAGGGCATACCCAGCGGTGATCCGGATCAAGCCATCGGAGCAGAAGACCCGCACCTTTGGACTGACCCCCTTATCATGAAGGCC
>Ga0182021_10004206_pt1 | contig 16897 bp, 13 predicted proteins | sample 612E3MmetaG_FD_120493 | JGI IMG/M metagenome (GOLD analysis project Ga0182021, IMG submission 120493) | Permafrost microbial communities from Stordalen Mire, Sweden - 612E3M metaG (Illumina Assembly) | ecosystem: Environmental > Terrestrial > Soil > Wetlands > Permafrost | place: Sweden...
CAAAAAAGAAAGCTGCAAAAAAAGCAAAAAAGACAGCAAAGAAGAGAATCTAATCTCTGCTTGTCTTACTTAGAAAATCCCCTCTCTATCGGGGATTTTCTTTTTGTGCTAAAATAGGGAAATATATGAGTATATTAGATAGTATTATAGGAACAGAGAGCAATAGGCTTATAAAGAAATGGGCTCCGCAAGTGGAACAGATAAACGGTTTAGAATCCAAGATTAAGTCTCTTTCCGATGCCGATTTCAAAACAAAAACTGAAGAGCTCAAATTAAAATTAAAAGATGGTGCGGATATTGATGATTTACTTCCGGAAGCTTTTGCTATGGTTCGTGAATCTTCGTTCCGAACTCACAATGAACGCCATTATGATGTGCAACTTATCGGAGGTATAGCTATACACAGAGGAAACATTACCGAGATGCGAACCGGTGAAGGTAAAACTTTAGTGGCAACACTTCCGGCGTATTTGAATTCCTTGACTGGTCTTGGTGTTCACATTGTGACAGTCAACGATTATCTTTCACGACGTGACGCGGTTTGGATGGGTCCGGTTTTTGCCATGCTCGGAGTTAGCGTCGGAGTTGTAAATTCACAGAACACTTCATACATCTATGATCCAGCTCATATTAGTAGAGAAGAAAAGGAAGAGGAGAAAGAGGGTACTGGATTAGAATCTTTTAAAGTATTATATGAATGTCTTAGACCTTGCACCCGTCGCGAAGCATATGCAGCCGATGTAACTTATGGAACAAATAATGAATTTGGCTTTGATTATCTTCGCGACAATTTGGCTCACAATATTAATGAAATTGTTCAAAGAGGGCATTATTACGCTATCGTCGACGAGGTGGACTCCATTCTTATTGACGAATCACGTACACCTCTTATTATTTCGTCGCAAGCCGAAGATAGTGAAGATTTGTATTATACTTTTGCCGACATAGCCAAAAAATTAAAACCGGAAGAAGATTACACGGTGGATGAAAAGCTTCGAGCAATATCACTTACCGACCATGGTATAACTTTGGCGGAGGATTTGCTTGGTATGCACGACATTTACACCGAGAAAGGAATAAAATATGTCCACCATCTGGAAACGGCTGTCAAAGCTCGAGCTTTGTATGAAAACAATAAAGACTATGTTGTCAAAGACGGGGAAGTTATTATTGTTGACGCTTTTACCGGGCGACTTCAGCCTGGTCGTCGTTGGAGTGAAGGTTTGCATCAAGCTATTGAGGCCAAAGAAGGGGTTAAAATCGAGAAAGAAACAATTGCTGTCGCCTCGATTACTTTCCAGAACTATTTCAGATTTTATAAAAAGCTCTCGGGAATGACCGGAACCGCCGAAACTTCCAAAGAAGAATTCCTCAAGGTCTATGGACTGGATGTTGTTGTTGTGCCGACTCACCGCCAAATAAATCGAAAAGATTACAATGATTTAATTTATCAAACGGAAAAAAGTAAATTATTGGCCGTAGCTGCGATGGTCAAAGAGCTTAATCAAAAGGGTCAACCAGTTCTAATCGGTACGGTTTCAATCGAGAAGAACGAACTTCTTTCGGCATATCTGACCCAAGCTGGAATTCCCCATACCGTGCTCAATGCCAAGAATCACGAAAGGGAAGGAGAAATTATCGCTAACGCTGGACGATTGGGAGCGGTGACAGTAGCGACGAATATGGCTGGCCGTGGAGTGGATATTAAATTAGGGGGAGTTCCATTTGATAAAGAAAAATATGAAGAGGTCAAAGCTCTCGGTGGTTTGTTTGTTATTGGAACCGAGCGTCACGAAGCCCGCCGAATTGACAACCAACTTCGTGGACGTTCTGGACGTCAGGGTGACCCGGGAGCAACAGAGTTCTATGTCTCACTTGAAGATGATCTAATGCGTATTTTCGGTTCGGACCGTATCAAATCCATGATGGGTAAGCTTGGAGTTCCTGAAGACCAACCGATAGATAATAGTTTCATATCAAATACACTCGAAAATGCCCAGGCTAAAATCGAAGGTTTCCATTTTGATTCCCGAAAACACACTCTTGAGTACGATGATGTCATGAATCACCAGCGTAAAGTCATCTATGAACGTCGCCGAATTATGCTCTCGGGCGATTATAATGAAATACAGAGTTTTCTTAATGGATTGGTTGTCGAATATCCCTCTCTGGAAGAAATTATCAAAGAAAAGCGGGCTGCCCTAGGGGACACTTTGTTTTTTGAGACTGTTCGTCGCATTGCACTTTACTCGACCGATACATTATGGGTAGAACACCTGGAGACCATGGAGCACACTAGAAGCTCGGTGAACTTGCGTGCTTATGGGCAACGTGAACCTCTGGTTGAATACAAGAAAGAAGGTTTGCGATTGTTCAGGGAGATGGAGGCGAATTTCAAAGAACAAGTATTCTCGTTAATTAACACTATCAACGCTGGGGTTAAAGAGAATAAAACGAATGTCAAACAGGAAGAAATCATCGAAGCCCGTCCGGCACTGATTTTAAGTTCTTCCGATGGCGCCAATACCCCCGGAACAATTAAAAGAGAAACAAAAAAGATAGGTCGCAATGACCCATGTTTCTGTGGAAGTGGCAAGAAATATAAACACTGTCACGGGAAAGATATATAACATATATCGTTGTAAAATATGACTACTTACAGGACAGAAGGGGGGATTTGTCAAAAATTTGCTTAGAGGTCTATTTTTAAGGCGAATAATGACATATTATCCTATTAATTGTCAATTAATAAATCACAAATAAGCCTTATAAAATAAGGATTTTTTGTATTTGACGGGAGTGAAAATTATGTTATAACTATTGACTTTTATAGTACATTGTGCTACTATACAAGGGATTCCAAGTATGTCGTTAATCTGATGATATATAAGGAATTTTTTAGTTTGGGCAAGTTGATATGTTTTATATTAGCTCAGACTAACCCAACAAGCTCGTTTGGTGGAGCGTAACCACTGAATATGAATAAACAAAAAATAGTAAGTTACTTGCAGTCAATTGTGGCGATTCCGATGCTTGCGATAGCAATGCCTCTTTCCGGGGTTTCTATCCCAAGTTTGACTGAAGTAAGTAACAATAGCATTACGAACGAAAATTCTGTGATAATAACACAAGAAGAAGTAGCTCGTAACGAACAAGCTGAATTAGAAGCTGGACGAAAAGAAAAAGCAGAGGCCATTGATGCATATTTTGCCAAATATGATACTCCGCTTGCCGGTCACGGTATGAAGTTTGTGATTGAAGCCGAGAAGAATGATATTGACTGGAGACTTCTCCCAGCTATAGCTATGCGAGAATCAACCGGAGGCATCCATGCATGTAAAAGAGTTTCGAATAGTGTCTTTGGTTATGGCTCGTGTAAGATGAGTTTTAATTCGATTGATGATTCAATAGAAATTGTTGCCCACAGTCTAGGAGGTAATAATCCAAGTACGGCTCGTCACTACGACAATAAAACCACTTTGGGAATTTTAAGAAAATATAATTCTGTCATACCTAGCTATCCAAAACAGGTAACGAAAATAATGAAGAAAATCAGTGATGACGGAAATGAAATAATTTAATATTAATAAGAAAACTCCCCGGCCTAGGCCGGGGAGTTTTCTATATTACCTTTAAGCTCTCAATCATCAGACTTTTCTCGCCGTTGCGTTCCGTGACTTTACCTTTCAAGGCAATGATTGTATCTTTCAACAAGAGGTCTTTTGTTGTCTCAAAGAGTTTGGCAAAGACAACAGCTTCGATTGTTCCGCTAAAGTCGGAGAGTTTAATAAAGGCCATGCGGGTATTATTTTTGGTAGTGACAATTCGGACATCATCAATAATCGCTGCGACGGTCACTTGCGTATTTACTTTCGTTTCGGTTTGGATTTTTTTAATCAGAGTTCCAGATTTCTCAATTCTTTCTTTATAAGCGCTGAGAGGATGCCCGGAAATGTACAACCCAAGTAATTCTTTTTCCCAAGTAAGTTTTTCTTTTATTGTCGCTTCAGCCATCGGTGATAATGACAATTTCACTTCTATTCCACCAATTGAGCCGAAAAGGGAATCCTGACTTTGTGAACCTTTTGTTTCTTTATTAAAAGATAAAAGTGTTTCAAGGTTGCCGACAATCATATTTCTCTCGGCCAGGTCATCCATTGCCCCGGATTTGGCCAGGGCTTCTACCGATTTTTTATTCAAATTTTTATTATTGATTCGTTCAAAGAAATCGGCCAGCGATTTGAATTTACCTTTTTGTTTGCGATCTTCAATGATCGCGTCGGCAATATCGGTTCCCAAATTTTTAATCGTGTAAAGCCCGAAACGAATGGTTCTACCCGTTGCTTTATCGCTTCCACCAATGACCGTAAACCCACCGAAACTTTCATTTATATTTGGCGGCAAAATATTTATGTTCATTTTTTGGCATTCGTGGACAATTTCCGCCACTTTCTCTATATCGCCTGATTCGGAAGTCATAACTGCGGTCATATATTCGACGGGATAGTTTGCTTTCATATATGCTGTCTGATAAGCGACTCGCCCATAACTAGCCGAGTGAGCTTTGTTGAACCCATAAGCGGCAAATGGTTCAATTTGATTCCAAAGTTCTGTGGCTTTTTTAAGTGGCCATTTACTGTGTTCTACCGCACCACTGATAAAGTGGTCTTTCTGCTTGGCCATTTCCTCGGGAATTTTCTTGCCTACAGCTTTACGGAATTTGTCGGCTTCTCCCCAACTATATCCGGCAATGTTGATGGCAATTAATAACAAATCATCTTGGTAAACGAGCACTCCATAAGTCTGTTTGAGAATCGGTTCAAGGGCCGGGTCTAAATATTTGATAAGTTTTGCATTGTGTTTGCGTTCAATGTACAGAGGTATGAATTGGATCGGTCCTGGGCGATAAAGGGCGACCATAGCATTGATATCGTGAATGGTTGTTGGTTTAAGTTCTTTTAAATAGTGGGTCATACCGGAGCCATTCAATTGGAATAAGCCCATCGTCTCTCCACGAGCGAGAATCTCGAAAGTTTTCTTGTCATTAAGAGGTATCTTATTGATATCGATAATGACATTGTGTATTTTTTTGACCAATTTAACCGCTAGAGCCAGTATCGCCAAGTTTCTGATTCCGAGGAAATCAAATTTCGGCAACCCGGCATCTTCAATGCTATACATGTCGTATTGAGTAATGATGTTGCCACCTTTTGGGTCGTATTGAATGGGGGAGAATTCATATAGTGGCTTCGGTGCGATAACGACTCCGGCGGCGTGGACGGAAATATGTCGGACACACCCTTCCATTTTTTTTGCCAAGTCAATTATTCTTTTTGTGTCAGGTTCATTTTTGTAAGCATCCTTCAGCTCAGGTACAATTTTCATTGCATTGTCAATAGTCATTGGCATTCCTTGAGAACCAAGTGGTATCATGTTTGAAATTCGGTCGCCAATATTGTATGGATAACCGAGTGCTCGAGCGACATCTCGGACCGAACCTCTAGCCATCATTGTGCCGAATGTTCCAACTTGGGCGACTTTATCTTCGCCGTATTTACGCTTTGTGTAGGCGATAATCTCATCACGTCTATTATCGGCAAAGTCCATATCAATATCTGGAAGTGATGGACGTTCCGGGTTTAAGAATCTTTCAAACGGTAGTTTGTAATCAATCGGGTCAACATTCGTAATCCCGATAAGGTAAGTTGTCAGTGATCCAGCGACAGATCCTCGAATATTCGTATATATTTCGTTCTCACGAGCAAAGCGGAGCAAATCCCCAACGACTAGAAGATAGGTCGGATAACCTTTTTGTTTAATTATTTTCAGCTCATATTCCAATCTATCTGTGTATTCTTTTGTCTCGGGCAATTCTCGGAAAGCAAATCCTTTATAAGCCAAGTCGCGAAGCATGTCATCTGGAGTTATGTTATCAGGAATTGGAAAATCCGGGAAATAAGCTTTTCCAAGTTCTAGGTCATATTCTTCGCATGAATCGGCTACCAATTTTGTATTTGATACGGCTTCTTTGTAATCTGAAAAATATTCAAATGCGGTTTTCTCGTCAATCAACGAAAAGTCATCTTCTGAAAATTCAAGTCCCGTTCCTTCTTTGCTGTCATTCCCGCCGGTGTTAACAGCCAGAAGTGTGTGATGAGCCAAATGGTCTTCCTGGCATAAATAGTGGGAGTCCTGACCGGCAACAATTGGAATACCGAATTTCTTTCCGAGGAGGGCGATTCCATCGCGTAGTTTTTTATCGTTCTCAATATGGGGATGGGAGTGAATTTCAAGAAAATAATTTTCTTTGCCGAAAATTTCCTGGTGCTCTTTGATTAGGGTTCCGGCTTTTTCGGAATTGTTGGCAAGGACCGCTTGGGAAAGTTCACTGCCCATACATCCAGAGAGACATATAATCCCTCCGCTGTACTCGCGAAGTATTTCTTTATCCATGCGAGGTTTGTAATAATAACCTTCAATGTTGGCAATCGAAACAAGACGCATCAGATTTTTGTAACCTTGTTTATTTTTGGCGAGTAGTGTTAAGTGGTATCTTTTATTATCAACCCCCGGTTCTTTATCTTTCCTTCCACGTTCGGCAATGTATGCTTCAACTCCGATAATTGGTTTTATTCCGGCTTTTTGAGCTTCTTTGTAAAGCTCAATGGCTCCATACATATTTCCGTGGTCAGTAATAGCCAGAGCATCCATCCTATTTTTCTTGGCAGTTTTAATCATGTCGGGGATTTTAGATAATCCATCAAGTAGAGAATAGTGAGAATGGGTATGAAGGTGAATAAACTTTGAATTGAGTTCGATTTCCATTTTCTTAGTATAGCAAATAAGGTATGATAGCTCTATATGGACACTGGCACGAATTATATTGTAGGGATAGATGAAGTTGGACGGGGGCCAATAGCTGGGCCGGTGGCGGTTTGTGCGTTTGTGATTAAGGATAGTTCTTTCACAACCAATCCAACTGATAAAAAATTGCCGAAACTGAAAGATTCGAAAAAGTTAACCAAAAGACAACGGGTGACCTGGTTTAATTATTTGAAAGATGCAAAGGGAGCCGGTCTTTGTGATTATGCGGTGTCTTTTGTCTCATCTGAGAATATTGATAAATTTGGAATTGTTAAATGTATTCAGAAGGCATTGAATAAATCACTCGATGAAGTCGCTTCACGGGACTTCCAAAATTTTCCCCGCTTTACCCAGAGTACTGGGGCCTACACGGATGAAAATTTAGAAAGTCCCGTTTCGCTCTCTCCGTTTGCTTCGTACCAAATTTTTTTAGATGGTGGACTTCATGCTCCTGTGGAATACATAAATCAGGAAACTATCATAAGAGGGGATGAACTGCATCCAGTTATTTCTATGGCTTCAATAATGGCCAAAGTTTCGCGAGATAGGATAATGATGAACTACGCTAAAATTTATCCCGAATATGGATTCGACAGTCATGTCGGTTACGGAACAGCCAACCATTATGCTGCAATCAAAAAGCACGGGCAGACTCCAATTCACCGTAAAACTTTTATCCACTAATTTTAGAAATTTTTATTTAGCCAATCTCTGATTATTTTTTTGTCGTCGGAAAACCAGGCGGCGTTGGATTCGATTTTTTCGTAGGCTTGGGTAAGTGTGCGTTCGGCTCCGGGAGCGGGGTTTTTAGCGAAGAATTTTTGGGCGTCTTTCAAATCCGATAACTTGGTGTGATTTCCCAAAGGAGAAATAACACGGGACAGGAAATGCCCGCCTTCGCCATATTTTTTAAGGAGAATTTTCCAATTGCTTTTGACGAAATTCCAAGTGATTTCTCTGCCGTTAGTATTTTGCCAAACCATAGCAAGCATTTGCGGAGCGTCTTGAGTTCTGACATTATTGGAAATTATGAATGAAAGTGTTTTCTTTAGAAGTGTTTTATCTTTGAACGAGCAAAGGGCGTAACCGAACCTTTCTTTTTCTTCATGTAATTTCTCTCCCGCATACAATTTCTCAAAAAGTTTCCATTCTTTGTCTCCACCGTTTGAGGCAACGATTCTGTAGACAGCCGAACGGATATCCGAATCAATCCCTTTCCCGCTCTTGAATAATTTTTCGGCTTTTTCAATTATTTTTTTATCTCCATAAAATGCCGCTTGGGATATGGCCAGACTTCTTAAAAAAATATCAGAATGTTTCTCAACATCTCTTTTTTGGAATCCCATTTTCCCGGCTAACGGCGAAAATAGGGAAAGAACATAAGTTTTATATTCAGAGATAAAATCTTCATTTGATATCAAATTATAAATTTTAGCCAAACCTCCGGCAATTTCACTCCAAACAATATATTCCGTTTCGTTCTTGTAATTTAAAACGAATTTAAGGGCAACATCGGTTTTAACATATCCGCCCTCGGCTAGAGAAAACAAATCGCGGATTATACCAAGCCGGTCCGATGTCGAAAGAGTTTTACTTCTGACTTCGCCGGCCAGTTTTTCGAGTGTTTCATCGTCGTATTTCACTCGCATGAATGTTTCCTCGCCTTTGTTTACTTTTCCGATAGTTGTACCGATAAGAGTCGCAAATTTTTTCGTCATTAACAACGGAAGTACTTCGTTATTCGTGTCGTATTTGATGGGTATCGGCCATAAATGTTTTTTCTTCGACGACTTTTTGTATTTTTCAACTTGAATCCTACTTGAAAAAAATCTCTCTTGTGATAAATAGAATTCATTTTTACTTTTTGTTACAGTCACAAGCGGATAACCAGTTTCCTTGATCCAAAGAGACATCATTTTACTTACCGGTTTGCCACTGACTTTTTCGAAAGATTTCCAGAGGTCGATGGTGTCGGTATTTTTGTAACTATGTTTCTTAAGATAGTGATGTAAGCCATCGCGGAATTTATCTTCTCCGATATATTCCGACAATTGTCTTATCATTGCTCCACCCTTGGCATAAGAGACCTCATCAAATATTTCATTTATTTCATTGGGATGGTTTACTTTTATTTCTATTGGGTGAGAATTGGAAAGTGAATCAAGACGTAAAGCGTGGGTATAACGGCCGGCTAAATATAAATCCCACATATGCCATTCGGGAAACATTTTATCGACGCAAAAAGTTTCCATATAAGAAGCAAATCCTTCGTTTAGCCACAAATCTGTCCACCATTTCATTGTCACCAAATTGCCGAACCATTGATGGGCCAACTCGTGGGTGATAACGATTGCGACCCACTGTTTATTAGAAAGGGATGTATTTTCTTCGTCGACAAGTATGGCCGTCTCGCGGAAAGTCACAGCTCCCCAGTTTTCCATTGCGGCGCTTTCAAAATCGGGAATGGCGACCAAGTCGAGAGTCGGAAGTGGATAGGGAATATCAAAATAATTATTGTAAAATTCCAGTGATTTGATAGCGACTTCAAGGGCAAATTTTGCCTGATGCTTTTTCCCGGCAGTTGTGAAAACTCTGACAAGAGTTTGGTGAGCGAAATCGGGAAGTGATTTGGGATGGTCTGGCTCCTCGTCCTCCCTCATCCGAGGACCTCCCAAATTACTTTCCGATGAAGCGAGTTTGGTATATCCTTTCACATATTCAAATTCTCCGATTATAAAAGCAAGTAAATATGTGGACATCCTTGGAGTGGGGGCAAATGACACAATCTTATATCCAGCACTGTGTTCCTTAATATCAATTGGTAATGTATTTGAAATTGCTGTGTGTTTTTCGGATATAATGAGAGATATTTCAAATATGGCTTTGTGTTCTGGTTCATCAAAACACGGGAATGCTCGCCTGGCATCGGTGGCCTCGAACTGAGTCGTTGCAATATATTTTTCTTTACCATCGAGCACATATTTACTTTTATAAAATCCTCGCAAACTATCATTGATAATCCCACTGAAAACGATTGAAAGTTCGCCTTGTCCTTTTTGAATTTTATTTTTGAAATAAAAAGTAACTGTCTCTTTTTCCTTATCGTATGTGATTTTTGTTGCAAATTGCTTCGTATCTTTCTTTCCCTTACTACTTGCTACTTTCTGCTTACTACTTATGCTTACAGTTTCGATATCTATATCTTTGCTATGGAGAGTAATTTGGTTCGTGTCTTTTTCCACTTTTATTTTAATTATTTCATTTCCGGAAAATGTGAAAGACTCCAAGTCGGGTCTAATTGTGAGATTATAAGAAATTGGTGAAATATGACTCGGTAAGCGTACTGATTTTATCTTTTTTTTCATTTTTTTCGATTAATGTTTAAAATGACGAAATCCGGTAAAGACCATAGCCATACCAAGTTCGTCGCATTTGTCTATGGAGGATTGGTCGCCTTTTGAACCGCCTGGTTGAATTACGGCTGTTATGCCCGCGGTTCCGGCTACTTCGACGCAGTCATTGAAAGGAAGAAATGCTTCCGAGGCCACAACTGCACCGTGGACATCGAAACCGAAATTTTTTGCCTTTTCCAACGATTGTTTAAGAGCATCAATTCTTGAAGTTTGTCCGCAACCCATCGTCAGTAATTGAGCATTTTTGACAATAGCGATAGAATTTGATTTCAAATGTTTGACTATTGTATTGGCGGTTAACATATCATTCGTTTCTTCTTTTGTCGGCTGTCTTTTAGTCACACATTTTAAATCCTCTTTCTTTTCAACTCTGGTATCACGATCTTGAACAAGGATACCGGTAAGACAAGTGCGGTGTTGCTGTTTGGGAAGTACGGGATTTTTCCATTTCAAAATTCTGATATCTTTCTTTTGTTCCAAAATCTCATATGCTTCTTTTTCAAAATTCGGAGCGATAATTACTTCAACAAAAAGTTTTTTTTCGCGGATTTTTTCGGTAATTTCTTTTGTAATTATTCTGTTTGAAGCCAAGATTCCACCGAAAGCTGAAACAGGGTCTCCATCATAAGCTTTCTGGAATGCAACGGTGATATCGGGGTCGATAGCAAATCCGCAAGCATTCATATGTTTAATAATCGCAAAAGCCGGGTCGGCAAAATCATTCACAAGATTTATGGCCGCTTCGGTATCAAGAAAATTATTGTATGACATTTCTTTCCCATGAAGTTGTTGCCATGAGTCGTCAATGTTCCCTATAAACATCCCGCTTTGATGAGGATTTTCGCCATAACGAAGTTTATTTCCCTCGAAGTATCCTCGGATAGCGAAATCATATTGGCTTGTAACTTGAAAGGCGCAACCAGCCAGATGTTTCCTTTCTTCGTTGGTTGTTTCATTTCCCCGACTAAGAATTTCCGTAATGTAAGCATATTCATTTTTCGATGGAATAATGACGACATCATTGAAATTTTTGGCTCCGGCTCGGATAAGTGAAATTCCACCGATATCGATTTTTTCGATAATCTCATCATCGGGCGCACCGGAAGCAAGAGTTTCTTCAAATGGATATAAATCGACAATAACCAAATCGATGTCAGCAATATTATATTTATTTTTTTCTTTTTGGTCGTCGGCATTATCTCGACGATTCAAGATTCCGCCGAAAATTTGTGGTTGCAAAGTTTTCACTCGTCCGCCGAAGACAGAAGGGAAGTTGGTAATCTCTTCAACTGTTGTGACCGGGATATCAAGTGCACGAATAAAATCTGCCGTCCCACCTGTAGAAATTATTTTGATTTTCTTCTCATTTAATAATTTAACTATCAGCTCGAGCCCATCTTTGTTGTAGACAGAGATTAAAGCGGTTTTAATTGTTTTTTTCATAAGACTGTCTCATTCTAGCATAAAAATCATAATGATGTCTTTCCAAGTTGGCTGATTCATTTGTTTGATATTTATCCTTATATATCAAGGGTTATATGGGGTATTTAAACACTTGACAAAAGGCATGCTTATATGCTATAATGCACACATGGAAAATAAAATAACAAAAAGTTTAATAATCCTTGGAGCAATTGTTTTTTCTTTTGCTTTTGCAAATAATGTTTTTGCTATTAATACAATCTGTGCGAATTGTGGTTCTTATGTCAGTTCCCCGAGTAATAACAACAGTAATGTAAGCCCAGTCACTCCAGTCACTCCAGTCACCCCAATCAACCCAACAGCAGCAACTAATTCAGCAAGTACTACCAATTCAACAACAAAACCATCTACCACAATAATAAATAATTATTATTACCAAACGCCACCGCCTGCGACAGATACTACTACCAGCGCTACTACAAGTACTTCAAATACATCAACAAATAAAAATACAGCAACCGACTCGACAAGTGGAGCAAATAATTTAGGGGCCTCTGCTAGCAGTGGCATTACCGCGCTTACTCTTCGTGGGTCAGGAGGTTTTATGCCAAGTTCAATTTGGCAATGGATGCTGGTTGTCCTTCTCATCTTTGCCATTATTATTATCGCTAGAGCTCTTGTTAAGAAGCCGTCACCCGGCGACCATGACACACATGCTATTCACGACACACACGCTGTCCCCGTTCACTAATCCATTATCAATGCGAATTTAAAGCAAAAACCCTTCATTTATAAATGAAGAATTTTTGCTTTTTACTCTCTTTTTTGTTATCATAATTTTATTCCGTGGTAGCTTTGCGGTGGAGTGAGAACTGGGTAAACCCCAGTTCGCAAGACTCATTGAGATTTTATGGAATAAAATCCAATGAGTGGACAGCCTCTGTAAGAGGGTCGTCTGTAAGGCGACCGCTATATAAAAGCTTTACCACGAAATAAGTTCAACACAATTTAATAAACATTCCGTGGTAGCTCAGCGGTAGAGCGGTCGCCTGTTAAGCGATTGGTCGTAGGTTCGATCCCTACCCACGGAGCAAAATTAAAAACAATAAAAAAATTGGCTTTTTGATAACTTTTCTAAAACCTAAGTCTAATTGATAATATTTCTTAAAAGTAGTAAGGTAAAGAAAAATATTCAACTTCTTTAAAACGTATACAAAATGGGAAAAAATAGTAAAACAATTAGAAAGATACAATGGTATATCGTTGCAGGCGACGATTATACGTATCAGTCCTTGTTGGGAATGCTTTCTGAAGATGATATCGAAGTAAACGAATGTGTTGATGGGGTGAAAAGAAAATTATGGAAATGTGACTATGATTTTGTTTGTAAAATTTTTAAAAACAAATCATACAAAAATTTTGATTTCACAATACATAAAAAAGTAGGAGATAGTCCTATTAAAGAATGCCATTTATCTTATAGTAAACTAAGAATAAAAAGGTTGAGGTATATATAAGTAAGATAAAGGACAGTGTTGGTTAAATCAAAAAAAGATCTGTCTAAATACTAGCAGGTCTTTTTTATTTCTCCACAATACTCATTCGAACACCATTCCAAGTACGGAGCAAATTATTTTGGGATCTGTTTTTTAGCTTCTTTTTCCATCTTCAATAAACGAGTGAAGTAGTCGGGAATTTCATTTAGATGTGCCAGTGCAATCTTACCTGTCATTAATAAATTGTCATTACTAATATTTGTTAGTTTTCTAATAGTTCCATGTTCCAATTCTACTTCCATACCAATTTTAAACTGAGCAACATCAAATTTATCCCATTTAATCCCTAATCGCTTACCCGTCCGTTTTGCTTCTTCTGTTGTAATATGTTTTTTAGTTGTCATATTCCAATTATACATCTTTTATAGATTCCATCAAAAAGGTTCCCACTTCGTCCCAGACGGGGAGCCAGTTAGTATAGACTCAGTACTTGCATATTTTAGGATAATTATGATATAATACCTGTATCACTATGAAGAAGACCCTTATATAGATTCGTCTATATTGGGGGCTTTTTCTTTTTATATTCTATTTGAAAACTTATGATAAAGCTCATTCAAAAAAGTGATTTCTATATTTTTATTTCTTAGTAAAATAGAGCATTTGTTTTCATCGGGTGATATCACAATATTTATAACCTTATTTTCTTTTAAAAATTCTACCAGACAACCAAAATCCCCATCACCTGTGATTAAAATACATTTTGAAAAAGATTTGGTGTAAAAATCAGATACAGTTTTTAACACTAGTTCCGCATCACAATTTCCTTTTATTTTTTCCCCAACAGATACTGTTTGTTTAAAAACCAAAATATAGCCGCAACTCTGTAAATACTCGTAGAATTTTACTCTTTCAGGAACTAGTCCAATAAATAGATAAATATTACTAGCATTATATTTCTGCCTAAGCCATCCTCTAAATTTTTTGTAATCAATTTCAAATCCTAGTTCTTTAGCTGACCTGTATAAATTATTTCCATCTATGTAAATATTTATCTTTTCCATGTTTTATATTATATCATACAGTTTAAACTATTTAATATGGTTCCCACTTCGTCCCAGAAGGGGAGCCAAGTATAGAACCCAAAAATTGAAAAACTTAAAACGTTTTTCAGTTGGCTTAATTTATAGTATAATGATGAGTATGAAATTACCTTTGTATAAAAATCTAACTAGTGTAACGTTAAAAGCCATATATGATTTAGGAGGAAGAGCCTCAGTTAAGGATGTTGAGCGTGTGGTGGCCGATATGCTTAATTTAACCGAGGATGAAAGAAATAAGATTCATAAAGGGACACAAACTAAGTTGAGCGATAGAGTTTCATGGGCACGCTTTTATTTAAAAAAGAAAGGATATCTTGAAAGTTCTGAAAAAGGTATTTGTGTTTTAAGCGCAAAAGGAGAAGAGTTAATATAAAAAGTTTCCATCGGTGTAATATCTTCCCCCGTTCAACTTTGCTGTTTTTTTATGTGAAAATTAATTTTATTCTGAAAATAATAAAAAAAATTATCAAAATAGTAATTTATTTAGTTATTTTAATAATACTTTTTATTATTTTTATTTCCATAATAATAAAATTAAAAACGAAAGCATATATTTGGAACGATGTTAAAGAAATTCCACATACTGAAGTTGCAGTTATTTTGGGAGCTTCAATATTAACGAATGGAAATCTTTCACCTATATTGATAGATAGAGTTGATTCGGCTATAAAATTATATAATGCAAAAAAAGTTGAAAAAATTTTAGTAACGGGAGACAATAGCACTGTGGCTTATAATGAAGTAAATCCTGTTAGAATATATTTATTAGGAAAAGGTATTCCTGATAAAAACATCTTTTTAGATCATGCTGGTTTTGATACATATAGTAGTATGTATAGAGCTAGAGATATTTTTCTAGCAGATTCTATAACAATAGTTACTCAATCATTTCATCTACCAAGGTCGGTTTTTATTGCTAGGGTATTAGGCATGAATGCATATGGTTTGAATGCAGATAATGGTCATTATAAATTTCGTAATTATATACGAGAAATGTTTGCAAATATAAAAGCAGTAATCAATTTGGTTTTATATAGAGAACCAAAATATTTAGGAAAGGAAATACCACTAACTGGAGATGGAAGAGATAACTGATGTGATATAATATAAATATGAAAAAAATTTTAATAATTATAATTGTGTTGGTTTTATTGATTTTGGGCTTTGGAATATACAAATTTAATTTTATAAATAATAACGGCCCCTTAGCTTGTACCGAAGAAGCCAAACTTTGTCCCGATGGTTCTTCTGTAGGACGCACGGGACCAAATTGTGAATTTGCTCTATGTCCGAAAATAAATAGTTTACTCTCTGAAGCTGAAGCTCGTGTCATTGCAGAAAAATTATGTATTAAAGGAGGTGAAGCTTTAGCTGGTGGCATTTATAATAATAATTCAAAAACCTGGTGGTTTGATGCAAATTTAAATGCAACACGTGAAGGATGTAATCCGGCTTGTGTGGTGAGCGAAGAGACAAAAACCGCCGAAATAAACTGGCGGTGTACCGGTCTCCTTCCTCTTGATTCCGGTGTTGAAGGAGTGGTAACAATTGGGCCGACTTGTCCAGTGGAACGCTTACCTCCTGATCCAAACTGTGCAGATAGGTCTTATACTACTAGCATTCAAGTAATCTCTATTGGAAGCCCAAAAAGTTCACCTTTCGCAACAATAGAAAGTGACAAAGATGGTAAATATAAAATAATGCTTCCGCCAGGTGAATATGCACTTCAGCCAGTAGGTGGCTCTGTAATGCCGAGATGTGAGACGAAAAACATAACCATAGAACCATCAAAGGTAATTGAAGTTAATCTCTCTTGTGATTCAGGAATTAGATAAACATTTTCTCCTCTCCCCAGTACTTTTTCGAACATCACCCCAAGTTTGGAGCAAAATTTAAAGCCATATAATATAATGGTTATTTTACCTACCTTAGTAGAAATTCGAACCTGTGGTATATTTAGATTATGAAAAAAATACTAATTTATATTGTTTTGTTTGTTGTAGTAGTGGTTGGAGTTGTTTTTTTTATTATAAAAAACAAAGAGAAAGAGGCTGTTATAATACCTAAAGAACCTATTGTCATGTGTTATCAATATTCAAAAGATACTTCAAATGGTTTTCCCGATCGTGCTTGGCTTAAAATGAGCATCTTGGGTAATAAAGTAACTGGTGAATATCAAAACCTCCCAGCAAAAACAGATAGCCTGGTGGGGACTTTTACAGGAACTGTTGGTCCTATGGATCCCAAGATTAGCGGACGTGTTGCAGATGTTTTGTGGGATACATTTGGAGAAGGAATGCATGCGACAGAACAGTTAAAAATTGAATTTGGTGAAGGAAGTGCAGTTGTGTTTTTTGGTGAAATGGTAGATAGAGGGGATGGAGTTTATATGTATAAAGATACCACAAAATTAACTCCAGGATTTCAAATGTCACAAACAGACTGTGAATCATTGGACGACAAAATTATTGTTGAAAAATATATTCGTGAAAATATTAAAACTATTGTGCCAGAAAAACCCGTTTTAGGTGGTTCGTGGTATGCGACTTCAATAAATGTAAATCCTTCTATGAAAACTAGAACGATGACCTATGAAGAC
>Ga0182021_10004207_pt1 | contig 16894 bp, 17 predicted proteins | sample 612E3MmetaG_FD_120493 | JGI IMG/M metagenome (GOLD analysis project Ga0182021, IMG submission 120493) | Permafrost microbial communities from Stordalen Mire, Sweden - 612E3M metaG (Illumina Assembly) | ecosystem: Environmental > Terrestrial > Soil > Wetlands > Permafrost | place: Sweden...
TGCGGAGCGATCGAGCACCAGCAGAACGTCGACCGGCTGGCGAGTCGTGCTGCTCGCGACGCTGCCGCAGTTGGCGTCGGCGCTCGGCGCGGGCGGGATGTCGGGCGCATGGGGCGCGTCGGATTCCGCGTACCATATCGGCTGCACGTCCGTATTGATCGAGACCTTGTCGACGTCGGGGCCGGCCACGGCGGCGTCACTACGGACAGTCGTGGAGCCACCGTGGCCCCCGCTGCCAGCGCTGTTTGAGGGTGAGATGACCGAGGGCGGTTGATTGCAATGGATAAGCGACAATCCCGCAACCGCGCAGGCAACCGCAGCCAACACCTTGACCAATGGGTTCCGATTCATTGCAACTCCTCCAATGCGAGGGAGACTCGCGAGCTACATCCCATGGAGTGACCTTCGAGGTCAATCAACCAGTGGCTGCTACTCTAGTAGAAAGATGCCTGGGCGCCACTCCTTCATGCCGGCGGACCGCCGGTGGTTTGAGCCGTGAGGGGCGAATCGGATGGTGCTGAGCCTGGAGGACGCGACGAGCCACATGATGCAACGTGACGATTCAAGGCGAGAGGCGCGATGTGACATTCTGAGACGCGATGCGGCTTACGTCGAGAAGAGCGCCGCAGCCACGATGGCAAACGGTATCGCCACGGCGGCGGTCCGGAACAGGAGATGCGACAAGCTCCAACCACCTTTGCTGGCCGACATCGCCACGGTGACTGCACCCTGTCTTCACGAATTCATCTAGATCTGCGACAAGATCGAGCGAACGAAGGTCGCCAACTTCAGCCCCGCCCTGGCGCGCAGCCTGGCCTTCACGACCGAGAGAAGGATGGCGGAGCAAGTGTGCGGGCTGCGCATGAAGTCCGCGAATCTCGGGTAGCTTTCGACCTTCCGCGGGTCCAGTCACGGGCCGAACGCAGGCATCGCCGCGTGTGCAGGGGCCGATGAACCGGCCAGGGATGGGGCTCGGCACGGAGATTGCGTACGTGAATCTCTGTGGCCGCCTTTCGGTCCACCGCCGGAGCATCCGGAGGATGGGCCGCGACCGAACTTCATGGAGGGCAACCGATGAACACGTACGCCACCCCCCACTCATCCAACCAGGCCGAGATTCCGTCGCTGGCCGAGCTCTCGACCAGCCCAGAAACCCGCGGCGCCCTGAAACCCCTCACGGACGACGCGCTGGTGTCACGTACGCGAGCCGGCGACATCGGCGCATTCGAGGAGTTACTTGGGCGGCACGAGCAGAACCTGTTTCGACTCGCCCGACGCTTCGTTCGCAACGAGCACGACGCCCAGGAGGTTCTGCAAGACGTGTTCGTGACGACCTGGAGGAAACTGCCCGGCTTCGAGGACCGGGCGCAGATTGGCAGCTGGCTCTATCGGGTGACGGTCAATGCCTCGCTCATGCACCTACGCGGGCGGAGCCGGCGCCCCCAATTCATGGACTTCGGCCTCGGTGCTTCCGCCCTCGATGCCGCGGATACCCAGCGGGTGGTGGAGCGAGGCGCGCGGCTTCGCCCCGACGAGCAACTGGAGGCGCATGAGCTGAGGCGTGTGATCCAGCGCGCGGTCGACAAGCTGCCGGCGACCCTGCGTTCCGTGTTCCAGGTGCGCGAAATTCAAGGTTGGTCGACTCGTCAGGCTGCCCGGTCGCTCGGGATCACGGAAGCCGCGGTGAAAGCGCGACTGCATCGGGCCCGGCTCGCGCTACGCGATGAGATTGAAGGCTATCTGGTCCAATAGCTCGTGCGATAACCCGGCCAGGAAATCGTGCCTGCAGAATTCACGGTCATCGTTCTTCACGACGAACCTCTGGCCCATGCAGCCCGGCTATCCAGGCCCCATTGCCATGCTCGGTCCCGCCTCTCGTACGCGTCACCGTTGGGTGACGTCGGGGGCGGCTAGCGCTACCAGATCGAAACGTGTGCCGCGTTTGTCCTCCAGGTCGGCGAGCGCGTACGGCCTTGCTCGATGGGCTGAACCGCCACGTGTAACCTCGCATGACGAGAGAATCTTCACCGCCCGCGCCCGTCGGAGGGTCGCGCTTTTCCTGCATGACAATTCAGCGCTGCCGCGAATGCAAGCCGTGCACCAATCCAAGCGAGCCCGAGGCGCTTGCTTTTCTCGGGAGCGGGTTTCACTATCGGCCCTTGCGTTCCTGGTAGAGACTGCGGGCCTGCCATGCTGGATATCCTGCTCGTAGACGACGAGGCCGACATTCGCCTGCCGCTCGGCGAGGCTCTGCGTGAGCTTGGCCACCGCGTCTCGCTTGCCGCCGATGGCGGCGAGGCCATGCACTGCCTCGATCGTCAGACCTTCCATCTGGTGATGAGCGATGTTCGGCTGCCCAAGGTGGACGGATTCACTATTCTGCGCCGCTTGCGCGACGAACGCCCCGACACCCATGTCGTGCTGATGACCGCGTTCGGGACCATCCAGGAAGCGGTGGCTGCGGTCAAGGAGACCGCGGTTGACTACGTGACCAAACCCTTCGAGCTGCCCGAGGTGCTGGCCATCGTCCACCGCATCGACGAACGCGGGCAGCTCTTGCGTGAGTTGGCCGAGGCACGCGCCGAGCTCGCGGCCAAGCACGCCGATCAGATGATCGAGGGCCGTTCGCCGGCCATGGTGCACCTGCGCGAGCAGATCGGCGCCATCGCGGCCAGCTCGGCGGCGGTTCTGCTGGTGGGGGAGAGCGGCACGGGCAAGGAGATGGCGGCGCGCATGCTCCATGCCATCAGCGAGCGACGGCAGGCTCCCTTCGTGGCGGTCAACTGCGCCGCGGTGCCGGCGACCTTGATCGAGGCCGAGTTGTTTGGCCACGAGCGCGGGGCCTTCACCGGCGCGGTCAAGCGGCGCGAAGGACGCTTCAAGGCCGCCGACGGCGGTACCCTCTTCCTCGACGAGATCGGCGAGATGCCGACGGAAGTTCAAGTCAAGTTGCTGCGCGTTCTGCAAGATGGCGTCTTCGAGCCCATCGGCACCAACACCCCGGTCAAGGTCGACGTCCGCCTGGTTTCGGCCAGCAATCGCGACCTGCGGACCTTGGCGGCGGAGGGCAAGTTCCGCCAGGACCTCTACTACCGCATCAAGGTGTTCGAGTTGCGCCTGCCGCCTCTGCGCGAGCGCCTCGCGGACCTGCCGCTGCTGGTCGAGCAGTTCCTGCGCGAATTCACGCCCAGCGGTGCGGAGAGTCCGGTCATCGCGCCCGCCGCCTGGGCGGCGCTACAAACCCATAGCTACCCCGGCAACGTGCGCGAGCTAAAGCATGCTATCCAGCATGCCATCATTCTCGCGCACGGACAGCCGATCCAGTCGCACCATCTGCCCATGGACTTCCGCGGCCAGGTCGAGGCACCGCCATCCGCCGCCATCGAACCCCTGGCCTTGGTCATGGCCCAGTTCGAGAAGGAATACGTCGAACGTGTGTTGCGGAGCACGGGGGGTGAACGCGCGCGCGCCGCAGAGCTGCTCGGGATCTCGCGCAAGAACCTCTGGGAGAAGATGGTCAAGTACGGGGTGAAGTAGCCGCAGATTGCGCGGGCAGAAGGATTTCGAAGCCGATGGTGCGCGGGTCGCCGTGCGTGGTTCGCAGCCGTCCGCCGTGACACTCGATCAGGGTGCGCGCGAAGTGCAGGGCAATGCCTTGGCCGGGGTCGGGCTGGGTGCTAGCGCTGGTCGCGTTGGCGGAGACCGCGCGGGCGTCCGCCGGCCGGGAGGCATGGATCGAGCAGCACACGTCCGCGTCCTTCGCTCCGAGCTCGACCTCGGCCGCGGCCGCGCCGTCGGCCTCCTGTACGGCCAGGACAAGCAGGCCACGAATGGCGCGGCCGAGACGTTCGCGCTCCGCGGAAACCACGACGGGTTTCTCGGGCAGGGTCAGGTGGACTCGGCGCGGGTCGAGGTCGGCGTTCGTTTCCGCCAGCATGCCGCGGAGCAACTGGTCCAGCGCCACCGGCTGGAGCGCGAGCTGCATGTGGCCCGAACGTAGACGCTCGGCCTCGACGAGTTGCTCGATCATGCCGTCCATGCGGCGGGCCGCCGCGGCGATGAGCCCGGCCCAGCGCGCCTCTTTCTCGCGTCCCTCGCGGACCGCCGCGCGCTCGATGAGCTGGGCGTTGAGCTGCACGGCGGTGAGTGGATTGCGCAGGTCATGCGAGACCAGGCGAATCACCGGTTCGCTGGCGTCTTTCTGCTTGGCCACGACGCCATCCTAGCCTGGATCGAGGCAGCGCGGGTCGGAACGCGGGCGGACGAAGCGCTGGCGAGCGTCTTCCTCGTGGCGCTGACCGGCTGTGGGCTGCACGAGGATCGGGAGCGTGCCGGGGCGCCCGTTCGACAGGCACCTCGCCCAGCCACCGAGCCTGGAGAAGATCGAGGAAATCCCCGGCAATCTGGGCTAGGTTCGACGGGCCGCAGTAGGGCGAGAAAAAGCGTCTTCCAGCACACCAACCCTGTCGGCCAACGCCGCGAAATCTGCTGGCTATGCGCCTGGTGAATGACGGATTGCACAGCGGATCCTATCAGCGCAATCGGCCAATCGATGTCGTTATGTTGGCGAAAACAGGCACTTTCTGTCACTAATGGACCCGGAGGACAGTCATGATCAAGTTGCGATCAGATGTAACGTTGTCAGGATACATGGGCGGCGCGTGGATCACATGGTGCGCGGCCGCGTTGTTCGTCGCGGGTTGCGGAGGCAGCTCCACGTCAAGCACGGATGCCGGCGCGGAGGCCGGCCTGGATGGAGGTGCAACGGAAGCGGGAGTCCGCGATGCGCCGAGCAGCACGGTCACGCCGACCGCGACGGCCACCAACACCCACACGGTCACGCCGACCGCGACGGCCACCAACACCAGCACGGTCACGCCGACCGCGACGGCCACCAACACCAACACGGTCACGCCGACCGCGACGGCCACCAACACGCGAACCCAGACCACGACCACCACCACCACCACACCGACCTCGACGGTGACCAGCACCGTGACGACGACTCGAACCGCAACGGTCGATGACGGGTCGGTTGACGCCCCGGCTGCGACCTGTGGCGCTCTGGGCGAGGCGTGCTGCACGGGCAACACCTGTTCGGCCGCGTCGTCGGTATGCAGCAACGGCGTTTGTCGCGCCTGCGGAGCCAGCGGCGAAATCTGCTGCGCGAGTCGGACGTGCAGCGCCGCGGGAACCATGTGCAGCGGCACCGGCACCGGGACGTGCTCGCCCTGTGGCGCCGCCGGAAATGCTTGCTGCGCGGGTGGTAGCTGCAACGGCGGTGGGTGCTGCGTGGGCAACGCCTGTACGGGCACGGGCTCGACCTGTCCGACCCTGGGCGGAACCTGCAAAGCCGGCTCGTGTGGAACCTGCGGGGCCTCCGGACAGCCTTGTTGCACGGGCGACGTGTGCACCGCGGCCGGCATGGTGTGCAACGGCAGCACCTGCGAGGCCTGCGGCGGCGTGGGCCAGCCTTGTTGCGCGAACGACGCCTGTTCGGCCGCCGGCACGACCTGCACGGGTGGCTTGTGCGTGGCCTGCGGTGCGGTGGGCGAGATCTGCTGCGCTGGCGACACCTGCTCCTTGGCCAGCAATGTCTGTTCGGGCGGCAACTGCGTCCTGTGCGGCGGCGCCGGGCAACCCTGCTGCGACAATAGCGCATGCAGCGCTGCCGGAACGGTCTGTGTGGCCGCAGGAAGCGCGGGCGGCGCCGACACGTGCCAGCCTTGTGGCGGTGTTGGGGACGCGTGTTGCGCGAACGACACCTGCACGGCGACCGGCACCGAGTGCGCCTTGTCCGGGAACAACGCGGGGACCTGTCAAACCTGCGGCGGGGCAGGCGATGCCTGCTGTTCGGCCAATCGGTGCAGTGCCGGCGGTTGCTGCTGGACGACCACGGCGGGCGGCGCGACCTGCGTGCGCGCGGGCGCGGCCTGCGCGAGCACGGGAAGCGCGGCAAACCTCACCTGCTCCGCGAGTGCCTGCGTGTCCGGCGTCATCGACGGCGGCGCGGCCCTCGACGGCGGCGGCTCCAAGTGCGGAGCGCTCGGCGATGCTTGCTGCACGAACAACCGCTGCACGGCCGGCAATACGGTGTGTAGCGCCAACGCGTGCGTGGCCTGCGGCCACGCCGGCGAGCCCTGCTGCTCGTCCAGCGTTTGCACGGCAACGGGGACGATCTGCGTGACCGCGGGAGCTGGGGGGGACGAGAGTTGTATGGCCTGCGGCGGCGCCGGACAGCGCTGCTGTTCCGGCCGAAGCTGCAGCACCGCGGGGCTGACCTGCAGCGGAAACACCAACCCGACCTGCGGCTAGCGCCCGAGATTCCTGGTTACCGGCGTTCACCCATGGGTGGGCGCCGGTTTCTTGTTTGCATGGACCTGGGAGATGATGGCGTGATGGTCAGCATTCCCGGCAGCGATCTGGCGCGCATCGTTGGCAATCTCAAGGAGATGCGGTCCAAGAAGGCGTTCGCGGAGTAGTCGAGCTTGCGCGAGGGGAAACCGCCGAGGCCGTCATCGCCACTATTGCCGACGGGCCCCCCCCCGCGCGAGATTCCGGCCGCCACGGCCTTCGCGCACGGCCAGGGCATCTCGCTCCGCGCTGCCCTGGGTTCGTTCGCCTACGGCGATTGACAGGCTACCTCCGGAACCTTGACGGCCGGGACTCCCTCCGCAAGGATGGAACCGGCAGCAGCTAGAATGACCGACTGTTTCGATCGCAGGGATTTTCTCACGGCCTCGCTGCTCGGGGCGGCAGGCGCCGTTTTCGTCGGGAGCGTGGCGGCCTGTAACGGCGGCGGTTCGCGCACGACCTGCAACCGGCAAGTGGGCGATGCCCATGCCGGCTCTGTCCTGGCCCTCGCCGTCGATGGCAGTGGCGCCTTGCTGGCTTCGGGCGGTGGCGACACGCTCATCAAGCTGTGGCGCCTGCCCGACGGTGCGCTGCTCAGCACGCTGGCCGGGCACATGGGGAAGGTGAGCGCGCTAGCCATCTCGCCCGGCGGGACGCTGCTGGCCTCGGGCAGCTCGGACAACACCGTCAAGGTGTGGAGCCTGGCGGACGGCGCCTTGCTGTCGACCCTGGCGGGACACTCCGGGGCCATCGCGGGCGTCGCGTTCAGCCCCGACGGCCAGATGCTGGCCTCGGGCAGCGCGGATGCGACGATCAAATTGTGGAATCTCGCCGACGGCAGCCTGCTGGCCACCCTCGCGGGCCACACGCTGGCGGTGCATGCCATCGCGCTTAGCCCGGACGGAACCTTCCTGATCTCGTCCAGCGAGGACAACACCATGAATGTGTGGAGCCTGCCCGCTGGCGGCTTGCTGGGCTCGATTCCCACTGTTCCCGGCTGGGTGGCGTCGCTGGCGTTGAGCGCGGACGGGACGCTGATGGTTACCGGCGGCGCGGACGCCGCCGTGGTCCTGTGGAGCATGCCCGATGCCACGAAGACCAGGACCCTCAAGTGGCACACGCAGGAAGTGGCGTCGGTGGCGATGTCCCCCGACAAGTCCTTGCTCGCCTCGGGCAGCCAGGACACGACCATCAACCTGTGGCGCGCGTCGAGCGGCGCACGCTTGAAGACCGTCCTGGACCACTCCGGTTCCGTGAACGCGCTGGTGATCTCGCCGGACGGACAGTTGTTGGTTTCGGGCAGCAGCGATCGCAGCATCCGGCTCTGGCGTTTGCCGGACGGAAGATACGTGGGCAGCGCCAGTGACCCGGCCTTGCCCGTCCAGGTCGTAGTCTCCTTCTCGTGCTAGCGGACCTCCGACAGCGGTGGCGCCACCTGCTCCAGAGGCTTGCGCGCGGCCTCGACACCAAGGGCGCATTCGACCAGGCCGGCCAGGATCATCAGGATGGCGCCCAGGTAGTAGCCGCCGGCGATGGCCTTGACGGTGCCGATCTCGATGGCCAGGCCGAAAAGCAGGGGGCCGGCGATGCCACCGATGCCGGTGCCCACGGCGTAGAACAGGGCGATGGCCATGGCCCGGATCTCCATGGGGAAGATTTCCGAAACGGTCAGGTAGGCCGCGCTGGCGGCGGCGGAGGCGAAGAAGAAGACGACCACCCAACCAAGGGTCAACGTGGTTGCGCCAAGCAATCCCCATTGAAAGAGCATGCCAGTACCGATGAGGAACCCGCCGGCGGCAATGAAACTGGCCGCGATCATGACCTTGCGGCCGATGCGATCGAACAGCGTGCCGAGGAGCAACGGGCCGAGGAAGTTCCCGAGGGCGAGGGGAATGATGAAGAGCCCGACGCGCGCGTCCTTGACCCCGAAGAACTTGCTGAGCACCAGGGCCTGGGTGAAGAAGATGGCGTTGTAGAGAAAGGCCTGACCGATGAAGAGCGAAAGGCCGAGCACGGTTCGCTTGGGGTAGGTGCGAAGCAGCGTGCGCGCCAGAACGGCGGGCCCCACGGATTCGGTCGGCTCCACGACAAGGAAATGATCGACCTCGGCCAGGGCGCCCTTTTCGTGGGCGACCCGCGCTTCGATGGCGCCGACGATGTACTCAGCTTCCGCGAGCCGGCCGTGCAGAAACAGCCAACGCGGGCTCTCGGGCACGTGCCGGCGTACGAGCACGATGGCGATGCCGAGCACGGCGCCGAGGGCGAAGGCCAGACGCCAGCCAAGGTTGGGGGCAAAGCGGGCCGGGTCGAGCAGAACGATGGACAGGGAGGCGCCGGCCATGGCGCCAATCCAGAAGGAGCCGTTGACGATGAGATCCACGGTGCCGCGCACCCTGGCCGGGATGAGCTCGTCGATGGCCGAGTTGATGGCCGAGTATTCGCCGCCGATGGCGGCGCCGGTGAAGAAGCGGCAGACGAAGAAGAAGGCGGCGGAGGTGGCGAGCGAGGTGGATACGGTGGCGGCCAAATAGAGCATGAGGGTGGTGAGGAACATGCGCTTGCGGCCCAGGCGATCCGTGAGGTAGCCGAAGAAGATGGCTCCCAGCACGGCGCCCATCACGTAGGCGGAAGCGGCGCCTCCGACCTGGGTGGCCGTGAGCCCCAGGCCGCTGGCGGGCTGCGTGAGCCGGTCGCCGAGCGATCCGACGATGGTGACTTCGAGCCCGTCGAGGATCCACACCGTGCCCAGACCCAGCAGGACGCGCCAGTGCCAGGAAGACCAGGGCAGCCGGTCGAGCCGCGCCGGAATGTTGGTTCGCATTACAGGTTGAGCCGGCCGATCATCTACGCCCCGGATTCGGTGAACATGTCCGATTTCCTGTGCTCAATTCGGGGCCATCCTATCACCTCACCGCAAAGGCGCGGGCATGGGGTAGTATGGCGGCAACATCTTCGGGGGTTTCTTTATGGCAAAGCACGGTCCTCTCTTTCATCTCTTCCTTACTCTAGCGGCGTGGCTGCCCATGGGCGTGGCCAGCGCGGGCACCTGGCAGTCCGTTGGTGTGGGCGACTGCCCGGGCCGGGACGTGTCCGGCTCGCGCGGGCCCAAGCCGGAGGCCGCCAAGTGCGACGCGAGCTTCGCGGGCAACACGGCGGTGTGCTGGGCGACCGGTTGCACGTACAAGAGCGTGGCCACGGCCGCGTGCACGGGCGGGGCGAATCCCGGTCAGATGTACACATGCGCGGCGGCCGTAGCGCCACCGCCCGCGGCGCCACCGCCCGCGGCGAGCGGAACCTGGCAACTCGTGGGCACGGGCGATTGCCCGGGGCGGGACGTAGCAGGCAGCGCCGGCGCCAAGCCGGACGCGGGCAAGTGCAACGCGAGCTTCGCGGGCAACACGGCGGTGTGCTGGGCGACCGGTTGCACGTACAAGAGCGTGGCCACGGCGGCGTGCACGGGCGGGGCGAATCCCGGTCAGATGTATACCTGCGTGGCGGCCGCGGCGCCCGCGCCGGCGAGCAGCGGCTGGCAGCCGATGGGCGTGGGCGACTGCCCGGGGCGGGACGTGGCGGGATCGCGCGGGCCCGTGCCCGAGCCCGGCAAGTGCGATGCGAATTTCGCGGGCAACACGGCGGTGTGCTGGGCCAGCGGCTGCACGTACAAGAACGTGCTGACCGGCCAGTGCATCGGCGGGGCGAATCCAGGCCAGATGTACACCTGTGGCGCCGCCGCCGGCCCGGCCCAACCACCACCACCGCCGCGGCGACCCGCGCCGCCCAAGCTCAAGGGCCGCAAGTACTCCATCGTCAACTACACGGGCGACAAGCAGAACCCGCACGAATTCATCGTCGACTGGAAGGCCTGCAAGGTGGCCGAGTTGAGCCAGGAATTCGAGCGTGCCCCCGACGTCACCGTCGAGGTCTGCCGGCCCGGCAGCCGCCTGATCATCAAGACCGATTTCAAGGCGACCGGCTCCTTCATCCACTATGACTGGGTGCTGCTCGACGATAGCGCCACCCTGGCCGGCGCCTACTGCGACCAGACCACCTGCGGTCCATCCGCCGGGAAACGGGCGAAGTAGCGTTTCGGGCCCTCCTCGAACGGGGGCCTGATATCCTTGCGGGGTGTCCTGTCCCTATTGCGGTAGCCAGCATCCGCGGGAGGTGAGCGTTTCGGCCGCGACAGGCGAGCCGATGATGGAGGTTTGCCCCTTGGCGCCGGCAATCGGGGAGACCCTGGACGGCAAGTACCAGATCGTGCGCGAGGTTCGGCGCGAGGCCACGGGCGTGGTCTACGAGGCGGTCGCCGCCAGCCTCGGCCGCCGGGTGGCGGTCAAGACCTTGTTCGAGGCCACAAGCGGCGACGGCCAAGTCGCGGCGCGCTGCCAGCGCGAGGCGCGCGCGGCGGGCGCCATCGGCAATCAGCACATTATCCAGGTTTTCGATAGCGGGCGGAGCCAGCAGGGGCTGCTTTTCCTGGCGATGGAGTTGCTCGACGGGGCGCCGCTGTCCTCCTGGCTGAAGCCGTCGCGATGTTTGCCCATCCCGCTCGCCGTCGATGTGATGGGCCAGGTGCTACGCGGGCTCTCGGCGGCGCACCAGCACGGCATCGTTCACCGCAACCTGACTCCCGAGAGCATCTTTGTCGGCGGCGGCAAGGAGCGGCCCAATCTCATCAAGCTTATGGACTTCGGCATCCCCAAGGTGCTCGGGCCGCAGGCGCCGCAGCCGGCGGCGAAACTTGACGGGAGCGCGGCGGGCGTGGCGCTGGGAACCCCGCTCTACATGTCGCCCGAGCAGATCCGAGGCCCGGCCGAAACCGTCGACCATCGCACGGACATCTACTCGGCGGGCGTGATCCTCTACCAGATGCTGTGCGGGGGCACGCCCTTCAAGGGGGATGATGTCTCACGGCTCCTGCGCGACGTCCTCGAGGGCGAATATCCTCGGCCGCGCGCCGTGCGCCCGGAGATCCCTGCTGCATTGGAGACCGCCATCGTGCGCGCTCTCGAACGCGATGTGCGGAAGCGGTTTGCCACCGCGGCGGCCATGCGCGAGTTGATCTCGAGCAGCGCTGCCCAGGCCGCTCCCGCGTCGGTGTCGGCTTCGGCTTTGCCGGATTCCTTCGCCTTGGAGCCGGACACCATGGTCGATGCCCCAGCGGTGGGAGCGAATGCCAGCCCACGCGCGACTCCGTTCGCGGCTTCGCTGGGCACCGGCACGACGCTCGTTTTGGACCGCGATGAAAACGAATCGCTGGCCCCGCGCCCACCTTCCCCGCCTCGTCCGACAGCCGAGCCCGCGCCGCTCAGGCTCGACATGTCGCCGCGGGCGCGGGCGCTGGCGCGCGACAAGGGCGCCACGCTGGCGGCGCGCCCGCGCGCTCGGCGCGGCGTCCCCTGGTTGGCGCTGCTGGGCGGCGTGCTGGTCGTGGCGGTGGCCTTCATCTTTGCGTTTCGCGGCCACCGGCGGCAAGTCGCCAGCCCCGCGCCGTCCCCGCCCCGCGAAGAGATGCAGAGATTCTTTCTGCGTATCTCTCCCGAGAACGCCGAGATTACCGTCGACCACATCCCGGTCAGCGCGCGCGAATTGCCGCTCGACTCGGGGCCGCCCCGCGCGCATTCGCTGAAAGTGGCGGCTCCCGGCCACCTGACCAGGACGTTCACCTTCACCGCGTCCGCGGGCATGGAGTTGGTGGTCCATTTGGGACACACCCTGCCCGCGCCGTCGCCCTCGGATCCGCAGCCGCTGCCGGCCGAGTTGGCTGTGGACTATCCGGAGAAGCCGCGGCCAGCCGAGGAGATCGTCGAGGCCTTCGCCCAGCTCGGCCATTACGCGGCCTGCCTGGCCGTGACGGCTGAGGTGAACGCCGCGGCCGGGAAGGCCGGCAACCGTGCCGCCGCGCTCGGGGAGGAATTCGCGCCCTGCCAGCGTTTGCTCGACGGGGCCGCGCCCAGGGAGCCCAGGTTCCTCGCGCTGCGGCCCGCCGCCGCAGCCTACGTGGCGGCTGCGCAAGGCGGGGAGAAGCCGGAAACCTTGGGCCGGATGACCAGCCGGTTTCGCGCCGAGTTCCTCGCCGAGCGCGCCTTTTGGCAGATGCAGGAGCTGGCGCGCATAGGGCAGGACGAGGGCAAGAAGGCGGCCTGGCACATGCGCCGGGTGGCGCTGGCGGCGGCAGCGTGGGTCCGCGCCCGTAGGAGTGGTTCGACAAATGGGCGGGGCGGCGAGGCGCAAGCGGCCAAGCTGGAGGCACACGTGCAAGCGCTGGAAGACTACGTGCGCGGGGCCAACCAGGGTATTGGCAACATCCGCGGCGCCGACGATTTCATGCGCACCACCCAGGAGTTGCTCGCGCTCGCGCGTCCCAAGACGGGAGCCCGGATCGGCGACGCCGATGTCTACGACGCTTGCCGCAAGCTCCTGACCGATTTCGACGCATTGGTGCTCGACTAGGGACAGCCCGGCCGGGTACTTTCGCGCAGCCAGGCGAGGTACATGTCGCTGCCCTCCACGAGGGGTAGGGCGACGATTTCGGGCACCTGATAGGGATGCAGTGCTAACACACGCTCGCGCAGGGCAGGAAACAGCTCACGCCGGGTCTTGACCAAGCACAGGAGCTCGCCTTCGTTACAGATCTTGCCTTCCCAGGCGTAGACCGAGCGCACAGAGGGCAAGACATTCACACACGCGGCGAGCTTCTCGCTCACCAGCGTGTGCGCGAGACGGCCAGCCACCTCGTCGTCGGGCACCGTGATGAGGACGACGACGAACTCGGCGGGCGCGGGCGAGGCAACGTCGGGCATGCGGTTTTCTACCTCATAGAGCGGCGGCGTGCCCTGCCGTCGGATCGCGCGGCGCCGCGCCGTGATACAGTCGAAGGCCATGGCCGCTGAGGCAACGTACCCCACGGCGGGCGCCGATGCCTCGACGCAGGCAAGCCAGGCGTTCGTCGGGTTGTTCGGCGCCGTGTTCTTGCGCTTTCACCGTCGCGGTGCCGAGCGGTCTGCCTGGACGTCGCAGGGCTGGGCCGTGCTGCATCATCTCGAGCTGGCCGGGTCGTTGACGATACCCGAGGCTGCGCGGCACATGGGGCGCGCCCAGTCGGTGATCTCGCGCAGGCCCGCTCCAGCGGATGATTCACCACCGGCGCCTCCTCACGGCAAGCGCGCCCGCCCACCAAGGAGAAGAGTATGAGCCATCAGCAATGCCAAAGTTGTGCGATGCCCATCGAGAGCGGCAGTTACTGCCAGTACTGCGCGGACGAGAATGGCAACCTGCAGCCGTTCGAGGAGCGCTTCGAGCGCATGGTGCAGTGGATGTCGCGCCAGAAGCCCGCTCTCTCCCCCGCCGAAGCGCGGAAACAGACGCTCGCCCATATGGCGCAGATGCCGGCTTGGCGCGACCATCCGAAGGTGAAGGCCGCGGCGGGGAAGTAGCAGGGCCGCCCCCCTTCGGGGACTTCGGGACCTACACCACCCCTGCCACCCCCGCTCGCTTCGCTCGCGCCCTCGCACGGCCATGGCTACGAACCCGACCGCCCGTGGCTAACGCCGGTCATGCATCGTGGGCGGGATGGTTGACAGCCGCGTATCCCATCGGCGAAGAAGCTGGCCATGCCGGCGAGAAAGAAGCCGGCCATACTTCCCGCACCCCCCATGCATGAGCTTGCCATCGCCCAGGCGATCCTCGATCGCGCCAAGGCCGCGTGCGAACGGAACGGCGGCGGCCGCGTGACCAAGATCGGGTTGCGCATCGGCGAGATCTCGGGCGTGGAGCCGGACGCGCTCGTCTTCGGCATCGAGGCCCTGAGCAAGGACACCCCGTTCGCGGGCCTGGTCCTCGAGATCGAGCAGCCGCGACGCAAGCTGCGCTGCGTGGCCTGCGCGGCCGAGTTCGAGCCCGAGGGGTTCGCCTACGCCTGCCCCGCGTGCCAGAACCCGTCGAGCGAGTGCATCGCGGGCAACGAGCTCGACGTCACCTTCGTCGAACTAGAGGATCCACCATGCGCGTAGCCGTCGAAGAGAAGGTTCTGAGCGAAAACGACAAGCTGGCCATCGGCCTGCGCGAGCGCTTCCGCACGAACCGGGTCTTCTGCGTGAACCTCATCAGCTCACCCGGCTCGGGCAAGACCGCGCTCCTCGAACGCACGCTGGAGGCGCTGCCCAAGACGGCCAAGGTCGCGGTGCTCACCGGCGACATCCAGACCGAGAACGACGCGCGCCGCCTGGCCCGCGCCGGCTTTCCCGTCAAGCAGATCACCACCGGCGGCACCTGCCACCTCGACGCCAGCATGCTCATCAAGGCGCTCGCCGACTGGGATCTCGCCGCCATCGACATCCTTTTCGTCGAGAATGTGGGCAATCTCGTGTGCCCAACCAGCTACGATCTGGGCGAGCACGCCAAGATCGTCGTGCTCAGCGTGACCGAGGGCGAGGACAAGCCGCTCAAGTATCCGTCGATCTTCGCCGTCTCCGAGCTGTGCATCATCAACAAGATCGATCTTCTGCCCTACGTGCCGTTCCGTCTCGACGAGGCCCTCGCGAACGTCCGCCAGGTCCATCCCGGGATGGCCGTGGTGCAGACGAGCTGCACCAGGCGTGAAGGCCTCGACGGCTGGCTCCAGTGGATTGAAAAGCGGCGCTTGCAGGCGATGGCCGCATAGTCGAACGGAGGGGGAAAAGCATGGCGAACCCAGGACATACCGCCCTCCTAACCGGCGCTTCGGCCGGGATCGGGCGCGAGCTGGCCAAGCTGGCGGCGCAGGACAAGCGCGACCTCGTGCTGGTGGCGCGGCGACGCGATCGCCTGGAGGAGATCGCGGCGGAGTTGCGGGCGGCGCACGGTGTGACGGTGATGGTGATCGCGGCGGATCTGGGCCAGCCGGCCGCGCCCCAGGCCATCTTCGCTCAGGTGCGGGCGGCGGGCATCGAGCTCGAGTGCCTGATGAACAACGCCGGTTTCGGCAGCGTCGGTCCCTTCGCCGAAACGGATCGCTCCCGCCAGCTCGAGATGATCGAGGTGAACGTGCGCGCGCTCGTCGAGCTGACCCACCTTTGCTTGCCGGGAATGCTCGCGCGCAAGCGCGGCCAGATCCTGAACGTCGCCTCGATCGCGGGTTTCGTGCCCGGGCCGTACATGGCCACCTACTATGCGAGCAAGGCCTTCGTGTTGAGCTTCACCGAGGCGCTCGCCACCGAGTTGCGCGGGACCGGCGTCACCGCAACCGCGTCCTGCCCCGGCCCCACCGCCACCGAATTCGGCGAGGTCGCCGGCAACGCGCGGACCAAGCTCTTCCGCCGCGGTGTCGCCGACGCCGCGGGGGTGGCCAAGCACGCCTACCGGTCCATGCTCGCGGGCCGGGTCGTGGCCATTCCGGGCCTGATGAACAAGTTGCTCGCGCAGTCGGTTCGCGTCGCGCCGCGCGCGAGCGTGCGCAGTATTGCCGCTGGTCTCAATAGTGGCCGGAAATAGTCGCGGCGCGGAGGGCGGATACCATGCGCGAAGGAAGAGAATCGGTTCGGTTTTCCCGGGAGCTGGCGCGGATCCCGCTTGCGCTCTGCCTGCTGGGGGCTTCATGGCTCGCCTGCGCGACCTCCCGGCAAGCCGAGACGTCTGATTCCGCGGGCGCCACGTTCGACCAGCGTCTCGGAGAGTCGGGGCAACTGCTCGAGGAGATGGCCGGGGCGTGCCGCGGGACCGCGATGCGAACGTTCCAGCTCGAGTGGCGCTACTCGGTCATGTTCGAGGCCGTGTGTTTCTTCGGAGAGGAGGAGGACACCCTGGTGCCCGCCGCGCGCCCGGACGTGAAGCTCATCGCCGACGCGCTCAAGAAGCGCAAGGGCAGGCAGTACCTGGTGCTCGGCCATCCCAAGGCCGGGGCGTCGCCGGCCCCCTTCCGCACGCTCCGCGCGCTCGCCGCGGCGCAGGCGGCGGCGCTGGTCGAGGCGATGGAGGCCGCGGGGGTCGAAAAGAGTCGGCTCATCGCCGGGGGAAGCGGAGACCGGAGCCACTGGCCCGCCAACTACGACGGGCCGTCCGGTCTCACGCCGGGCGAGAACGCGCTCATCGAGATCGTCCTGCTGCCGACCCGCGAAGAGCTTGCGCCTGCGAAGTGAGGGGCGCGTCCAGCGCGTCGACGCGCGCCGGCCGGTCACTGGTCCGCGCGTAGCGCTTGTGCCCGTTGCCAGTCGGCGTTGGCAGCGTCGGTCCGCCCCAGGCGCAGAAACATCCGCGCGCGGTTGGTGTAGTAGTCGGCCTGGTTGGGCCGCAGGCGGATGGCCTCGCTCTCGTCGGCTACGGCCGCGTCGAGCCTGCCCAGTTGGACGAGGGTGACGGCCCGGTCGTTGAAGATGGCGGCGCGGCGTTTGCTGGCGTGGACGGGGCTGACGGCGGGTTGGCCGGCGAGCGCGGCGGTGTAGTCAGCGAGAGCTTGGCCGAAGTCGCCGCGCTGGTAACGGAAATCGGCGCGGCTGTTGTGGGCCTCGACATTGCCCGGCTCGCACGCGAGCACCTGGCTCCACAGGCTTTCGCTGTCGTGCCA
>Ga0182021_10004208_pt1 | contig 16891 bp, 7 predicted proteins | sample 612E3MmetaG_FD_120493 | JGI IMG/M metagenome (GOLD analysis project Ga0182021, IMG submission 120493) | Permafrost microbial communities from Stordalen Mire, Sweden - 612E3M metaG (Illumina Assembly) | ecosystem: Environmental > Terrestrial > Soil > Wetlands > Permafrost | place: Sweden...
GGCAGGGTGAAGACGGTGGTCGGCTTGAGGCCGAGGACCTTGCGGGCCTTGTCGGTCACGGCGCGGCCGATGATCAGCGGGATACGGCCGCCGGCGCGGAATTCGTCAGGCACGGTGTTCGGGGCGATGGTGAGCTTGGAGAGGACCTTCTTCCCCTTCTCGTCGGTGATTACGCCCTTCTTGGTGTCGATCACGATCACGTCGCCGGTTTTCATGCCGGTTACGTCGGCTTTCAGCGGCAGTGCGCCGGAATCCTGGGCGGTGTTGAAGAAGATCGGGGCGATAACGCCGCCGATGATCACGCCGGCTGTCTTCTTGTTCGGTACGCAGGGGATCTCGTCGCCGATTGCCCAGAGGACCGAGTTGCAGGCGGATTTGCGGGAAGAACCGGTGCCGACGACGTCGCCGACAAACGCAACCTGAAAACCTTCCTTGCGGAACTTGGCGATTGTTGCGAGGCCGTCCTTGAAGCGGGTCTTGCCCATGGCCAGTGAGTGCAGTGGGATATCGGGGCGGCTCCAGGCATCGCCGGCCGGGGAGAAGTCGTCGGTGTTGATTTCGCCTTCAACCTTGTACACCTTGACCTTGATCGTATCGGGCACCCCTTTGCGGTGGGTGAACCAGTCGGCATCGGCCCAGGATTTGAGGACCTTTGCAGCGGCGGCGTTTTTGCCGGTGGTAGCCATCTTGGCAACTTCGTCAAACGCATCATAGACCAGCACGATGCCGGACAATGCACAGGCGGCTTCGTCGGCCAGCTTCTTGTCTTTCAGTGCGGCAACCAGCGGGGCCACGTTGTAGCCGCCGATCATGGTGCCGAGCATGCGGATAGCCTCAACCGGAGTAATCAGCGGAGATTTGATCTTGCCGGAAACGACACCGGCCAGGAACTCGGCTTTCACTTTTGCAGAGGGATCAACGCCGGGGGAAACGCGGTCCTTGATCAGGCCGAGCAGGAACTTCTCTTTCCCTTTTGGCGGTTTTACCAGCAATTTACAAAGTTCGGCGGTCTGTTCAGGAGTGATCGGCAGTGCGGGAATACCCTGTGCCGCCCTCTCCTTTTCATGTGCAAGATACGCTTCAATCATCTACTGTTCCTCCTTCGTGGGATATATGCTTCCGGTGGTAGTGAAAACGAAAAGAGTGCTAAATCGCATACTGTATACACGTTTCAGAAATGTCTTGTCAAATGATATTGAACGGAAACAGCGGCTTTAGCCAGTCCCTTCTCCCTGAGGGAGAAGGTGGCCGAAGGCCGGATGAGGGGGCTGCGGTGCCGTCTAATTCGACATTCCCCCCTCACCCTGGCCCTCGAGGGAATAATAGCTTAAGATCAATACTAATCTGCTGTTTATTTCCCCGCGATCGCATGTTTCGAAAACCTGTCCCGCACACTCGCCAGCGATGAATAGTCGGGATACTTCTGCAGCTGGTTCTGAAGCCGTGCGATACGCTCGGCAAGCGGCGGATGCGTCGAAAACCACGACCCCTTCTTGTTCGTGCTGGAGGCTTCCAGCTTCTGCAGCTTCTGCAGAACCCTGATCATGGCGGATGGATCATACCCGGTGCGATAAGTTGATTCCATTGCAGCCAGATCCGCTTCAAACTCCATATCCTTGTCAAGCCCCTTGTCAAACAGAACGGCCTGCATATCACCGATGGCGGAGGCAAACTTTTTCCCCTTGTCGCCACCGACGCTGGCAGCGGTAATTGTCCCGACTCCCTGGAAGAACTGGGCGCGCTGCGTGCTCTTCAAGGCGTGTTTTCCCGCTACGTGCCCGACTTCATGGGCCAGAACGGCCGCCAGTTCGGATTCATCCTCCAGAATCGAGACCAGGGCGCGGCTGACGAAAATGACCCCTCCCGGTACGGCAAAGGCGTTCTGCACCGGGCTGTCCAGCACGGCAAACTGATACGGGATCGTCGTGCGCTTGCTGTTGCCGGCAACCGCGTTTCCGACCAGGTTGACATACTGCTGCAACGATTCGTTTTTCACCGGGTTGCCGAAGCGCTGCAGACCTTCGAGGGCCAGGCTTTCTCCGATGATTCGCTCGGTCTTGTAGTCGACGTCCTTGGAACTCGATAAAAGCTGAGTTGCTCCCGATAAATATTGACCCTCTTTCGAATCCGGCTTCGATAATTTCTGCAAGCTATCGAAGAAACCGGCTGAAGCCGACGCCGCGGTCAATGACAGGGCTATCAAAGCGCATAGTAATGATCTCATTTTTCACCCCCGTGAACCTGGGCGTATTCACCGATTTTTCCCTCTTTCAGAAATGCTTTCAGCTCATTGGGGCTGACTTTTCGCGCCAGCACGATATCGAGGGATTTTTTATACATTTCCGGGGTGCCGCGATCCTTTGCGTATTTGGTAGCTTCGGGCGAAAGGCCGCGGATACTGCGGGCACTGTCTGCCTTGGCAGTATTGATCTGGCTCTTCTGCAGGCTTGCGCCGAACAGACCGCCATCGTCACCGGCAACCTCAGACGCCGGCGGGGTTTCGGAAACTCGACCGGCATACACCCATCCCTCCTTACCGGCAGTCGTCCTGACTTTCAACCAGCGCCCGCCAGACTCGATAACGGAAACCTCGGTGCCGACTTTCACATCGGATACATCTTCGGATGACGCTGACGCCTCTGCTTTGAGCGTCGTCCCCTCACTGGACACCCAGCGTTTTTCTTCCGCCACTGCCGTAATGGCGACCAGCAGCAGGAGAGCTGCTGCGCTCATACTACGGGCCAGGCTACGTGTAATTCTCATTCTAGACCTCCTATGTTAGGTGTTTCACTTCGGTTTATGCATTGAGTAAAAGGTCGGGCATTTCTTGAATCACTACCTGTTATCAGCTTCAAGATTACTTCAAGATTGCTCGCGATTATAGATTCAAAATCCTGGTAATCATGAAGTAATCATGAGGCTAAAGTCTATAGGTAATCGCCAGTCAGGCTGAATGCCCCCCAGTACCCGGGATGCGGATAACGGTTCTTCACATGCTGCATCGCGCGGGACAGGCTCTCCGCTTTTCCGTAGGTCATATAATTGCGGTAGAACTGTTTCATCAGGATCGCAGTTGACACATCGCTGACCCGCCAGAGGCTGGACATCAGCGAATGAGTGCCGGCAAAAATAAACGCCCGGTTCATCCCGACAACATCGTCTCCGCTCCGTATATCTCCCAGCCCGGTCTGGCAGGCGCTCAGCACGACCAGATCAGCCCGGATATCGAGCCCGAATATTTCCTCCGCCTGGAGTTTTCCGTCGGCTTTACTATCCTTTGCCAGCCGGATTGCAGAGAAGAGCGGATTGACCGGATCGAATTCCCCGTGGGAGGCGATGTGAATGACGCCGAATTCGCTGATATGCTGGCGGATCCAGCTCTCGGTTGCCCGTTCCCGGGTCAGGGTCGTCACATCCGGATAGTTCCAGTGCAGAGTGCCGGCCTCGCGCTCGGCAAAGGGGAGATCAAGGGACGGATTGCCGAGGTCCGGGTTTCCGACAGCCAAAATGTGCAGTTTTTTATCCGGATTCCGTCTCGCCAGGGTGTATTTCAAAACAGACGCCGCCGGAAGGTAAAACAGCTTCTGCCGGTCGATCAAGTAATCGCGCCCGTCACTTAAGGTCGCAAACGCCAGGTAATGAAGGCTGCCGTGCGGGATGATGCCGACCGCACGAAGCGGCCCGCTCCCCGAAAGCTGCCCGGCAACCAGCAGATCATACAGTTCGCGCGACTGCTTTTCAAGCGGCTCCAGATTCTGCAGCATCCGGCGATAGGAAGCTATTTTCGCGGCAAGTTCCCGTGCCGGCAGGTTCTGAATGGTCAGCGATGCCCGGTCGTGGTCGATCTTCCAGCAGAGAAGCCGGTCGGGAAGCTGATAGTATGACAGCAGGACCACCCCCGGTTCAAGGAGTTTACGGATATCATCGAGCGTGGTCGGGTTCACCTTCACCAGGGCAAGCAGCTCCGGACGTTTCCGTTCGATCTCGACCAGCAGATCCTGATAGTCACCGCGCAGCCTTTCCAGCGCCTCGGCATAGCGGGCCCGCTCTTTCGGGTTTGCCGCCTGAACCGACAGGTTCTCCTGTTCCAGCAGCTGCTCCTTCAGGCGGACCTGACGGTCATACAGCTCCTGATCGACCGAGCCGGAGAGCGACAGCCGCTGACGTCCGAGAATATCGATCAGGTTGCGGGAGCGGGAACGCTCCGCCACGGCAAACGCCTCGTCGCTCCGCCCCAGGTCGACCAGCAGACCCACCAGCCCGGTGTAGACATCCATCTTGTCGGCCAGGAATCCATCCTTCAGCTGGTCGAGCCTGATCTCGGCGCGGAGCCCTTCAACCGTTTCCAGCGCCTGCTGATAGGAGGCAACGGCTGCCGCCGGATTGCCGGCATTTTTCTGCAGCCGGGCCAGACCGAACAGCGCCCGCCAGCGCACCTCACGCAGCAGCAGCGCTTCGGCAATTTCAAGCGCCCGCCGATAACTTGCCTCTGCCGCAGCCCCCTGCTTCAGTTCAGTTTCGGCATCGCCGCGGGCGAGATAAATCTTGGCAAGGTTGACCTTGTCGCCTATTTCCGCCGCCATGCCGGCGGCCTCGGAGAACTGCTGCAGGGCCATTGCGGCATCCCCCATCTTCAGGCGGGTCTGACCGAGGTTGCGCAGATCGTAGGCCATCGCCCAGCGGGAGCCGAGCACGCGGTCAATGACCAGCGCCTTCTCGAGCGTTTCCAGCGCCCGGGGATATTCCCCCGATTCACGCTGGACCAGGCCGATGTTGTTGAGCGTTGTTGCTACTTCGTCACGGCGTACCGCCAGTTTTTCGGCACGCTCCAGAGCTCCCCGCAGCTCCAGGAGGGCCCGCTTGTTGTCCCCCAGGGTCCACCAGATCAGACCGCCGGTGTTCTTCGCCATAACCTGTTCAAGCGGCCATTTTTCGGCGATTGCGTTCTTTTCCACCTGTTCGCGCAGGTCGAACGCATCCTGGTAGCGTCCCTGGAACCAGGCATTATTGGCCTGCTCCAGCACGATCCGCATCTTCGTGCGGAGATCCTTGTCCCCGACTTTTGCCAGGGCATCGGTGTAGAGCTTGTCTGCCGCAGGAAAATTGCCGAGCAGGCGCTGGCAACGACCCCTCTCGAGGAGCGTTTCCGCTTCCAGGGGAGTGTTGCCGGCCTTCGCATAGATGTCTCCCGCCTGGGCATACTGTTGTTCAGCCACGGCATACTGGTTGAGGCGCAGGTCGTAGATCCGGCCGAGATTCCGGTACTGCTCGGCCAGCGAGACGTCATCCTTCAGTGTCCGGCGCAGACCGGCCGATTCCTCGAAGAACGTCCGTGCCGCAGTGAAATTGACCGAGTTTTCCATCACGACGCCGAAGTCCGACAGCGCAGCCGCCTGCTACTTCGCCATGCCGAGATCGGCATAGATGCCAACCCCCTCTTTAAGTGAAACGGCAGCATCGGCAAAACGTTCCGCATTTCCCTGCAGCAGACCCAGGCGGAGCAGGGCATCGGCATGGTCGGCCGAATACGGTTTCTCCTTCGCCAGTCCCTTGACCAGTGCATCGGCGTGGATGATGGCGCGGTCGGTAAATCCGGCGGCATAGGCGCTTTCACGGGCGTAGCGGTGAAGAGGAGTGCGCTGCTTTGCCAGAGTAGGATTTTCGTCGACAATTGTCAGGGCATTTTCAAACAGGGAAAGCGCTTTCGGGTATGATCCGGCGTTATGTGCCAGCACTCCCGCCCTGCCGTATTCGGTGAAACGGCTTTTTCCCAGCTTGGCAGCCTCGGCCGTATCCGGACCCCAGTCACCGAGCAGGAGCCAGCCGGGCTGAAGCTTTTTGCTCGCGTCGCCGAGCGACTGGAGAGCGTACGCGTCGACAAACGCCCTGGCAGCCTCTGGCGCGCCGGGACCAGGTGTGCCGGCAGACAGAAGGAGTGACGGCACACCCTGCAGCGCAGCCAGCTGCCCAAGGCTGTAGGCCTGACTGAAACCGGCGTGCGGTGCGACTACCAGAGAGAGGTTTCCCGCTAACGCCAGTTCGGAGAACGGATGCCGTTCCCCTCTGTCATCTTCCCACAGCGGCAGCGAATAGCCGCTCCCGCCGACCCGTGACGGAACTTCCGGCAGCAGACCTCCCCGGGCGGGAAGCACGATGGTATGGGCATCGGGCAGCCGGTCGGTCATCGCCGGCGACACCAGTTTTGAAAACGGAGTGGCAACCGGCCACCACCCGATCGGGTCGAGAACCTGGCGGCGGAACGGCTTGCGCAGGGACACCGACCGGACGAGGTGGGTGGCGCTGAGCCCCCAACTGGTCACCGGGGCGGAACTGAACCTGACCGGCTCCTCATAGGCGGCCAGGACCGGCGGGACAGAAGCAAGCCGGGTTTCGAGCGTCGGGCGGTCAACCGTTTCGGCGATAATCCCCGCTTTGCCGCCGATTGTGAAGAGGAGCCAGCGCGTGCCGTCAAGCGGGGTGAAGCGAAGCAGGGTCGTACCCGGCAGGACTTCCTGAACATCGATCATTTCGACCGGCTGCGGAGAAATCAGCATGCAGAGCGTGCCCCCTTTTCCGGCGGCACAACTCTTGTTGAACGCCGTCAGAAGGGTGTTGAAGCGCTGCTGAACATTTTTGAGGGGATCTGCCTGAGACCCCGGACCATCAGATGCCTGAGAAAGAGTACTCAGCTCAACCGATGCTGCCGCCAGACGCAGCGCGGCATCTCCCCCCTGGGCGTAGAATGATGGAATACGTTCCAACCCGGCTCCGAACAGATCGTCAACGACCGCCTGCTCCTGCTGCAGCCGCAGCTGCAGATAATCCCTGTCGGCAGCCGGCGCCGTGGCAACCGCAGCGCGCTGCCGGTCTATTTCGGCCAGGTGAGGCGCTGCGGCGCGGAACAGACCGACCGTAGCCGGATCGTCCAGCCCGAGAGCGCCACGCCCAAGCAGCTGGACCCGCTCGATCTCGCTCAATCGTTCCAGCAGGGCGAACGACAGTTCGGGGTTTTTGGCGGCGAGCATTTCAAGCCGTGGTGCAAAGCGCTCCTGAAGTTCGCCGCGCTGCAGGTCATACTCCGTCAGCGGCAATCGCGCGAGGAGTCCGAGCGCATCGTCATAGCGCCCGAGAGCGGCAAGAGCGCGCCATTGGAGCGAATACGCAGCAGCTGCGGCAGCTTCTTCCAGGGCGGCACTCCGGGCCGTCCCGGCGCCATCGGCCAGACCAAGCGCCTCAAGGATTGCGCCGCGGTTCAGCTGGGCGGCTGCACGCTGGCGCCGCTGCTGATGAAGCACGTCCCTGTCACTGCTGTCGGCGGCAATGAAGAGCGTCCTGTCCCACCGTTCCAGCGCCTTGTACAGCAGCGCCTGACGACCGGCATCATCGGCTGCGACCGAAGCCAGCCGGGCGAGAAGCGCTCCGGAGTCATTGAGATAGCGGCCGTATACGAGCGGCGGGAGAGCGGCACGGGAAGAACCCGCCAGCAGGGAAACCCGCGCATCGGCGTTCAGAAAATCTTCGATATCGGCCGGTTTCCCGCCTTCGGCCAGCAGTTCCCCCCAGTTGACCAGATTGAGCATCGCACTGATCGGGTTCCCCCCCTGCAGGGAGAGGAGCGTCGAACGGCGGAAACCGTCAGCGGCATTTTTCAGGTCACCCAGAGCATAATCGACATGGGCGGTGCGGTGGGCCAGCAGCGTAACCCCGTACAGGTCGCCTGCGGCTATTTTGTTAGCATCGGACGGATACCGTTTCAGCTGGTTGTTCAGCAAAACGGAGGCGGCTGCCGGGTCACCCAGTTCGGATTGGATGCGGGCCAGGTAAATCTCGGCCAGCCGTCTTTCCTGCTCGGCGGAGAATCCGAAGGCTGCCCCGGTTGAACCGGCCTTGTCAAGAGACACAGTAGCGGACAATTCAACCAGACCGCCGCTCCGTTTTGCCGGTGCTTTTGATGTGGGGGGAGTCGTGGCAATCAGCGTCAGCAGCCGGGTGAAACCGTCGCGGCTCAGTCGCAGCAGCCTTTGCTGTTCCCGGCCGGAAGCGGCATGCGCCTCCTTGTAGGTGGCAATGCTGGCCGAACGCCGGTTGGATGCGAGGTTGCCGGTATGCCCAAGTCCCTGATTCAGCGTGAAGGCGGCATCGAACTGTTCGCGGGCGGAGGAAAACCGGTCCGCCTCAAGGTATGACAGGCCGAGCCGGTCGTGAATCTCCGCAGCCGTTTCCACCAGGCGGGGAACGGCATCAAGCTCCTTTTCCACGCCCGTTGCCATGCCGCCCAGTTCAGCGGCGTATTTGGCGGCATCCTTGTTCCATGAAGGGGCGGAGACCAGCAGCGCCCGTTCCCGCTGGAGCAGGGAGCGCATTGTTGTGTCGAAACTGCTCCACCCGGCAGACGGGGGAGCCTCCGGAGGGGAGGCTCCCAACCGCTCCAGTTCGGCGGTAATCGACTGCTGCTCACTCAGGGCGGATTCTGCGGCAGAACTGCGCCCGGTCCCGGGAAAAAGCCGTTCCACGACCCGCCTCGACAGGCGGCCGAACAGCTCGAGCGGGCGGGACGGGTTCAGGCGGGCCTCCGTCAGCTGAAGCGCCCGCAGATACCCGGCGATAGGGGCTTCCTTCTCCCGCATCTGAAACGCAACCTCGGCATAGCGCTGCTGGAAAATCAGCTCGGTATCAGGATTGTCAAACGGGATCTTTGAGTCGAGCCGCTGGCTGTAGAACTTCCAGGCCGTCGCCTTGCTGCCGAGCAGAAACGCGATGTTGCCGATGTTCAGATCGAGGTTGGCACGGTTTTCCGGCTGTTCCTGCGGCCGGTTGAGCAGCCAAGCGCGGCGGTAATGCGCGAGTGCCCGCTCCAGCCCGCCCCGTTCGCCATGCACCGTCTCGGCAATCTCGGCAAGATACCCCCTCGTCTGGGGAGGGTACTCCGATGACGGCATCCGGTCAGCCGACCGGGAGATCAGACGGTCCGCTTCATCCAGAGGTTCCCTGCCCGGCAGGTAGGTCAGTGTCAGTCCGGTAGCATACAGCAGCACCGGATCATCGGGATAGGAGGACAGCATCCTGCGGTACAGGTCGAGCAGTTCACGTGCCTGCCCCATGGCGGCTACCGACTTGATATAGCCGCGATGCGCTTCGATACTCCGCCCGTCATAGCGTATCAGATCGAGAAAGGTCGAACGGGCGGCGGCAACTTCCCCCAGACGGTACAGACTTTCACCCGCCGCAACCGTTTTGCGTATATATGCGGCCCGGGCCAGCTGGTACAGAGGGGTATCCTCAGCCTGCTGGTTCATCTCCGTTTCATACAGCGCCGTGGCCTCTGCGTAGCGCTCCTCGCGATAGAGTACTTCCGCCAGTGCGAAGCGCGCCGCCGCGGTCGGCGTCGGAATGACCGGGAATTTTTCCAGGACCGTGCGATACGCATCCTTGGCCCTGGCCCACTCGTTGGCACGATAGGCCACGTCTCCCTGACGGTTCCAGGCCCCCATCGCCAGGCGGGGGAGGATTGTTCGATAGCGCTCCGCCAGTGCCGAAAGCGCACCCAGATCGGAGTGATCGCGGGGAGAGACCTGATCGAGAACGGCGGTGATCGCCGCTTCGGCCCACTCTTCCTGATCACCGTACGTCGTTGCGACGTCGACCAGCGCGCCGATCGCCCCCGGGCCGCCTTCAAGCTTTGCCAGCAGCACGGCGCGACGCAGGGCAGCCTCCGCCTTGAGCGGCCGGGAGGCATCCTTCAGACGGGCCACCTGTTCAGCCAGACCGACGGCGGTCAACTGATCGGCTGCCCCTCCGCCGAAATCGGCCATAAGACGTGCCGTATCGATCAGATAGCGGGCTTGAGCATCGGCGCCCTTCCCCTCCGCGGCGGATTTCATGGCCTGTTCCGCCTCGCGGAGTATCCCCTGCCGCCGCTGCTGCATGACGACTTCGCTGCAGCGCAGCGCACTCTGAACCCTGATCCGGGCGATTTCCGCCAGTGCCGCTTCCCGCGGGAAACGGCTGTAGCGGCGGGCCACCGCCCCGTACTGATCCCCTGCCTGAGCGGTTTCACCGGCCTGTTCCATCAGACCGGCCAGCGCCAGACCGGCCTGCGCCCCCTCAACAGTCGGCACAACCTCCCGCGCAAGAACACGGGCGGAAGCCAGGCGGGCATGGGCCGGGTCAGGCGGCTGACGCTCCAGAAGTATTTGTGCCAGATCCCACTGTTCGGCAACGGTCGTCCGGTCAGGAATTTCACCGGATGCGGGGAGGTTCATCACCTGTCCGCCACCGGCAAGACCGGCGACGAAGTAAAAACGGTCCCCCGCCGGAAGCGGCGCAACCGCCATCAATGCGGCGGAGGTAAGGGGAGTGGTAAACGGAAAACCGTCATCTCCGACCCTTTTGAGGTGCAGCCGGTAGATCTGACCCGATTCCTGGCCGGTTGCGGTGTTCCCACCGACGGCGGTCTGACGGGTGAAAAGAAGCGTATCAGGAGACTCCCAGGCAGGATAGAGGTCACGTTCTGCGTCTTCCGTCAGCTGCGTGAGTCCACCGTCCTGTTCGTTCCAGAGCCAGAGATCGCCGTTCGGATCGGATTTCCGCGACACGAACAGCCACCTGCTGCCGTCCGGTGAAGGGGCCGCAAACGCGGCGTCGATTCCGATCGGCAGCAATTCGCTCCGGTTGTCCGCGAGGTGAAGCCGCACCAGTTCGCGCCGATCTGACCCCGGCAGTTGCCGCTGATACACGAGAGCTGTCCCGTCAGTCGTAAACACCGGGGCATCGTCGGCGGATTCACGACCCGTCAGTCTCCGGGGAACAGAATCTGTTTTTATGAGACTTAACAGCCAGATATCACCCTTGACATCATCCTGTGCATCAACGAATGCGACGAGCGTCCCATCGGCATTGAGCACCGGAGCGGCCAGGCGGACCGGGCTGGTATGGAGCAGCCGCGGCAGCTCCGGGACGGCGGTGAAGGAGTGAAGCCAGAGTTCATCTCCCTTGTCTCCCCGTTCAACGGTGACCATCCGCGAACCGTTGGCGGCGCGGGCAGCATACAGAACCTGACGGGAGCTGAAGATGGCGGGTTGGGGGGAGATTTCCGGACGGGAGCGGGGCGCCGACCGTGGTACTGCCGGTGCCAGCAGCTCATCGCCAAGCGGCAGCGCATCAGCTCCTGAAGAACAGATCAACTGGAGCAGCGCGAAGAGACCGGCACTGTATAAAGCCTGCCGCCGTTTCATAGCGTCTGCCACCGGCCGTCGGCCTCCTGGACCCTGGAGCCCGGTGCGCTGTTCTGGCGGTTTATCCGGGCAAATACCTTTCGGATGGCAGGCAGATCCTTGATCGTAAAGTTCTCGTTGGTCTGCACCACCCGCATCATCAGCGTCTCCCGCGATTGGTTGACCTCCTTCACCACCTGCTGGAATTCCGCCTCGCTGTAATTGGCGGCGAACGATTTCAGCTCTTCAGACGCCACCTTCGGTTTCTCACGGGCGAAGGGGGTCAGCAGCCCCTCCTGGTTCTCCCCAACCCAGCCGAACCGCTTGAAGGTCTCGATATCATCGGCATGAAATGCGATCGTCTCCATCGCCCGGGTGGCATCGACCTGCTCCGGAGTATGGCGGGGTGGTGAATCTATTTTTCCGGTCGGGGAGACCCCCCGCACCGATGCGACCAGCAGCATATCCTCGCTCAGGCTGTTGTAGGTACCCAGCACCTGATTCTCGAGCGACGTCCGCTCACTGACGACGTTGACATCAACCTTGGCAAGCGTACATCCCGAGAAGCAGAGAGCCAGACCGAGGGCCAGAGTAATGTTCGATATGTTATTGTGCATACGTCCTCCGTTTCAATGAGAGTTCCCCTTTTGGACCGATAACCAGTGTATCGGCCCGCACCAGATCGAGCACACCCCGCAGTGCGGTGATCCCCGCTCTGTTTTTGGCCAGCTCCTGACGAAGCGGCAGTTCGGATATACGCAGACGATCGACCTTCGGCAGATCGACCGCCACCCCTTTAATCCGGACCTCCCCTTCCATGCTGACGGCTCCGTCGACCGCAGTCGCACGCAACCCCTTGAGGCCGCCAAGCCGCAGCATTTTGCGCTGGGCAACCAGCTGTTCATTCCGCTCGTATGGGTCGAGGCTGAAGAGCGCCCGTTCAATCGTGTGTGCCCCGATCCTGCGGATATTCAGCGCAAGGCGGAGCTGCTCCAGCAGCTCGCGCTGTTCGGCTGTCAACGGCGCAGAGAGGCTCATTTCACCGGTGATTTCGGCATCCTGATCCACTGCACCTTTTCTGGCCTCTTTCGGCAGCAGCTGGGTTATATCCAGATTTGAAAACGAAGTTGCTGCAACAATAGACGGAACCTCCGGCCGCAGGTCGAACAGACCGCGTGCGAGGAGCGTCCCGCCGAGCAGATCCGCCTGGAAAAAGCTGAGGCCGGCCTTTTCCTGTGTAAAGAGCAGATCACCCTCCAGCGAGGTGATTACGAGCGGGACACCGGACGCCATCGTCGTTACCCGCCGGATCGAGAACGAACGGGCACCGTTAAGGTCACCGCGCAGATCTTCATGGATCCGGCCGACAATTTCCGCCGCACCGGGATTAGCCCCCATCACGGAAACAGGACGAACAAGAGCCGTCGAAAGCGGTGTCCAGTTCTCCCCTTGAATCGCAGCCAGGGCATAGGTACGATTGATCAGAATATCGGAGCGCATCCCTTCAACCGTAGTTCCATTAGCAAGCTGAACACCAAAATCCTTCGTTTTCAGGGAGCAGCGCAGCGCAAGCTCATGGCCGGCGCTGAGATCGACCCGAACGCCGCTGCTGATAATCCCGGCCAGATCCACTCCGGGAAGGAACCCCTTCAGGTCGCGGGAGAACACCCCTTCAACATTGGAAATCAGGGTGGCGTCCAGGCGTTTGAGCAGCGTCGCCGTGCTGAACGGCTGTTTTTCCTCCAGCAGCGCATCGATGCGGCTCACGTTCAGTTCGGCTTCGTTCGAGAACGCCAGCGGATCAATCCGCAGCTCTTCATTCAGGCGGAACTCCCTCCAGCCGGTGAGTTCGCCGTTGAAGGCAAAAGAACCATGCTGGGCCGGCAGTTTAACGGCAGCACCCGGAAGTCCGCTCAGGGCGGAAAAGAGCACGCCCCCTTCAAGCCGTACAGATTCCCCTTTTTTCGTGGAAACGACCCGCAGATCCGGCCTGGTATGCAGACCTGAGATAGTGATTGTTCCTGTGGCCAAAGGGACCGTTGCAGAAATAGTATCAAGCTTCAGGCCGAAATCAACCGTGTCAAACAGCTTCAAAGCTGCCCGGGCACTCCGCAGCGGATGTTTATCGGCACTAAGAGCCTTGTCCGGGACTGCTGCAGCCAGATTCCAGACAGCAGACGCAACTCCATCCGCTTTCAAGCCGGCCGGCAGGAAGGGAGCGGCAAACGGCATGGCGCGTCGCAGGTCAATTCTGGCAGATCCGCTGGTGGCGGCACGCTGGGGAGAAACTCCCGAAAGGGCTGCCTCTGCAGCGAGTTGCAGAAAATCAGACGCCGAAATTTTAGCCGTTGCTGCATGTAGAGTGGGTTTCGAACCTGTGGCAACAGGGAGAAGAAGATCAGACGCCGTCAGCGAGGCGGAAAACGGGATCGGACCGTATCGTTTTCCGGATTGTGTCCCTTGCAGGGAAGCGGCAGTAAGTATAAATTCCGGAAGATTAGCCGCAATATCTCCGTTCTCGGCAGCACGGGCGAGAAAGCGCAGCTGTTCGTGTACGTTGTCAATCCTGAGCCGGGTACCGAGCGAAACGCGATCAAGGTCGAAGGTTTGCGTCAGAATGGCGGAAGCGGCAACTTTGCGCGGCGAAGTACTCTTCAGATTGAGGTCGGTAACCGACAGCCCGGCTTTTCCACGAGCGCCTTGAATAGAAAGTGGCTCGGCACCGGAGATAGAAGCCTTCCTGACATTCCAGATCAGGTCCGCCGTCATCCCGGTCGGCAGTGTGGCGGTCAGTGGACATTCTACCTTTTCGAGGATCAGCTCGATATCCTCCGCTGCCAACTCCCCCTTCTTCAGCGCCATCCGCACACGCGGAAGCTTGATGCTGAATCCTTTGAGAGCAAGATCCCCTTTGTTTTTGGGGCCGTTCAGGTGCAGTGACAGAGAATGGAGAGAAACGTGCCCCGCAAGAGCCCTGACGGGAGAGTCGGGAGGAAGGAACGGTCCGGCCAGGGAGAGCGCCCGGGCAAGATCAAGTTTCAGAGGACCGACGGCAACATCCAGAGTGTGTTCCGGAACGGACGGACGGAGCACCGAAGCGTTCCAGGCGGCATCAAATAGCACCGGTATGGACACTTTCCCGTCCGGGAATTCAACCCGCTGCCGCTCATGATCGGTGACAATCCGCTGCTGCAGTTTCAGGTCAAGAGGGCCGACCCGCTTTGTTTTCAGCGAGCCGCCGCGTGCGGCCAGTCCGGCAGCGTCAAGCGTCAGCGTGGCATGCAGGTCCCGGTTTGCATCGCTCTTTGCCCGAAGCAGCAGCTCAACATTCCCATCAATCTTCGGAACCGCGGGAGGGATAAACGGCCCTGCGACCGCACGTATTCCGGGCAGATCCAGCTTCCAGCGGGCGGCAAAACCATCCGCATGGCTGAGGCCGCCGGAAAAGGTGAGGCTTGTTCCGGGAGCCGCCGCGTCAACGGCAAACAGCGCAGAGGCGAGATGAATCCGCCGCGCTTTTGTTACCAGATCGGTTACCTTTGCGTTGAGGCTGATGGTTCCGATTTCGCGGCGGTCGACCAAAACCCGACCGGCAATCTCTGCCGTAACCGGTTTGGCAGCCAGCGACGGCATGGCAAAGCGGAACGAGAAGTCCCGCAACGCCAGCTGTTTACCCGGTGCCGGAACCCGGTATGCGAGCTGCAGTGGCGCCACCTCAATGGTCACACGCAGATCAACCGGCAGCGGGAAATCGAACCCCTGAACCCGCTGGATCGATTCAGCCAGCAGGGTGAGCGGATCTTTGGTCGGTTTGGGTAGTGGTGGTTTTTGCGGGCCGGGGGCACATTCGGCCCGGACGTTCCGGATCCGGACTGCGAGGTCGACCCCGAAGCGTCCGTCGGCGCCACGACCGAAGGATGGCGCGATAACGATCTGGTCAACATCCGCTCTCAGAAGCGGTGCGGGGCCGTCACCGAGCCGGAGGGTGGAGAGCGTCAGGCCACCCTTCCAGGTCATGACGAGGTTTGACCAGGACACCTGGCGTTTCATCGAGGAAGAAATTGATTGTTGAATCTTTGCCTGCACTGAGTGGCTGCTGACGAGAGACGGAAGAAAGGCCAGACAGACCAGAAGCAGCAACAGACAGGCTGCAATAGTCAGTGCCGCTACTTTGAGGACGCGTATGATATGTACTCTGCGTTTGGAGGTTTTCATGGGCTGCTTTGAAAGAATCCAGTAAGTAACGACATTGTCCGGCTAAAATACCCCAACAGTATACAGTGGCGCAACGTCAATCATCATCCAGCATCCGGTGTTTTGGCTTCTCCACATCCTCGAATTCACCCTTCTTGACCGCCCAGATGAATATCAGCCAGCACCCCGCCCCCAGGCAGAGCGACAGCACTATCAGAATTATCAGGCTTTCATCCATGGTGTTTGAACCTCATCAGGCGCAGCGAGTTAAGCGAAACCAGCAGTGAGCTGGCGGTCATGGCGACGGCGGCGTAGACAGGGGTCAGAAGCCCGGAGGTCGCCAGCGGTATGCCAATGATATTATACACGAAAGCCCAGGCCAGGTTCTGTTTGATTATTGCCATCGTGGCCCGGCTGATGCGATATGCTGTTGCAACCCGCGAAAGGTCGTCGCCGGTAATGATCACATCGGCGTTTTCAAGAGCGATGTCGCTTGACCCGGAGAGCGAGCAGCTGACCGTGGCGGCCGCCAGGGCCGGCGCATCGTTGACACCGTCACCGACCATCAGCACCCGGCGCCCCACCTGCTGAAGTTCTGTAACAAACTCCAGTTTCTGATCCGGCGTCATCCCGCCACGGGCAGAGATTATGCCGGTTTTTGCGGCGATATGGTCCACCGTGCCCTGATGATCACCGCTGATCAGGGAGATATCTATCCGCTCTGCGGCAAGCCGGGAAACCACCCCCCCTGCACCTTCCCGCAGCCGGTCGGAGAGCAGAAAGCGCCCCGCCAGACGCCCGTCTATCGAGATCAGGACGGCGGTAGCGGAGCTGTCGTACTCCCGGTCAACCTCTGCTGAAATTCCCTGTTCCAGAAGAAACAACCCGCTGCCGCAGAGCACCAGCTCCCCGGTCGGCAGAACCCCTGAAATACCCCGCCCCGGAACCGAACGGAAATTACGGCACGCTTCCGGCCGGTAGCCTTGTTCAGCCGCATGCTGGACGATGGCCCGGGCGATCGGGTGGGACGCCAGTTCTTCAACTGTTGCCGCCGCCTGGAGGAGCGCCGGTCCGCTGTAGCCGGAATAGGTGTCGAGCCGGATGACGCCCGGGAGGCCGCAGGTTACCGTGCCGGTTTTGTCGAACAGCGCCGTGTCGACCGATGCCAGCCGTTCAATGACATCCCCGCCCCGCAGGATGATGCCGAGCGACGCCGAGCGGCTGCAGGCCGCCAGCACCGCCGCCGGAACCGCCAGCCCCATGGCGCAGGGACAGGCGATCAGGACGACCGACAGGGCCGACATGATCGCCGCACCGGCGCTCTCTCCTAAAAACAGGAGTCGGCCGGCGCAGACCAGCAGCGCCAGCAGGATGACCGCGGGGACGAACCAGCCGGATACCCGGTCGGCCAGCTGCTGAAGCTTCGGTTTTCCCGCCTGTGCCATCTGCACCAGCGATGCGACCCGCATCAGATAACTCTGACC
>Ga0182021_10004209_pt1 | contig 16891 bp, 13 predicted proteins | sample 612E3MmetaG_FD_120493 | JGI IMG/M metagenome (GOLD analysis project Ga0182021, IMG submission 120493) | Permafrost microbial communities from Stordalen Mire, Sweden - 612E3M metaG (Illumina Assembly) | ecosystem: Environmental > Terrestrial > Soil > Wetlands > Permafrost | place: Sweden...
CAAGGCGTTCTCGACCTCATGCGCCAGATTGGCTGCCTGCTTGACGCTCCATTGCGGCAATAGTCCGGCATGCACCAGCACATAGTCGCCCTCTGCATACAATAATCGTTGCTGGCGTAGCCAAAATAGCAGCTCATCACGGTCAGGCGCGGCCAGTATCTCATCCAGCGTGTCGCTGCGATGCAGCTCTGCCGTGCCCTCGGCCACGGCCAGTAGGTGCAGGTCGTGATTGCCCAGAACCGTGATGGCTTTGTCACCCAGTGATTTGACGAAACGCAGCACCTGCAGCGAATCCGGCCCGCGATTGACCAGATCACCCACCAACCAGAGCCGGTCTTGCGCGGGGTCGAAACGAATCTGTTCCAGCAATTGCTGAAACTCTGCGTAACATCCCTGAATGTCGCCTATTGCATATGTTGCCATCACTCACCCATAGTTTGAAAACTGCGAGTTCTTATTCTATCGCGCGAATAGAGAATCTATGTTTGTCACGCCAATTTAATTCTTCCGGAATGCTCACAGCATGTTGCCGTTCAACTTTTACGAAAATATTCTGGCACCTATTCGAGATGCAGCATTAAGCAAAACGCACCCGCCATAACAAGTACATCTGAAGATGTCGGAACAGTGTTTTCTGCTAAAATCAATGGCATGTATCTTAACAGCGCTCCGCCTAATTCTCGCCTTCCCGGCGACGTCAATCCTTCCCGGGTTGCCTTTACAAAGTCCGCACTTGGCCTGAAAGAAATGCGCCCAACTTCAATGTGGAGTATGCATGAACGATAGCAGCAAACAAGTTTGGCTGGTGCTTTCTCACGGCTTCAAGCCGTCGCGTTCTACAGAGGTTGGTGTAAACCTCCGGTTGGTTTCCTTCACTATTTACAGTGCGCAGTAATATCTGCGCGACTCATATGACATTAAACAGAAAAACAAAAGTGTATATTGCCGGCCATAACGGCATGGTAGGTTCCGCAACATTGCGGCAAATGCAGCGAGAAGGTTTCACGAATTTACTTACCGCCGCAAGCAAAAATATCGATCTCACCAACCAGTCGGCGGTTACTCGATTTTTTGAAAATGAAAAACCTGAGATCGTCATTCTTTGTGCAGCCAAAGTCGGCGGCATTCAGGCAAACATCGATAACCCTGCCACATTCCTGCTCGACAATTTGCAGATTCAGAATAATGTGATGTCGGCCTCGCTGAAGAATGGTGTAAACAAGTTGCTGTTTCTGGGTAGCTCCTGCATTTACCCGACAGAGTGCCCGCAACCGATGAAAGAGGAGTATCTGCTGACCGGCAAGCTTGAGCCAACTAACGAGGGATATGCGATTGCGAAGATTGCGGGAATCAAATTGCTGGAGGGCATGAAGAAGCAGTTTGGTTTCAACAGCGTCAGCCTGATGCCCTGCAATTTGTACGGCCCCAACGATTCATTCGATCTGGCCCATTCGCATGTCCTGTCTGCATTGGTAAAACGGTTTGCAGACGCCAAAGCGGCGAACGCACCCTCCATCACATTGTGGGGTACAGGCATAGCACGACGGGAGTTCATGCATGTAGATGATATGGCGCGCGCGATTCTTTTCATGCTTGAAAACTACAACGACAGCCAATTCATCAACATAGGCTCCGGGGTGGATATCAGCATCAGGGAACTTGCTGAAATGATTGCCGCCCTGACAGGCTATGAAGGCAATATCCTGTGGGATAATTCGAAACCGGATGGAATGCTGAAGAAATGCATGGATGTGAGCCGTATGGAAGCCCTGGGGTTCAGACCCGAGATTGCGTTGAAAACCGGGGTTGAACAGATGATCGGAATTTATAGAGGACTAAAAGAAACAACATGATTCCCTTGATGAAAAATGCATTCCTGAATGAATACGAGACCAAAAAAGCATTGGCTGAATTCATTTTGCAGGCCGGCCGCCTGAGCATGGATGCCGAATGCCTTCGGTTTGAAAGCAAGTTCGCCAACTATCAGGGACGCAAAGAAGCCATCTTGTTTAATAGCGGCGGCAGTGCCAATCTGGCCATGTTGCAGGCCTTGAAAAATCTTGGCCGATTGAAAGACGGAGATCGGGTGGGTTTTTCGGCATTGACTTGGTCTACCAATGCCATGCCTATCATTCAGATGGGATTGATTCCCGTTGCCATCGACAGCGACATTTCCACACTGAATGTGATGTCGCAAAATCTTGAGGAACGCCTTGCGCAGACCGGCATACAGGCACTGTTCCTCACCAACGTATTGGGGTTCACCGGGGATATCGACCGCGTCCAGGCCATTTGTCGGGAAAGAAACATCATCATGCTCGAGGACAATTGCGAGTCACTGGGTACGGTACTGCCCTGCGGCAAGGCTGGCAATTTCGGCTTGGGCGCAAGCTTTTCCTTTTTTGTAGCACACCATATGTCCACCATTGAGGGCGGAATGGTTTGCACTGATGATCAGGAATTCGCCGAGATGCTACGCATCGTACGCGCCAACGGGTGGGACAGGAATCTCACCGCGCAACAACAGCACAAATGGAGGAAGAAATTCGGCATCACGTCGGAATTCGAAGCCAAATATACCTTTTACGATCTCGGCTTCAATATGCGGCCTACCGAAATTACCGGGTTTTTGGGGCAATACCAGATGCAATTCCTGGATGAGAATATCCGGTGCCGGGAAAAGAATTACCTGAGACTGGAAAAGCTCATGATGGAAAACCAGGATCTGGTCGTCCTGAAACATGACCATATCTCCACGCTCTCCACTTTTGCTTTCCCGGTAGTTTGCAAAACGGCCAAGCTGCGCGAACAGTACCTTGCGCGTTTTGCGGGTGCCGGTATCGAAATCAGGCCAATGATCGCGGGCAATATGCAACGTCAACCGTTCTTCAAGAAATACGTAAAGGAAAGTTACTCCCTTCCCGGAACTGATTTTCTGCATGACAACGGCTTCTATTGCGGCAACTATCCTGAGCTGTCTGAAACAGATATAGAAACGATTTCCAGCTGCTTGTACGACTAGCGAATTGACTAACCCTTATCCGGCATCTCTAATATATGAATATCCTGAAATTTTTCCGGCGTTCCCCGGCTAACAAGAATTTGCCTACCGTCGTAGTCTTCGCCGGCGGCATGGGCACCCAGATTTTTCAGGCGGCCGTTTACTTTTCGATGAAAAGCGCGGGACACACTGTGTACGCGGACTTGTCGTATTTTGATACTGAAGCAAGGATAGCCGAGACAGGGAAAGCAGGACAGCTCACGCATTGGTTTTGGCAACTGGATCAATTCGGATTACCCAAAGCCTCATTTGATCGTGCCCCCGCATACAACAAACACGATGCCGATGTTTTGCGGGATGGGCCAAGAATGGGCGAACTGGCTCTTAAGGCGCTTGCACAACCCGACATACGGGGTCTTTTCAAGGATGCTGGTAATGTTCGCGACACCCTGCCCGAAGATGTCCTGAGCGGTTTCCTCTGCATACACATTCGTCGCGGCGATTACGTCAATGTAGCCAGCCATTTAATTTCAGATGAGGAATTCATTAGCCTCATCAGAAAATTTTCCGGCTTAATCAACAACGCCGTGATCCTTTCAGATTCACCCATCGAATCCAATTTCCGGAATACAGTTTCACCCTTCTTTAAAACAACACTGTTCCTGGACAACATTGATGCATATGCTTCCCATCGGATCATGCGAAACGCCCGCATCCTGATTTGTTCCAACAGCACTTTTAGTCTGACTGCTGCCGCACTTAATCCGAATGCTCTGGTGTTCATCCCAAAACAGTGGGTCGGGGGCAAAAACCGTCATATCGACGAAGCACCGCTACACTCCCGCTGTCAATTTCAGATCCTGGAGAACAACATCGTTGTCTAAATGATCACCCACCACCAGCTGCTGCTTCAACTGGCTGATTTCATAAAGCAGGGTAGCCATCAAAACAAAGTTTAAAATTGGCCTGAGAACACTCCCAACTCCCAAAGTCCAATGGACTTCAACCATCGCATTGGTCAGATAAGAATACTGCTCTCCTAATGTCTCCTTCGCCAAGGGAATAAAATCGAGCGGTGCAGACAGGAGTATAAGAATGACGCAATAAACATTTCTGAATCTCATGGTTAGAAATACAGGCAGCAGCGTAATGTAAAAAATCAAGGTATATCCGCCAACTCGAATACTATAATTGGAAATGACGACAAGCAGGATGGCAATAATATGGGTGTCGCCAAGCAACTTCTGTTTTTTGTATAAAACAACCAGTATCCAAGCAATTGCAAACCACTTGATTACAGCAATTAAATTGGCAATAGCATGTAGATTGAAATAGTGGCTGTACTTTGTTCGTTGAATTGCTTCCGAGTTGAGCACGTAAGAAAACGCAGAAATGCTTGAAGGCATTGCCATTACTTCTTTCAGCGAGAACACCTCTGTATTCTGCGACCAATCGAACATGTTGCTGAACAGCAGAAAAAAATTGTGATCCAGTAGAAGCCCGGTACCCACAAACAACATACCGGTTGCCAAGGTACATCGCCAAAATTCTTTCCAGTTATGCCTGACCAGGTAATAAACAAGCAAAAGGGCAAAATATGGCTTTAGGTTAATCAGCACAGCAATGCAAATTGCCCGAACTAAACCAGATTTACCTAATGCAAGCGCGATAAAGATCAGCGTAAAAATGATGAGATTTCCTCGCTGAAGAGCGAAGAGCATCGGCATGCTCAAGATAATAGTAAAATAGAGCAAGATTTTTTCTGTTGCGTTGAAACAATTCCACAACTTGGTTTTTAATACGAGAGCCGGGACAATCAGATAGCTGAATAGAAAAAACAGGGCTGCGGGGAAGGCTGATGCACGTAGTGCAAAAGAATTGGAAAAATTCGAATCACCAAGCAATATCAGTTTTACTGACTTGAGAAAGAGAAAATTTAGCGGCGGATAAACAGATTTCCACTCGGTATATCGACCATCATTTTCAGACCAATACAATGGATCGAAGAAATCCATAAGAGCAGCGAACGTAAATTGGGGGAACACTGGCAAATAGCCGTGCCGGGTTAGAAACCACAAGCAATAAAAAAACCCAAGAACTTGAATTCCGAAAACAAGCGCCAATGTATCGAATTGATTTCGACTAAAGCAGTTTTTCAGTTCTGTTTCCAATTTAGATCGGCTATTGGCTTCAATGAAAATCATTCCTTCCAGCGTTTTACCGGCATTCCATTAACAACGCCCGTATCTGACTCTGGGGCGGGAGTGTGGGCGCTTGAGGTTTTTAACTGCAAATTCAATTGATCCAATCTGGTCGCGTAACGCTTGATTACAAGCTGATTTGCGTTGTGCATTTCCAACAATCCAATCGCCAATTGCATTTCCATTATTGAGTTATTTAATTTGCCGGCCTTCTCGTCAATTTCTGAAGCGCGGTATAGTGCTGCAGGATTTTGAATAAAGCTCATCAACGCAACACGCGTCTTTTCGTCCTTGGCCGCCTTCTTGATCGAGTATGACAATCCTGATAAATCAGGCATAAGCACTACAACCGCAATAATAAACAACGTAAAGGCTATTACGGCCTTAACTAAAAAGAGAAAAAGTTGTGATTTTATTGACGTGGAATTCAACTGCATTTTGGTTGGCCTAAATTAGTTAATAAAAAAATGGAACAATGTCTGCAGCCAAATGACTCCCTATTCATTACCCACAAAATTGAGGGCCAATTTAAAGTCAGCACACATTTCTTTCCCATTTCGAACTTGCCAAACTAGCATGGCGTCTCTTGCTGGTGAAAATACGCCAGTTTAAGCTTATGGTCAGCTACTAATGATTTTCCATAAATCATGACATGCGTCTCCCCTCATCCTTCTCCCAGAGGGAGAGAGGCTGAGGGGGCTTACGTAAGGCGGGGATTTTGTCATGTATTTTGGAAAGCTCAATAGCTTGCTAGTCGAGCCCAAAATCAGAACGCATTGAATAAATATAAACATATTCGCTAATTCTGACGCCTAGCTGCATTAGAAAGTACAACTTCAAGTGTATGTATAGTACAGTGTTTTCTGCTAAAGTGCGCGCCATGAATCTTACCAGTGCCCAGCTTTATTTACGTCTTCTCGGTTATGTCAAACCTTACTGGCGCACCTTCGCAATATCCATCCTTGCCATGGCCGTTACGGCTGCGACCGAACCGTTGCTGCCGGCTTTGCTGAAACCCATGCTGGACGGGACTTTCGTCCATAAGGACGACACGGTCATCAAGCTCGCCCCAATACTTATTCTGGTTATATTCTTCGTACGCGGCGTTTCGTCATTCGTTGGCACTTATGCCATCGGCTGGGTGGGCAACAAGGTTGTGATGGATTTGCGCGAAGAAATGTTTCACAAATTGCTCACCCTGCCGACGCATTATTACGACGATCACGCCACTGGCAATCTTATTTCCAAGGTGACTTCCGACGTAAACCAGGTAACTGCCGCCGCCACCAATGTGGTGACCGTGACGATTCGCGACTCAATCATCATCGTTGGACTGCTCGGCTGGCTGTTCTACCTCAACTGGAAGCTCACGCTGCTCAGCCTGGTGATGTTTCCCATCATTGCCGTCATCCTTAAGGTTATCAATGCCCGTATGCGAAATGCCAGCCGCGATGCGCAGCACGCAATAGGCGACCTCACGCAAGTGATCGGGGAAAGTATTTCCGCCCACAAGGTGGTCAAACTGTTCGGCGGACAACAATATGAGCGCGACCGATTTTTCGATCGAGCCAACTGGTTGCGCCGCCATATCATGAAACAGGCAATGGCGGCTGCCGCCAATGTGCCCATCGTGCAAATGATCGCCGCCATGGCGCTGTCCGTTATCCTCTATCTGGCCATTGTTCAAACACGCAGCGATGAAACCACGGTTGGCGGATTTCTTTCATTTATTGCAGCCATGCTGATGCTGACAACGCCGATCAAGCGCATTACGGGTGTGAGTGAGTTCATGCAGCGCGGGCTGGCGGCAGCGGAAAGCATTTTCGAATTGCTTGATACGCCCGGTGAACCAGATTCCGGAAAAGTGACCATGGGTCGTGCCAACGGGCAAATAGGTTTCGAACACGTAAGTCTGTCTTACGAGGGGAACGACAGACTCGCTTTGCGTGACATCTGTCTGGAAATCCCGGCGGGTCAGGCAGTAGCATTGGTGGGAGCATCCGGCGGTGGAAAAAGCACCCTGGCAAATCTCGTTCCGCGCTTTTATCAACCCAGCAGCGGACGCATCACGCTGGACGGACAGGATCTTGCAGACCTCACGCTGGCAAGCCTTCGAGCCAACATTGCACTGGTAAGCCAGGAAGTGGTGTTATTCAACGACACCGTCGCTGCCAACATAGCCTACGGCCAAAAGCGTGAAGTGCCCGAAGCGGAAATCATCGCAGCTGCACAGGCCGCCCATGCCATGGAATTCATCCGCGAGATGCCTCAGGGATTGAACACCCTGGTGGGTGAGCGGGGCGTGAAGCTTTCCGGCGGGCAACGCCAGCGTATTGCCATAGCGCGCGCCATCCTTAAAAACGCGCCTATCCTTATTCTCGACGAAGCCACTTCTGCTTTGGACAGCGAGTCAGAACGCCATGTTCAGGCGGCATTGGAAACGCTGATGCAAGGTCGCACCTCCCTGGTCATCGCACACCGCCTGTCTACCATTGAAAATGCCGATCGAATCGTCGTGCTGCAAAAGGGTGAGATCGTCGAAATTGGCACGCACCGTGAATTGCTGGCAAAGAATGGCGTTTACGCGCAGTTGCACCGTATCCAATTTGCAAATGCTGGCCATTCACAAACTGCAGCAGGATAATTCTTTATTATTGTCACTTTGAACACAACTCCTCGTTATTGTGCCGAGAATATTCTTCTAATTCAGCTTGGCGATATTGGCGATGTCGTCCTGACTACGCCGGCATTACGGGCTGTGAAAGAGACCTATCCCAATGCCCGTGTATCTGTTCTGGTCTTTAAGCCCTATGGCAGCCTGCTTGCAGGTGACCCGAATATTTTTGAAGTTGTCGAAACTACGAAAATTCGCGGTTCGATGTTTCGCCTGCTACGGGAGACGGCGGCATTCGCACGACACCTACGGCAGAAACATTATGACCTTGTCATAGATCTGCGAACTGGCGACCGTGGCGCGATTCTTTCGTTTCTTACCGGCGCCCCGGCAAGAATTGGTTACCGTGGGGAAAATAACGCTTTTTGGTTGAAAATTGCTTTTACAGAAATTCTTCGCAATCTCAAAGCTGCAACCCGGCCTGTCCATCCAGGGGCGGATCAATCGTTAAGGCTACTGCGTAAACTTGGAATTGATACATCAGATTCCACTCCACGGTTATACCCCTCGCCGGACGACCGACTAAAAGCCCATGCCTTGCTTGCGAGCGCCGGGGTTACTTCTGGCACCAAAATAGTAACGATCAATCCGTTTTCACGCTGGAAATACAAGGAATGGGACAACACAAAATGGAGTGCAGTGATTGACCGCTTATGGGAAGAGCGTCGAATACCGGCCGTGTTGATCGGCGCATCTGAAGAAGCAGCAGCCTGCCAGGAAATAGTTAAGGGACGCAAAGGACGCGCTTTTAATCTGGCGGGAAAAACTACGCTCAGCGAACTTGCCGCTCTGATTTCCATGAGTTCGCTTCATCTGGGCGTCGATAGTGCCGCGCCCCACATCGCCGCAGCCGTGGAAACACCCACAGTCACGATACACGGACCATCGGACTGGCGGGCATGGCGTATCGTTAACGACAAGCACAGGATCGTTAGTGCCGTGATGGATTGCATCCCATGCAGCATGACGGGGTGCGACGGAAACGGAAAGAGCAAATGTCTTGATGAGCTTGGGGTAGATCCAGTTGTAAAAGCAGCACTTGAAGTCCTCGAAAGTGGAACGCGCTTGAATTCAACAAGTTCGCCAAAAGAATAATATTGACCGCCCAAGGCGGACTGATGGATAACCAAACTTGATACTGAGAATGCGGAGTCGTTCATGCGTATTCTTACGAAATCGAATTAGTGATCTTTCCATAATTCATTACATACAATTTGTGTAATACCGTCATTCCGGCGAAGGCCGGAATCCAGTCAGAGTATAACTCCCGTAACACGGGACAAAAGCTTAAGGCATGTTGAATAAACCCGCTGGATTCCGGCCTTCGCCGGAATGACGAGGTAACAGGTTTCATGTGTTATCGCCAATTATGAAACTTCAATAGTACCAGGGGCCTTGCTACGGCATTTTAATTGCCAAGCAATCTGTGCTGTAGGCCAGGTGGACTGGCAGATAACAGGTTTGCGTCAAAGTTGGGGTTTGCCGCATAATGAAATGTTTGAACATTGGTGATAGCCCTGTCGGATATGCATATGGCAATGCTATTCAATACGGTATGTGGTATCACTTTTTTGCAAAATTTAGTTGAACTGCAATCCCCCACAAAACAATCAGCCACATTATGAAAAAAATCGCCTTCTGCGCAGATATTAGTCAGTTTCACCAGGATCGACTTCGCGATCGCGATTGGTCGCAACAATTTTTGGGATCGGCATGGGTGACAAGCCTATACGAGCGTCAGGAGAAAATGGGGGTTGAGGTTGCATCTGGTGATGTGGCTATACAGCGGGTGAAATCAGGACAGTGGCAAGCAAGTGATGTGCACGTGGTTCAGGAATTGGATGCACGTCATGGTCTGGAACTGTGCAAACTGGGTGCTGTTCCAGCCGTTCTTACGATATCCGAGTCTCCATTAGTTGCATATCGCAGTGTTGATCGCCTTAGGCGATTACGCGTCGAGTTTGCCCACTGCATTGGGCCACAGAATATCTTTGAGAGTGTTCCGGCGTTGCGGCATTCTCACTACTCGCGGCTTGCATTTCCGAGTTACTGGCGCGATCAATTTCCCGCATTCATTCCGTGGTCACAACGCAAACACGCCGCGCTGGTGGCAGCGAATAAATATTGGTGCGAACGTAAATGGGCAAAGGTACGCAGTCTGAAAGATGCTCTACGGATCCTGCGCCATGGACTGCGGAAGCGGTACTCACCAACCTACCAATCCTGTAAGCGATTGCAGTTGCATGATGCGCGCATTGATCTGCTTCATACTCTTGGTTCCAAAGGCAATGTCGAAGTCTTCGGGCGCGGTTGGGACGATACAAGCAATATGCCACCCTATCTTGCAGCGAAGCTCGCTACGATTCGATCGGCATTTCAGGGACCGTGCGACCACAAGCACGAACTCCTAAGCCGCTATAAATACACTATTGCATACGAGAACACTGCTTATCCCGGCTACGTAACCGAAAAAGTGATTGATGCAATTGTGGCCTCATCTGTGCCTGTGTATTTAGGCGCACCCGATATTGTCAAGCAATTACCCGCCGCCGCGTTTATCGATGCGCGAGCATTGGGTTCACCCGAAGCGATTGCTGCACGCATGGAACAGATGTCTGAGGCCGAAGCGTTGGCGATTATTGATGCCGGGCAAAATTTCTTGCGCTCTGCGCAAGGTCAGCGACACACCTATGAGGGCTTCGGCGAGTGGATCGTGACGCTTATAAGCGGAAAGATACCAACTGAATGAGCGGAAATAAATTACCTGAAATTGAGGTTCTTGTCCTCACTTACAACCGTGCGTCGCTCATAGGCGCGACCCTCGAATCCTTGCTGGCTCAAACGCAACCGGCATCCCGCATTTGCGTGTTCGACAATGGCAGCACCGATGACACCAGGAAAGTCGTTCAATCATTTGCGGCGCGGGGTGTAGAACTTGTTTGTCGAAGCTCAAATGATCCGCGCGCCTGTTGGACGGAACTGCAAGCCATGGCTCAAGGCCCCTGGACGATGTTGTTCCATGACGATGATTTGCTGCATCCCAATTATTTACGCGATGTATCCGCAGCATTCGCCCATGAACCGCAAGCCACGGTAGCAGTGTCGGCCATGCGTGTATCCCATGATCCCGAGCATATTGGTTGGGAGCAAGTCCGCGGAAATCGTTACGTCGCGCTGACGGGGCGTCAACTTGCCGAGCGAGTTTACGGTGGATTTCCAATGCCATTCTGCTCTGCGGTCTACCGAACCGACGTGCTGAAGCGGGGCGACTTTCGGATTGAAACCTACGGCAAGATAGGAGACCGTCCGTTCGTAATTGAAGCGGCGCTGGCAGGCGGCGCGGTGGTCATGCTCGATCCGTATGTAAAGTACAGGGTACATGCAAGACAGGACAGCACAGACCAGGCTACCGGGCCTTTTCTTCCGGAGATTTTTGCACTTCAGCGTTTCTACCGAAAAGTATTGGGAGAACGATTGACCGACTCTGCCGGACGAATCTTCCTGCGCCGCAATTACAAGAACTTGCTGGGGGAATTCAACCGTCTGAACCGAAACTCCCCTGCACCCATGTCGAAGGATGCGTTCTTCCGCAGCGCTATCGAAGCGAGTGCAGCGTCAACCTGGTCATTACGTTGCGGCAGGAGTTATTCCGCTTTGACTCAGCTTCCCAGAAGGATCGAGCGAGGAATAAAGGCGCTCGTTCGCTAAAAAAAAGGAAATAGCTGCTTGCCAACGTTAAACCTGGGGATTGTTCATTAGGCGGTCACCGGCCCTTCGACAGGCGCAGACAGGCTGATCTTCGGTCAGGCCGGTATCCAGATGATTAAGAACTCCCTCGTAAGTGGGACTGCACCATGGTTTTGTCTGCTTCGCGGCCTGTTCTATTGGACTGGATAACGGCTTTCGCCGATATGACGCAGTTTTTGCCACTGGTCGCGTGTCTCGCCTCGTTTGTACTGCGCTTGATTGGTGAACTCGGAAAGAATCAATAGATGGAGTTCCAATTCCAGCGCCCCTTTTGATCTTTTCTTTGATTCTCGTCGCTTTACTGAAACGTGAGCGGCCATTAGCATCGGTGATAGACTTAGCGGTGACTTCCGCAGGCCCGCGTTCCGGAGCAGGGGAAGCGCAAGGGTATCGTTGCTCCTGCTGTTCGGGATATATACGCTGACAGGATTTCATCCTCTCAGGTTGCTGCCCTAAGTCCAACAGCAGGGTGCAAAAAAGTTCAAAGCAGGAATGGACTGTGTAGGCGCTTTCTTCCAAAAGTTGAAGAATGCCGTAAATGATAGGAGTGTCGCAAAAAGGGGAAGCGTTGCCAATTTAGTACTGAAATTCATTTTTCGAATACCACTTCGCTTTGTTTCAAAAATAATTTTGGAAGAAGTTTTGGGGAAATATATTTTATGAAGATACTCTTGATAACCACTTCAATTGAAGTTGAGAGCAGAGAGCCTATTGAAGCCAGCTCGCATTATCCTTTAGGGTTAAGCTACATACACTCCTATCTGGAAAAGTTCGGACATACGGTATCGCTATTGTTTCTCAATAATTATTCTGATGCGGCTTGTGATGAAAAAATTGTCGAGTCTCTCCAGGAATTTTCTCCTGATGTGGTCGGATTTCAGCTTATTACACATAACAGAGTAAGTAGTTTTAGGAATATTGAATTTGTTCATGAAAACTATCCGGATATTCGGATTGTTATTGGCGGCATCCACACCACCTTAATGTATGAACAGATACTAAGGAAATATAACTACCTGACTGCAGTTCTAGGGGAGGGAGAAATCACTTTTCAAGAATTGATAGATACTTTTGAAAATAATGGCGAGCTAAACAGGGTTAATGGAATAGCGTATTGCGACAAACGCACTAATAGCGTGATAGCAACAAATGGTAGAGAGCTAATTAAGGATCTGGATGCTCTGCCCTTCCCTAAACATGAAAGTTACTTCAACGGCGAGAGAGATACGGCTAATTTGTTAACTAGCCGAGGGTGTCCATACGCTTGTAGCTTTTGTGTGTTGGACTCCATTTCAAGGAGAAAAGTGCGATTACGTTCTGTTGATAATGTCATTTCAGAAATTGAATATTTGGTTTCATCATTTAGTACCTTAAAAAAAATCTGGATACATGATGATTGCTTCTTGATTGACAACAAGAGGGTAATAAACTTATGTAACGAAATAGTAAAGCGGAATATTGTACTGAAATTTGTTTGCAGTGCCAGATTCAAGCCGCTTAGCAAAGAATTAGTTGAGGCCTTAGAAAAAGCCGGGTTCGTGCTGGTGCTCTTCGGGATGGAAACAGGTTCAGCAAAGCTGTTGAAATCAAGCCATAAAGGCATCAAGAAGGAAGAGATGGAGAAGGCTTATCGATTGTTTGCAGCATCTTCAATTGACATTGCTGGATTCTTAATCGTAGGGCTTTATGGAGAAGATGAAAATACGATAATGGAAACGGCCCACTTCATACAGGGGCTGCAGAAAATAAAGTATTCGCACTTCGATGACATCGGTGTTCTTGCAATTTATCCGGGAACAGAAATATACAAAATCGCAAAAGAAAGTGGGATGATCACTGATGATTATTGGATGACAGACAAACCCGTACCTCTATTTACTGCCGAGCACAGCCGAGAGACCTTGTTCAAATACAAAGAGGTATTATTGGATCATATAGCAGTAAAAAGACTTTACACTGCAAATGGATTTAAAGCGCAATGGCCACTTATGCTTCATATTTTTTTGTGGCGTTATTTCCTCAGGAGGAAGAATCAAGTGCGTAGAAAATTTATCAAGTGGAAACGCATTTTGTCACTATCTTAAATGCGATATTGTGAAAGCTACCTGTAGAGAGCGTCATTTGTTTCATCCTACTAATCCATTTGTACAACCTTCGTCTCCGACAATATGAGACGAAATAGTTCGGGACTTAATCAGAGATTCCCTGATGGACGATTTGGGTTAAGCAGAATTTAGTACCAGATCGCGCAAGACAAAATTCTGGACTTAGATAGGCAATACGGATCATTGCTTTTGCGCTTCCTTATGTAAATACTGCAATGGCAAACGAGTAGCCATGAATTGGGATCCAGCCACGCTAAGGTGCACTGCATCCCGGTATAAAAGAACGCCATCCTTCATCGCCCAGCAATATTTTCCGTCACACAACTCGCGTGAAGAATCCCAGACTTCTACTTGGGGTATGTCGTGCAGTACCCTGCTCACCATGCCGCGATATTCACGGGCTAAGTCATCAACTTCTTTTTGTGGGATAGCGCATGGCTTTCGTAAGGGGGCTTGGTTACTTTGCCACGGACGATAGTGCACACAGGTTGCCGGATCGAAGTCCAACATAGGTATGCTGGTAATAAATATCACCTGCTTGCCCGCATTCACCAGCCGAGCCAGCGTTTCCCGCATCGCGCTTTCCAGTATTGTGATGGGCTCGGTGAGCGTTGGATTGCCCAGATAGTTGATGTATGCCAAGTGCGGATTGTGGATGTCCTTGGTGATGCGAATAGGTATCATCTAGGCTCGACCATGAAACACGTAACTCTTTTCCACGTTGCAATTGAACTCAAGCGATACCCATCTTTTCAGTTTTAGGCGTTCTTTCAGAGAGTACGGTCTGATAAAGATTCTCCATCTTTTCCGCCAACCTCTCCCAATCGTGCATTGAAGCTGTCTGTGCCGCTGCTGCGCCCATCGTACCCCGCTCCTCTGCGTGCGACAACTGGACAATACGATCTGCACCGGCTTCCCCATCCTGCGGTGAGGGAAGAATAAAACCGTTGCGGCCTTCTTCCACCAGGTCTTTCGCGCCCACGTTGGGACTGACGATGACAGGCAGTCCCGCAGCCATCGCTTCCAGCACCACCATGCCGAAGGTGTCGAACGCAGAAAGCATGATGAAGATATCCGCGGCGCGGTAGTAGCGTTCCAGGCCCTGGACTTGAGTTCCGGCAAATGTCACGGCCTCGGCGATACCCAATGATCGCGCCATCTTGCTGTATTTGCCTTCATCTCCCCTTCCCACCACGAGAAGCCGGATGTTCGCTTCGGGCCTTGCAATTCTGGCCTTGGCCAGCGCCGCGATGATGGTATCCAGACCTTTGACTTCGAAATTCATCCCGACGAACAGGAGAAGAATGTCTGCCGCACCAATTCCATATTTGCCCCGGATTTCTGCGCGGCATGCAGCGCGATCCGGTGTTGAAAAACGCGCCACATTTACGCCGGGATGGGCTACCTGCCATTGCCCGGGCAATTCCGCATACTCCTGACGGAATGCTTCCACGGCGAGGCTGGAAACAGGCAAGAAGCAGGTTTTGGCACCTTCCCGCATAATCCTGTTCTCAATGTAGATCACCGCCCGGTCATAAAGGCTGGGGCTTCTTTTGCGCACATTCCTGACCCAGCCGGCATGGGGAACGCCGTGCGCTGAAAATATATCGGCATTCAGTATCCAGTGATGGGAGTGCACCAGGTCAAAATTCATGCGCCCGGTTTTCCATTTCACGTACCAGGCAAAAACCAGCGGACCCAAAAAACGCGGGAAAACAATTTTCGGTACTTTATGAAAGGTAATCCGGCTCGAACCGGCAACCCATCGATTCGCAAAGACATGTATCTCGAGGTTTTCGTCGCGCGCGAGGCGCTCGGTAATTTCACTGGCGAAGCGCTCTCCTCCGCCGACCAGACCATATTTGGGTACCACAACAGCGATCTTCCGGGTCATTCTGCTATCCGATTCAGTGAGTTGTTATGTGCGCCGTCGGCTCTCATTCGAGCTTGGGCCATATTCCCCTAGCTATACTCATATCCTTGTTCTACCATTCGCGCAGAAGGGATCGTTAGCTAAAATATTTTATCACGTCTTCAACTGACGATTACCCCGCAAAACCTGACTCTCAGCCATAGAAAGCTCTGTTCGTATGTTCTCCATCATCATTCCCTCCTGGAACAATCTTGCGCTGTTGCAACTGTGTATACGCAGTATCAGAGAAAATTCCGCACATGCCCACCAAATCATCGTTCACGTGAACGACGGCCACGATGGAACTCTGGATTGGGTACGCGCCCAGGGAATCACCCACACAGCATCGCCCCAGAATATAGGCATCTGTCTGGCGGTAAACGAGGCGGCCATACATGCCACGCAGGATTACATCCTGTATCTGAATGATGACATGTATTGTTGTCCCGGTTGGGATACGGCTCTGGTCAATACACTAAAACAATTGGATACTGATTTGTTCATGCTATCGGGCACCATGATTGAGCCACGCGACACCAACAATCCTTGCGTGATCGTGCGGAATTACGGCAACGATGTCGCAAACTTCGATGAAGCAAAACTGCTCTCGGAATTGCCGCAACTGCACAAGGCCAACTGGTATGGGGCGACCTGGCCTCCCACGCTGGTTAGCCGTCGCTGGTGGCACATGGTGGGCGGTTACAGCAGCGAATTTTCACCCGGCATGAGCAGCGACAACGACTTTTCGATGAAGCTGTGGCACGCGGGCTGCCGTATCTTCCTGGGCGTGGGCGATTCGCTGGTCTATCACTTCCAATGCAAGTCCACCGGCAAGGTAGTCAAGAACAATGGCGGAAAACAGTTCCTGCACAAATGGGGAATGCGCCAATCGGTGTTTGACCATTATTACCTGCGACGCGGATTGCCTGCCCGTGGATTGCGCCTGGATGAACCCGAGAATACGCGTGAGTTGCGCTGGCAATTATTGCGCAGCCGGTTGAAACGCGCGTTGGGTTAAGCGGGTAAGTATTTCGTAAGTTGGGAGCGCCGACGTCTCGTCTGCTGTTTTGGTGTTATGCCGACGAGACGTCGGCGCTCCCGTTATATGCGGGAATGGCGGGTTGAGTTCAGCGCTTCCAGTTTGCGATATTTGAGGTAAGTTGTGCGCGCATTCATGCGTGCAATGTTCAGCCCGGCACTCCCGTCCAGCACACCCAGCCGCAACAGATAAGTACGCACAAAAGCCCAACC
>Ga0182021_10004210_pt1 | contig 16890 bp, 14 predicted proteins | sample 612E3MmetaG_FD_120493 | JGI IMG/M metagenome (GOLD analysis project Ga0182021, IMG submission 120493) | Permafrost microbial communities from Stordalen Mire, Sweden - 612E3M metaG (Illumina Assembly) | ecosystem: Environmental > Terrestrial > Soil > Wetlands > Permafrost | place: Sweden...
TATAACATCATAAGAAGGTATTCTTACATTAGGATTAAAATTGTTTGCCATGATAATATTCCACCTGTCTCTTCTAAAATTTTTACTCTGACCCGCTATATTTTCAATAGCTTTTTAATCTCTTTTATGATTGCATCCGCCATCTGGCTTGTGCCCACTGCAGTGGGGTCATCAGGTGAAGGCTTCATATCATATGTCACTGATTTTCCTTCAGCTATGACTTGCGCTATTGCTTTTTCCATAATATCAGCACAACCATTCTCACCAATGTGCCTTAGCATCATAACAGCGGAAAGCATTTGCGCAACCGGGTTTACCTTGTTTAAGCCTTTGTATTTGGGCGCGCTTCCATGGGTCGGTTCAAACAGTGAAAGTTCGGCTCCGATATTTCCTCCCGGCGCAACACCAAGCCCGCCGACAAGTCCTGCAGCCAGGTCTGAGATTATATCACCGTAAAGGTTTGGAAGAACCAGTACATCATACAGTTCAGGTTTCTGGACAAGCTGCATGCACATATTGTCAATAATCCGGTCTTCTGAAGCAATGTCAGGATACTCCGCTGCAACTTTCCTGAAAACATCCAGGAAAAGCCCGTCTGTAAATTTCATTATATTTGCTTTATGCACACCCGTGACTTTTTTCCTGTTGTTTTTCCTGGCATATTCAAATGCATACCTGATAATCCTCTCCGAGCCTGAAATCGAAATCGGTTTGATGGAAATACCGCTGTCTTTTTTAATGGGGGTTTCATTTATACCGGCGATATAGTTTATCAAATCATTAGTCTCTTTTTTGCCCTGTTCGAATTCAATACCGGCATAAAGGTCTTCGGTGTTTTCCCTTATTATTACAATATCTATATTTTCATACCTGCTCCTTACGCCTTTAAAACTTTTGCATGGCCTTACACAGGCATATAAGTCAAATATCTTGCGCATGGCAACATTTACGCTCCTGAATCCTGTGCCGATGGGTGTGGTAAGGGGGCCTTTCAGGCCCACTTTGTTTTTCCTTAAAGATTCAAGCACCTTTTCAGGAAGGACCGTACCTTCGCTTTCAAACACTTCAGCCCCGGCATGTACAATATCCCACTCAATATCGACACCTGTTGCTTCGACAACTCTTTTTGTGGCAGCAGTAATTTCATGTCCCGTTCCATCGCCCGGGATCAGAGTGATTGTATGTTTCATAGATTAAACCCCTTATTTTTTGTTATATGTTCCACCAGGCCGCCGTCAGACAGTATCTTTATCATGACCTCAGGCAGCGGATTAAACGCAAGTTCAATATTTTTTGTTAAATCTTTCACGATACCTTTACGCAGATCGATTTGAAGTTTATCCCCGTCATCGATTTTATCTGTGTCGCATATGAGTATCGGCAAGCCGATGTTTATGCTGTTACGAAAAAAAATCCGGGCAAAGGATTTTGCAAGCACTGCACCGACGCCGGCAAGCTTGATTATAGTAGGGGCATGCTCCCTGCTTGAGCCAAGCCCGAAATTCCGCCCTCCGACTACAAAATCGCCAATGCTCACTTTTTTTGCAAATTCAGGGTCAGCATCTTCAAGCACGTGTTTTGCAAGTTCGCCAAGATTTGACCGGAGATGAAAGTATCTTCCCGGAGCTATAAGGTCCGTGGAAATATCATCACCGAATTTGAAAGCTTTGCCAAAGAGCATATCGCCACCTGCAGTATTTTTACCAAAGTCTCCGGGTTTTACTGATATATCGGGTCTTTTAGGACTTTTCTCACAAACTTCTGCAGCATATTTACTTTTTTGTTTTTTTTGTTCCATATCCGAAAACAAACCTTTTTCTTTTTTATTTTTATTTTGTTCATCCATTGTGCTTAAAGCACCTCCCTTGGATCTGCGATATATCCTTTAACTGCGCTCCATGCGGCAGTCGCGGGAGAAGAAAGATATATGAAGCTTTCAGGATTTCCCATCCTGCCTTTAAAGTTCCTGTTCTGTGTTGAAAGGCATACCTCACCGTCTGCAAGCGTGCCTTCATGGACACCCACGCATGGGCCGCATCCCGGGTTAATGATTGTCGCGCCGCTTTCGATAAGTATCTCAATCACGCCGGAACGTATGGCCTCAAGATAAACGCTCTTTGATGCTGGTATAACAAGCATCCTTACCCCTTTTGCAATCTTTCTTCCACTTAAGATTTTTGCAGCAATTGCAAGATCGCTCAACCTGCCGTTTGTACATGTCCCGATAAGGACCTGGTCAATTCTTACTCTTTCAATTTTTGCTGCAGTTACAGTATTGTCAACAGTGTGAGGCTGTGAGACCATAGGCTCAATACTGCCGCAGTCGATCTCTATCACCTGCTCATATTTGGCGCCTTTGTCAGCACAAATTTTCTTAAAGCAGCCGCCCCTGCCCAGTGCCTCAAGGTAATTCCTGGTTGTATTATCAGTTGAAAACAAACCTGTTTTGGCGCCTGCTTCCACAGCCATGTTTGAGATTGTAAACCTTTCATCCATTGTCATCCCTGCACTTACCGAGCCGCCAAATTCAAGCGCTTTATACGTTGCTCCCTCAGCAGTTATTCTTCCGATAAGATAGATAATAAGGTCCTTGGCAAAAACCCCCTTAAGCATCCTGCCGTTAAAGTTTACTTTTATTGTCTGCGGAACCATAAGCCAGGTCTTTGAAAGGGCAAATCCTACTGCAATATCGGTAGAACCCATTCCTGTTGCAAAGGCCCCTACAGCTCCTGAGGTACATGTATGCGAATCAGCCCCAATTACAATATCTCCGGGACAGGCATAAGACTCAACTAAAATCTGATGGCATACTCCTTCGTTAATATCGCTTAACCTGGCCCCGCTTTGCTCTGCATAATTCCGCAATACCTTGTGGGTGTCTGCAAGTTCCTTTCTTGGGCTTGGCGCACCGTGGTCAATAAAGAAAATCGACTTGTCCGGATTTGCAACCTTGCTAAAGCCCAATTTTTTTATCTGGCTTACAGCAAGCGGACCAGTGCCGTCCTGGGCCATTACAACATCCACATCGACAACTGCAATATCCCCCGCAGAGATGTCCCTGTGCGCATGCTCACTTAATATCTTTTCTGCAATAGTCTTTGCCAAAAAACCACCTTCTTTTTAAACAAATATTTAAAATTTTTCGAAACGTAATATTAACCGTTAACGAATATTATGCAATAAAAAACCTGTATCAATTAAAAAATTCCTTCAGGCCAGCTGACTTTATCTATCTGGTTACTCGATATGGGAATCAGAAGCTTTCCTGTTCTTCTCTTCATAATCCTTATAAATATACATCATCTCCTTGTCAAACAATGGCCTCTTTAAATCTACTGACATGGCCCGAGACATTGCAAGAATATCATTTGCTTCGTTTATTGTCAGGTCTATTCCAAATTCTTTAAATTTATGAAGGATCGTATGAGAACCGGAATGTTTGCCGACGACAATCTGCCTTGTAAGGCCTACTTCTCCCGGTTCAAATACTTCATAATTGATAGGATTTTTTAGAACTCCATCCGCATGAATGCCAGATTCATGGGCAAAAACGTTGGTACCTACAATAGCCTTCCAAACCGGGACTGCCCGCGCTGAAGCTTTGGCAACATATTCCGATATTTCCCTGAATCTCGATGTTGTAATGCCCAGATCAATATTCTCAAGGTATTTCAGAGCCATTATGATTTCCTCAAGAGCAGCATTGCCTGTACCCTCGCCTATTCCATTTATGCTGGTTACAAGACTTACAGCGCCGGCCCTTACAGCTGCCATTGCATTTGCGGTTGCCATCCCGAAATCATTATGATTGTAGACTTCTATCGGAAAGTTCAGCGTGTTTAAAATGGTGTTTATCAAAAGAAAAGTCCTGAAAGGATCAAGCCTGGATACAGTATCGCAAATCCTGAACCTGTACGCTTCTTTTTTTTCTGCAAGGTGCAGCAGTTTTAATAAAAATTCCAAATCAGTCCTTGTTGCATCTTCAGCGCTTATAATAAAATTCAAATCATAATGTTTTGCTGCGGCAATGGTCTCTTTCAGCTGGTTTAAGACCCATGTCTTGTTCTGCCCGTATTTTACTTTGATATGCAGGTCAGAGGTTGAGATATTAATTATAATATTTTTTATGCCGCACTCTGCCGCAAGCTTGATATTATCAGGGATTGCCTCGGTATAAGTAAACAGCTTTCCCTTGATGCCGGATGCAACTATTTCCTTGATTATTTCTCGTTCTGAAGCTCCTATTGATGGTGTCCCAATCTCAATTTCTGTAATCCCAATCTCATCAAGCATTTTTGCCATTCTGATTTTCTCATGCTTTGAAAAAACAACACCGGCTGTCTGCTCACCATTTCTAAGTGTTGTGTCTATAATGTTTATTTTTCTTTCCTTATCTTCAACTATCATTATTTATCCACTCCCTTATTTTTAGTGCCGGCGCTTTTTAAGCCCGCTGCCTTATATGAATTAAAAGTATCTATAATTTCACTGTCAAAAAGGGCTCTTTTTAGTGAAAGAGCTTTTTCCCTTACGATTTCCGCAAGTTCAGCTGCCTGGCTTTGGCCAATCTTATATCCAAGGCTTTCAAGTTTGCTTGTCAAAGTGTGAACTCCGCTGCTTTTGCCGATAATTAACTTTCGTTCAAGGCCGACATCTTCAGGGCCAAACAGCTCGAATGTCTTCGGATTTATTAGTGTTGTTGAAGCCCTTATCTCGCTTTCATAGACAAAAAGGTTTGCTCCGACTATCGGTTTCCACGTCGGAATGAATCTGCCGGAAGCAATTGCGACATATTCAGAAAGGCCCCTAAAAAGTCGCGTATCAATTCCAAGATCAACATTTTCAAGGTATTTTAATGCCATTACGAATTCTTCAAATGCAGCATTCCCGGCTCTTTCACCAAGTCCGTTTATTGTCGTATTTATATATGTCGCACCGGCTTTTACTCCTGCAATTGCATTGGCTATTGCCATTCCAAAATCATTATGAGTATGCATCTCAACATCTATTCCAACAATATCTATTATGGTTTTTACCCGCATGAATGTCTCGAAAGGATCCAGGATTCCCAGAGTGTCGCAATACCTCATCCTGTCAGCACCCAAATCCCTCGCAGTTCTTGCAAACTGCAGTAAAAACTCCATATCGGCCCTGGATGCATCCTCAGCATTAACAGACACATAAAGATTATATTTTTTTGCATGTTCTACGGAAGTTTTTACGCTGTCAAGCACCCATTCCCTGCTTTTTCTGAGTTTATGCTCGATATGGATATCAGAAGCAGAAATGGATATGGCAACTGCATCCACTCCGCACTCAATGGAATCATTTATATCCGAAATTACGGCCCTGTTCCAGCCCAATATACTGCAATTTAGATTCAGTGACGCAATTGCTTTTATTGCATCTTTTTCATCCCCACCCATTGCAGGAATTCCTGCTTCTATCTGGTGCACTCCGACTTTGTCAAGCATTTTTGCAATATGTATTTTTTCATCATTTGCAAACACAACACCGGCAGTCTGCTCACCATCCCTTAAAGTAGTGTCATCTATTTTTATTTTTTTCGGTTCAATTTTTTGTCCGGCTTTCATAGAAAATTCCGTAAGAACGTCTAAACCTCTCATAATAACCACCCGTCTTATTGTTTTTTTATAGAATAAGCTTTTAGAATATAAATTATTACAATATACCTCTGATTTTTAATATTTTACTAAATTTATCATAATATTTTTAAAATTTTTAATATTTAGTGCAATATTTTAAATTATTTTTAATATTTAGGTTATTTTACAATTAATTTTCTAATATTGGAAGAAAAATAGAAATTATTATAAGAATTCTGTAGTTTTTTTTCTGTTAGCAGGAAATTTGCAGTTTTGGAATTATAACTTCGGTTCGAATCCTATCTAGACAGCCACTTTCAGATATTTATGTCAAAGGTGTCTTAATCATATTATATATAATAATTTCAAAAAAAATGATGTGTGGTCTAATGAAGTTCAGAGTAAAGCTGTATAAACTGAAGAATATCACTCTTTGTTATCATTCCTTTGAGTTTTTTATCAGATAAAATAACAAGATGGTTCAAATTATATTTACGCATTTGTATTAGGGCTTCATTTGCTTCGGCTTCGCTGCTTATTATCTCATTTTCTTTAACTTCCTCAGCAATATCCATTGCATCAGTTGAGTCCCATTGTTCTCTTGGAACACTTTTAATATCATGGATCGAGATGAAGCCTATTAATTTCTTATTATCATGATTATCCACGACCGGAAATATTCCAAATTTATATTTCATAAAATAATTGTTTACAATTTCTCCAACAGTAGCATCTCTTTTTATTGTCACAATGTTTGTATTCATTATGCCTTTTACCTTAAAACCCTTAATCGATGAATCAAAAATGAGCTGCCTGTAACTTAAGTAAGCAGAAGATTGCAAGAACCAACCAATAAAAGCTAACCAAATTCCATTCAAAAAGTTATTTGTAAAAATAAAATAAATACCGACAGCAATCATTAAAAAACCTATTATCCTTCCGACAGTTGAAGCTATAAATGTCGCCTTTTTGAGATTATTTGTAGCCTTCCATATTATTGACCTCAGTACTCTTCCACCATCCAACGGATATCCCGGCAGTAGATTAAAAATACCCAGAAACAGATTAATAAATGTAAGGTAGCCTGCAGGAATACTGATTGCAGGAATATTTCTTGTAAAAAACCATATGATTGCAAAGACTCCTGAAATTACAAAACTGGCAATCGGTCCTGCGATAGACATCAGTAATTCTGTAATAGGTTGATCGGGTTCTTTTTCTATCTCCGACATTCCACCAAATATAAAAAGTGAAATTCTGCTAACCCCAATGCCTTTTTTTTTGGCAACAACCGAATGGCTTACTTCATGAAATAAGATAGAAAAGAAGAATAGCAAAACTGTTATAACTGTAATGATTGCAATAAGGCCCTTATTAAGGTTCGGCAGAAAGGTAGGGAAATAGCTGAAGCCAAAATAATAGATAAGAAGAGCAAATATGATAAACCAACTGTAATCGAGTCTTATCTCAATGCCAAAAATTTTAAATAATTTTATTGATGCTCTCAATATATTTAGCCTTTTATTTTTTAGTCTTTGATGATTTTTATTTTATTATATATCTAATTGCCACGTTTTTAAAAAAAATATTTGTGACCTATTCAGAAGTAATTTACTTAGAGGATTAGTCCCGGTATAAAAATAATCTTATCTGTACTTGCGATTGCAATATTTGATTTAAACAAAGTCAAAATTTAAACTGGCTTGAACATATTCCACAATGAAGAAATAATATATATTTACGAATAATAGAAACTCCTCCAAAGCTTTTTTATTATTGCTTCGAAGGAGTTTCCAATATTTTGCACTATTAAAAATCTTAACCGGCCCAATTGAAAGGCTTTTTTAAAATTCTAAAATAGTTTATATGCCTTATGATAGAAATTCTTGAGATTTAATCTTCTGCAGTTACTTTAAATCTCAATTTTCCTTTTTCTTCCCTTACTTTTCTGATAAGTTCAGTGTAAGGTTTATTGTATGTTGTACAGCCGACATTTTCCTGTCTTATTAATAATTCAACACATTTATCACAAGCCGTACACCATTTAATCTCATCTTCTTTATCGTTAAGATATTTGGCAGGTAGTTTTGGATCTGCAAGAGACTGCCTTCCAAGCGCCACCATATCTGTATAACCATGTTCAATGTTATAATTCCCCCAGTGGAAAAGTGAATTCCATTCAGGTTGAACAGCTCTCAGAAAATTTTTCCCATTATTAAGTACAGAATATGCACCGCCCATTACAACCATGTCGGGCCCTACATTATCCTTTATAGTTTTTGCCATTGTGAAATGAAGATATACATCATCTGGTTTTCCCCTTTCCGGCATATGCAGTTCCATGGTTACTGAAGGATTACCTGTAGATTCAAGAATAAAGTTTGCTCCACGCTCTTCCAACCCTTTGCACAGGGCAATTGATTCCTTTAAATCAATTACACCTGTATCAGGGCCTGCTGTCCCCTGGCCTCCTGGAAAACCTTCCCACATGGATACTTTCGAACCAACAATAAAACTGTCATCATTAACCAGTTTTCTTACTCTCTCTACCATATCGAATGCAAATCTGCTTCTGTTCTCCCAAGGACCGCCATATTTCCACTTACGGTCATTGTATGGCCTTAATACCTGTGAACCAAAATATCCATGGCAGAACTTCAGATCCACCCCATCAGCTCCCAAATCATATAATAATTTGGATGACTCAACAAATAAATCAATAGTTTTGTCTACATAATCTTCATCAATTACTTCCCCTCCAAAACCATATAAAGGCTTAACACATACTCTCTTTGAAAACTGGCTGCCGGATACCTCGCCAGAATGATTTAACTGAACAATCAGCAAAGGCTTTGTGTTAATTTTTTTCATATCTTTAATGAATTTTTCCCATTCTTTAATATTTTCTTTATCTTTTGGCTGAATACTTAACTGCGCATTTCTAGCCCTGCTGTCATATTGCATGGTTATAGATTCAAAAACTATAACCCCTGCATCACCTTCAAATAAATTCTTGTAACGTTCTATTGATCTTGCGGAAAATCCGCCACTCGGGCTTGAATCTGCACATTCCATTGGTTGGATAACAAACCTATTTGTTGCAGTTCTTTTTCCAATCTTGACAGGTTTTGCCAGGGCCGTGTCTTTATTGCTCATTTTTTTCTCCTTTGTAAACCGGTTTTTTAAAATCATAATAATTAATAATCATATTTTTAACTGTAAACACTGATTTATTATTCAACTACATTTTTTAATTCCTTGTATATTCCTTTTTTCCATTTCTTGTCCAGCATATCACCCATACATCTGTTTAGAAAATCTGCAAATTCCTGATCCAGTATATGATTATCGCATTTTATTATATCCAGATTATCATTTTCCCTTTTCTGGTTTTTCTTAAATATTTCCCACATTATTGTTGCTCTCTTGGACCATTTCGGATTTTCAGGATCAGGCCACCATACAGGTCCATCCCCATTCTCTTTAGCCCATCCACTATCAACAGATGCATTTTCAGCTGACTGGTCATAAGCGCTCCACCCTTTCATTGGAACTATAAGAGCTGTGGGACCTTTTGTATTGTTTAATTTTGTTATAATCTCAAGTGCAAGCTCCTCAGTTTCTTCTTTATTCGGAACCATAATTGTAACTGCTGAATTATGAATATATGGTTCACCAGAATTTTTATAAGATACCCTGGTTCCATCCCTGAAGCCTTCTAAAAAATGCTCTGGCACTGAATTTATTGGCCCGTAGGCGGATTGGTCAAGACCACCGGGGCAAACTATCTGCGGTATCCCCATTTTACTTGCTGCAGTCAGCCTTTCTCCTTCCCATTCTTTGCTTATTCCATAAATACTTCCATATTTGGTATTACTTAGTTCCCCGATTGTAATATCATAAACTGCTGTAATTTCTCCGGAACTCATAAGGTCTTCCATTGTAGCACCAGTTCCCACCTGATGAATAATAATAGAATCCCAACCTCTGTCATTCATATATTTTTCACATTTAATGACCGTAGGCGTTGTAGTCCCGTAAGCAGTTAATGCTACAAGTGGTTTTATGTCTGTTTGTGGGACTTCACGGAATTTTGCCATTCCAACTATTGCAGCAGCTGCATTACCTATTATTTTTCTTGTAACTCTGTTGATTCCTTTTTCAGAAACCGGATTTACAATATAAATGTCTTTATTGCCAAGCCAGCTGCTTACATCGCCCGAAGCTAATGTTGATAACATGATTTTTGGGAAACCTATTGGCAATGCCCTCATGACCATAGTTGCAGTGGAAGTCCCAACTGAGCCTGCCCATGATATTACTCCATCAATCATATTATTTTTATAAAGCTTCATAATCTTTGAAGCCCCTGCTTTTCCTACAATAGAAATTGCATCTGATCTGGAAGCTTTGAATACTTCTTCCTTGCTTAGTCCGCTTTCTTTGAGTATCTCTGAAAGAGGAATATCGGCCCATCCTACTTCATGCCCCAGGCTTAATTCCATAATGACAGGATTTCCACCTGCTTTTTTTACCTCCTGGGCAAGAAATTTAATTTCGTCGCCTTTTATATCGAGGATACCCATGCAGAGTATATTTACTTTTTTGCTGTTCATAAAATTTCCTTTTTTTATTTTAGCTAATATAATTAGAGCGAATCATTTTTAGTTTACTTAGCTATCACAATATTTTTATATTCTTTTGTCACTTCAAATATTGCTTTCTCAATTGGCATTCTTTCTGCTGCAGATCCTCCGGTAAACCCTTGCGCATTAGTGTGCCTGAAAATATATTCTACTTCTTTAGGGCCTTCAATAGGGCCTCCATGCGCAAAAAGGATAATGTCCTTATTTACTTTTCTTGCAGCATCAAATATTTTCTGGCTAAGCTCAGCTGCCTCATCAAGCGACATAACAGTCTTTGCACCAATCGTTCCGCCTTTAGTGGACCCTACATGAGAAGAAATGACATCAGCTCCTGCATCTGTAAGAATTTCTGCTTCTTCAGGAGAAAATGCATAAGAAAAAGTAAACATATTCATTTCTTTTGCAACTTTTACAAATTCTACTTCATTGCTCCATCCCATTCCTATCTGTTCAATCTGTTCACTGAAACTTTCTCCATAGAGTTTGCTGATGAAAGGATTGACACCTGATATACCCATATCCCAAAGTTTTTGCAAATGTTCTCTGTGCGGCAGTAAAGGGTTATGGGGAGATGAAAGCGAAATTACCGGTACTTCTTTAACTATTGGAATAATTTCTTTGGCAAGATCAAAAACAATCTGGTTTATATCCCAAAATGGCAAAAAGGCTGCAAGTGAGCCAAGCCCTTTTAATCTGCCGTAACTTGTCGGAGATATACAGATCAAATCTGAACCTCCTTTTTCCTGAAGTTTAGCGGATATACCCATGCCGCAGTTTGGCATAAATAGTGGCTTACCTTTGGATATTTCTGCCTGTAATCTTTCGACTATTTCTTTTGAAGTGTATCGTTTAGCCATTTTTTCCCTTTCTGATTATTTAATATCAATATTCCATAAGATTTAAGCTTATTTCTCAGATAAAATTATTTTTAGTCTGTATTCCTGCAGCAAGTATTTTTGGTATTTTAATAGAAGTATATTACTAAATATTTTTTTTATCAAATAAATTGATAAAATTTTTAATAATTTTAAAAAATTTTATCAATAATTTTACAATTTTATTGAAAACTATTAAAATTAATGTTATATTTTTTCAATTTAGACTTATTTTTAATTTTAAAATAAAACCTTATTGCTTAATTTAAATATAGAATTATTTTAAGTATGGAACTATTATTTTGTTTGAGGAATTAATATTTTGTTTGATTAGAATTAAAAAACTATATAAATCTTTAGGAATTTTGATATGAACAGTTCAATCAGAAGACAGGCAATATTAGACTTTCTTGATGAGAAAGAAGAAGTCAGTACAGATTTTCTGGCTAAAAACCTTAAAGTATCCAGGCCTACCATATATAGAGATCTGAGTATCCTTGAAGTCGAAGGATACCTTAAGAAAACAACCAACGGTGCAATAAAAATTAATGATTTTCTCATTGAAAAAGATGGTTATTTTTCTACAGGCCTGAAAGTCGACCTGGATGAAAAAAAGGCTGTTGCAAAAAAAGCTTTGGAGTTTATAAAAAGCGGAGAAACTGTAATAATTGATGCAGGAAGCATCAACTATCTACTTGCAAGAGAAATAAATAAATCAAATCTTATCAATATCAATATAATTACCAGCAATGTTATTACTCAGGTTGCACTTGTTCAGCATAAAAGCAAATATGTAAGAGTATTTGCGACAGGAGGTTTGATTAAGGATGGGTGTGCAAGTGCTGCAGGTGATTTTTCTGAAAATTTATTAAATGCTATGATTGCAGATAAGGTTTTTCTTACTACAAAAGGAATAGATTTAAACGGAAATCTGACTGAATATGACCATGGCGAATGTATAATGAAAAAAAGATTTCTGGAGAAATCAAAAATAAAGATTCTTTTAACTCAAAGCCAAAAATTTGGTAAAGTCGGTATTTATAATGTAGCCAATTTATCTGATTTTGATGCAGTGATTACAGATTCCAGGATCAACAGACAACCTGAATTCTTAAATTTAATAAAAGAAATGAAGATAAATTTAATTATTGCAAAACTCTGATTTTTCTTATCATTTCATAAATCAATATAATGAACTTTTTATTTTTAAAAAGTTTTTTTAAAAATTATAGGAGAGTTTATGATTATAGATTTTCACACACATTTATTGTTTGAAGATTACCTGACAAGTGATCTTGAAAGCTATTTTAAAGCAAGAAATATTTGGGATAGCCAGTTAAGCATACTTACATCTGATCATCTTTTAAAAATAATGGATGAAAATAATATTGCATCCAGCGTAATCTTAAGTCTTGTTCTCTCTCCTGAAATGAAAAACCCGGAAATTGTCAGAATAAATAAATATGTAAGTGAGCAGGTAAACAAAAATAAAGACAGGCTACTGGGTTTTTTTACACTTAACCCTTTTTTTGGTGATGAATCGATGCATATTCTTGAAAGCAGCATAAAAGATCTGGGTTTATCGGGTTTAAAAATACACCCTTCCTTTCAGGAAATCTATCCTAACGATAAGATACTTTATCCTTTTTATAAAAAAATGCAGGATTACGGTTTGCCTGTTTTATTTCACTCGGGTTCTATTGGAATTATTCCATTTAAAGATTCATTTTCAAATCCCTCCCATATTGATGAAGTAGCCAGTGATTTTCCACAATTGATTATTATAATCGGGCATTCAGGCAAGATATTGTATGATGAAACCGCTATGCTTTTGAGAAAGCACAAAAATGTTTATGCAGACATCAGCACGAATATCGGAAGAAGCTCTTTATTTAGTGAACATCCGATGGCATGGCTTCTTTATAAATTCAAATCTTACGCCGGTTGCATGGACAGAGTGATCTTTGGAAGTGACTACCCTTTTTACATGCAGGATGAAACGTTAAACTGTTTTAATAAGGCCGTAAAACTGCTAAATGAAAAATATAGTGATTTCATTACTGGAGAAGATGTTGAAAAAATATTATTTAAAAATGCTTTAAATTTGCTAAACAAGATTAAAAATAAAGAAAATCAGTGAATATATCAGAAACTAAGGGCTTTAAAACCTATCATCCTTTAATAACGCCAAGAGGTTCGAGCCTTGCCACTTTTTTCGATAGCCCTGCGTTATGAACGATTTCAACAACCTTGCTTACATCTTTATAGGCATCAGGAGCTTCCTCTGCGAGTCCTGAGATACTTGCAGCCAGCACAATTATCCCCTTTTTATCCAGCAATTCTTTCTGCAGTTTTGCACCGTCTATCTCTTTTTGGGCGCGTGACCTGCTCATCAGCCTTCCTGCGCCATGGCAGGTTGAACCAAAACTCTCCTCCATGGCTTTTTTTGTCCCTGTCATTATATATGAATACCGTCCCATATCTCCCGGAATAATCACCGGTTGTCCCATGTTTTTATATTTTTGAGGTATTTCGGGTCTTAAGGGCCCAAATGACCTTGTTGCCCCTTTACGGTGGACACAGACTTTTTTGTAGGACCCGTTTACCATATGCTCCTCTATTTTGGCAATATTATGCGAAACATCATAAATCAGGCTCATATCCATTTTTTCTGCAGATTTATTAAATACAGACTCGAAGGCGAGCCTTACCCAATGAGCCAGGCAATGCCTGTTTACCATTGCGTAATTGACTGCACAGACCATGGCGCCAAAATATCTTTTACCCTCCTGTGAGCTTATCGGCGCACATGCTAGCTGCCTGTCCGGAAGTTTAATCTTGCCGGCCCACTGGGACTGCTGCATCACTCTTAAGTAATCACTGCAAATCTGGTGACCCAATCCCCTGGAACCTGAATGAATCATTACCGTGACCTGGTTTTGGTATAGGCCCATCGCCACTGCAGCTTGAGCGTCAAATATTTCGGCTACTTTCTGAACTTCAATAAAGTGATTGCCAGAGCCAAGTGTTCCTGACTGGTCACTCCCGCGGCCATATGCCTGATTACTGACATAATCAGGATTTGCGCCATCCATGCAGCCGTTTTCTTCGGTATATTCAATATCTTCCTGCCATCCATAGCCCTGCTTCACTGCCCAGCCTGTTCCACAAGTAAAGAGTTTATCCATCTGATGCTTTGCCAATTTTATTTTTCCCTTGCTTCCAACTCCTTTTGGAATTGAGCTATAAAGCTTATACATTATAGTTTCAAGCCTGCTGCTGATGTCACCGGCATCAATATTGGTCCTTAACAACCTGACTCCGCAGGATATATCATAACCGACGCCACCCGGAGAAATCACTCCGTCTTCCATATCAAACGCTGCAACTCCTCCAATGGGAAAGCCATATCCGTAATGGATATCCGGCATTGCAAATGAAGCTTTTAGAATCCCCGGCAGGTTTGCCACATTTATCAGCTGGTCAAGCGTCTTTTCCTTCTCAGCAGTCTCAAGAATTTCCCTGTCGGCAAATATTATTCCCGGAACGCGCATGCCTGATTTTTCTTCTTTTTGTACTTCCCACTTGTAATCACTTAGTTTTTTTATTTTATATTCAGGCATTATATAAATCCTCCCTGCCGAAATTTAATGCATTTCAAAGCTGATATTAAAACTTTTATTCTGCCGTTTGTAATATTATTACTATTCTGATAATTAAATCATTGCCACTCAACATTTATATTATTATGTTCTTATGCCTTAATTATTATTCTTCCAGTAATAATATTATTCCTATGCCGGCATCTTAACCACCCCGGCAATTTTTAAAATCTGTCACACGTCAAATATAACCTTGCCCCGCCAGCGCCCGCCGGAAGTATCGCAGCTGACTTTTAGCTTATGGTATGTCGGGGCTTTTATTGATATAAAGAGCTCATGTTTCTTCAGGTTGATTTTTTCACCATATATAACTGCGTCAAGAATGCTCATTCCCTGCCCGATTTTTAACTTTTTTATTTCAAATTTAGAGAAAAGCGTCCTGGTGGTCTCATGTACATATAAAAGTTTTTCAAGCCATAATATTAAAAGGTCGTCTAACTGAATCTCTGAAGCCTCTCTTAGCTTTATGGATTTTTTCAATTCATGCCCAACGCCTTCGGTCCTGCACATTATTGAAAACATACCCTCTGCGGCAATTTCAAAAAGGCCTTCAATATTTGCGGCATACACCTCAATACCGGTATCGGCAGGGTGCTCTACAATTCTAAATCCGGGGTTTTGGTTATTGTACTGCATAGGTTTTAAATATTATCTAATATATTAGATCTATTTTAACTTAACTATTATGGGTATACAATTGTGTAAATTTTTTAAAAAAGCTGTCTGCAGAATCCGCATTAAATCATTTCAACCTGAATTAAAAAACACAGAATTAAAAAAATCTGTTAAAATTCATTTAAATCCATTAAAATGTTACAGTTTTTATTTAATCTAACGGGGGAAAAATGACTGAGAATTTAATTAATGATAATTTGGACAAAGTGGCTGGAGGCAGCTTAGGTACCGGCAAAACTGTTGTGCCGGATAAAAATAAACCCGGTTTGAAAGAAGCTCTTGAACATAAAGACTTTGCAGTGACCTGCGAGATAGGCCCTCCGAAGGGTGTCGACACCACTGAGATATACGAGATCGGCGGAATGCTTAAAGGGCTTGTAAATGGCGTAAATGTAACAGATCTGCAGAGCTCAGTTATGAGGCTTGGCTCCATGGCCACATGCCACCTCTTAACCGATATGGGCATTGAACCAATTTTTCAAATGACATGCAGAGATAGAAACAGATTGTCGCTTCAGTCAGAACTTCTAAGCGCATATGTACTGGGAATTAGAAATGTCCTGTCGCTTACCGGGGATCATACAACTGTAGGTGACCACCCACAGGCAAAACCGGTTTACGATTTGGATTCAGTTTCGCTTCTATATACCATGTCAAAGCTTGAGGAGGGTTTTGATCTTGCAGGAAATGAGCTTAAAGGCAAACCTTCTTTTTTTAAAGGAGCAGTTGTTAACCCCGGAGCAGATACGGAAAGCTCTCTTAATCTTCAGCTTCTAAAAATGCAGAAAAAAATTGATGCAGGAGCAGAGTTTTTCCAGACGCAGGCAGTTTTTGATGACAGTGTCGTCGAAAAATTTATGGAAAAACTTGACAAACTAAATATCAGGACCCCGGTGCTCGCAGGAGTCATTCTTTTGAAATCAGACAAAATGGCCAGATACATGAATAAGAATGTCCCGGGTATTTTCGTACCTGAAAGAATAATTGACAAGATGGCAAAAACAACTGATAAGGTGTCAATGTGCCTGGAAATCCTCTCTGAGCTGATTACAAGAATTAAACCTTACTGCGCAGGAGTTCATATACAGGCTTTGGGCTGGGAAAAGCATGTGCCGAAACTTATTAAGGATCTCGGCCTATAATTATTTTCCCCGGATGATGCTGCAACGGGATTAATTAAATAAAAAATACTTCTACAGGGCATCCGCTTCCCTGAATGTAACTGTTTTGCCGCATATTGTGCCTGCTATTAATTATCATCCTGTAATAGTGCCAAATATGGTGTGCAGCATAGCCAGACCGATACCCCTCATGCTTATATAAAAAACACAGTTCAAGCATTGCTATAATCTTTTTTTGACTATTACTGACTTTTATTTTATTATTGATGAGTTCCTGTTTTAAACGGAATACAAATTTATCTTGA
>Ga0182021_10004211_pt1 | contig 16889 bp, 12 predicted proteins | sample 612E3MmetaG_FD_120493 | JGI IMG/M metagenome (GOLD analysis project Ga0182021, IMG submission 120493) | Permafrost microbial communities from Stordalen Mire, Sweden - 612E3M metaG (Illumina Assembly) | ecosystem: Environmental > Terrestrial > Soil > Wetlands > Permafrost | place: Sweden...
CAGAACTGAAACGGAATACATTCCAAATTATAGATCTGTCAATCCGATACTTCTCAAATCGGCTTGACTTTGTCATAGTATTCAAGCTGACGGAATGAGCGTTGGTACGTTAAGCATTGCGCTTAGGGGTTATTGATTGAAAGATTTTATAATAAACTTATTTAGTTTTCAGCAACTTGCGGCTTTTCAGCGCTGCAGCTTAGTTGCCGTCCGTTAGGCAACACCGAAAAAGAAATGGCAGATATACTATGAAGGTATCAAAAAGCTCGCGTCACGCTAAAATAGTCGGTGATTTTGGTGAAGCATTAGTGTTGTATTGGCTTTCAAAGTATGGATATGAGTGTGCGCGTATTGATCATACAGGTATAGATTTAATCGCAAGAAATCCAAGTAAGAAAGAATTAATGGGCATTTCCGTAAAAAGTCGAACACGAACCGAGGGCACGGAAAGTGATGTTGTGAATATTCCCATAGATAATTTCGAGAAGGCGAAAAATGCCTGTATCGCATTTGGCTGTGTGCCATATTTTGCAATTGTTGTCGATGCTGGCGAAATAATTCGTGGATATATTTTATCTATGGATCATTTGTTAAAAATATCTCCACCAATAAATCAAACGGCGTATTGGAAAATGAGCACTAAACATCTTGAGAAGTATCGAAATGATTCCGAAATAATTATTTTCGAGTTTCATACTTCAACTAAATGGTAGAATAAACGGTGTTGCCTAACCAGGCGCTTCCCGAAGGGATCCCTTTGGGACAAGCTGGCGGAATGAGCTGGGTGCGAAATTCATGGCTAATGGTGGGTTTAGGTTTTTGTTATTCAGTTTTTAGTACCTATAACTTTGATACTTATCAATATGGTTATCAGCAATAACTTGTTTCGTTTTCAGCAACTTGCGGGTTATCATTGCAGCAGCTTAGTTGCCATCCGTCAGAACGTACGAAAGTATTTTTGTGATATTAAACAGTAATAATATTTATTTTTGAGAAAGGAATAATAATGAAAAGCAATAAACGTAATGCACTGCTTTTTCTTCTCGCCGCTATATGTTTTCTGTTTGTTGGTATAGTAAATTTTAATGGTAGGCTGCTTACTTTTTATGGGAATATTATCGCTGGAATTCTTTTCATAATAGTGGCAATAAAGACCTATAGAAGAAGAAACCCTATAGCATAATATTTCTAATGCTTGCAGGCGTTTTATTGTGTTCAATATGCGGGCATGTACGCGTGCGTTCTAACCGGGCGCTTCCCGAAGGGATCCCTTTGGGACAAGCCGACGGAATGAGCAGAGGTACGTTAAACATTGCGTGGGGTGGGTTTTCGTTTGTTAAGTTTGTTTTAAGTTTCTCTTCGGTTTTGTTTTTATTAATTTGGTTTTGCGAATGAACTTGTTTCGTTTTCAGCAACTTGAAAGTATTCAACGCCGCAGCTTAGTTGCCGTCCGTTAGCTGGCGCGAACAAAGCAACTATAGAGAAATCCAAATGACTAAACAATTGTTAAATACTATTCAGTTCAAAGAGACTCTTCCGAATATTATTGATTATTGGAATCTATTTAATACTACTGGATGGAATGTTGAATATAATTTTACGACTGCTGATCTGGAAAAAGCTATTAAGAATAGTTGGTATTCGTTATCGGTATTTAATTCTGAAAAGTTAATAGGTTTTGGCAGGGTGATAGCCGATGGTATTCATCATGCTTTTATTGTTGACCTGATTGTCCATCCGAATTATCAAGGCAAAGGAATCGGTTCTATGCTTTTAGATAGATTGGTCAAGAAATGCGAAGAAAATAAGATAAGGGATATTCAGTTGTTTGCGGCTTCGGATAAATATGAGTTCTATGAGAAACATAATTTTGAAAAACGACCTCCAAATGCACCTGGAATGCAATATAAAACGCGCAACCTAACCAGGCGCTCAAGCTGACGGTATGAGCGTGGTACGTTAAGCATGGCGCGTAGAGGTTTAATAATAAACTTTTCAGCATGAACTTGTTTCGTTTGGTACAATTTGAAATTTATCAGTGCGGCAGCTTAGCCGACATCCGTTAGGGCGCAGCACTCTATGAACAATCCTGAATTCGATATTGCTTCCGAGATTATCCAAAACTCATCCCATAACCAAGTGTACTTGGTAGGTATCGATGGTTTGGGAGGATCTGGAAAGAGTACGTTGACAGAGAGAATTCGCCATCAACTTGAAACCACGCAGTCGTTCGTAACTATAGTTCACAATGATGATTTCTATTTGCCTTCGATGTCTCGGAGTAAACTTTCTCCACAACTCAAACCCATTGGTGCCGATTTTGACTGGATACGTCTCCGCGATCAAGTTCTTGTGCCATTACGCTCAAATCAGATCGCAGACTATGTCAGGTATGATTGGCCATCAGATCGATTGGCTGAACATCATGAAATCCAACCACATGGAATCGTACTTATCGAAGGCGTTTATTCCACACGAACAGAACTTCGTGATTTGTACGATTATCGCGTTTGGGTAGACTGTCCAAGCGAGTTGCGTTTTAGTAGAGGACTCGCTCGGGATAGCACTGTTGCTCTTTCTCTTTGGGTGGACGAATGGATGCCGGCAGAAGAACGATATTACAATGAGCATCGTCCTGATACCTTTGCTCAAGTTATGGTAAACAGTGCTGCAGCTTAACCAGCAACTCAAGCTGAGCGTATGGGCGCCCCGTTGAAAAGCACGGGGTAAAAGGGTACGTTAAGCATGGCGCATAGAGGTTTAGTGCAGAATTAAAAGTGAAGTGAATGAACTTCGTTCGTGCATTGATACATTTTAAATTTTAGCCGCGATCCGATATGCGGATGGTAATTATTATATGAAGCGAAACATAATCTCAATTCTTTGTCTATTTACCTGCGCCAGCGTCTTTGGGCAAAACCGTTACGACGTACTGCTTAACATGGTTCATCACAATCCCGGTGAACCGCAGTTCACAACCAGGTTCACCGATCCCTTCTATCTGAAAGAACTGGGATATACCGGACAAGTGCCAAAAGTGGAAGTGCAATGCGCTTGCACGTATGACGGTTGGCAAGATGAGGTTATCCCTCAAAAGACAGAAGAGCGGAGATGGATTGAACGCCATGCAGCACGTTTACGCTTGCAAATGAAAAATGCGAAAGAAGCAGGCATGCCGGTCTATCCATTTGCCGATATGCTTGTGCTCCCGCAAACCATCATGGAAAAATATGGAAGCGAAATTAAAAACGAAACCGGGCAAATTACCATTCTTAAGCCGAGAACACAGGAATTAGTCAGAGCGCAGGTTGCCGAATTGTTCAGACGCTTTCCGGATATGGACGGATTGGTCATCCGGCACGGTGAAACCTATATTCACGATACACCTTTTCATAATGGCTGTTCACCCGCCAGAACACCGGAAGAGCATGCTCTTTTTATAAACATCCTGCGGGATGAAATTTGTGTAAAACGAAACAAAAAACTTTTTTATCGGACATGGGATTTCGGTATGCTGCATAGTCAGCCAAAATTATACTTGGAAACTGTGAATGCAGTAGCGCCTCATCCAAATCTGTATTTTTTGATTAAACATACTCAGTTTGATTTTCTTCGCGAATACCCGTTCAATCCGACTATAGGCCTCGGTCAGCACCAGCAGATTGTGGAAGTTTCAATAAATCAAGCCGGGATTTATGGCAAGAACTCAAGTCCCTATTATATAGGAAAGGGAATCATTGAAGGTTGGCCAGAATTGACTGGTAATGGAAACAAAGGTATTCGCGATCTTTATAACGACAAAAAAATAAAAGGTTTCTGGATCTGGACTTGGGGCGACGGATGGTATGGGCCTTACTTTGATAATGAGATGTGGATTAAACTAAATGAGTTTGTCATCCGCGATTATGTTCTACATCCGGATCAATCAGAAGAAGCAATTTTCAATACATACGCCGTTGACCATCTGAAACTGAGCAAGTCTCATGTTGGGAAATTTCGTGAGTTATGTCTTTTATCCGCAGACGCTGTTTTTCACGGACAGGAAACCCAACTGTTTCATGGCGAAGAATGGTGGTGCCGGGATGAATTCATTACAGGCGTGAATTTGGACAGTGCCGTTATAAAAAATGTACAAAATGCTGTGCTGAAAGAGAAAAAGGACAATATAAAAAATTGGTATCGAATAGAAGTTCTTTCGCGCGAGATTAAGATGTCCAATCCCGAAGATCAGGAATTTCTGGAAGTTTCTTCGTCGTATGGACGAATCAAGTACGAGATCATGGAACAAGTATGGATTATCCAGATGATACTAAGCGAACAGAAAATAAACAAGACCCCTATAGACAAGAAGAAAGTATCTGAAGCGATAGCTGCCTATGAATCGAAATGGGCGGAATGGCAAAAACTGAAAAAAGATCATGCCTGTTGCCCGACGCTCTATGATGATAGTCGCGCTGTCCATGTCAGTAATCCTTTCCAATGTAGTTTATCCAGGTTAAAAAAAATACTCAATGCGACAAATTAAAGATATTTCCCGCGTTCGCCCCGACAACCCAGAGCGGCTCCCGTTCAAAAGGGCGACAGGCAAGCGTGGTACGTTTAGCATGGTGTGTAGAGGTTTAGTAATAAAGTTACAGTATATCAATGAATTATAGAATTAGGAAACACGTTTTGTGTGTTACAGTTATAGGGCTCCGCCTGTTATCAGCAACTTGCAGATATTCAACGCCGCAGCTTAGTTGCCATCCGTTGGGCGCAGGCGCGTTGTACGTTTTTAGTTTGAGATTATTTCATTTCTCCGGAAGGAGGTTCTTATGATTGGTGCAATTATTGCTAGAAAGGCAGCCGCAAAAGCATTTCGAGCTCTCAGCAATCACGATCTCGCTGGTTTCATGTCGGCGTGGCGTGATGATGGAGTTTTAATTTATCCCGGTGAAATGTGGGCGAGTGGTACGTTCAATGGCAAGCCTGCTGTCGAGGAATGGTGTAGAAAGTTTTTTGAACAATATCCGAAAATCCAGTTCGATGTCCAGCAAATTTGTGTTGATAACATTTTCGCCATAAGTGGTACCAACGTCATTGCAGTTCACTGGAATATCTACCTTACAAACCGCAGAGGTCGTGTTGGTCAAAATAGCGGGGTCAGTGTTATCAGTTTGAAGGCTGGCAAGGTATTTCAGGTGAAGGATTTCGTTTTTGACTTGGGAGAGAATTTCAAGCTTAATTGGAGTGCAACTTAACTTTAAGAATTTAGATGCCGGCGCCTAACCAGGCGCTCCCGCCAAAAAGATGGCGGGCAAGCAAGCTGACGGAATGACCGCTGGCGCATGAAACCCATAACTTCGTTACAAGCATAAGAGATTGATTCTTAATACATATTTTCATTCCTTTCTACGAAATAAACATCTCGAATTCTCCTTTTTTTCTTTTTTATTATACTATGTATCGGAACGAAATAATGACGGCTGAAAAACAACCTCTTCAAAAAAAATACCGTTGCCAGCGGTTTAGATGGATATGGAAAATTGTTTTCTTTTGCATATTGATTATTTATTTCAATGATACAGCCTGTTCCAAAAATTTTCTTCAAAGCGTTTCAGAAAATGTACTCCTATGGAATTCGAATGCCCTCAACGAAGATGCGATCGACCAGCAAAGCTTCTTTACCACTCTCGAGAGCTCCGGTTTTAAAACTACTCGTAGAAATCCCAACGATTTAAGGAATCACCCACTCGGGCCAAACACTTTGCTTATTGTTCCAAATATTTCCGCCAGGTCGCTATCTGCCAAAAATGTCAAAACAATTATGAAGACCCTTCAACTCGGGCTCACCGTGATCACGGATGGCGAAAGTGCCCTCTCAGAAGCGATGGGCTTTCAACTGGGAAAACTCGTGCCGGTAGCTGATCTTGTGGATCATGTCCTTCCAGAACTCAAGCCCCATTGGGCGGATACACCGCGGGTTGCCTGGATCGAAAATATCTTCAAACGGAAGAGCGATATCCTCATTTCGGATCGCGATAACGGCCATCCGCTGGCTGTGACAAAACGTTTTGGCAAAGGACGCTGTATTTATTTTGCCCCCCTGTTCGATCCCATTTCAGGAAAGGGATATGCGCGCTTTGTAGATTTTCCTTATTTCATTGTCAACGTGTTGCATCGAAAGCCTGCTTTTCGGCGTCAGGGAGCCGATGCTTACTTTGACCCGGGTTATCGATATAATCTTCAGATCGATACACTGGCACAGCGGTGGCACCAATGGGGCATACGTGCAATCCATGCAGCAGTATGGAATTTTTATGATAAAACTCCTTACGATTATGGTCGTTTGATCAAAGCTTCGCATCAGAATGGAATTCTTGTCTACGCTTGGCTCGAATGGCCATACGTCGGAAGGAAGTTTTGGGATCTTCATCCCGAATGGCGCCAAAAGAATGCCCTGCTCCAGGACGCGCATTTGGATTTTCTTTATTTGATGGACTTTCAGAACCCGCTTTGCATGCAAGCCGCCATGAATGATCTCGGACTATTGCTTGAGAACGATTGGGATGGTATTGATATCGCTGAGTTTTCAATTACAGGAATGGGTTCGCAGGCTCTTGAAGGGCCTTCTCGATGCGAATACTTTACAGGTTTCAGTATGACTGCTCGTGCCGAATTCAAGAGACTTCATGGCTTTGATCAAATTGAATTATTCGATACAACCAGTCGGCATTATTGGAAAAAAGATTCAACCGCGCTGAACATTTTTTATCAGTACCGGATCGAGGTGAACAATGATTTGTTAAGACAAGTCGTGCATAACCTCGATAGTCTCAACACGACGCGAAAACGCAATTGGGAAATGATCCTTACGATCGCAGATAATTCACTTCACCCCGAGTTCAATAAACTATTGGGTTATGATTTGCACAACACAATCGAACTGGTAAAAGAGTATACCATGACATTGCAGGTTGAAGACCCTTACATGGAATGGACCAAACCGCCCGAGCGCTATTCCGGGTTAGGCAGGACTTACCATCAGCTCCTCGGAGATCATCCGTTTATCATCGACATTAATATTGTGCCTGTACATTCACCTGAGGAGAATGGTTACGCGATTTCACAACCAACCGGCTCTGAGATATTTCAGCTTTGGAAAGAAGCGGCCGATCAAAATTCACGAGTGTGCTTCTATTCTGAGTCTACCGTCTTCAGTCATGACTGGGAAATTTTTCCATATGCCATGGCTGCCAAGGCTGACATCCAAAAGGAGAATTCGAAATTGCTCATCAACACCCCCTACACCGTGAAACTCACGTCCGTGCAAAGTAAGAGCCGGATCTTTTTGGACGGGGAACCATGGATGTGTTACGGTGAAGAAGGTATTCTCATTCCACGGGGAAAGCATAGGCTTTGTTTCCAAGGGATGAATGTCGCAACTCACATTCAGGAAACCAAAATTCGATTGATTTCAATTTCGGATGAACTTCTGGAGTGCCGCCTAGAAGGTGATTGCCTTACAGTAAAATACGCATCACCTGCACGCTGCGCCCTTACCTTGAGTAAACGACCTGCAGTGATGGTGCTAGACGGTGTTGTCGTTGACCTTCCTATCACACAAAACGTGAAGCACATTGTTGTGTTAGCACCGCCGGGGATTCATAATCTTTCGCTTATCGACCGATGAGGAAAATACGACAACTCGTATCGTCAGAAAGCGACCTCACCTGTGACAGTATAGAATTTATGTCACAAAAGTCCTTCTTATATCCTGTGATCCTCGCGAATTATTGTCCGGGCGCCGCCATCGATGCTTTTGCTCCGATCTCTTACAGGATGCTCTTTGGCAATTTTATCTAACTGATCGATATTTTTTAGTCTCTTATAAATGAGTTGCCATGCACAAGGTTGATCGGCTCTAATTTCACATCTATCTTCCCGTGAGCCACCGCAAGGACCATTAAGCATGTGTTTTGCACATCGCGTTACCGGACATATCCCGCCAAAATCAGATAGGACACAAGTCCCGCATTGCGTGCATTTTTCCGTCCATACACCTCTCGATTCAAGAATACCAAGGAACGCAGTATCAAGGCCTGCATATACCGGCGTATCGGGGTAACGTTCCGCTAATGCCTGTACTCCTGCTCCGCATCCTAATGAAAGAACTGCATCGTTTTTCTTGATTTCTTCAGCAGCACCTTCTATGAATACATTGTCGCATTGGCGTTCAATAGTAAATTCGTTAACCTTAATTTTTTTGCCTGCCTTACGCGATGCAATTCTTAGCGCCGAAGATATGATTGAAACTTCACGTTCGCCTCCGGCAAGGCAAACAGTAACACACGTACCGCATCCAAGAACCAAAACATTTTTGTGATCTTGAACTACATTAAATATTTCGGGTATTTTTTTTCTTTGAGCGACTATCATGGTGAATCCATTTTGTTGATAATAATATATTAGCGTGAATTAAGCATTTCGTATTCTTTAAATTCAATCTCCGGCCCGTTATGTATTTTCCGAATAGGATTGGGACCAAGTTCTTTAATGGTGTTTACCATTTCTTTTATGACTGACGCTAAATTAGTAGCCATTGCTGCAGATATATTTACCATTCGCAGGCGTTCTTTCTCGATACCGCTTTCTTGAAGGATGTCCCTGACCGCGCTGACACGTTTTTTAGCGAACAAATTTCCCTCTATAAAATGACATCCGCCTTCAAGACATCCAGCCACGAGGACACCGTCGGCTCCATTTTCGAATGCTCTCATGTAATATTCTGCTTCGAGTCTTCCGGTACAGGGTGTACGAATTATACGCACACCCGATGGATATTGCAGCCGCATCGATCCGGCTAAATCGGCCGACGCATAAGCGCAGTAATGGCAGCAAAAGGCTATTATTTTCGGTTCAAATGTCTTATCGTTCATCTTGATACAGTTTCTTCTACATGGAATAAATTATCTATCATAGCCGTAAAGTAGTTCGACTTGAAATGATTCAGTTGAATTGCACGTGCAGGGCATTCGGCTGTGCATATCCCACAGCCCATACATTTTGCTCTCTCAATTTCTGCTTTGTGGTTATAATTACAGTATGGAGCACCGTACGGACAAACATTTACACACGTCATACACGATATGCATTTATTTTGATTTACGATCGAAACTTGTGCCCCTACTTCCAAATGGGATTTCGATAAAATCGTCGCAGCACGAGCAGCGGTAGCCTTTGCCTGTGAAATATTTTCATCGATCATTTTTGGCGAATGGGCTAATCCGCAAACGAATAATCCTTCTGTTGCAAAATCCACAGGTCTCAATTTCATATGGGCTTCGACATAAAATCCGTTCGCATTCAGCGGCACCTTAAGCATATTGGAAAGTGCTTTATTGTCCTTCTCGCTTGTAATTCCAGTGCTTAAGATAAGCTGATCGGCTTCTATGAGAATTGGTTCTGGAAAATCCGGACTTTCCACTTTCACCGAACTCAATACGCCGTTTATATCCGATACAACCGGCAGATTATTTTCATCGTACCTAATAAAAACTACACCGGCTTCACGGGCTTGTTTATAATAAATTTCCCTGAATCCATACGTTCTGATGTCCCTGTATAAGATATAAATGTTTGCAGTCGGGTCTCCCCTTTTAATTCTTAACGCATTCTTTACTGCCATGGAACAACAAATTCTACTGCAATATGCATTTTCCAAATTGCGTGAACCCACACATTGGATCATCACATACGTCTGTCCTCTTTTTTCAATTTTGCCGCTGTTAAGTGAATCTTCCAATTCTATTTGTGTTTTTACCTTTTTGACAGTTCCATAGGCATATTCTTTTGTCACAGCGGGTCGTGCGCCTGTTGCAATTATTATGGCCCCACAAGTAAACTCTTTCGGTTTGCCATCTTTGATAATATGGATTTTAAATTCCCCAATATGACCTGTAACCTTTTCAATTGTAGAATTAAGATAATAGTCGATGTTTCTATGCGTACTGAATTTCTCAATAAGATCATCTTTGAACTTATTGAGGTTCTCATTTTCGAGAGTGGAATGGATAAGAGCCAAATTCCCGCCTAACTGTGAAGACTTTTCGATCAAATCGACATCATAGCCTTGCTCGGCGAGCGATAGTGCCGCAGTCATTCCGCTTACACCGCCTCCGATGATGACAGCATTCTGGTGAATTGGGATCTTCTCTCCTTCAAGAGGCATCAGCCTGAATGCCCTCGAGATAGACATCTTCACAAGCTCGACTGCTTTGAGAGTTGCATTTTCAGGTTCTGATGAATGAACCCAAGAACACTGGTCCCTGATGTTTGCCAGTTCAAACAGATAAGGATTAAGTCCTGCTTCCCTTAAGGTTTCACGGAAAATAGGCTCATGTGTTCTTGGAGTGCAGGAAGCCACTACGACCCTATTTAATCTGTTTTTTACTATTTGCTCTTTGATGTTCGATAAACTGGAATCAGAACACGTATACATTGTATGCGATGCAAGCACAACTCCAGGTTCATTCTTGATCGATTCCGTTACCTTTTCCACATCGACCGTTCCGGCTATATTGATGCCACAATGACACACAAATACGCCTATTCTCGGTTTTTCATCGGTAACATCATGTTCATACGGATATTCTCTTGATGTAACTAAGGTATTTTTTGAAGGTGATAATAATTCCATCGCCATTGCAGCAGCAGCGCTTGCCTGCACAACTGTTTCAGGAATATCCTTTGGCTCCTGGAATGCCCCTCCGACGAACACGCCGGGTTTGGATGTAATCAACGGCGACAACCTGTCTGTTTTGCAAAACCCGTATTCGTTAATTTCAATTCCAAGTTTGCGTACACTTTCAGTCACAGATATTTTCGGCTCCAGACCGACAGCCAGCACAACAAGATCAAACTCCTTTTCAGTGTACCCTTTTACGGGGTCTACATAGACTAATCGCAAATCGTTCGATCCGGGCATCTGAACAATTCGGGAAGGCATACTTTTAATATATTCGATATTCTTCATTGCACGCGCGCGTTCATAATACTGGTCAAAATCTTTACCATGCGCCCTGATATCCATGTTAAAGATCGTTCCCTGCAACCCGTTAAGATGTTCGGAAGCAAGCATTGCTTGTTTCGTTGTTGCCATGCAGCATATGGACGAGCAGTATTCGTTCCCGGGTTTTGATTCGCGGGAGCCTACACATTGAATCCATGCAATCCGTTTGGCTTCTTTCCTATTATCCCTGCGTACAACATGGCCGCTATACGGGCCTGCAGCAGAAAGCATACGTTCAAATTGGACGCTGGTAAGAACGTTCGAATAGCGATTAAATCCGTATTCTCCTTTTTGCTCGGCATCAAATTCATCGAACCCGGGAGTAAGAATGACTGCACCTACCTCCAATTCTACTTTCTGCCCGCTCATACTGTGATCGACTGCTTTCTTTTCACATGCCGAAACGCACTCCATGCACTCAGAACATTGAGCGCAATTTAAGCACCTTTCGGCTTCCTTCATTGCATCTTCTTCTGAGAATGGATATTCAATCTCGTTAAAATTATTTACGCGATTGTCTACCGTAAGTTCGCCTGCCAAGGCACGTTGTTTTTTCGCAACATTTTTTGCAGAGGGAAGCAATTCTTCCGGAAACGGTTTCAGCGAATGTTCAAACCGACCGGATAATATATCTTCATCGTTCAAATAGCGGCCGATTGATTCTGCTGCACGTTTACCGGCTGCAACTGCTTCTATAACACTCCCCGGTCCGGATGCATTATCGCCACCTGCGAAGATTCCTTCCACCGAAGTTTCAAGAGTTATTGGATTTACTTTGAAACATCCGCGTTCTAAATCAATTCCAATGTCATCAGTAAGATCACCGTCGACCATCTGTCCTATGGATACAATAATTTGATCGGCGTCAAGTATGATTGTTTTATTTTCATCGTACGATGGTTTGAACTTGCCGTTTGAATCAAATACGGAGATGCATTGTTTCAGTTCTATTCCAGTAATGGATCCATTGCCAAGTATTTGTTTTGGACCCCATCCGTTTCGTATGAGAATCCCTTCCTCTAAAGTTGCTTTAATTTCGTCTTTATACGCAGGCATTTCATTACGCTGCTCGAGCGAAACGAGTTCTACTCTTTTAGCGCCAAGTCTGAGTGCTGTTCTGGCTACATCAACTGCGACATTGCCTCCCCCGATAACCACAACATTTTCTGTTACCTTCGGCTTGTTTTTTTCTATAGCGGCCTGCCTGAGGAATTCAATCCCGTAGTTCACACCATTTTTATCTTCGCCGCCTATGTTTAATTTTCTGCTGACATGCGCACCGGCACTGATAAACACCGCCTCATTTTCCTTTTTTAATTCGGAAAAAGTTTTGTCCTTACCGATAGTGCAATTCAGAACAATTTGAACACCTTTCCGTTTTATCAACTCTATTTCGTAATCAAGTATATCTTTTGGAAGTCTATACCTGGGAATACCGCAATACAGCATTCCTCCTGCGGAGTCCCTCGATTCATATATAGTTACAGCAAATCCTTTATCGGCTAAATCAGCGGCAGCAGTTAATCCCGCCGGACCACCGCCGATAATAGCAACCTTCTTAACGCCTGAAGCAGGTTTTTTTTCCTCGGGTAATTTCAACTTTCCAGATTTATATAATTTTATTTCTTGATCGGATGCTAACCTTTTTAATTGTCTGATAGCCAGTGAACTATCAACTTTGGAACGAGTGCAGGCTGTCTCGCAAGGAGCAGGACAGACTCGTCCGCATACAGCAGCAAAAGGATTCCTTTCACGAATAAGATTTACAGCTTTGAGATACTCTTTCTTTTTTATTAATTGGATATATCCTTGAACATTGATATTCGCCGGACATTTCATTTTACAGGGCGAATGTCCAAGCTTCAATATATGAGGTTTGTTGGGAACTGCCTGCGCATAATACTTTTGTATCGCTTTTCGTGTGCCGAGATCGCGGTTAAATTTATCGCTGATTTCAACCGGACATGCGGTTGTACATTCTCCACAATCATTACAAATTTTTTCATTAATGTATCGCGGTGATTTTTTTACCGTGACTTTAAAATTTCCCGGTTCTCCATCAATTTTTTCAAGCTCCGAAAGCGTGAGAATTTCTATATTAAGATTTCTAGAACATTCGACCAGTTTAGGCGAAACGATGCATGTTGCACAATCTCCTGTAGGAAAAGTTTTATCGAGATGAGACATCATGCCGCCGATTGTTGCAGAGCGGCTTACAAGGTAGACTTTGTATCCTGAATTGGCAAGATCAAGAGACGCTTGAACCCCCGCAATACCGCCGCCTTCGACCAATACAGCGCCTGTCATCTTTTTCTTTTCAATCTTCACGAATAGATCTTTCTCTCTTAATTGCTTATTACAGCTTCGATGATCGGTTTTGGAGAAACGATACATTTATCCATACCCAGCTTTTCAGGAGAAATGCCTAAACATAATCCTATAAGCTGAGTTATATAAACAATCGGGATATCGTAATTTGTGTTTTTTGTTTTATTTATATCGCTTTGCCTTAAATCTAAATTCACCTGGCACATAGGACAGGCAACAGCCATACATTGCGCTCCAGCTGCTTTTGCCATCCCCAATATGGAGTTGGAAAGTTCGATGACGATATCTGTACGGGTAAGTGCAAATCCTCCGCCGCAACATTCAACTTTATGCGGCCAATCGATGCTCTCTCCGCCCATGACCGTTACCAGGCTGTCCATAATCGTTGGATTTTCAGGATTATCAAAATTAGTTACTTTATGCGGCCGTACGAGCAGACAGCCATAGTAACTAACCACCTTTAATCCGTCTAATGAATGTGTGAAAGTTTCCTGCAGCTTCTTGATTCCAAGGTCTTTGATAAGTATTTCTACAAAATGATGAACCTCCACACTTCCGTCGTAATCTTCTCCCAATGAATCCGCTATTTCTCTTCTGACTTGAGGATTAGTTTGAATTTCATAGTTTGCGACTTTCATTCTATTATAGCACGCTGCACAAAACACAACCATATCGAGGCCCATTTTTTTTGCCAGAAGAAGATTGGCGGTAGGAAGCGCAATTGAAAACATTCTGTCGGTATGGTGAGCCGGCGTTGATCCGCAGCAAGTCCAACCCTTCGGCTCAATCAATTCTATGCCCAAAGCTTTTGAGACTTCTCGTATCGACATATATTGATCGCGCGCCGTAGACTCTGCCGAGCATCCGGGATAATACGCATATTTCATTTGCTTATAATTCTCCAAAACTTTTTTGGGTTCTCTTATATTCCATAAAATCGAGAAAAGGCATGTATTACTTCTTTTTCTTAAATATTTTTTTTACATATTTTTTATCTGCTTTGAAAGAAGGAAATAATGCTATTTTCCTTTTTTGAAGCATCATGGGAAATTTATCTGTGTCCTGGAAATAGCTCGCGGTTCCAATTTTATAAGCTGCGATCATTCCCAGATCATATGTTCTGCCAAACATACCGACTGTTTTTAGGAACCATCTGTTAAACAACGGAACATTGCCCTTCTGTTTGGCTGCACTCTTCTTAATTGAGAGAATTCGCAAAGCATCCATCACAGCTGCCATATCAATTTGCATCGGGCAGCGGGAAAAACAAGTCTCGCATGAAGCACACATCCATATCAGATCGCTGTTTAAAATCGATTCGCCTGCGTTCAACTGCAGCCTCCTAATTATTTCCGAAGGAGGCACTTTGACGAGCCCGGTTACCGGACAGCCGTTCGTGCATTTTTTACATTGCAGGCATCCGGCAACGTCAACGCCGGAAATTTCCTTAACTAATTGCAGTAAGCCGGTATCTGCTTTTTCTTTACTTATGATAAGGGGCATAGGTATTTTGAAAATTTATTTTTATTCGAGCACTTCTTCTGCAAGTTCGTCAACTTCCTCTTCTTCCCCATACACATCTTGTTCGGGTGTAGATGGAGTACCTTCGATGCTCGGTGATACTTTACGATAAACTTTCATCGGATTAAGTTTTTTTCCATTTACTGTCAGTAAATCATCTAGTTTAATTCCGAACAGCTTTTCGTTCTCCGCTAGATATGGTAAAATCAATTCCCAATCTTTTTCCGTAAAAGGAGAAAATATGCAGCCGTTTAACTGCTCTGAAATTAATTGCCGTTTAGGATCCCTTATAAAAGCGGCACCTCCTGATGCAAGAGAAAAAAGGTTGCTTCCCGGATATGGTTCCGACAGAGGCACGACCTGACCCTCTTCATTAAACTTCATACCGTTCAGGATCACAAAGCCGCCTTTATTATGAGGGTCGCCCGCCATAAATGATTCGCCGAGAAAATCGAGACTTGTGCCGTTGATGACAATCCTGGGCCTTCCGACAGAATTAATCATTGGCCGACCAGCGGCGTTTCCTTTCACAAATATTGAACCTCCTTTGGCACCATACAAAAATGTTTGGCCAACATCGCCATGAATAACTAATTTTCCTTGCTTTATTATCTGGCCTAACTGATCCTGAGCATTGCCATGAACGGTTATCGTCATTCCATCGATACCGGAACCAAGATAATCACCGGAACTGCCGTAAATGTTGATTGTCAGATCATGGGTCTCGGGTCCGAAACCACATCCGACATAACGCTGGCCTGCGCAATGAAAGAGGATAAAATCTTTCCAACCGAGTTTATAAGCTCTGACAAGATACATCGCATCGCATTCATTGCCTTCCGGCGGAAATTTTTTTGAATTTACCACCAGAGTTTTTTCTTTATCCTTTGGTCCCCGCAGCCCACTTCTTGATTCAAAATCGATTAGACGGTACTCGGACAATTCATCATTATCAGAGCGTAACCTTGGAATATTCATAAATAACGAATTCAGTTCTGTCCGAATTATTTGAAGAAGATGCGAACGTCTTTTATCGCCTGTCGAGTAATTCCTGTCATTTAATAAAGTCAGCGTATCGATTGCATATGATGTATATTTATTGTCTTTGCCAAGATCTCTCATTGCCAGACATGCCGTACGAATATCGTCGAATGACCATTGCGGAATATGGTTCCTGATAAATTCAAAAATATTCTTTCCGGTAGAAGCATATTCGGTAATGGTTTTTTCGATTTGTTCTTTGTTTTTTGCATCTGGAATTTCTTTTGTAAAATCGCAGCTTTCGGTTTTTTCAGTTATAACTACCGGAGTGCCAAACTTATCTTTACACTCAAGCCTATATTTGCCATTGTTATCCGGAACAATATCGAACATAAAAGCTCCGCCATCGGAATAACTCCCGCCGCGCGCATTCCAGTATTTATCTGCAATTGGACAAATTCGTTTATCATCCTTTGCCAGACTTTCAAGCGTCGCATCAATTGCTTGCTTTTCTGATCCGATAATTCCGACTTGAACTTCGCCTTCGACAAACGCAAAGACCTGTGGCCTCAGCATGGCAGTATCCGTGATGCCTAATAATTGGAATTTACGATTCTCGACAACATTGCGTGCAATGATAAAGAACCAAGGCCCATCTGGAGAACCATGCATATGTGTCGTTTGAATTGCCCGGTAGACTTCTTGTTTTTCCTTCGGCAGGCGGTCAAAGTCAAGTTCTGTCGTCGGTGCTAACGCTTCTATTATATATTCTACCGGATATTTGTATATTCTCGACAGTAAATCGAACATCTGAGCCGATACTTCGGTATCGGTTATAAACTGAGGATAAATATTGCGTTGCTTTAAATATTCCGTAACCGAATGGTAATTCGCAAAATCACCATTGTGTACCAGCGCCATATTCATCGCAGTAAACGGATGGGCACCGCCCGGATGCCAGACCCGGCCCCTTGTCGGATACCGTTGATGTGCAATCCAGACATGAGCA
>Ga0182021_10004212_pt1 | contig 16887 bp, 11 predicted proteins | sample 612E3MmetaG_FD_120493 | JGI IMG/M metagenome (GOLD analysis project Ga0182021, IMG submission 120493) | Permafrost microbial communities from Stordalen Mire, Sweden - 612E3M metaG (Illumina Assembly) | ecosystem: Environmental > Terrestrial > Soil > Wetlands > Permafrost | place: Sweden...
CAGGGCAATCGATTCGTTCGGCGACGAACTGCAACCCGGCGGGCTTCGGGGTGCCGGGCGGCTGACGTAAGATTTATCTCGCAAGATGAGGGTCCAGCGCCGGCGCGACAGGCAAGGAACGCTCGGATCCCGCCGCCCGCGCCGGATGCTGGGATGGGTGGCCCTGCACGCAAGTGCTGGCCGATCGGATGCAGGAAGGTACGGGCAATGCTGGTAACCGCCGTTCAGGCAGGCAATCTATTCGCGGATATTTCAGCCACCGGCGCGGAGGATGAAGAGTTCAGCGAAATCCTCGCGCGGCCGGGGCTGAAGATCGAACGCATCGTCTCGCACGGACACGCAAGCCCGCCGGGCTTCTGGTACGATCAGCCCCAGAACGAGTGGGTGATCGTGCTCAAGGGCAGCGCGCGGCTGCGCTTCGAGGACGAGGCGGGTGAGCGGGCGCTAGCCGCCGGCGATCATGTTTTCATCCCGGCCGGGAAGCGCCACCGCGTCGAGTGGACCAGTGCGGAGGAACCCACAGTGTGGCTTGCCGTTCATTTTGAGTGAGCGGGACCGAAGCAGCGCCGGCGTGCAGGGCGCTGAAGGGCGATGCGCTTGGGATTGCCCCGAAAAAGCGGGGGAGCGCGCATCGAGCCGGCTTGTACCGGATCGGCGCGCGCTCCCCCCTTAATGCGTAGCCGCTAGTTGCCGTTCCCCCTGCAGAGCGCCGACGGAGTGAGGCAGGTGTTGGTGTCGGCGTAGAAGTCGTACCGGACACCAGCGGTCACCAGCAGTTCGTTCTCGGTTGTCTGCGTCGTGCCCTGGTTGCGCCACGTCATGCGGTCGCCGACCTCAAGCTCGAAATTGAGGTCCTTCCGCAGGTAGTAGCTGACGAGCAGCGACGGGATAACGGTGTACTCGCTCCAGCCTCCAGTCTTGCCCGTGCTGTAAGCGCCGACGATGTGCGGCTGTACCCTCACATCCTCCATGACAGGATAGCGGGTGCTGAGGTCCACGGCCACGTTGTTCGACTCCTTGAGGTCGGAGTAACGGGCGGACACGGAGTACATGTCGCCGTCCGCCAGCAAGGAAGAGCCGATCAACTGCGCGCCGAAGTAGAACTCGTCGCCGCTGTCGGGCGTGCTGCCCACGTTGTAGGAGGCAATCGTTCCGTTGATGTGCGCCTGCGTAACGTCGAGGTTGACCTGCAGCTTGTCAGTGATTTGCCGGGTATAACCCACATTGGCCGATTGGTAGGTTGCCGTCCGGTCGACCGCCATTTGCTGGACCTCGGCCTGGGTGCGAACCTTCAGCAGATCGTACAAGGTAGTGAAGGGCTGGCCCTGCAATGCATTCCAGGCGGTAAGATACGGAGCCATCCGGTAGTCGGCGCCAGCCCGCAGGATCGATTTGTCGGGCATGGTCCAAGTGCCGGTGAAGATAGCGGCGTCGAGCTTGTCGAAATGGATATCGTAGTCGACGTTCACGAAGGCGGACTTGGTCAGGTCGTTATAGCGCAACTCGGCGCCCACCGCCTGCCGGTCGACGATATTGCGATCGACCTGCTCGATTGCATAGATATCCCCGTCGAGCCCCTTCCACGGACCGAAGTTCAAGGAGCCGCCGCCGAAGTACCGATCGTTCTTGAAGGGCATGTCCACGCGGTATTCCACCGGCGAACCGCCGAACGTGGAGAAGCCGAAGATCGGATCGTATTGATAGGTGAAGACCGCGCCGTCGAACCTGCCGAGGATGCCGCCGCTGTTGCGGATTTGGCGGCCCAGGCGGAAGGTCGTGCCCCAATCCTTGACGGAGGTGTCGAGATAAAGGGAGCTGATCCCGAACAGTTCTTCGGTGGTTGGCTCGATACGGTACTCGTTCGTGCCGGAGAAGCGGAACTTCATCTTCGTGTTGCCATCGCCCCACTGTGCGGTCGAATCGAAGCTCGACAAGATCTCGTTCTGGTGCGACTGGTATTCTTCCTTGGTCTTGTTCAGGTCGAGCGCCTGGGTCCGGTCGCGGCTAACCGAGTAGCTGTCGTCCCTGATGTAGCTTGAGGAGAAGCTAGCGGACACGCTGCCGAAAGACGGTCTCGGTGCGGGCTCGCCGGTAGGCACCGGCGCTCCATCGGGACCGATGGGCGCGGAAACGGCAGCGCGCAGCCTTTCCGCGGGAGCAGCGGCGGCGGTATCGATGGCCAGCAGGCGCTGGCGGACGCCTTCCGTGCCGTCTCCCTTGGGATAGCGGCGCAGGTAATCCTCGTAGACTTCCTTGGCCGCGGCATTCTGCTTGGCCTTCTGATAGGCAACGCCCAAAAGCTCGCGGGCTTCCGGCGTGCGCCGGTTCTCGGGCTGCTGCACCGCCTTCTTCAGCGACGCAACGGCGGCCTCGAACCTGTTTTGTTTCATGTCCGAGCGCGCCTGCGTGACGAGCACCGCGACTGCTGCCTCGCCCGGGCCTGCGGATGCTCCCCCGCTTGCCGGCGCGGCGCCCGGCTGGGGTACCGGCTCGCTGGCTACCTCGGAGGGACCGATGACGGCGGCATTCTTAGTTTCCGGCACGTCGGGGATCTTCACCGGGGCGGGCGCGGTTTTTGTCACGAAGCTTTCGGTGCGCGGTTGCACCTTTGCCTCCGTGCCGTCAGCCCAGGCGCCGCCCGCCACGGTAGGATACACGGGCTTGCAAGGCTTACCGCCTTTGGTGTCGCCAACCGAGACGACGAGGCTTTGGAAATCGGAGCCGCCCGCCGCGCTGAAATGGACAGGGCGGTCGAACACGATGGTGAGCGCCGGGCTTTCCGCGATGCGCGCCTCGTATTCGATGGCCCTGATGCTGGTATGCCGGTCCTGCGGAAGACGGAGAGCCTCCCGTTGATACCCGCCTTCGATAACGAACTCGCGCGGGTCGACCGGCCGGAAAAGGATGCGAAGCTGGTTTCCGGATGTTACCGGAAAGTGGCTATCGTACCGGATGCGGAAGTTGAAGTTGATCTTGTAGATCGAGCACCCGCCTCCAGACGCGATCTGGTAGCCGGAGAGAACGCGATTAGTGACCGGCTGGCCGTGCGCTTCCCCGGAAAAGCTCGTCGAAAGGCATGCTGCCAACGCAGCACCGAGCATGCCAGGAAGTGTGTATGTACGCCGTTGCATCGTGTCCCTCTTCAAATTGGGCATTCGCTGCGTGAGTTTTGTTAGTGCAGTCGCAAGCATTTCCGGGATCAGTCCCCGCCCGGATCTTGGGTGAAGCTCTTATGGCAAGTGCCGCAGAGGTTGCCTTTGCCATGCGCCCTGAAGGTCTTCGTGCCGAAGTACGAGCCGCTGTGGCAGGTCATGCAGTTCGAGGTCTTGAGCACAACGTTGAGGGCGGAGTGGCCTGCGTTGCCCATGGTGTAGGCGGCGAACCCGCCGGAGGTCGTGCTCTTGTGGCAGACATCGCAGGAGACCGTTCCCGTCGGCACGTGGTTGGAAACCTCCTTCATCGCGCCGCCTGCCCCGCTGCCGTGACAGCTATAGCAGTTGCCCGAAGCCGAGGACGGATGGCTGTAGGACGCGCCGGAGAAGCTCGTGAAGGTCTTGTGGCAGTCGTAGCAATTTTGGTTCGCGGGCGTGGTCGTGGAGTGGTTCGACGGCTTCACGACAACCCCGAAGTAGCTCGACGTCTGATGGCAGGTTGTGCAGTTGGTCGAGGTCGAGACACCGATCGCCGTATGGCCGGAAGTGCCCATCGTGAAGGTGGAGAACCCGCCAGTCGACTTGCTCGTGTGGCACGCGTCGCAGGACGTGGAGCCCGTCGGCACGTGGTTGGAAACCTCCCTCATTGCGCCGTTCTGTCCACTGCTGTGGCAGCTATAGCAGGCACCCGAAGCCACGCCGGAGTGATTGTAGACGGCGCCGGTGAAGCTCGTGAAACTGCTGTGGCAGCCGGAGGACGAGCAATTCTGATTTGCCGTCGTCGTGACATGGGCCGTGGGCTTCTGGACGACGCCGAAGTAGCTGCCCGTGTGGCACCTGGTGCAATCGGAGCTGATGGTTACGCCAACCGCGCTGTGGCCGGACGATCCCATGGTGTAGGTGGCAAACCCGCCTGGGGCTGTGCTGGTGTGGCAAGCGTCGCACGACACCGTTCCGGTTGGAGCGTGGTTGGAAACCTCCACCATGGCGCCGCCCGTCCCCGTGCCGTGACAGGTGTAGCACTTGCCGGAGTTGCCGGCCGTGTGAGTGTAGGTTGCGCCGGAGAAAGTCGTGAAGCCGGTATGGCAGCCCGAAGCCGAGCAGTTCTGATTTGCCGGCGTCGTGGCGACGTGGTTCGACGGCTTCGACATCACACCGTAATAGGTGGCACTCTGGTGGCACGAGGTGCAATCCGAGCCCGTGGTGATGCCGAGTGCGCTATGCCCGATGGACCCCATCGTGGCGCTGGCGAACCCGCCGGTGGTTTTGCTCGCATGGCAGGCATCGCAGGACACGGCGCCGGTCGGGACGTGATTTGCGATTTCCTTCATCGCGCCGCCCGAACCGCTGCCGTGGCAAGTGTAGCATTGGCCGGCCGAGCTGCCCGGGTGATTGTAGGTTGCGCCGGTGAAGCTCGTGAAGCTGTTGTGGCAACCCGAGTCCGAGCAGTTCTGGGTTGCGGGAGTTGTCGCCATGTGGGCCGACGGCTTCAACGTGACGGCGAAGTAGCTGTTCGTCTGATGGCAGGAGGTGCAATCCGTGGTCATGCTGACGCCAAGCGCCGTATGGCCGGCCGTCCCCATGGTGTAGGTCGCAAACCCGCCCGTGGCGGTGCTGGTGTGGCAGGCGTCGCAGGACGTCGAGCCGGTCGGGACGTGATTGGAGACTTCCTTCATCGCGCCGTTCGCGCCGGTGCCATGGCAGGTGTAGCACTGCCCCGCCGAGCCGGCTGGATGGTTGTAGCTCGCCGTGCCGAAGCTCGTGAAATTGCCGTGGCAGGTCGAGCAATTGTCCGTCGTCGGCGTGTGGGTCGCCGATTTGCCAACAACACCGAAATAGGTTCCAGAGTGGCAGACCGTGCAATCCGAGGTCACGCCGACCCCCATCGCGGTATGCCCGGCCGTGCCCATGGCGAAGGTCGAAAACCCGCCGACAGCCGTGCTCTTATGGCAGGCATCGCAACTCACCGCGCCCGTCGGAACGTGGCTGGCGCTCGCAACCAAGGCGCCGTTCGTTCCGGTGCCGTGGCAGCTATAGCATTGGCCCGCGGAGGACGCCGGATGCGAGTAGGCCGCGCCAGCGAAGCTCATGAAGCTCCTGTGGCAGGTCACGCAATCGGCATTGTTGGTCGGGATGTGGTTCGCGGTCATCGTTATCGGGGCGACGCCATAGAAAGACTGACCGACGTGGCATGACTGGCAATTAGAGGTGATGCCGACGTGGTTCATCGGCGCGTTGGCGAAGGTCACCGCATTTCTGTGGCAGGTATCGCACGGCATCATCGATGGAACGTGATTGGCGGGCTTGCCTGACGCTACGGTTCCGTTGTGGCAGGCAACGCACATCCGCGGCGTTCCTTGCAGCCGGCCATTGATATGGCAGGTCACGCATTCGACGGTCATGTGAGCGCCCGTCAGCGCGAAGCCGGTCTTGGAGTGATCGAAACGCGCGGTTCCCTGCTGTGCGGATGCAGGTGCCGCGATAGCAACCAGAAATACGGCTAAGATACCGCCAAGCCAGCTAAGTCTATTCATCTGTCCCCTCGCGCAATGCAGCTCAGGCTCGACCGTGAGCCGAACGCGCCTCGGGGGAATAACGGGGCTGCACGCGCAATAATCCGTGACCCAGGGATTTCTTTAGGAAATTTTAGCGTTTTACCACAAATGGTTGCGTATCAAATAGCAAACTCTATCTGTGGTTGCGCCTAAATCGGGGGCGCTTCACCCAAACGCCGGTTAAGCCTCGCCGCCGGTATGAATGCGACCTATCGGGCAGCTATTCCCGGCCACCCGCGAAGGCAAATCGCAGACGCGGTTTCCATGGCCTGACGGTAGCGCAAACGAAACCGCGTGAATGGAAGTATGGACGGCGGTTGCGGGCCGCCCGTCCGTTCTCCTGCCGCAAACGGGGATGCGGCATGCACGTGAAACGTGCGAAGCAAGCATTCCATCCTGGAAGCGGCCATGTTTTTTGTGCAGAGTGAAGGCTCGGGAGGTTCCCCAGCGGCCCGCGCGCCTCAAGCAGGAACGCGGCAGGGAACAGGAAGCGGCAGGCGGCACCTCGAGGTTGCCCGCCTGCCTGTGCCGCTGTGGGGTAGCAGCAAACGTCAAAACGGGTATGAAATGAAAAAAATCCCGGAGAACCGAAAAATCTTTCTCCACAGCTTGAGCTTGCAAATCTTGCCGGCAATTTGCGCCTGACAAAAAATCTCCACTATTTGACGGCTGCACGGATTAATGCGCAGTCTCCACCGTTATTCTCAACAGTCCAAGGGGGCTCATTAGTGACAAGCGATCCGCGGCAAGGGATAGTCGAGCTTTTGCCCCGGCTACGCCGCTTCTCCTATGCTCTAACGGGCGACCCCGAGAAAGGAGACGATCTAGTGCAAGAAGGTTGCCTGCGCGCTTTTGCCCGTCTCGATCAATGGCAACCCGGCACACGGCTCGATAGCTGGATGTTCCGAATCATTCATAATATCTGGATCGATCAGAAACGGGCCTTGAAAGTCCGCGGCGCGACAGTCGATCTCGACGACGCACCCGAGCTTATGGGAATGGATGGCCGGGATGTCGTGGAGCGCCGCTTGACCCTGAACCGTGTGCTCGACGCGATGACCAAGCTGCCGCGGGAGCACCGGGAGCTGATCGCTCTAATTAGCATCGAAGGCGTTTCTTATCAGGAGGCGGCGGAGATTTTGGATATACCGATAGGTACAGTTACAAGCCGGCTGGTACGTGCGCGCCGCGCGCTCCACGCGATCGCGATCGAAGGGGTTCAAAAGGTGGAAGGCGAAAACGATGCTGTCCGATGAAACACTGATGGCATATGCCGACGGCCAGCTCGATGGCGCCGAACGCGCGCGGGTGAAAAAGCTGGTTGCGCGGGACCCGGAAGCGAACGCCCGCCTTGAAGTCTTTCAGGCGACGGGACAGGATCTGGCTTTCGTGTTCGACGAGCACATGAATTCGCCCTTGCCCGAGAAGCTCCTCCGTCTCGCGCTCTATGCCCAGCCGCTTCCAGCCAAAACCGGAAGGTCCACGTTCGGCCAGTTCGCGGACACCCTGCGGAACCTGATCCGGCCTGCCCATCCCTTCGGACTGGCTGCTGCCTCGGCCGTGACGCTGTTTGCGGGGATCGGCGTTGGCTGGCTGCTTCATGGCGGCGCTGGCGAAAGCGGCTCTCCGATGAGCGAACTCGTCCAGGTGGAAAGCGAAGGCCGCACCGCTGCGCGCGGGCCTCTCAGCGTGGCGCTGAACAGCTTGCCGAGCGGGAGGGAGACACTCGTCCCTTTCGCTGCGGGCAAGGTTCTGAGAATGGCAGTCAAACTGTCGTTCCGAAACCATGCCCAAGATTACTGCCGGCAGTACGAAGCTGGTTTGGCAGGTTCGGAAAATTATGGCGGCATCGCCTGCAACTCGAACGGCCGGTGGGACATCAAGCTCCAGGCGCAACTAGCCCCGGCGCAACGGTCCGCCGAAAGGACAGCGCCGGCCGGCAGTAAGAATTCGGCCCTGGAAGGAGCTGTCGTGTCCTGGATCGACGGCGACGCCCTCGATCAGCAGGATGAGGACGCCTTGATCCTCGGAGGCTGGAAGAAGCGCTAGCACTGGATAGATTTTCCAGATCGCCCGGCATCTCCGCCATGGCATTTGAACTCGCCGCCGTATGCTTCCGCAGCGCCATTCCCGCGAAAGCGGGAATTCATTTCTTGCTTTAGCACAAAGGGTTAGCATGGATCCTCGCCCTCGCGGGGACGACAATTGCGGCCAATTTGTCTTCGCAAACCATGCTGGCGGAAACAACGGGGGAATCAGGTAGATTTTTGACCGGGCGGTCCCGGTAAAGCATTCTTCACCGGCCGGCTGGTGCGGTGTGGAACGGCGCTGCCACTGGGGCCGGTGCGCTTGCCTGTGACAGGCGAGGAACCTCAACGTCCGCTGAGCCCAGTCCCGCAACCTCGCTCGCATTGCCCTGGCACGCGGATGGAGCCTGCAAAAGTCCCCTTCCGTAGATCGGATCGCGCCCAGGCGGCCCAAGATCGGAAATGTTTACACGCTCCAGAAGGCTGTTCTTGGGGGAGCGCAGTACGTCCGGCGGATAGAGGGCCAAAACGCCCGCGACGAAGGGCGAGGCGAACGAGGTGCCGGAGCGGTAGCCTTCCCGCGCTTCCGGCCAGGCTGTCCAGATGTCCACACCAGGGGCCGCGACATCGATATGCGCGCCGCGATTGGCGTATGGGTAGTTCTTCAGATCCTTGGTAACGGCAGTTACCGCGATCACCTGCGGATAAGCGGCCGGGTAAGCCGGTGACGCCGCCGGTCCATCGTTACCCGCGGCGGCCGTAAAAACGAATCCCCTGGCGCTCAGAGCCTCGATCTTTTTCTGCACAAGATCGTCCCTCGGTCCCGAAAAGCTCATGTTCACGAGCCTGACCCCGGATTCCGACATCCAGTCCAAGGCCTTAACAAAGGAAACAGTGTCGGTTACCGGGTCGCCTCCCTCGTCGGCGTAGAAAATGCCTGCCGCGTGATAGGTGGCCTCTGGAGCAAGGCCGGGAGTGCCGCTGTCGGGCCGGCCGGCCAGCAGGGCCAGCACTCCAGTTCCATGCCAAGTGCTGGCCTGGCTCCTGCCTGCGGGCAAGAACGACTTCTGGGTAATCTTCTGGTTCCTGAACGCGGGGTGCTGCAAGTCGAAGCCCGTGTCGATGATGCCGATCTTAACGTTTCGGGTGCAGGAGGAAAAACGATCGTTCCATTGAATTGCTTCGTGCGCGTAGCAGCGGTCCCCAGCGCATTTCTTGCCGCCCAAAGTGGCCAGACTCGCGGGGTGACCCTCACCGTCTTGTTTCATGGCCGGCTGATAAACCCGGTAAAGATTATTGAGCTGGAAGTGCTCTCCAGGCAGGTTCTGCTGAAGGAGCCTCATCCCCTGCGCTGGATCGAGTCCAGGCGGAAGCGTCATGACAGTGATGCCGCCGGGTCCCGGCCCTGGCCCATGTCCCAGTCCAGGCCCGTGCCCAGGTCCAGGGCCGCCGATCTGAAATCCGAGCGCACGGGCACGGGTGACTCCAGCGGGGCTCAAATTGGGGGCAAGGAGCTGGGTATGCGAGTAAGAGCGCGGGTCGGGCATTGCCGGGAGGCTGCTTCCGGCGGGCGATGGAGCCTTGCCGCTTTTTCCGGGCGCCCAGCCTTTTGCTTGATCGCGGCCAGAGTTCGCCCCAATCCCTTTTGCCTCGGAGGCGTGTTCCACATCGCGGCCGGCCTTCTCTCCAACCGACTTTGTTTCGAAAGCGTGCACCGCATCGCGGCCGGAGTTCTCTCCAACCGATTTTGTTTCGAAAACCCGCACCGCATCGCGGCCAGAGTTCTCTCCAACCGATTTTGTTTCGAAAACCTGCACCGCATCGCGGCCAGAGTTCTCTCCAACCGATTTTGTTTCGAAAACCTGTACCGCATCGCGGCCGGCGTTCTCCCCAATCCCTTTTGCCTCAGAAGCGTGTTCCGCTTCTCCGGAGTTCAGATGTGTGTCCCAGTGGTTGTTGAGGAGGTCTTCCAAGGCTTTGTTATCGTTGCCAGTGTCTAGCCGGAGTTCCTTGGGCAAACCTTTCAGTTCGGGCTGCGGCACGCCCACCGAAGGCGGCCTGCCGTCGCCGTGCGGGACGGAATGGCCGCCACCCAAGCCTGAATAAGTGTATCCGCTGCTACCGTTGCTGGAGTATCCGGCGCCGCTTCCTGAGCCGGAGTACATGTATCCGCCATCGCCGCCGCGCTGACCGCCGCCGCTTCCAGAGCCGCCAGAGCCCTCCCCGCCGCCACCTCCGCTATAGCCGCTTCCTCCGCCGCCGCTAGAGCTGCTTCCCCCGCCGCCCTCACTGCCGCGCTGGCTGGACGAGCTGCCGCCTTCCCTCTCTCCGCCGCCCTCGCTCCGGCTGCCGCTTTTGTGACCGTCGGCGAATGCGGGCGAAATGGAAGCGGCGTCCCAGACAAGGTTCAAGTAGCCGGCGCGCGCGCCAACCAGCACTGACAGCAGCAGTGCGAGCACGGCGACTGCCGGGAGCGAGAACTTCCGGGGCAATTCTGGCCTCAATGTTTTCTCCGAAGCGTTCAGAGACACCCTTTATCAGATACACGCAACTCGATGGCAGGCGAGAGTCCGCCTTTGCCACATCCAACATAGAACGGGCGAGCGGCCCGTTTCATCCAACCGCGGTTCACGCGAGGTTGCGAACCCACTCTTGTGCAGCGGCCGAAGCACACCTTAACACCGCGCGGCGCTTGGTACCGAAGGCAAGAGAATGAAGAGCTGCCCATCGAAAATACATCTTTCTGTGGCAGTTTGTCGCAATTGCGGCGATGTTCCAGGTTCTGGCCTCGATAATCTAAATCATGCGATTAAGCATTAATCGGATTTATTCGGCGCACGGACGTAGCCCGCCAGGGTTTTCACCAGTGCCGGCATATTTGGAAGTAATTTATTTGTTATAAAGCGTCGTTGCTTTCTCCGCGCCTGGATATCGGGTGCGGCCGTTTACCTGAACGACGTGGTGTTATGGCATTTCTCGCAGGCCCTGCCGAAACTGCCGCTATGGGAATCGTCGTTCGCGTGGCAGCCGTAGCAGCTATCCGGCACGGAAATCTTGCCTTCGGTTTTCTCGCGATGGCAGGCCGCGCACGCGAGGCCCTTGTGCCTGCCCGTTAGCGGGAACTCGGATTGCTTGTCGTGGTCGAAGCGCCAGCGGCTCCAGCCGTTCGGCGAGTGGCACGAAGCGCAGGCGTTGCCCAGGGTGCCGTGATGGTGCTCGTCCTTGTGGCAGCTTGCGCATGCGGAAGGCGTGTCCTTGAAGGACGGCGTCTTGTGGCATTGCTCGCAAGGAACGATGGCGTGCTTTCCGAGCAGTGGAAAATGCGTGAGGTCGTGGTCGTAGGCAACCTTCTTGCGCCAGGCGCTCTCGTTGTGACATTGCAGGCAGTTCTGGCCGAGCTGGCCCTTATGCGGGTCGTCTTTCTTGTGGCATGCGATGCAGGTTGTCCCGAGCTTGTCCTTGTAGAGGTCGCCCGTGTGACAGGCCTCGCACTTCAGGGGCGCATGGGCGCCGCGGAGCGGGAATTTGGTCTTCGAATGGTTGAAGCGGAGGGTCTTCCACTTGGTACTCTCGTGGCAAGACTCGCACTTCGCACCGTACTTGCCCTGATGAACGTCCTGAAGCTGATGGCAGGAGGAGCAGGCCAGCGGCACGCCCTTGTATTTTTCGTTGGGGTGGCAAGCAGCGCAGGTGACCTTCTCATGTCCGCCCGTCAGCGGAAACTTGGTCTTCGAGTGATCGAACGTGCGGACCTTCGACCAGCTTTCCTCGCTGTGGCAGGTCTGGCAGTTTTCCCCGAGGCGGCCCTTATGCTTGTCGGTGCTCTTGTGGCAGCCGATGCACTGGCCGGGCGCGTTCCTGAACTTCACATTCGGCTTGTGGCAGCCGTCGCACGCGGGCTCCTTGTGGCCGCCAACGAGCGGGAAATTCGTCAAGGCGTGATTGAAGGTCTCTTTGTCGAGTTGCACGATGTCGGCGGACCGGCCCTTGTGGTCCGTGTGGCAGGTGTTGCAAAGGGCCTTGACAGCGTCGGGCCGCTTGCCGTGCAGGCCGCGTGCCATGTCCCGATCCTTGGCTATGTCCTTATGGCAGGCAATGCAAAGCTTAGTCTGCGCGCCCTTCGTGAACGACTCGTGGCAATTCGCGCAGTCCTTTTCGAGCTTCGCATGCCCCTGCACCAGCTCGCCCGGCATGACGAGCTTCTCGAAGATATTCTGAGCGCCCGCCGGCCAAGCCGCGGCCACGGCAAGGAACAACACGGCCCAAAGGCGTAAGGCGAAGCGGGTTCTCACGGCGCGGCCCCTAATAGAGGTGAACCGCGATCACATGCAGGATCGCTGTCAGCACGAGCAGGAAGAACAGCGGCATGTGCAGCACATGCCAAAGATGGAACATGCGGTCGTACATGCCGAACCGCGCAGCCTTGTTGACGGCCGCGAAATAGATCCTGAGATGGTCCCTGACGAGATTGAGCCGCTTGCGCCGCGTCATCCATCCCCAGCCGCGCCGCTGGCCTTCCGTCTCGATTGCGGCCTTCACCTCCCGCAGCAAGCGCGTCCTTAAGGATTGCCAGCGCCAGCCGAGCATTATGAACGCCCATAGACTGGAAAAGAAGCTCTTATGCCTGACCAGGACGCGGCCTTCGAATTTGCCAAGTTCCGACAGAAGCCGGCCGGAATCTTCGTAGCCGGCGCCCAGCGCGCGCTTCATGAAATCGGCGTCGGCAAGCATCCCCTTGATCTCGGCCTTGGTGCCGTAAAGGCCCTTGTGGATCTTCGAGAACAGATACCGGCCGATGATGCCGCTCGCCACGATGGTCAGCATGAAGAAAAGCGCGACGGAGGCGTTAACCGAGTGCGTGTGGAAGTTTGAGTGGAAGATGATGAGCGTCGGGCCGGCGATGCCCATAATCATGTGCGAACGGAACCAAGTGGGCACCTTGCCGAAGCCGCGGAACAACCGCACGCGTTTCCGTACCGGATAGAGCAGGAGCACTACCATCATCGTGGTGCCGACGATGCCAAGCCAATAGCCAAGCCCGGTATCGGCCCTGATATATTCCTCCTCGCGGTGGACCCAGCCCGCATAGAGAGCAGCCAGTACGGCCGCGCCGAAGAGCAGGGGTCCCAACCCGAGTAGCGATTTCGTGAAGTAGTGCGCGAAGGAGGCAGCGTTCACTGCAACCCGGCGTGGAGCTTGATTCGCCCTCGCACTTGGGCCACGGGCCGGAAGTCTTGCCGCCGCGTGAATTTCCAGTCCGGCTTGATTCGACATCGTCCCCCGGTCCTAATTCGCTGCCATCGGGAAACCACGATTGGGGTGACTCAAGAAAGCAACCCTACCGTGGCGGGGCCGGACGAAGCGACAAAAAGCGGGCGCTTTTGTGGCCGCCATGCTTAGCTATACTGTCTCTGCTATTGCGGCGAGACAGTTCTCAAAAAAAAATCGAGCACTGCGGATTAAAGTCGTCGCATCTTCGTTATATGGTGGGGTTAGGGTGTAATAGCCGCAAACCAGCATTTGCGCTTATGCACTTGGTGGACAACCGTGCAGGCCGGATGGGCGGGTGCTGGCGTCTGTTTGGCTGCCTAAAAGGGACATTTTTCTTAAGAATGCAAATAGATTACTTGGTGTTTACCTACGCCGTTCCCTTCCTTGCCATCTGGCTGATCTACTCTTACACGCGGCACCGCGCGGAGGCGCGCAGCCTGGAAGCGAAAAAGCACGCTATCGAATTGGGCTTAAACGAGCCGGCCACGCTGCATCCCATTTTCGATTACGGCAAGTGCATGGGCTGCGGCTCGTGCGTTGCGGCATGTCCCGAAGGCAGAATCATAGGGCTTGTGGGCGATAAGGCGGAACTCATCGACGGGTCCGAGTGCATCGGCCACGGCGCCTGCCGCGCAACCTGCCCCTACGACGCCATCACGCTGGTTTTCGGCACGGAAAAACGCGGCGTGGATATCCCGCATGTCAGCGAAACTTTCGAAACCAGCGTGCCTGGCATTTTTATTGCCGGCGAGCTTGGCGGGATGGGACTGGTCCGTAACGCTACAGAGCAAGGCCGGCAGGCTATGGATTCGATCCGCAAGCTCGGCGGCTCCGGCCAGCAAAACGTTCTCGATGTGATCGTTGTCGGCAGCGGACCCGCAGGCATCTCCGCCAGCCTGGCCGCGAAGGCATATAAATTGCGTTACCTGACGCTGGAGCAGGACAGCCTCGGCGGCACGGTCGCGCATTTCCCCCGCCGCAAGCTGGTGATGACGCGGCCGGCCGAGCTGCCGCTTGTAGGTCTGGTGAAATTCACCGAGATTTTGAAAGAGGATCTCCTCGCCTTCTGGGCGGACATCGTCAAGAAGCACCAACTCAGAATCCGTTATGGCGAGCGGGTGGACGAGATCAAGGCAAACGGCCACGGCTTCGAGGTGCGCACCACGCACGGCACCTACCCAACCCGCGCGGTTCTTCTCGCCATCGGGCGGCGCGGCACCCCGCGCAAACTGGAAGTGCCCGGCGAGGAGCAGACCAAGGTCGTCTATCGCTTCATCGACCCGGAGCAATATGCCGGGCAGCATGTGCTGGTCGTGGGCGGCGGCGACAGCGCGCTCGAAGCCGCGGGCACGATCGCCACCGAAACCAACGCCACAGTGACGCTGTCCTACCGCTCGGAGGCCTTCTCACGCGCCAAGCCGAAAAACCGCGACCGCGTCGACAAGGCCGTCAAATCCGGCCGCCTCAAGCTCATGCTTAAATCGAAGATTATTGAGATAGGCCAAAATTCCGTGGAACTTGAATGGCAGGGTAAGCGGCAGACGCTAAAGAACGATGCCGTGATCGTCTGCGCGGGCGGCATCCTGCCTACGAACTTTCTCAAGTCCATCGGTATCGAGGTCGAGACCAAGCATGGTACGGCATAGTAAAAACTGCACTTTTATCCTAATTTCCTGCCTCGCTTTGTGGGCGTTCCCGGTCTTCGAAGCGCATTCGCAGGACACGGGCAATAATTCAGCTGTCGATTCCTCGGTTCGCAAGGGGGCGTTCTCCCAAGCTGCCGCCTTGCTGGAGAAGCAAGCCAAGGCTGGGGATGCGAATGCGCAGTACGAACTTGCGGCGCTTTACCGGATGGGCCGCGGCCTGGAGCAGAACGACCAGACGGCGTTCCATTGGATGAAAGAGGCTGCGGCTAAAGGCCACGTCCGTGCCCAGTACAGTCTTGCCACCATGTATCTGACCGGACGCGGCACGGCGTTAGACGTTGCCGCGGCTGAGATATGGGCGCAGCGCGCGGGCGAAAAAGGCCATCCCGAAGCGGCAGCCCTGCTTGCCCGCATTGCCGCCAAGCAAGCCGCGCCGAAGGAGCAGAAGGAAGCGCCCGGCTGGAAGGCGAACATTGCCGCGCCCGGTGCGGTCCCTGCCATTCCCGCGAACATTCCGAATGAGCCGCGCCTGATCCTGGAGGCGGCCCGCCGCTCGAATGTCGAGGCCGTGCGCAAGCTGGCGTTGAACCCCGCCAGCCTCGAAGCCCGCGACGAGGACGGCAACACCGCCCTGGCGCTGGCCGCCTCCACCGGCAACGCCGTTGTGATCGATGCCCTGCTTGGAGCTGGCGCGAATGCCGGGACCCGCAACAACGCGCAGGAAACGCCGCTGATGATTGCCGCGGCCAATGGGCGCGACCAGGCGGTCGAGATCCTGGCCGGGAAACGAGTGGGGCTCGATGCGGCCAGGCCGGATCAGGCGACACCGCTCGCGCTTGCCCTTCGCCGCTGCCATGAGAAAACCGTGGCCATCCTGCTGGCGAAGGGGGCCAACCCGAACCTGGGCGGAGAGGCGGAGGGCACCCCCCTGGCCATGGCGAGCCGCAAATGCAACGGCCACGTGGTTCAGGCCCTGATCGAACGGGGTGCCGATATCGACAAGCAGGACGCCTCCGGCCGTACACCCTTGTGGCTTGCGGCGGACCGGGAGAATCTGGAAGCGATCGACGCGCTGCTGAAGAGGAACGCTTCTGTCTCCGAGGCCGACAAGAACGGAGTGACCCCATTCTTGCGTGCGCTGGAGCAAAGCCGCGCCGAAGCCGCCTCGCGTCTCTTTGCGCGCGGCTCCGACGCCAATCAGGCGACCGCCTCGGGCAACACGCCGCTCATGCTTGCCGCGCGGCTCGGTTCGCTTCCTTTGATCCAGTCCCTGCTTCAAGCGGGGGCCAAGATCGATGCCCGCAACAATTTCGGCAACACGGCTCTGATGATGGCGGCCAGCGAAGGCCGGGTGGATGCAGTCCGCGCGCTGGTGGCCGGCGGCGCGGACAAGACGCTGCGCAACAAAAAGCGCGAAAGGGCCTCGGATGTGGCGAGCGCCGCCGGGCACGCGGATGTCGTGGAAGCGCTGCGTTAGCGCGTGCCAGATCGCCACCTTTCAATCACATGTTTCCGGCCCCGCGTGCGTCCGCTCGCGGGGCCGGTGCATTTGTGTAAAGACGGTTTTACGATTTGTGAAACATTTTACAAAGTGTTTGACGTATCCGTAAAAAGACACATACTGGTGGTTGTCGCAGCAAATAGCTCAAGCAGGGGTAGGAAAAGCCCTTTGTAGCGCGGGGATTAGAGCTTTTGTGCCGCGGCACTTAAGTTCATTAGGAGATATATAGTTATGAGTAAGCAAATTCCGGCCAGGCGCCGCCCGTTTTCCATTCATGAAACTTCTTTGGGAAGCCTGGAGCAGGCAGACACGGAGGAGGCTGGGGAGCCGGCATGTACGGCCTGCACTCCGCCCGAACCAACTATCGAGCAAATAAGGGCCGTGAAAGGCACGCTGAGCTTTCTGACCGCGCTGATTACATTTTACGGCGAGTTGATCGAGCGGGATGCTCTTGCCGGTACAGGTACCGATACCGCCGGCAGCAAGGACGCCAATCTTCAATAGCGATTTATCTCTCGCGACGGCATGAATCCATTTATAATGTTGGAACAAGCGCTTAGATTAGGAGGCGCCTTCGCGGAGAAGCGCCGCGGCGAAATCCGCCGCGAGGGAAGGCAGCCAACCGGGCCGTCAGGCAATCGAGTTCATGGAATGCCACTATGATCGGTGAGACTTTCCCCAGATCCGGTACCGCTCGGCCTTTTCGGAGCGCGAAGAGCTGTGGGTCTCATCGCC